>Ga0207107_1068_pt1 | contig 26591 bp, 26 predicted proteins | sample Alteio_BWMinHeat_75_FD_153555 | JGI IMG/M metagenome (GOLD analysis project Ga0207107, IMG submission 153555) | Enriched cells from forest soil in Barre Woods Harvard Forest LTER site, Petersham, Massachusetts, United States -... | ecosystem: Environmental > Terrestrial > Soil > Temperate forest >... | reverse complement strand
GCGTCCCCACAAATAGGGAAAGTCGACGGTGTAAAACGGGCGGCGTGAGCCGAGACCAATGGACTTAAGCTGCACGGCGGCGAGCGGGGCGGTGGCCAGCGCAAAGGTGAGTTTCGGCGCGGCGGCGGCGCGCAGGCCGGACAATTCCAGGGACACGGCATTGGTGGCGAGAAGAACCTGGTCGGCGCGGATTTCTTTGTGGTGGATGCGGCCGCGGAGGTTGCGGCGTACTTGCAGGCGCGGGGGATTGGAGAAGTCCAGCGCGCGAACCTCGGCGTGCTCGACGATTTGCGCGCCGGCGCTTTCCGCAGCGCGCGCCAGGCCAGCGAGCACTTTGCCCGGATCAACGGTGCCGCCAGGCACGCGGCGGACGACTTTCAGCTCGCCGGAATCGCTCCAAGAGATGGGTGAATTCTTTTCAGCTAGGCCGGAACCTTCGCGACAAGGTCGGGACAGGTTGGTCGCGGCAGCGGAGCGGCCCAACTCCCAGACGCCGGGAAGCGTTAGGCGCGAGTCAATGCGGAGTGCGCGGAGAATCTTCTTGTAGCCGGCGAGGACGTCGCCGAGGCCGGGGAGCTTTCCGGCCGCGGTTTCGGCGAGGGCCATGCCGCCGGTGCGGCCGCTGGCGCCGTCACCAAGGGAAGCAGCCTCGAGCACCAGGACGGAGCGCCCGGGCGCAAGCCGGCGCAACCAGGCCGCAGCGGAAAGCCCCGAGAAGCCGCCGCCAACGATGGCGAAATCCACGTGATCTGGGAGAGCGCACGGAACCGGACGGAAATCAACGGTCCAGGGCGGCGTGCCCCAGGGATGCGCTTTGCGCCATTTGGCATTTCGATGAGTCTTGCGGGACATGGTATTTCTTTGATGCGAGCAGACTGTCGCACGTGGCGGGAACTTCCGCGACGGTCCGAGACCCCGTTTTGCGGGCAGCCAAACGCCGTCGGCAAACCACTGGCTGGTCAGTTCTTTGGCGTCTTTGGCGGCGAGACGCGGGAAAGGAGAACCGCGGCCAGGGCAAGACCGCTCACGAGCAGCGGGAACCATACCGGGGAAAGCCAGGGCACGGGGATGAGGAACAGGACATCGGGATCGCGGAGCGAATGGGGCCATCTGACCATGGCCCAGAGAGCGGCATAGTAGATGATGTCCCAGATGGCGAAGGTCCAAAGGAAGACTGCCGCGCGGGCCGTGGACTTCGCGGAGGTGAGCAAGGAGACGGTGAGGAGCATCAGGATGGTGGCGGCTTCGCGAAGGAATTCCAGAGCAAGAAGGCTCTTGGGGAACTGGCTGATCGCCTGGGATTGCTGGTAATCCTGCCCCGACATGCGGATCACGTCGGAAAGTGTTCCCTGATATCCGGGCAACAGCCCCGTGGCGGCGCGGAGATACACAACAACGACAGCTTCCAGGAATCCGAAGGACGCCGCGAACACGCCGGCGACGAGCAGTTGCCGCGCGGTGAGAGAGACGCCGTTTCGACGCCAGGAAAACCAGGCCAACGGCGGAACCAGAACGAGGAGGTTTACCCACCAAGGCTGCGCAACGAGCCCGATCACCATTGGAAGATTTTACCGCGAGCCGGGAGAAATTAGTTCGAGAACGCGAAGAGCGATGCATGATCCCGTCAAGGCCGGGACAGTCAAAGCCGCAGCGGCTACAGGAACCCAGCTCAAGGGTGCGCGCCAGAGCCGATGACGATTTCGAGCGGCATGTTTAATTCCTTGCCATTCCAGAGCCTTTTCAGGGCGGCGAAACTTTCGGCTTTAGCCTGAGCCAATTTCTCGGGCGTGAGTTGGTCGATGAGCGGGCGGAAGGGCGCGGCGACTTCGCTGAATTGCTCCCAGTATTCTTCGATCGATGCGGTCCAGCGGCCGGCGATGATGCGGTCTTCTTCATGGACGTTGCTGAAGCCCGCGGCTTCCAGCGCGCGGCGCAGCCTGTCTCGCTCGCCAAACATGAAGAGGCTCGGGCCATCGGGATCGGGTGGCGGCGGAGGCACAGGAACGTGTTTCAGAATGATTCCCGCCGTTGTGGTGAAAAACGGTTGCTCTTTCTTGCCCCAGGCGACAAACACGGCGCGCCCGCCGGGCTTCAGCACGCGAAAGCATTCGCGGAGTGCTTTGGGGAGATCGGGAAAAAACATGATGCCGAAGCGGCAGGTAAGGACGTCGTAAGATTCGCCGGGGAACGGGAGCGACTCCGCGCTGGCTTCGCGGAATTCGATGTTGGTGATGCCTTTTTTGCGGGCAAGTTCCTCGGCGAGCGAGATCATGCCTGGGCCGAGATCGGTCGCCGTCACACGGCCCGATGGCGCAACCTCCACGGCAATCGAGAGCGCGGGATCGCCTACGCCGCTGGCGAGATCAAGAACGCGCATGCCGGCGCGAAGATGGGCGGCCTCAAGAATGGCTTCAGTGGCGCCACGGGTGAACGCGGCGATCTGGGCTTGCCATTTGCGCCACGCGGCGACGGTCCGGTCGCCGGTCCACTCCTGGTGAAGATGCTCGCGGAACTTCTGGATCTTTGCCGAATCAGGCGCGCTCATAAGTGACCTCCACGTTGGGAAAGTGTATCAGTCTTGAATTGTACAGGTCTTCCTTTGCGGCCTATTTGACGGCGTTGCAGGCGTGCTAGGCGCCGGATGGCTGCTGCAAAAGGGACGCCTTCGCCTTCCGGTCTTGAATTCGCCGATGAGGTAAGATGCGGAGCACAGCCATTGTGCGCCGGGTCCTTGGGCGGTAACGCCGTAGTGGAACGGAGATTTATATCATGGATCAACAGGCAGATAACCCATCAAATGCGCCCGTGCATGTCGGCTCGTTGCGGCGGCGAGTCATCTACAGCTTGGCGATTGTCCGCATCATTCTTGTTCCCGTCATTTTTCTCGCCATCTATTATTTATTTCGAATGGGATGGATCGTGGATGGGATTGTCAGCGTCGACGCGCCGTCCGCGACCATGGCGCAGCAGGCGTCGATCCAGATGCTGGAAGCCCGGCGTGCAGAGCGAAATTACTTCCTGTTGCATGACCCTTCCTATCTGCAAGCAAACCGCGAGACCGTGGCGCGGTTGAACGCGACGCTCCAAAGCATCAAAGAGCTGCAACCGGAAGAAGCGGAGGCCGTGCAACGCGCGCTGGACGAAACAAGGCACTACTCGGAACAGTTTGAAATCGCCGCGGCGCATATAGCGGAACCCGGACAGGAACCCACGGAACGGGTCCGGGACGTGGTTCGCGCTTACGAGAAGGATTTGGATGCTTTATTGAGGGACGCAAAACGGCTACCTCGAGCGCGGCTCATCGAAAACCTCCGTGACCGCGTCGGATCATTCGACGCTCAAATCACGGAGACCGTGCAGAGCAAAGACCCGATCTTGCGGGAAGCCACATCCAATCTCGAAGAATCGAGCAGGAAGATCCTGCAACTTGCAGCGAATCTGGAATCCCAGAGCTGGAAGCGCGTCCAGGAGGACCACCGGCAGGCTCGTCGGCTAATCCGCCAGGCGGAATGGGTACTGACGATTGTCTCGGCGCTAACCTTTATCCTGAGCGTGTGGGTCAGCTTGATCCTCCCAAAACAGGTCGCAAAACCGCTCCTCGATCTGAAGAAGGCCGTGGATGCAGCCGCGGCCGGCAATTACGAGCTGAAGATCAACTTTCAGGGCGAGGGAGAAATCGTGGAACTGGCAAACAGCGTGAGCAACTTAATCCGGCATGTAAAGGAAACGACCTGAGGCGCGCAGAACCCGAAGTTTTTGCAGAACTGCATCGGCGGCAAATTCCGCCGATGCCCTCCGCCCAGGGAGTTCACCTCTTCCAGAATTTCATGATAGCGGAATAGTCGAGATCTTCCTTCGCGGCGCCTTTGACGTAGCTGTAGGTTTCGCGGGCGGCGGCGGTGGCGGGCAGAGCGACGCCGAGTTGATTGGCGAGGTCGAGCGCGAGGCCGAGATCCTTGTGCATGAGGCGCAAGGGGAAACTGGGAACGTATTCGCCTTTGAGCAGATTGGGCGCTTTGACGTCGAGCACGCCGGAGCGCGCCATGCTGGACTGCAAGACCTCGACGAGTTTTTCGCCTTGAATACCGGCGCCGGTGGTGAGGGCCAGGGCTTCGGCGAGGGCGTCGACCTGCAGCGCGAGGATCAAGTTCATCGCGAGCTTGATGGTTTGCCCGGCGCCGTGAGGGCCGAGATGAAACAGTTTCTTGCCCATTACGCTGAGAATGGGCTCGGCTTCTTTCAGCGTGGCTGCCTCGCCGCCGATCATGAAGATGAGCTCGCCTTTCTTCGCGCCCCAGTCGCCGCCGGTAACCGGCGCGTCAAGGAAACGCACGCTGCGTTCGGAGCAGGCCGCGGCAATCTTGCGCGCGAGCGCGGGAGAAATCGTGCTGGAGTCCACATAAATGCTGCCGCGCCTAAGCGCCTGCATCGCGCCGTTCGAACCCCATAAAACTTCCTCAAGCGCCGGAGGATCGCTGACGATCGTGAGGAGAAAGTCGGAAGCGGCAGCCGCGTCCTGCGGAGATTTGGCGAACTTAGCGCCGGCGGCGACGAGCTCATCGGCGCGAGACGGAGTGCGATTCCAGACGGTGACAGAGTAACCGGCTTTCAAAAGATTCATTCCCATGGGTCGTCCCATGAGGCCGAGGCCGATCAATCCAATTTTTTTTGGGCTGACGACTTTCTCCAAAGCAGATCTCCTCATCGGGAGCGGCAACAATCCGCCCCGCATTTGCATAAACAGCAAGCGTCGATTGTAGCCGAATTGCCTGAAAGAAAGCGCGACGAGAGAGCTCTGGGAGAACTAGGCGGTCTTGGGCCGGCGAGAGACCGGCAATAGGCCGGGGGCGCCGCCGGCCGAAGCTGCGGCCGCGGCGCTCAGAGGCTCATCGCTCGAGCTTGAAGCGACGGGAGATTCAGTGGTGGCTTTTGGCGCGGCGGCAGCGGAGACACCGTCTGCGGAAGCACCAGAGTCGGGTTTTTCTTCGATGCGCACCAGATATTGATACGGAATTTCCCAGCGGAAGTGCTTGTGCTGTCCGCGCTGCTCGAAATTCTGTTCCAGAAAAATCGAACGGCCGGAATCGGCCACGAAAGTCCCCGACGCGGGCAGAAGAATATCGCCGGCGCGATATTGCACCTCAACACGGCGCCCGAGAAACGCAGAGTACCGAGCCATACTGTACTCAGTTTCTGAAACTAGTAGTAACAGGGTCAATAGTACGGAAGGACCCCTTACCGCGAACTGTGGAAAACTGGTATCCGCCAGGAGACGGAAAAGCTCGTAGAATGCGGCGGGACAGGAGTGAACTACGCCGTTAGAATGGCCCAGGGCTCTGTGAATCGCAAAGTAAGAGGTGCACGAATGGCCGAGATTCCAAGCGCCGAAGCAGTGAGTCTTTTTTCAAAATGGGAGCTTCAAAACAAGAACCTTGCGGTGCTCAGTTCCAATTCATCCGCGGTTGTTTCCGCTCGAAATGCGCGCGTGAGCCTTTGTCTGAATGATCTGTTGCAACTCACCTTCGCCGAAGACGGGATCATGCGCTTTTTTATTCGCGGCGCGCTGTTTGAGCCGGCGGACCCAGGAGATTTTTCCGAGGATTCCAGGGCCTGGTACGCGCAATACGCGCAAGGCGTCCAGATTCGATTTCCAAACACGGAAATGCAGTGTTTCATCTTCCCCGAGAGGGAAAAGAATCCCGTCTGAGGAGCGTGGCGGCGGAGCGAATTCCTTGACATTTTGCAGGGAACGGCTATCGTCTGCCATGCGGGATTTTGATTTACCTGAGCCGAGAGTTAGCGAGAACTTAAGGCCGGGAAAATACGCCGGTGCGGCGCAGAGTGGGCATCGCGCGGGCGAAATGTAAAACGCGAGTGGCCGAACAGAATAAACTCACGAAGGGCAGGGCTGCCCTGTTGCTGGTCCTCTCCGCCTTGGGCGCGATTGTGTCCGCAACTTTGCTGCATGGCTGGCACGTCTATCTGGGATTTGCCATTGTGGGAATCGCTCTTTTCATTGGGTTCTTCCGCTGGAACCGCAAGTACTGAGTTCCCGTCTCTTGTAATCCGTGGAGGTAGGGAGTGATGCGAAAAGTGTCTCTGCTTCCTGTTGCGTTGGCCGCATGCGCGCTGCTCGCGTTCTCTGCCGGGGCGCAGGATTCGGGCAAGGCCGCAAAGGCAGCCGCTTCGGCAACGCCGTCCATCGACCAGTCGCTGGAATGGAAGAGGGTGTTCAATCCGAAGATCTCGCCGGATGGCAAGCGCGTGGTTTACGAAGTGCAGAAGGCCAATTGGGAAGAGAACGCATTCGAAACAAGCTTGTGGATCGCGGACGTCGCGACCGGCGAATCACACGCTCTGACCTCGGCAAAGAAATCGAGCACCGATGCCGCATGGTCGCCCGATGGAAAATGGATCGCGTTTCTTTCCGACCGCCCCGGGCAACTCAAGGACACGCCGGAAGGGAAAGTGCAACTCTACGTTATTTCCGCCGATGGCGGCGAGGCACAGCAACTGACCAAAGGGGAAAGCGATATCGGCGCTCTCGAATGGGCTCCCGATTCGCGGCGCATTGCTTTCGCGGTGCTGGACCCGGAACCAAAAGCGCTGAAGGACCGCAAGGAAAAATACGGTGAGTATTTCGTCGTGCATGCGGATTATCAAATGGCGCATTTGTGGATAATCGAGCTGCCGGATGCCACGGCGAACGCCGCGCCGGAAGCAAAGCGGCTGACGGAGGGGAATTCGTTCAGCGTGGGCAGTTTTGCATGGTCGCCTGATGGGTCGCGCATCGCCTTCAGCGCGCAGAAAGACTCGGACATTATTTCTGCGTTTTCGAACGACATTTACGTCCTGAAGGTTGCGGACAATAGTGTCAAGAAAATTGTGGACACGCCGGGGCCGGACACCGACCCCAAGTGGTCGCCGGACGGAAAAAGAATCGCGTACCAGACGGCAGCGGGCTCCAAGTATTTCTACTACACGAATGGGCGAATCGCAGTGGTGCCGGCCGAAGGCGGAACGCCGGAAATAGTGACGGCTTCTTTCGACGAAGACACCAGGCTGATCGATTGGGGGCCCGACGGAATTTATTTTGAAGCGGAGCAGAAGACCTATGCGCACCTCTTTCGCGTGAATCCCGAATCGCGCGCAGTGGAGAAATTGGACGCGCCGGACCATGCCGTGGCGTTCGGCTTTTCATTCACGCGCGATTTTAAGCACGCGGCCTTTCGCGCGGCCGGGGAGAACGAGTACGGGGAGATTTATGCCGCGAGCGTCGCACCCTGGCAAAGCAAGAAGCTGACGGCCATGGGCGATCAGCTCAAGGGATTTACGCTCGCGCGCCGCGAAGTGATTTCGTGGAAATCGGCGGATGGCACGACGATTGAAGGCGTGCTCTACACACCACCGGATTTCAGTTTGCGAAAAAAATATCCCTTGCTGGTCGTGGTTCACGGCGGGCCGACCGGCGTCGATCAGCCGGTCCTGGACGCGGACCGCTACTATCCGATCGAGCGTTTTGTGGCCAGGGGAGCTTTGGTGGTGCGGCCGAATTACCGCGGTTCGGCAGGCTACGGCGACAAATTCCGCGCGCTCAACGTCCGCAATCTAGGCGTCGGCGATTACGCCGACGTGATCTCCGGAGTGGACGCGCTCATCGCCAAGGGCTGGGTGGACAAGGACCGCGTGGGCGCGATGGGCTGGAGCCAGGGCGGCTACATTTCGGCTTTCATCACCGCATCGAGCGATCGCTTCAAAGCCGTGTCGGTCGGCGCGGGCATTTCCGACTGGATGACCTACTACGCCAATACGGACATCACGCCGTTCACGCCGCAATATCTTCACGCCACGCCGTGGGACGACCCAGAAATTTACAAGAAGACTTCGCCGATCAGCTACATCGCCAACGCCAAAACGCCGACGCTGATCCAGCATGGCGAGAATGACCGCCGTGTGCCCATCCCCAACTCGTACGAACTCCGGCAAGCGCTCGAGGACCGCGGCGTGCCGGTGAAAATGGTGGTGTACAAAGGATTCGGGCACGGCATCACCAAGCCGAAGCAGCAGCGCGCCGTGATGGAAGAAAACGAAAAATGGTTCGCGCAATACATCTGGGGCGAAAAACCAGAGGAACCAAAAACGACCGAGCTGAAGGCGCCCGAGTCCAAGGCGGACGATAAGAAGTAACCGTTATCTGCGCTTTCGCGGCGAAGCCCGGTCCGCCGTCTTCTCCAGGGTTTGCAGAACTTTGACGACGCTTTGAAATTGATTTCCGGAAACGTCTTTGAGTGCGCTCTCCTCGATGCGCTCCAATTCGCGATGGACGCGCGCGGCAACTGTTTTCCCCTTTGTGGATAATCGGACAATAAAAGACCGCCGGTCCTTCGGATCGGACTCGCGCGAAATGTACTGGCGCGCGGCCAGCCGGTCAAGAATGCTGGTGAGTGTTGAGCGACGATGCGCCAGCGCCCGATGCAATTCTGCGATGCTGGCGTCGCCCGAAGCCGCTAGATGGGAAAGGATGTGCCCTTCCCCCTGCGTAATCCCGAGGCTGTCCAGGAAGATGCCAATCCGGTGCGTGGCGCGATGGACTTCAGGAATCAGGCGAAGCGGCTTAACCGGCATGGGGATCGGATGAAATTATCCTTTCTCCGCACCGCTATCGCAAGAGCGCAAGGGGTTCACGGCAGAGCACGAAGATCCGGATCCAGCCAGCCGTATCGCGCTGCATCACTTTGAAGCCGGGCTTTCGAGTAGTAATACTCGAGGAGCCGCGGATTAAAGAGCCGAGGATGCGCACTAGCGAAAGCGTTGAAGTCCGGCGCGGGCGGCGCCGGGCGCGCGGCATGCCCGACGAGGCGCATCCAGGCCACAGTGATCGTGTGGTGATACTTGGACGCGCCGCCATGGTGTTTCGCGAAGGCCTGAATTCCCCGCACCATGCGCGCTAGAGCCTCTTCCTGGGGAAATTGACAGGAATAGATCCAGGCCAGGCGGATGTGCTCACGGTGGCGGAACAGCTCGTTCGGAATCCTGAGCGACTCGAATGCCTCGCGGAAGTCCTCATCGGTCAAGGCCTCCGGAACAGCTGAGGCGGGCGTCCTTGAGGGCGAATTTTCCGGTGGACCGGCCGTGGAAAGATCAATGCCCGGCATTTTCCCTCCGTTTGCGCAGAGCTTCGTTGATGGCGTGCTCCCAGTGCGCGGCGTGGCGCGCGGCGTTCTCCGACAAGGCGCCGACAAAGTGATTTCCAGCAGTGGATAGCGCGATTCTGCGGTGCGTCACCTCAACAATGCTCTTGTTCTCACATTGCTTTTGCACGCGAACCTCGATCTCCGTGACAACGTGGCCGGGCAGGACAGCCACATAACTGATGAAACCGTTTTGCGCGTCGTAGCCGGTGACAAGCCAGATTTCCTCGCCATCTTCATCGCTGGTGGTGAAGACCGAGCCCTTCATCGGGGAAGAGCCGTCGGCGGGAAAGATGATCTTGGGATTCCAGCCGGGAGCCCATTCGCGCTCACCGATGGGGCCGAATAACGGAAAGACCACACCGGGTGCGGCGTCCACGCGAACGGTGAAACGGCGTTCGGCATGGAGGAGCAGGGCCTCCTCGGAATGGAGTTGAGAGGCAACCAGCGCGGCGGAGCTGAACAGCAACAGTGAAACAAGCCAGGGAGTTCTTGGGAAAAGCATAATGCCTTCCTTTCTACGGTTTCCGATAATACGATATCGTACTATATTAGGCAAGGGAAAAAGGCAGGCGGTAAACGGCGGCTAAGATTCCAGCTTGAAGCGCGAAGAGGCGAGGCGATAGAGCCGCCGCCACAGCAGGCGGTTGATGAGCACGACAACCGTAGCCATGATCAGCGTCGCAGCCAGCAGGACGTCGAAGCGGCCAGCGTCGCTGGCGCTGCTGATGGTGCTGCCGAGGCCTGGGGTCGATACAATCCTTCCCTGGAAATGAAAATATTCCGCCACGATGCTGGCGTTCCATGCGCCGCCTGATGCCGTCACCATGCCCGTGACGAGATACGGAAAAATGCCCGGCAGGATCAAGTGCCGCCAGCGATCCCAGGAGCCGAAGCGGTAGATTTGCGCGGCTTCCTTGAGGTCCGTGGGAATGGCCATGGCGCCGGCGATGACGTTGAAGAGGATGTACCACTGCGTGCCGAGGAGCATCAGCAGCATGGCGGAGATTTCGAGGCCGCCGCGGAGGCGCAGCAGAAAAAGAAGAATGATGGGAAATAGCGCGGTAGCCGGGATGGAAGCGGCCATCTGCACCAGCGGCTGCGCGATGCGCGACAACCGCGGATTGGAAGCGATGGCGACTCCCGCAGGAACGGTCCAAAGCGCGCCAAGGATAAGCGCGGTATTCACGCGGAGAAAAGTGAGCGCGGCGCTTTCCAGGAGCTCGCGATAGTCCTCCGGATGAAGGCCGGATAATTCGCGCGCCCCATGGAAAACAGCAAAACCCAAACCGATGAGAACACTTGTGGCGAGCAGATAGCCGATCCACAAGCGTGCGCGGTGCTGTTTCGGAGTGGAAAAAGTTTCCGCGGCGCGGTGCGCGCCAAGAGTGAAGGTAAGAGTGAGCCAGTTGAAAACCGGGAGAAGGATAAGCCGATACAAGCGCAGGACGATGGAAGCGCGGCCGATGAGACTGAGGAAGGTGGTGTGCGCGGCGCCGGAGCTCTCCACTTGCTCGAACTTGAACTTGTCCGCCCAAACGATGATCGGGCGCCATACCAGCTGATCGAGAAGGACGATGACAGCAATCATGGCCGCGACGCCCCAGAGAATTGCGCGCGTATTGCCGTGGCTCGCCGCCGTCTGAAGAAAAGAGCCGAGGCCGGGGAGGCGGAAGTCGCGATTGCCGAGGACGAACATTTCGCAGGCCATGAGAAAAAACCAGCCGCCGGCGACAGACATCATGGAATTCCAAACCAGACCAATGGTAGAAAACGGGAGGTCCAATTCGGCGAAACGTTGCCAGCGGCTGAAGCGATAGATGACCGCGGCTTCGTGGAGTTCGCGTGGAATGGTTTTCAGCGAAGAATAAAAACTGAAAGCGATGTTCCATACCTGGCCCGTAAAAATGAGCAGGACGGAGCCGAGTTCAACACCGAATTGGCTATGCGGGAAAATCGCCACCATGGCGAGCATCACTCCCGGCAAGAAGCTGAGTACGGGGATGGATTGAAGAATATCCAGCAGCGGAACCATGATGATTTCGGCGCGGCGCGAGCTGGCGGCGATATAGCCGTACGCGAGAGCAAAAACCAGGCTCAACGCATACGCGACGCTAATTCGGCCGAGAGAATATAAAGCGTAAAGCGGGAGAATGCGTGGATCTTGCGAAATCTGCGCCTGAGCATGGACGGGGCCCAGCCAGGATCGTCCGATCGCATACACGCCAAAAATCGCGGCGCAGACAAAAAGAAAAACAGTGATGTCGATCAGGAACGCCCAACTCCAGCGCGAACCGGCGGGCCGCGTCGCCGTGGGCGGAAGCGCCGTAGCCCGACCAGTCGAAAGAGGAAGATCCGGCACGGGGCGTCAGACCTCTGCGAGCGTCAGCTTGCCGGTGGCGGCGTCGTAATCGAAAATTTCGGCGTAGCGGCCCCACTGGATGGCGGTTTCGAGCTGCCGGCGCGATTCTTCCTCGCCAAAATGTTCGTCGAGCAAATCGTGGAAAAATTCCTCGGACAGAGTGCGGTTGGATTTAGCCTTGAGCGCTTGCTCCATTTGGCGGAGCAGCGGAACATTGGCAAGCGCGGCCTTTCGAAAAATTGCTTTGCGCGCCTGAATATCCGCCTGAGCGAACGCCTGGCCCTCCGGAGTAATGACCGCGTCGCCCTCTTCGACGCGGAGAAAGCCGAGCAAAACGGCGGTGTCCACGGAGGGCAAGAGTGCGTCCACTTCGAGACTGAGTTCATCCGCGAGGCGACGAAGATCCACGCGGCCGCCCTGGTCGGCGAGAATTTCGAGCAGGCCCGCCAGGCCACCGGGGCGGGTGTGCGGCAGCATGATGACTTTCGTTCGCACCGTGGCACCGGGAGCGTAGGTGCGGGGAGGAGCGGTGTCGTCCTTGTGTTCGGGCTGCGTAAGAATGCGATAGATCGAATCGACAAGCTCCACGAAGCGGGCGGATTTGCGTTCGCGCGGATGCGGAATTTCAACTTTGAAATCGGCGTGAATGTGTGCCGGATTGCGGCCGAGAACGATGATGCGGTCGGCAAGGACGACGGCTTCTTCGATATTGTGAGTGACGATGAAAATCGCGCGTGTGGGGATTTTGTGTCCGAGCCAAAGCTCGAGCAGTTCGCCGCGAAGCGTTTCCGCGGTAAGAACGTCCAGCGCGGAGAACGGCTCATCCATGAAAAGAACTTCTGGCTCAACGACGAGCGCGCGGGCGACGCCCACGCGTTGCTTCATGCCGCCGGAAAGTTCCTTGGGGTAGGCGGTTTCAAAACCATCGAGGCCAACGGCGTCAATGATGCGCAGGGAGCGCTTGCGGCGTTCGATGGGAGGCATGCCGCGGGCTTCGAGCGGGGCTTCTACGTTTTCGAGAACGGTGAGCCAGGGGAAGAGGGCGAAACTTTGAAAGACGATGGAAACGTTGGGCGATTCGTCGCGCACCGGGTGGCCGTGCCAGTAGACGGCGCCGGCGGTGGCGGGGGAGAGACCGGTTAACATGCGCAGCAGTGTGGATTTGCCGCAGCCGGAAGCGCCGAGCAGCGTGATGATCTGGCCGGGATAGATGGCGAGATCGGTGGCGGCGATAACCTGGATGAGGCTGCCGTCGGGCTGCGGGTAGGATTTCTCGAGTTTGCGCGCCTCGATGATCGGGGCAGGCGCGATGTTTGCGGTCGCCATGAGCGCGTGTATTATCGCTCAACTGCGGCGTGGCCGCACGGGACTGGATGAGAAATGACCTTTCGTCTCAAGCGCGGTTACAATGGCGTGAACGCTGCATGACATCTTCCGCCGAACACTCCAACAAAAGCGACGTAACCGCGGGGATTCGCGGGTGGCTGCCCGCCCTGGGCGTTTCGCTGGCTACAGCGCTGCTGGTGATCGCGCCATTTTTTTGGCTGGGGAACGCTTCGGGGCATGATTTTGGATTTCACGCGGCCTCGTGGCTGGACGTGGCGGGGCAGTGGAAGGAGGGGATCTTTTTTCCGCGATGGGCGGAGGGGGCGAATCACGGATTTGGCGAGCCGCGATTTATTTTTTATCCGCCGCTGTCGTGGATGCTGGGGGCGGCGCTAGGGTTTGTGGTTCCGTGGAACGCGGTGCCTGGAGTTTTTATCGTCATCGCCCAGACGGTGGCGGGAATCTGCTCCTTTGCGCTGGCGCGGCGATTTTTGCCGGCGAGGCCAGCGCTATTTGGAGCGGCGTGTTATGCGGCGAATCCGTACGCGCTGCTGATCGTTTACATGCGAAGCGATTTTGCGGAATTGCTGGGTTGCGCGCTAATGCCAGTGGTGGTGCTGACAGCGCTGCAGCTCTGTGGGCTGGTGGAGAATCGCCAGCGTTCCGCGCCGCGGGCGATGGCGTTTTTTGCAGCCGCGTTCGCGGCGGTGTGGCTTTCCAATGCGCCTGCCGGTGTGATTGCGAGTTACAGCGTCGCGCTCATTTTTGCCGTGGCTGCATTTGACCAGGAAACTTTACGGCCGATGCGGCGCGGTGCGGGCGGATTGGCGCTCGGGTTTGGGTTGACGGGTTTTTATCTTTTGCCGGCGGCTTACGAGCAGCGCTGGGTGAATATCGCTCAGGCGCTTTCTTCGGGCTTGCGACCTTCGGACAACTTTCTCTACACCATGACCGGCGATCCGGAACACAACGTGTTCAACTGGATCGCATCGACTGTTTCGATCGTGCTGATGGTCATGACGGGGATTGCGGCGATTGCGGCGCACCGAGGAATTACGCAGGAAGAGGAAAGACCGGCGCCAAAGAAATTGTGGCGCGTGCTGCTGCTGCTCTCGGCGACGGCGACGATTCTGATGATGCGACCCAGCACGATTCTTTGGGAGCACCTTCCGAAGCTGCGGTTTGCGCAATTTCCGTGGAGGTGGATGGCGATCCTCGCGGTGGCGTATGCGTATTTCATGGCGGCTGCCGGGGCACGCGGGCGCATGCGGTGGATCTGGATCGTGCTAGCGCTTGTCGTTACCTGTGGAACGGCGACTGTACTCGTTCAAAAAACGTGGTGGGATTCTGATGACATCCCATCGTTACAGGAAGCAATTGCGAAGGATCAGGGTTTCGAGGGAACGGACGAATACGATCCCTTCGGCGACGATCATACCAATTTGCCGGAGAAATCGCCGAGAGTGCAGATTCTGCCCGCCGATGATTCTGAAGCGAGCGCGCCCGGAGCAGAGATCCACATCGAGCGCTGGACGGCGGAAGAAAAAGCCGTACGGGTGATTGCTCGTGAGCCGCTGCGAGCTGCGCTGCGGCTGCTCGACTATCCGGCTTGGCGCGTGGAGGTGAATGGCAAGGCGGTGACACCCCAGCACGCGGAGACAAACGGCGAAATAATCCTGCCGCTGTCCCCGGGAACTGAGCGCATCACCGCACGGTTGGTGCGGACTCCGGATCGAACCTTGGGCAGCGCCATTTCCCTGTTGAGCGTGTTGACGCTGCTTGCGCTGTTGAACGCTGGTGGCCTGCGGCTGCTTTCTGCAAGTCCCTGAAGGCAGATGCGTGGCATCCCGGTGCCACGCGGTCGAGGGGCGGTTTCCCATAAATGTGATCAAGGCGTTGTTAAGCGCTTCGACCCTTCTGTCCCACTCCCTTGAAGAAGGTATAGCAGAAGACGCCATCCGCCTCAGTCGTTCGGTAAAGGTCTCGAACACCTGCATCAAAAGATTCGGGATCGATAATTCCGGCCTCAATCGCGGATTTGCGAACGCCCTCGATCATCGCGGTGAAGGTTTTTTTGGTGAACCCGTCGGCTAGATCTGGTCTGCTCGAGTCTACGTAGACCATTCGTGGAGACACGTGAACCGCTTGTAGACCGGCCTCGACCATCAATGGATAGAGCTGCCGCCCAATCAACGCATTGCCTCCCGCCAGCCGCTGCAATTCGACCAGGCACTGGATCGCCATGTGGGCTGCGCAGCTGTCGGGGTGGAAGTAGGCCGATGCGTGGTCGCCCTCGATGACCGTCATGGTGCCGCCCGGTCTGAGCAGCCTGTTGAGAATCGCTAGCGCCTCAACGGGACGCGATAGGTGCTCCAGGACGAAACAGACGAAGACATGATCGAAAGATTCGGGGGCGAAGGACAAGGCAAAGATGTCCGCCTGGTGGAACCGCACATTGGTGACTCCCGCCGCCTCCGTCGTCCGCTTGGCTTCCGCGAGCGAGTCTGCGGAGACGTCTACGGACGTGAATCGTGCGTCCGGGCTCCGCTGAGCTAGAGTGACCGTCTGAGCTCCAACGCCACAACCCGCTTCGAGGACCACGCTCCCCGACGGGTATGAGGTGTCGGAGTGCAGCAGGTCGACCAGCGTTCCGGCCTGATCCAGCAGGCGTTTGTTCTCACGGGGGTCGTAGCCGTGAACATATGCCTCGCTCACTGTACCCCTCTCCTACTGCGCCTACTCATTGTAATCGAGGGAAAAGAAAACGGCCAATTGCCGAGAACGTTGAGCAAATGTTGAAAGTTGAAGGTTGAAGCCAAGCCCCCCTCCCCCTGGTTTTTTGTAAGTGTTGCATCCAAAGGACTTGTGGATCGCGTAAGTGTTTTAGAATCAACAGTTGCGGGGTGGGTGTGTAACTGTTGATTCTAAAGGAGTTTGCTGTCGGGGTGGGGGCGGTAGGTCAGGTCGTTCGATGGAGGCGCCGACGAACATGGGGCGGAAGAGCCAGACTCCTGAAGGGTTGAGCTGCGGGCGCGGGCTGAGTTGGGGCAACCGATGGGGCGGGTTGGGTTGCGGGAATGGGGTGAGATCCTTCGGTACGCTCCCCGACAAGGTCGGGGCAGGCAGGATGACAGACTGGGGAAGAGGGTGAAGCGGGGGTTTGCGGGGCGCGGGCGGAGGTTGGAGATGGTGCGCAGGAAGAGGAGAAAGCAGGTTCCTCGCGACGCTCGGAATGACAACTTGGGGGAGTTTGAGCGGGTTGCGGAGATCCAATGACCGTTGTTCCAAGTTACGACCAAAAACTCTGTAAATGAGGCTGCTCTCGAGTAGATGTTTATCTGAAATCTGTTGTTCTTCCCGCGTTGAACGGGCAGGTTGTATCCAATGTTGCGAGCATATTGCCCACTAACATTCCCTAAGTTCAAAACAAGAAGCGGATTCCTTACTCTTCGCATCATGATTTCTGGACTATCCCAAGCCATGCTTTGCTCAAACACATTTACGACCACGTCGTACATTGGATACTTTGACCCAAGTACAACTAGTGGCAAGCCCGAACTGTTTTCGTCCAGTACAGGGGAAATATAGCATTGCCCTTTTGAGCCCGTGATTTGGAGTAGGTTTTCATTGGATAACCTAGCGATGCTCTCCTGAGATTTGGATAGTGCCTCCAATCGGGAAGTGTCGGTGTCTAGTTTTCCAAATGTTGTGTCGAAGTGGGTTTGATTTTCGGTTTTCGCCTCTTTGTAACTATCCACTATTTGCTTCATTGTTTGAGCGTGCTTTTCATCTTGGTCTTTGATTGCCCTAACCTCAGTTATCAAGAACACTACCGTTATGAAGGCCCAAAAGACACGATGGCCCTCACGGATTTTTTCCCCCTTAAGAGCCACAAATACTCCAACTGCACCAAGCGCACCCACAGCGATTCCAGCGGATGGCAGATGCCAAATCCAGTACGCGCAAAAGAAGAGGCTGAGCAGCAATCCGGGCCAATAGAAGAGGGAAAGTACGGGGCCGATTGCTTCCATCGTAGCGTCGTGGCCGTGACGCGCTGCCGTGCGGACGTTCAATAGCCAAAGACTTATTCGGTCCCGCATAGGCGAGATAATAGCACTTGCGGGAAGTGGAACTAGCGTAGAGTGCTGAGGTTATTTTGAGGTGAGTTTTTCAGGGGCGAGCTTTTGGGCGGTGGCGAGGGCGTCGGCGGCGGGGACTTTGACGTCGGGCTCGACGCCGGTTCCTTCCCAGTTGGTCTTGGAGATGGGGCTGACGGCGCAGGCAAACGGGACATCATTCATGAAATGACCGTCAATGAGGCTACTCGAAACCGGATAGGCACCGCCTCCAGTGCTGTTACCTTATAACGAAGCTATATGCGGGAATAAAAAGGCTTGCTCGCTCGCTGAATCTCGGTTAGAGTGCGCTCAATTCCCCGGAATTCTGCCCGCAACATCGGAATCAGGTCAAGCATGAAGGAGCGCTCGATGAATCGACGATTTTTGAAGGTAGCAGTACTGCTGTGCACACTGTTGGCCTGCGCGAGTGTTTTGCCGGCGCACAGTCAAGACGGCAGCAAGAGCAAACTATCAAACCAAGACATTTTAGACATGGTATCCATGGGATTGGGCGACGATGTCATCCTGGAAAAAATCCGCACAGCACCGGAAACGGGCTTCGCGACCGATCTGGAATCGCTGAAGGCTCTGAAGGCCGCGCACGTTTCCGATCCGGTGATTCGCGCCATGATCAATCCCAAGGCGGCTGCGGCTGCAGCCGCGCCTGCCGCCAGTGCGGCTGCGCCGGTGACGGCAAATCCTGACGTGCCCGACGACATCGGAGTTTACATCAAGGTGAGAGGCAAGCTTGTGGATGTGACCCCGGAGGTTGTGGGATGGAAAACGGGCGGCGCACTGAAGAGCTTTGCGACGAACGGTCTGAACAAGGGACACGTTAACGGAACCCTCCAAGGACCAAAAAGCGCACTGCAGATCGGAAGTGACGCGGAATTCATCGTTAAGTGTGCCGAAGGCACGGCCGTCACCGAGTATCAATTGCTGCGGCTGGACATGAAGGGTGACCGACGTGAATTCCGGTCCATTACAGGCGGCATTATCCATTCTTCAGGCGGGGCAGAGAAAAATGCGGAGAAATTCGATTACGAAAAAGTCGCCCCGCGCGTTTTCAGGATCAAGCTGCCGCCGCTAAAAAAGGGTGAGTTCGGCATCCTGCCGCCGGGGAGCACCTCCGGCAACGTGGCTTCGTCCGGCAAGATGTATACGTTCGGGATCATCGAGTAGGCTGACAAGACTTCGAGCGGCAAACTACAGAAGGCAGGCGATGTGCTTTCGCTCTGGCGTATGAATGAGCCTACTTAGTTTGCTTCCGGCTCCAAATCGGCGGTGAGGTTCACGATTTCACCGGCCACGCGGAGTTTTCTTTCCCAACTCTTGAAGCCGTGTTTGCGAACAACGACGTGATGATCGCCGGGCAGGACCTTTAGTGTCTCGGGAGTATTTCCGACAAAATTACCATCGAATTCGATTTCCGCGCCAGCAGGAGAAGAAGAGATGGAAATAGCGACGGTCTGGCCGCTTTTTGCGAGGCTCTCGCTGCTATTGGGGGCAACAGAAACTTGCGCAGGCGGAGGGTTGACCGGGGCGGAGCCCTTGGTCTGGAAAGCGATGTCCTCGAGCAAAGTGTCGCCATTGACATAGGCGGTGAAAGACGATCCCTGGCGAATCTCAATATCCTTGCCGTGCTTGAGGAGGACAAACGGGGTTCCAACGCCGAGGGTAAGCGAAGCCGCCGCCAACATCTCACCGCTCATGTCCAAACCTTGGCCACCCCCACGGGCCTTCTGGAAGGCACGCAAGGGAATGCTCTGGCTGTTAAAGAGTTTGACGGAATCCGCAGAGATATCGATCTTGCCTCCCCGGCCCATCATGCGTTTGTGCTCGGCTGAAACGACTTTTCCTTTTACTACCGCGCCTTCAGGGACGATGATCTTGCCGTTCACAACAAGGTCTTCGTCAACCAAATAGTCCACTTCATCACCGACCCTAGCGTACTGCGAATAAACGCCACGCTTGAGTTTCAACTTGATGGGTGTGGCGTCCTTCACCAGCAATTTCTGAGACGGCGAAGCGGATTGTTGCGGTAAGTCCTTTGAAGGAGCTTTCGGGCCGCTGGCAGGACTCTGGGGAGCGTCCTGGGAATGGAGAGGCGCAAAAATCAGCAGGTGCGCAAGAACAACGGTAGCCGGGCGGAACAAGAGGAAGGAAGTCATCGAATTGGCGCAACTCTAACAGAAGTCTATCGCCATCGACAACTCGTTCGTGAAGTTACATGGGACCCGAGCAACGCTCAGACGCGGCAGCAATATTCCGCGGAGCTGACAGGTTCAGGCCGGCTTTACGTGTGGCAAGAACCAGCGGCGGTCGACGGCGGGGTGGCGGATGTGCAAGCCCTGGACGAGGTAGATGAGGGGCCTCCTTGTGACCTACACTTATCTCAACCGATCAGCACCCACGGCTTCGGCCGCCTAACTGGCGTTATTGGAATAGTGGGGCAGAAATTCTGCCTTTCCGCTCAGGCAGAGTTTTTTCTTAAGGGGGGGAGCAAACAGCGAGATGTTTTGCTTACTCGCCGACGCGGACATGGTCAGGGCTGGATTTGCACGAGATCGGGCCGGGACTTCTTGGGTGCGCCGGAATGCCACCGCGAAGGCCGAATCGAATGCGAGCGGAGGCGGTTCGCCAACAGCCCGACCCCGATGGAACCCCTGACGAAATGATCGATCTTTACCGGACCCGCCAGCTTGATGGTTCTAATCGAGTGTAACGCGCTGCTGATCGCACAACCGCACTGCGAGCAATCGGGCGCGCCGCCAAAAACGCAAGGCTCGACGCGACTTTCCAGATCGGCCGAATAATTGGCGGACATCTTGGAGAAAAGACAATCCTCCGGATTGCTGGGGGGATGAACGAAAGCCCGGGCCATGCCTTCGGTAACCAGGAGTTTCGGATAGCGCTGCTTCAGAGAAACCAAGCCCCGGGCCATGACTTCGCGATCCTCAAAAGTCAGCATTTCCGGGCTTTGTTCACCAAGCTGAGGAGTGTAGACGCTCACCCAGATGCTTTTCACCTCAGGCCGAGCGCTCCAGAAGGACACATACTCTTCGAAGTAGGCGGGCCGCGCCAGCATGGGGCGCGTAATGACCCAGTGGACGTTGACCTCGCGGCCTTCCATGTTCTTGAGGATGCGCTCGTAAGTCGCCGGCTTGCGGCGAATATCGTGATGCTCCGGCAGCCCATCCACGGAGACGGCTACCCGCAAGCGAGGGATCTTCATCCATTCCACAGGGATAGGAATCACAGCGCTGGTAACGACGAGCGTGAATACGCCCAAATCACTGAGGGCGGGGAGAATGCGGCTCAACTCGCGATGGCGGATGAGAGGCTCGCCGCCGACGAGGGAAACATGGATGGGCTTGTGCTTCCGCACGAGTTCGAACACACCTTCGACGAGCGCGTCACCGCGCAAATCATGGAGTTCGCGGAGGGTGACTTCGCCTCCCAAGTGCGTCTCACCATAGGCATAGCATCCGGGGCAGGTGAGAGGGCACTCACGAGTGATCTCGATAGACAGCATGGGGACGCTGCCGCTCAGGATGCTCCACCAAGCGGCAAGCAACTTGCGCGGGGTCAGACTAGGATTGGGGACGGTCGAAAACATTCAAGTGTCCGATGCAAATCTTAGCGCGAAGGATGCACGTTTTCCAGCGAAGCAGCTTGAATCGGAGAGCGCGGGTATTCGCACGATGCGCGAGGCGATGGGCTAGCGAAAATCGAATAGGGCTAGCGCCGGTCGACGGTGGGATGGCGGATGTCCTGGCCCTGGACCAGGTAGATGACGTCTTCGGCGATGTTGGTGGCGTGATCGCCGATGCGCTCGAGGTTTTTGGCGACTAGGATGAGTTCGAAGGCGGGAAAGACGACGCTGGAATCGCCCATCATGTAGGTGAGCAATTCACGGAAAATCTGGTCGCGGTAGCTGTCCACCTTATCGTCGGTGGCGAGGACGCTTTGGGCGAGTTCGACGTCGCGGCGGACGACGGCGTTGAGGGCATTGCGCACCATTTCCTCGACGAGTTCGCTCATGCGCGGAAGATCGACGTAGGGCTTGACGCGGGGGTGGCGGAGGATGCGCTGGGCTCCCTGGGCGATGTTGACGGCCTGATCGCCGATGCGTTCGAGATCATTGTTGATGCGGGAGACGGCCAGGACGAAGCGGAGATCAATTGCCATGAGCTGGTGCAGGGCGAGGAGCTGGACGACGCGGTCGTCAATTTCCATCTGAAGCTCGTTGATGGCGTCTTCTTCCTCGAGGACGCGCTTGGCGAGCTGTTCATCGGATTCGAGAACGGCTTGGACGGACTGGTGAACGGCGCGTTCGGCGAGGCTGCCCATCCAGAGCAGGCGTTCTTTCATTTCGTTGAGATCTTTTTCGAAGTGGCGTTCCATTAACCCTTCCCGTAAATTCTCAGAACCAAAAAGCAGATTCCTCGCTCCGCTCGGAATGACAATCAAAAACAATGCTTCTATAACAACAATGCTTCTAAAAACAAAGCCTTAGCCGAAGCGGCCGGTGATGTAAGCCTCCGTGCGGGGGTCACCGGGAGTGGTGAAGAGCTGCGGCGTGGGGCTGAACTCGATGAGCTGGCCAGTGAGCAGGAAGGCGGTGAAGTCGCTGATGCGGGCGGCCTGCTGCATGTTGTGAGTGACGGTCACGATGGTGCAGAGATCCTTCAACTGGACGAGGAGCTCTTCGATTTTGGCGGTGCTGATGGGATCGAGGGCGGAGCACGGCTCGTCGAGAAGGAGGACTTCAGGCTCGACGGCCAGGGCGCGGGCGATGCACAAGCGTTGCTGCTGGCCGCCGGAAAGTTCGTAAGCGGATTTGTGAAGATGGTCTTTGACTTCGTCCCAGAGGGCGGAATGGCGCAGGCTTTTTTCGACGGCTTCAGAGAGGGGAGTTTTCGAGCCGTTGATGCGCAGGCCGTAAGCAACGTTGTCGAAGATGGATTTGGGGAAGGGATTGGGACGCTGAAAAACCATGCCGACACGCCGGCGATGCGCCGTAACGTCCTGGGTAAGGATGTTCTGGCCGTCGAGAAGAATTTCGCCCTCTAGGCGGGCGCCGCGCACCGCTTCGTGCATGCGATTGAGGGTGCGAAGCAGCGTTGATTTGCCGCAGCCGGAAGGCCCGATGAGCGAGGTAACTTTGTTGGTGGCGATGCCCATGTTGATGTCAAAGAGGGTCTGCTTGGGGCCGTAAAAGAAATTGACCTTGGAGATGGTCATGCGCATGGAGAGGGCCGCCGAGGTATCTCTCGCCGCCGTGCTGGTCGCGATGGGAGGAATTTTCACGGTCAAAGCTGGCCTCGCAGAAGCTTGCATGGGTTAAGTCCTTGGAACCGCGATGCCCCGGGAAAGAATCGCCCGGGCGACGATGTTAATGATCAGAATCAAACCGAGCAGGACGAGCCCCGCAGCCCAAGCCTGACGGTGCCAATCATCGTACGGAGCGAGGGCATAAGTATAAATCATCACCGGCAGAGAAGCAGTAGGTTGTTGCCAGCCAGGGCTCCAGAATTGATTGCCGAGGGCGGTAAAGAGGAGTGGGGCTGTTTCACCGGCGACGCGAGCGAAGGCCAGCAGAATGGCGGTAAGGATGCCGCGATAGGCGGCGGGCACGATGACGGTGGCGATGGTTTTCCACTTGCTGGCGCCGAGGGCCATGGCGGCTTCGCGGAGCGCGCGCGGGACGGCGCGAAGAAATTCTTCAGTGCTGCGAAGGGTGATGGGGATCATCATCAAGCCAAGAGCAAATCCGCCGGCAAGTGTCGAGAAATGCTTGAATGGATGAACGACAAGGCTGAAAGCAAAAATGCCGATGACGATGGAGGGCACGCCGTTGAGGAGGTCCGCGGCATAACGAACGACGAAGGCGGTGGTACTGCTGCTAAATTCGGCGAGATAAATGGCGCCAAGAAATCCGATGGGAACGCCGAAGAGCGTGGCGAGCAGAAGCAACTTCCCGCTGCCCAGAATGGCGTTGGCCATGCCACCGCCGGTTTCACCGACGGGGACGGGCAATTTCGTGAAGAAGTTCCAGTTGATGGAGGTTCCGCCGTGATAAACGAGGTAGCCGAGGATTAAGAACAGGACGGAGACAGCGACGAGGGCGCAGACGCCGGTCATGGTCAGCATGAAGCCGCTCACAAATTTGCGCCAGCGGAGACGGGGGCTCATGCTTGCCCCATTCCGCTGCCGCGTTGGGAAGTGGCCGCGATCAGGAGGCGGGCGAGGCCGTTGAGGATGAAAGTGAGAAGGAAAAGCACCAGGCCAAGTTCGATGAGAGATTGCGTATGGAGTTCGCCGGTGGCTTCGGTGAATTCGTTGGCGATAACGGCGGCGATGGAATACCCGGGGGAAAGGAGAGAAGCGCTGATTTTGGGAGTGTTGCCGATGACCATGGTGACGGCCATAGTTTCGCCGAGGGCGCGGGCGAGGGCCAGGAAAATGGAACCAAAAATGCCGGCGCGGGCAAAGGGAACGACCACTTTCCAGGTAGATTCCCAGCGCGTCGCGCCGAGAGAGAGTGCGGCTTCGCGCTGGTCGCGCGGGACGGAGAGGAGCACTTCACGGGAGACGGAAATAATATAGGGGATGACCATGATGGCCAGGACGATGCCCGCGGTCAGAAAGCCGATGCCATAGGCGGGGCCTTGAAATAGCGGAAGGAAGCCGAAGGAATGCTTGAGGGCCGGCTGAACGTATTGGCGCATCAAGGGAACGACGATGAAAATGCCGAGGACGCCATAGATGACGCTGGGAACGGCGGCGAGCAGATCAATGAAAAATTCGAGCGTGTCGGAAACTCTTGCGGGGGCCAGCTCGGCAAGAAAAATGGCGGCGCCGATGCCGAGGGGAACGGCAATGAGAAGAGAAACGGCGGCGGTGACGAGCGTACCGTAGATGAAAGGCAGGGCGCCGAATTGTTCGAAGATGGGATCCCAGACGGAGGTGCGGAAAAAATTGAAGCCGAACTTGTGGCGGGCAAGAGCGGAGCCTTGCCACAATTCGAAAACGAGCAGCACGGTGACGAGAACGACGGAAGCGGCGAACAAGAAGGTGATCATTCGCGCGATTTCATCGCCTTCGCGGAGCCGGGAGAGAAACGAGCGCGAGCCCGCGACGGGGCCCGCGCCGGGAACGGTGGTGGTGGTTGTTGCCATGCCGCGTTACTGTATGTTGTTCAGCGCCTTAGTTTCCATTGCGACGACTTCCTTAGGAAGCTTTGCGTAGGATAGGGCTTCAGTATAGTTCTGACCGTCCGCCAGCATCCACTTCACGAACCCCTTGATGGCGTCGCGCTTGGCGGGATCGGAGAACTTTTCTGGAATGAGTAGCCAAGTAAAGCTGGCGATGGGAAAGGCGGTCTTGCCCGGAGCGTCGGTAATGGAAACGCGGAAGTCGTCCGGCATGTTCTTTGCCGCGCCAGCCGCGGCGGCGGTGACGCTGGCAAGGTCGGCCTTGATGAAAGTGCCTGAGGAGTTCTTCACGCGGCCGTAAGGCATATTGTTCTGGATGGCGTAGATCAATTCGACATAGCCAAAGGAATTCGGCGTATTTTTGATCGTGCCTGCGACAGCCTCATTGCCCTTGGCGCCCAGGCCCACCGGCCAATTGACGGACGCACCCTTGCCGACTTTGGTTTTCCACTCATCGCTGACCTTGGAGAGATAGTCGGTCCAGATGTAGGTCGTACCGCTGCCTTCCGATCGATGCACCACTACGATGTCATTCGCGGGGAGAGCAACGCCCTTGTTGGGGTCGGCGATCGCGGGATCATTCCATTTCGTAATCTTGCCTAGAAATATCCCTGCGATAGCATCCTGGGTGAAATTAAGCTCCGCAGTCACTCCGGGAATGTTGTAGGCCGGTACGTCGGCGCCCAGCACGGTTGGAAAATGCAAGATTCCGAATCCGTGCTTGTCCTGGTAGGCCTTGAGCTGATCGTCGTTCATGGGGCCGTCGGTGGCGCCGAAATCGACGGTGCCTTCGGTGACTTGCTTGATGCCGCCGCCGGAGCCGATGGATTGATAGTTGATTGCAATATTGGCGTTCTTCTTGTGATATTCGTCAAACCACTTGGAATACATGGGGTAAGGAAATGTGGCGCCTGCGCCGTTGATTGAGAGCGTGCTGTCCGCCCAAAGAACACCGGCAACGGCGAGCACTACCAAGGACAGTCCTGCAATCCGTCTCATGCTTGATCTCCGTGTGAAATCACTAGTCTTTTCCCGGGGGATCTACAGTATGAACTTCGATTGTTACGGGATTGTTACAAGAGGTTCATAGTTGATTGAATCGGGGGCGGCTTTGTTGTTAAGAGCGCCTAAGCTTTTTTCGTTAAGGGATTCAGCTGCAAGTGTGGTGGGAGCGAAGAAAAAAGGGCAGCCCGCCGCGGCGGGCTGCCCTTTTCCGTCCCCAGGGGAGGGGCGGCGCACAAATTACCTGACCTGGACTAAGGCTGGACTAAGGCAGGTAATAGCGGAAGGAAGTCATCACCATATTTTCGGTTGCCTTCGGGTTGATACTCGCCCCGGCGAGGCCGGTTGTGGCGCTGGTGTTGTTGCCTGACCATCCGATCTTGGTGAAATAGGAGTATTGAACACCCCACTGAATACGGCCCTTCGGACCATTGTAGAACTTGTGCCAGAAGCCGAGGGTGCCCTCAATGATGGTGCGTATGTCGCCGTTGCAAGGGCCGCCCCCCGTCGGGAATGCACTGCCGCTCGGGCCGGTCGCGCTTGTAGGTACTGTCTCGGTGGAGCAACCGGAGTTGTTCTGCAACGGAGAGCCGTAACCGACTCCCACGGGGTGACCCGCCGCGTTAGTGAAAATGTACGTGGTGCGCGCGGCGTATTCGCCGCCACCGTAGGCGTAGAAGTCAATCTTTGGAGTGGGATGGGCTTCCAGCATGCCCAGCCATGCCGCGGAGCGGATGGGGGCCAGCGTGCCGTTCGGCCGTGCAGTTACATCCTTGAGCTGCGCTGAACTGTAACGCCCAATGCCATCGCCGCCCTGGAAGTGCGCGACTAGGTCGAGTTTCTTGGCAATGACCGGAAAACGTCCGGTCGCTCCGATACCGCCGCCGACCCTTGTATCGTTGAAGGCGCCCGTGACATCAGTAGTACCAGTGCAACCAGCAATCGGCTGGGTGGCACTAAGCGCGAAGCAAGGATAAACGCGAGCACGGAACGGGCTGACTATGCCCACGATTTCATAGTGTCCCCACCCCGGATCCAGGGTGGCTTTCACCAAAAAGTCAGGAGACTTATTGATGGTGCAGCCGTTGGAGTCGAACGCATTTAGTAGCCCTGCCGAATCGCAAGTGTTGTTAAAAAAGAAATTAGGGTTAAAGTTGCGGCCACCAATGGTGGTTTGCGGGCCTTCCACGGAGAAGCCAACTGCGAATTTATCGAAGTTTTGGGCTACGCGGAATCCGTAGGCGCGCTGCCAAGCCCATCCGACGACGTACTGCGCGTCGATCTGGAGCGGGAAGGCTTCCTGGCGATTCTCAATGCCCTTCTTGCTTTCGGTCACCAGGCTCCACATCTGGCCACCAGCAATGTAAAGTCC
>Ga0207107_1051_pt2 | contig 26786 bp, 26 predicted proteins | sample Alteio_BWMinHeat_75_FD_153555 | JGI IMG/M metagenome (GOLD analysis project Ga0207107, IMG submission 153555) | Enriched cells from forest soil in Barre Woods Harvard Forest LTER site, Petersham, Massachusetts, United States -... | ecosystem: Environmental > Terrestrial > Soil > Temperate forest >... | reverse complement strand
AAAGCGAGAGCAAGACGAAATCATCTATTCGGGGTATGTCGATGAGTGGCAGGCGAGAGCGGATTTAGGAAACTGGCTCAACCTATCCGCCCATGTCACCTCTGCGGACACGCCGAGTCTACCGCGGGCTTGGCACGAAGCGCAGAAGGCGTTCTTAGTCTGGTTCATTGGAAGGATTTGGCCGGGTCGTTATCCACTCCTCGAGAAGGCCTTAATCAACTATAAAAACGTCTTGCAAGATTTCGTAAACTTATTCGACCGCTACGTGGAGTGGGATCGGGAGCGCGGGTCCTATCTTCACACTGAAAAATTCTACAAGATTCGGGAATGGAATCCGGCTCGATACTCAAAACTAAGCCGCCGATATGACGAGCACGTCGATTTGCTGTGCGATTTGTTCTTTGAGTTGACGAGAGCCGCAAACTTGGTCTGCGACCGCGTGCGAGAGAATCTCTTTTCCGCCTATCGTTTGCACGAGGGTGTGCTTCTAGTTGCGCGAAACAATGTCGGATTCGAACTAGCGACAATTCACTCTAGGGTTGAATATAGGGGAAAAGAACGCACCAATGCTCCATACCCGGGCATTGGGAAGTTCAGGAAGGTCAGGTACACGAGAGATTTCTTTATTGACCCGAACCCTCTTGAGCCTCCCGCCAGTGAAGGCGAAGGCTGACTCGCCCTCTGTCCCCTTGCGCTCGGGATCGTGATAACCTGCCACACAAGAGGGCTTTAGCGTGAAGCCAAAGAGAGAATTTACGGTCTTGATCGAGCAAGACGAGCCAGGCTATTTCGTCGCAACGGTTCTCACCCTGCGCGGCTGCCACACTCAGGCCAAGACCCTCGACACGCTGATGATACGCGTCCGTGAGGTCATCAAACTGTGCCTGGCAGACGCCAACAACCATGTCCAGCCGCTCGAACTCGTCGGAATCCACCAAATCTCGCTCTAACCGAATCTTCCCGTTCCGCTATCTCTCGGAAGACAAACCACTTACTAGATACAACTTGACAAGCAGTACCAATTGTGGTATAGTGGGTTTCGTAATCGCGAGCACGCCACCTCATGCCCCGCCGTCGGGCTGTACGTCTAACTCTCCCGCACTCCATCTCTAGCTCCTCACTCTTCATCGCTCTTTTGCAAGAGCGCAAAGCTCATCCCCTTGATTTTCAATCATCTACGCACTCTTTGAGCAAATCACCCGGGATGCCACCCAGAGCGTTTCTTCAACTTTCGACCTTGAAGTCTTCAACCTGTTCTCTGGCAACTCCCTTATCCGCAACACTTACAGCCGATCTTCGCGTTTTACCGTGTTTTGGCCGAAGCTGTCCGCCCGCAACCCCTTTAGATGCAATACTTACAGACAGCGTCCCTGTAACTCCTTTATCCGCAACACTTACAGAAAACAGGGGGAGGGGGTGGGGCGATGTTCTGGCTTCAGTCGTTCACGAAGACGACTTGGCCGATCTGGTTCTTGCTGGCGAAGATGCCGCGCTGTTGCCCGCCCGGCCACTGGCATCGGTTGGCCGATACCGACGCCAATCTTGCCCCACAGCCTTCCCGTCCGTTTTCAAGGCCTCGCGGCGCGCCGATCCCGGTCACCACTGCGGGCGCATCCGTCGGCGGGACAACTCCCCGCAGATAAGCGTCGATGCGTGCTTCCATTTCTTCCGGGAATCGCGGCGCGGGGCCGACCAGCTTCTCCCGGTAGACCTTCAGAATGAATTCTCGAAAGATCGGCAGCGCCGCTTTGCCCCCGGTTTCCAATTTTCCCAGCGAGCGGTTGTCGTCAAATCCGATGCGTACCGCCACGGTGATTCCGCCAATGCCGTAAGTGGACCCGACAAACAGCGCATCGCGGTAACTGTTCGTCGTGCCCGTTTTGCCCATCACCGGAATCGGAAAACTGCGCGCGTCCAGCGCATGCGCCGTCCCGGACGGAATGCGCACCACTCCCCGCAATCCTTCCTGAATCATCGCCAGCTCCAGTTCGTTGGCATCACTTGTGCAGCAGGGCGCCGGATGCTCGTAGACCGCGCCCCCGGCGCCGCGTTCGATCCTGGCGATCACATAAGGCTCAGCAGCAACGCCGCTGGCCATCATGCGATAAGCATTTGCCAGTTCCAGCAACGTCACTTCGGACGCGCCCAGTGCCGTAGTGTCATACCGATGCAGCGCGCTGCGGATGCCGATATCTCGAGCCGTCCGCAACACCGCATCGATTCCAATCTGTTGCACGATCCAAATCGCCACCGCGTTCCGCGACTCCGCCAACGCCTGCCGCGCGGGAATGATGCCTTCAAATTTGCTGTCGAAATTAACGATCCACTTTACGGGCTGGTTTCCCGGCGTGGCCACCGAGATCGGTTCGTCCGGCACCGGCGTACCCAGATCCAGCGCTCCTTGCCGGAATGCGGCCAGGTACACAATCGGCTTCATGGTCGACCCGGGCTGCCTCATCGATTGGCTCACCCGGTTGTAATCGCCGTAGCCCGTGTTATGTCCTCTGTAGGTGCGCCGCCCGCCCGCTTCCGCCAGAATCGCCGCGTCGCTGTTGCGCAGCACCACCACCGAGCCTTGAATCATTCCCGCATTCTTGGGATGGCGCTTCTCGTAAAGCTTCAAGCCGTTTTCCAGCGCTTCGTTCGCGAAGCCTTGAATCCGGTCGTCGATTGTGGAATGAATCTGGATGCGGCCTTGCAGCAATCCGCTAACTGCGATCTCGGACCCCAGCCCAGCCTCCAGGCGTTTCAGCTCGTCCAGAGTGTTCCCCACGGCCGCGGGCGCTTCCACCGGACTGGCAGCGCGAGCCGCCAAACGAATGGGAATCCCTTGGCTGCGCTCCGCGGCTTGTGCCGCAAGAAAATGGTTTTTCGCCATCAGCGCCAAAATCTGATTTCGTCTGCGCAGCGCTTTTTGATTGTCGGCCAGCGTCGGACAATACTCGCCCGGCGATTTGGTGATGCCTGCCAGCAGCGCCGCTTTGTCCGCGTCGTCCGCAGTGAGTTTCGTCACCGGCATTCCGAAGTAGTACTGCGACGCAGCGGCGAACCCGTACCGGCCATTCCCCAGGTAGATGAAGCTGGCGTAACGCGCCAGCAATTCTTCCTTGGCACGCCGTTTCGAGCCGTAGCGCTTCCGCATCTCTCCTTCAATCCAAAACGAGAGACGTATCTCTTCGACTTTCCGCAGAATTCGATTCGCGCCCGGCACACCCACAACGAAAGCCAGCACATGCGGCATCACGCCTTCGTGTTGCAGCGTACTGCCGTCCTTTCCGCCGATAAGTTTTTGCAGAAAGAAACCACGCACCAATTGCTGCGTCAGCGTCGACCCGCCTTGCGGAAACACGCTCGACCGCTCACCGGTGTTCGCGCTGTTGGAGCCGCGCGGGCAGGTAAACAACGCTGCCAGGTTGATCTTGCTCAGTACACGGGGAAAGACCGAATAATCGACTCCCGAATGCGAAAAGAAATGCTCATCCTCGGCAGAAAGAATTGCATCCCGCAGCACGTCCGGGATTTCTTTGTACTGGATGATTTCCCGGCGTTCCTTGCCCAATTCCATGAGCACGTGCCCATTCGCATCGTAAATATGTCCGGTGGTCGGCGGCTCGAAACGGATGAACGCCTCCAAGTCCGGCAGATCCATTCGGTTGTAGCTGACGTAAATCGCCAGGCACAAGAACGCCACCAGCGGCACAGCTGCCAGCGCCGACGCAATGCGCAGCAAGCGGCTCGCCTTGTAAGTGTTCCAGATGCTGTAAGCCAGGTTCCGAAAGCTTTCGGAGAGTCGTAACAAAAGTAGCTGAATTTTGCGCATGAACTGCTTCTGTGGTTGCAGTGGGCTGGCCTAATTCTTGATCCCGTGGGCAGGGACTCTTCCGGGGACGTCCAATTTGCAGGCATCAGCCTCGCACATCGCGAGACCGCATTCTGTGCCATAAGAGGCACTTTTTATTTGCACAAGTGTGTTTTACAGGACATCCGCCGCCGCCTCGGGAGTACAGACTCATGATCGCCGCTATCCCGCATCGGGATCTCGACATGGAGGTTTCACCAATGCAACGTATTCACCGATTTATCGGCACACTTTTCCTGGCTGCTGCCATTGTGGCTCCAGCTGTGATCGTCGCCGAGGCCAACGCGCAGGACGCCAGCGTCCAGATTCGCGTTTATGATAGCCACCACCGGGACTACCACAACTGGGACGATCGCGAAGACCGCGCCTACCGCGGTTACCTCGATTCCCAACACCGCCAGTACCGCGAGTACAACCGCCAGAACTCTCGCTCGCAACGCAACTATTGGAAGTGGCGCCACAATCACCCAGATCACGACTAACCATCCGGGCAACCGAACTAACAACGTTGCCCGTGTTTTTTTTTGATTTCGCGTTCCTGAGGTCCCAGCTCTACCGCCGCAAACACCGGGCCGCAGGCAGATTGGCATCGGTGCTTCGCGACACCCTTTCCCGCCCAGTTGTAGCTCGATTTTCTGGATGAGGCGCTCAAAGACGAAGGAGTCAACGTTATGCTCGCTGCAATCGCCGCCATTTTGATTATTCTCTGGCTGCTTGGATTTTTGGCTTTTCACGTTTCCAGCGCGCTCATTCACGTCGTGCTCGTAATCGGCATCGTGGTACTGATCCTGCACTTCTTACGCGGCAGTCGAAACTGAAACGGCCGGTAGTCCAAGTTTGACTCTGGACTCGGGTTTGACTCCGCGTCTGAGTTCAACCCTTGCTTCGGCTTAACTCGAAGAGGGACTAAGAAGGACCAAGCATGTCATTCGGAATCTACGCAATCGGCTTCGCAATCCTCATCATCGGACTGATTTACGGCGCGCACCTGGTCCACATGCCGACGCATTGGATTGTCGTCGGCGCAATAGTCCTCCTGGGCGTTGGCATTCTGAGTGGCGTAAAAGCCACTCGTCAAAAAGATCCCGCCGCATAATCCGCGCATCACCACTCCCTTCCATTTCTAATCTTCAAAGCAGCCCGCGGGTAGAGTTCGCGTGTCGCGTCCAAGCAGACTTATGCCTGCGAAGTCCTCGGGCAGACCTGTACTTGTGTGTTGTTTCAAACCCGCGTGTCTTCAAAGATATTGGTACCTAATTGAGACTCGTGCGCTCGATCCCTGTCCAATATGTGACAGACAGTGAATCACCGACTCCGTATATTCCAATGAGACAAACAGAATTTTTGGAAATCTAATTGGCGAATGGTTAGGAGACGTAAATGTATACCCCAAAGCTTCGCAAGATTTGGCTCCTGCCGTTCCTGTTGGCCTTCACCCTATCTGGCTGCGGTGACTCAGACAAAAATGCCGGGGCCCTAAGCCCTGGCGATCCCTTGGCCGCGCCCACGGTCATCTCGGTAACACCACTGAACGCCAGCGTGGCCGTGTGCCCCAACACCGCCATTGTCAGCGCCACATTCAGCAAGCCCATGAACACCGCAACCATCACCACGTCTACCTTCACGTTGACGGTGGGCGGCGCAAGCGTCGCGGGGGCCGTAACCTACCTTGCTGCAACCAATACTGCCACCTTCACTCCCACCGCCACCCTTGCGCCTAGTGCCAGCTTTACCGCCACCATTACCACCGGTGCCGCCGACACTTTCGGGAACCATTTGGCCGCTAATTTCGTGTGGACCTTTACTACTTCCCCAACTTGTCCACCTCCCGCCGGAGCCCTGGCTTTGGGTGCGGCTTGCAGTTTCGGGATTCTCGCTGCCACTCCTGCCGTCGCCAATACCGGCAATTCCAACGTTACGGGTGATGTGGGAGTCTGGCCGGCCGCCTCCATCACTGGATTCCCTCCAGGTACACTGACGGGCGCGCAACACCTCGGTGATTCCGTCGCCATGACCGCGCAGGGCGACTTGACTACGGCCTACAACAACGCTGCTGGCGCAGCAGGGGGCGCCGTCCTTACCGCCGACATCGGAGGTCAGACCCTCCCCGCTGGCGTCTACAAGACCACCAGCGCCCAGCCCTCGCTCGGAATTACCGGCAACCTCACCCTCGACGGCGGAGGCGATCCCAATTCCGTGTGGATCTTCCAGATCGTGTCCACGCTGACCACCGCCGCCGGCAACAGCCACATCATACTGATCAATAGTGCCAATGCTCACAACGTCTTCTGGCAAGTCGGCAGTTCAGCCACTCTCGGAACCAACACCATCTTCCAGGGAACCATCATGGCGCATGCATCCATCACGCTTACCACCGGTGCCACGCTGAACGGTAGAGCGCTCGCCAGTACCGGCGCCGTCACCTTGGACACCAATCCTGTGAATGTGCCGATCTGTCCCTGAGTTTTTCGGCAGTGTGCCCAGGCTTAGATCTGGCCTGCGCCGCGCCATTGTGCCGGGAGATAAAGACCAAGGTTTTGCGTCGTCGATATTCGGAGGAAATTAGCATGTCATCACAATCAATGAGCTATCCTCGCCGGCCCTTTACCATACTGCCGGCCATGCTTGCCGTCTTGCCCATCCTGATGGTGTTCGCCCCTCGCACCGCAGCTCAGGATCCGCCGGCTCCCAAGTTCGAGCTTTACGGTGGTTACTCCCTCTTTTATCCCGGCGCGGACGTGCACGGTCAGCTTCCCGGAGCTTTGCTTCCCCTGAGCAGCCGCCTCGAGACCAATCCTCGCGGCATCGGCGCCAGTGCTACCTATAATTTCAATCGTTGGTTTGGCTTGACTCTCGATCTCAGCACCCATTGGGGCAGCGGCGAATCCACTTTCGCGCAAAGAATCGACGACGCTGGCTTGACCAACATTTCCTTCGGCCCCAAATTGACCTTTCGTCACCATCGTTTGGCGCCGTTTCTCGAAGTCTTGGTTGGCGATCACCGTCTTACTCCCGATGGTTTCCATGACATCGACAAACTCGGAGTGATGTTCGGCGGCGGTCTCGATATCAACCTCTCCCGCCACGTCGCTCTGCGGCTGATCCGCGCCGACTATGTGTACTCCAACTATCAGTATGGCGACCGCGCGGTTACGCCGCGCACCGAGATCCGCGGGCTTCGCGCACAGGTTGGCCTCAATTTCATGTTCGGCGGCGGCGAACCTCCTGCGCCACCCAGCGCGGCTTGTTCGCTGCAGCCCTCCGAAGTCTTCGCCGGCGAGTCCGTCACCGTGACTGCCAGCGGCTCCAATTTCAATCCGCGGCGCATCGTGAAGTACGAGTGGAGCGGGACCGGCGTGAAAGTCGCCGGCCACGACTCCTCCGCGCAAGTCGATACCACTGGACTGCAGCCCGGTGGCTATGGAGTCACCGCCAACTTGAGCGATGGCCGCAAGAACGGTTTCGCGTCCTGCAGCGCCAGATTCACCGTCAAAGAACCGCATCCGCCGGTGATTTCCTGCTCCGCGGATCCCTCCACGGTGCGGACCGGCGGCTCCTCGACCATCATCTCGCGGGCCAGCAGTCCGGATCGCCGCTCGCTTACTTACTCATACTCCGCGACTTCTGGCGACATCGCCGGAAACGGCGCGACTGCCAGCTTGAACACACAAGGCGCAGCTCCCGGCACCATTACCGTCAGCTGCAATGTCGCTGACGACCGCAGCCCGGCGCTCTCCGCTTCCTCGTCCACGACCGTGAGCGTCGAAGCTCCGCCGCCTCCGCCTGCTCCTGCGCCACAGATCAAGGAATTGGAAGCCAAGCTGGCGCTGCACAGCATTTACTTCCAGACCGCTCGTCCCACCGAGGAAAATCCCGGCGGCGGCCTGCTGGACAGCCAGGAACATATCCTCAAAGTGCTCGCCGACGACTTCAAGAGTTATCTGCGCTACATCCCGGACGCCCACTTGATTCTCGGCGGCCATGCCGACCCGCGCGGAACGCCGGAGTACAACAAACGCCTCACCGAACGCCGCGTCGAGCGTGCCAAAGCCTTTCTCGTCGAACACGGCGTCCCCGCGGACCGCTTTGAGACTCGCTCCTTCGGCGAAGAGGATCAGCTCACGGCCGCTCAGACCAAAGACATGATCGAGCAGGATACCGAATTGAATCCCGCCGACCGCCAGCAAATGCTCGGCAATCTGCGCGTTCTCGTCCTGGCCAACAATCGCCGCGTTGACGTCACCCTAAGCACCACCGGACAACAATCCACGCGCCTGTACCCGTTCAACGCCAAAGACTACCTGGCCCTCGTCAGTATCCAAGGCGGCGAAAAGAAGCCGGCGCCCAAACCCAGGAAAAAACCCAGAAGCTAGCTCGCAACCCGCCGTCCAAGTCTCGGCGTACCGAATTGTCGATCTAAGAAGCGTCGCGGGAAGCGACTTCCTGTAGGCGGGCATTGGCGTAGAGAACCTGCGAGGGTAGCCTACCCTTTGCGATTTTGAATTTTGCAAAGGGTGGGCCGGCTCTTCGCTTGCTTTCGCTTCTCGCCTCTAGCGCCAATCAGCTTCAAGAAACATTGTCCAGCTTCCAGCCCGTCACTTTCCCCTGCTTGTCCGTCTCCAGATACAGATACCCGGTCTGCTTCCCCTTTTCCTTCGAATAAAACGTGTAGCAACCACTCACCAGCGAATCCGGTTCGCCCAGCACTTCCACGATTTTCGCAACCAGCACTCCTTCTCTCGGCGCTCGCCCCACCAACTGCTCCGTCAAGTGCGCTAGAGTTTCGTACGTGCGCTTCTTTTTCCATTCTCGCCCGTACTTCTCCAGCGTTTTCTTCCAATCCGAAGCGCTACGTTCCAGTGCCATCAAAGCCGTCTTGGAGAGCTGCACGTCCGGATTCGCTTCCGCATAACTTCGCAGCATCCCCACCGACTCTTCATTCCCAAACGTCAAATCGATCGTAAGGCGCTCCGCGTTGGTCGGCGAAATCCCGTTTTGCTTAACCCATGCCCGCAAATATTCCGCCGACGCCTCCGGATCGATTTGTCGCCAGAACGTCCAGGCCGATTGTCCCAGCTTCTTCTCTGGATAACCCTCAACCACATATTCCTTCAGCGCTGGACACAAATGCTTGAGGTTCTCAGGCTTCACATGGCGGTTGTTCTGCATGCAACGAGCGAAAAGAATCTGCAACGCCCCATCCCGCTGTACTCCAGCCTGGCCCATGACCAGTGCCGCGAGATCGCCGATGTCCGGCGGCTCAAGCATTTGAAACACTTTCCCGAAATCTGCATACCCGCCGCCGGCTACTTCCCCAAGAAACGTCGCCCACACGTCGCTCTCAATCAATTTCCCCATAGCCCGCAACTTACCACAACCCTCCGAGTGTTGGCGCAGCCCATCGGTCTGTCGCTTTTCCTCCTCGCGTCCCCTCACTGCCTCCTTGTCTCCCGCTAACTCTCTCGCCACTCCAGTACCCCAGCATCCTTGCCGTCCCTCGGACCGGCCTGCTAGTTTGTTTTGGAGCCCCTGCTGAACCGCCCATGGCAACTGAACTGGCAGCGCCCGTTACGCCGGAAGCCGGCCGTATCGAGCTCAAGAGCTACAACCTCACGTTGCCGATGGCGTCGCTCTCCATCGGCGTCGATAATATTCACCATGACGTTTTCCTCAGCCCCAAATTCGTTCAGAACGCTCGCGACTATCTCTTCGAGCTGATTCGCCAAAGTACCAGCGCCACTTTTTTCTCCGGTATCGAACTGCGTGCCTCCAAAGGACCGGACGGAGGCGCTTTCCGCAAACTCCTCACCGAAGTTCTGCAAAGCGCTCTCACCCAGGCGAAGTATCACAAAAACATTGAAATCGATTTGCTCTTCCGCCTCGCGCTGCTGAAATTCCTCAGCGTCGAAATCGGCAATCAGTTCGCCAACCTGATTCTCGAAGGCAAGGAATGGATTCGCCAGCGCGGCGAACAGTTTGAACGCAGCCAGCAGGCCCACGTCATCAAGGCGCGGCTTTCCGAGTTGCAGTCGGCACGCCGCAAAGTGATTCGCGGCGTCGGCCAGCAAGTCGCGCAGATGGTGGTCGATGTCGAGGAAAACGTCATCACTAAAGCTCGCCGCGCGCTTTTTGGCGACGATTTCCCCTCCTACTACGATCTACTGAAGAATCGCATTATCTTTCTCGATGGCGGCAAAGACGACGTCTTTTTTCTCGAGCACTACGTGCTCCTCGGAAACTACGATCGGGACCCGGATCGCTTCGAGGCCATGGACGCGCTCTTCCAGGATCTCGTGCGGCAGGCCGGAGTAGTTGTTTCGCAGGATCCCGCTTTTTCCGATGCGCAGGAAGCTCATCAAGCCTTGCTCCAGCAAGTCGACGCCATTCGCGCCGAGCTTGCCAATCTCGAAGAGCAGCGTGAGGCCACTCAGAAAAAACTGGACCGTGGCGATAGCTTGCTCACCAAGTTTCTTGGTTCCACAGCCCCTGCTGATCTAAAAGCTTCGCTCACTGATTTGGAACTTCGCCGCAATCACCAGCAGTTCAAGCTCGAGGAAATGGGACCGCAGATTGATGCGGCCAAGCAAAAGGTCGAATTCTTTCACAAGGACTACAGCGGCAAACTCGGCGATTACCTCAACGAGCCGGAAAACGCCAAGGTTCTCTTCGACCCGGCCTCTGGCGAAACGGATTCTCCTCTTCGCGCCCGACTTCTCGATCAGTTGGTAGAGCGTCTCGACCAAAAAGAAATGCTCTACCACATCCTGGCCAGCTACGAAATCCGCCCGATCGCTGCGGAGTTTAATCCGCCGGTCCACTTACAGCAGCTTCGCAAAGCCGTGGTTTTTAAGGAAGAACTGAAGCGCGTCGAGCAGGTCATCAAGCAGGTTCCTGCCCGCAGACTTTCCATCAAGCCGATCGAAGAGCTCTCCAAGAAGATTCGCCGCTACTCACGCGAAGAGTTGCAGGCCTTGGTTCTGCGCTTCTCCAGCGATTTCCTGCGCTTGCGCCGCGATCTCCGCGACGCCGAGCATCTCACGACCTGTATGGAGCGCATCAACCTCGTCACCACGGAAAAAGCCCGCGACCTTTCCCGCATCAATCACTGCCTGTACGAATGCGTCTTGAACGAAGAAGCCCGGCCTGAGCAGGACGTCGTCGTTTCCCACGTCATCATCAAGACCGACGTTCGCGGCTCTACGCGCATGACCCAGGATCTGCTGTCACGCGGCCTGAATCCTGCCTCGCACTTCAGCTTGAATCTGCACGAGCCGGTAAAGAAACTGCTCGACCGCTACGGTGCGAAGAAAGTCTTCATCGAAGGCGATGCTATTATTTTGGCTATCTTCGAGACCGAAGCCACGCGCAGCTACGCGCGCGCCGTCGCCAAAGCCTGCGTCCTGTCGCGCCAGATTCTCGCTGCGTCCAGTTCATACAACGAGCGCGCCGCCGCAAATAATCTCCCGCCGCTAGAGCTGGGCCTCGGCGTCGCCTTCCAAGGCTCCGCTCCCACCTATTGGACCGACGGCGATTCGCGCATCATGATTTCCAAGGCGCTCAATCTTTCCGACCGCCTCTCCGGCTGCGCCAAACTGGCCCGGCGGTTGCTGGCCACGCAGAAATCGCACTTCTCGCTGTTTCAGTTCCTCACTGCGCTGCAGGGCGCATCCGCAGAGGAACTCGACGAATTCCTGGTGCGCTACAACCTCAACGGCATCGAACTCAACGACGAAGGCTTCCAGAAGCTGTCCGAAGAAATTTCACTCGAAACGATCGAAACCAAGCTGGACATGCCCTGGGGCAAAGAAAACGTCACGCTTTATTACGGCGAAGTCCCCATCGGCGAATCCGTCGAACTCCTCGTCCTGCGCAAAGGCTCCGCCCGCGAACTTCTTTCCGACGGCAAAATCGGCACCGCCACTCCCCACCCGTACTACGAAGTTTGCACCAGTCCCAAGCTCTACGACCTGGTGGCCGCGCTGATTCGCACGCAGCAAGCCGCCACCCTTGAATCCGCCCGTGCCTGACCGCCATGCCTCCGCGCTTTTGTTTCTTCACTTCTGCCACATCGGAATCCGCTCGCTTCTCATCTTCGCTGCCCGTTTTTTGTTTTGCTCCATTTGAATCGCGTCACACTTCGCCTCCACGCGCGTTTCGTGTTTTGCGGCGTTTGAATCCGCTCGCCCTTCGCCCCTATACTCTCGACGGAGGCGAAAGGGGTCCGGTGATCTTCCCGGCCTTCAAAGCCGGCGATTCGGTCCTTCGCGGCCCGAATGGTGGGTTCGACTCCCACACGCTTCCGCCAATTTCAGTCAATGTTTATGCTGGTTCTAGCGATGTCGTGAAACTCGTGTAGCGTAGGTGTAGCAGAAGTTTCACCCATTCCACGTGCTGCGGATAGCCTTTTCCAGCGCGGCCTGCCGCTCTGGAATCCACTTGCTGTAGTGTTTTCGCACGATTTCTTCACTATCCCCGAGCGCAGCCGCTACAAAGCCGATCTGGACCCCCTTGGCCAGCAGCCTCTTCGCAAACGTATGCCGGAAGCGGTGCGGCTTGCCGTTCTCGATCTTGGCAGTGGTAAACACCCGGGTGAAAATCTTCCTCCAGTTCGAGGTCAGATGGTGAAGATCACTCTTCCCCGTCCAGAAGGGAGTCTCTCCCTCCAATTCCAGAAACTTCTTCGCTAGCGCGGACGGGATGGGGCAGGCGACCGGACTACCCGTCTTAGCTCTCCTCAACTCGACGTTGTAGCCCGTGCCGTTCTTGACGATCTTCGATTTGGGGAGAGTAGTTGCGTCACCTATCGCGAGGCCAGTCGCCAGCATCAACTCCGTCAAGATCACCAGCCGGGGGCGATTGTCGCCGTCGTATTTCCCGCAAGCCGCCAAGATTTTCCCCACCTCTTCTTCGGTGAAAGGAACAACGTCCGTATCTCCAACCTTGGGGGCCTTCAAAGGTTTTGCGGGAGAAGTTTGCAGCCAGCCGTTTTCCACACACCATGAGAAGAACCGTTTCAGCCGTTCGATGTGCTTGCCAGCGGTACGGGGGCTGTACGTTGTCCAAGAGTTGCGGAAGTCTCTAACTTGCACCACATCCAGTTGGCGGAGAAAGATCAACGACCGTTGCTGGCAAAACTGGGTCAGCCGGGCCAGTAGAATCTTGTACTGCTTCATGGTGGACGGCTGGACGTTGTTCTGGGCGTCAGCCTTGAAATCTTCCACAGCCTTTTCCACCGTGAGCGCGTTCTTGTCCCCGGAGAGGAAGCTATCTGGCCCTTCCGCCTCCATATCCCGGGCGCGAAGCTGGGCTGCCTGCCAGTCCCGTATGGATAAGGATTTCTGGATGCGGAGCCGCTTACCACCGCGAGTGATCGCGACCCAGTCCAGCCAGATCGGGCACTGGCAGCGGAGGGAGTCCCGGCTGTCGTTACTGCACCTTTTCAAATGCCTGCGGTAAAGGTTCAGCATCGGGGCGCACTCAGCTTTGCGTGGACCTGATCTACCACGCTCTCTGGGATACGGAGAGTGGTGTAGCGCCGTCTGGTACGGGTGCCCTCCCGACCGATCTTCAACACGCCTTCTTCGTTTTCAAATATCTGCCGGACGGTTTGGACCGATACGGCCCACATCTCGGCCAGTTCCTGTGGCGTGTAGTGCTTTTCGTTGGCGGAGAAATCGGAATTAGTGAGATCGCGAAGGGTCAGCTTTCCCCACTCGCGGAAGCGCTTCGACTTCTTCAACTCAGAAATCGCGTCGTTGAGGCTGAGTGTCATCGCGGGCCGTTCACTTCCGATTCGCTACGCTTCCTTTACGCGAAGGTGATGGTGCATTTCGAGGTCTCCGTCTTCCCATCGACCGTCCCACGCGACCTTCACCCGGAACGTCTCGGAATCCGCTTCGTTCGAGCGCACTTGGAACTGCGCTATGAGCGGCATCAAGGACAGCAGACGAGTCTGCTCGCCGATCATGAAAAAATCAGCATCCTTGTGAGCACCGATGGTCTGAGTGACGGGCACAATTTCTTGGTCGCGCCAGCGCATGGCCACGTTGCCGGTCCACGCTACTTGATATCGCCCGTCGGGACCTTGCTCCTCGATGTGAGTGAGGAAAACCTGAGCATTGCGGGCCGGTGACAATCTCCGGCGCTCATTCCAAACTTGCAGGTGGAAGAATCGAACGTCGTTCCGTATCTCCTGACCATTTCTCTCTCCGACCGCGACCGTCTTCTCGCCGTATTTTTCCAAGAGTTTAATTTTCAGCTTAGGTGGAAATGCCCGTTTCCATAAGCGTTCGCCGAAGAGCGCCACCAAAGCGACGAGAAAATTAGCTGCGGCACCAGCTAGAAGTACGTACCAATTCCACCAAAACTGTTGGTCGGGAGTCATCGCTTCGACCTCAACTTCTCCTGAATTGCTTTCAAGACCCAGTCCCGTAGCGTGATTCCTTGCAGGGCGGCTGCGGACTTGGCGCGGCGAATCAGATCAGATGGAACACCACGGACATTCAGAACGCCTTTGGACATGCTACCGATGTACCATAGTGTACGGTCGTAGTCAATTAAGGCGGTGATAGCCTATGAGCAGAAGCGTAGCAGCAATGAATCGAATCAAAGCCGATGAGCGACATGCAGCGCGGTGGTTCGTAGGCGGAGTGATCTTGATCGGCGGTGCGTGGCTCTTGAAATGGTTCGACGTGTACGATGCCACCAAAACCTATAAAGAAGAATTAGCAATCCCCCTCGTTGTGGCCTTCTACTACCTCATGAAACAAGAAATCAGAAAAATCATTCAAGAAGAGTTTCACGATCAGGCCGTAGAGTGATGCACTAGCGATATCTGCCTGCTAGGTCGCCGTGGCAATGATGACGTACAGCTTTTTCTCCGGATCGAACGAGAGAGTAATCCAATCGATGGGGAAGCCTCTCTGATAATTGCGGCCCTGAACCGTCACAAAGAATAAGTTGCAGTCAGTGATAACGCCGTCGTTACTTCCCAGAGGGACCCGTGGATGGCACCCAAGCCTTGGCGACCTCAGAGTCCGTACCGTGACAACGATACACCCTTTACTCCGAAAGCAGCCAAGAAGCGGCGGGCGAAGTTCAGGGCGCGGGCGAGGAAAATTGCCGGATAGCTGCAAACTGAACGCGCCTCCCCTGAGCTTGTACCGCCATGGCAAAGCCGATAAATTTCATTCACGAACCTCCTTTTCTATTGACACCTTGGTACGAAACGGGCACAGTACGTCGCGACCAATGCCGGTTTGAGGAAATTGTTTTCACTCCCCGCTCGAACGGTTGTGGAACGCAGTTCGGAGGGCCGATGTCCCGGTCTCAGTTCTACAAATCCTCCCTGATCGCCCTCTGGATTTTCTTTTTGGCGCCTTCTCTGATCCGTGGACAAGAGCTGCCCCAAGTCAATGCTGGGAATGCTACTGGTGTGATGGCTTATAACCCCTATGGGGGCGCGGGTGAGAACATAAACTATAGCAATGGAAATCTAGGTCTCAACATACCCCTGGTAAGCCTGCCTGGCCGTAACGGTCACAATCTTGATCTCGCCCTTGAATACGATAGCAAAATCTTTGTGTTGAATCATTTTTCGGCAAACTCTCCCTATAACTATTACTGGCGTTACGAATCCAGAGTGCCCTCAATCGTGAGCAATACGAACAGCAACATGGGGATAGGTTGGCGACTTAATTTGCCCGTGCTCCAGGCCACGCCTATGAATCCTTTTTCTTATGAGCCCCTCTTATATTGCTACGGCGATTTCATTATAACGCTTGGCGACGGCAGCAAACATATCTTGGGCAATCGCACGCAGTGTTTTCAGAATGACTCGTCCCCGAGTGCAAACCCGCCATATGGCCCCGTTCCCGCCGACAACATATACGTGACCGATTCCGACGATGCGACGTTCCTAAGGTTGGATTCAACGAACTCTACCGACTTCAAACTATTTACCAAAGATGGCACAATCATCCACTTCTCGATTCCGGCGAGCATCAACGGAAGTACCTTCACTACGATTGCCTCACAGATTGAAGACAGTAATGGAAACAAGATAACAATTGCGAGCACGGACGCAAGCCAATGGAATCAAGTTACGTCAATCACTGACACGGTTGGGCGTGTCGTTACCTTCGCATGGGGAACAGCTCCTGACCACTCCCTCTCCAGTATTTCGTACAAAGATTCAAATGGTTCAACGCAAACAATCGCTCTCGCCTATGCCAGCACAACGATAGCTCCTACATTTCAAGCGCCTCCTGGTGCTCAGAACCCCGCGAGTTCGACGCCGTCTCTTCTTAGCACGATTACCCTACCCAATCTCCTGAAATATACGATTCAGTACAATACTTTTGCAGAGATCACGAAACTTACTTACCCAACGGGCGGTTACACTCGTTATGACTATTCGGCATTTCAAAACTACTGGTACTTCGTCTACAGCACTGCGTCGACTGCCGCCGATTTTCGCGAAGTAACGGCCAGACATGTCTGTGGAGCTGCGAACAGCGTTTGTGGGGTTGAGGATTCAACTACGTATACACCCACGGTCAGCGGAACAATCACGAACAACCAATATTTTGATGTGCTGGACCCTATTGGCAATAAAACGCGACACGTAATTTCTTATCAGAGTTCAAGTTGCGGTTGCAGCCTTCCATTTTCCGCCAGGGAGACTTCCCGGATTATTTACCAGGGACAAATCACCCCGCTCCAGACCATACAGACGGATTATAGTGACCTCGGTGCCTCGGGGCTTCCGCAAGATTGGTCGCTTCCGATTCGCGCAACGACGACTCTCAATGATTCCGGTCAAGTTACTAAGACTGAAGTTACCTACGACACAATTATATTGTACGCGCAACATCAAGGCGGAGGGGCTCCTTCAAACGTCACGCGTTATATCGACAATTCGCTTACCGAAAGCAAGTACGAATTTGGTAGCCCATCACCGGGGGCGCTCGTTCGACAGACGGTCAGGACCTGGTTAAAGATTAATCCGATAAACGGAAAAGACTATGCGTCTAATGCCATCCATATCCTCGGTCGCCCAGCGAGTGTCGTGATCAAGGACGGTTCAACGAATACTCTCGCCCAAACACAGTACGAATACGATAGCTACACACCAACAATGGCAGCGAGTGGGGCCACGCAGCATGACTCCGTTTTTGGTTCAGCTTATACGACTCGTGGAAATGTCACCGCGAGAAAACAGTGGAGAAATACGGACGGGGCGTGGCTAGTAACTTCGAACCAGTACGACGATGCTGGAAACGTCCTGAAAATCACCGATCCTAACAGTCATTCCACCCAATTTAGTTATTCAGACTCTTGGGGAAACACGGTTTGCGCGCCCACCCCAGGCGTTGCCGCGGCCTACCCGACGAAGGTGACAAATGCGCTCAATCAGTTCACCTCGGAAAAATATAATTCCTGCTCAGGATCGGTCTCTTCCTTTACCGATCTAAACGGCCTAACGACAAGCCTTAGCTACGATTCCACGGGGCGACTCTCACAGGTGGTCCATCCGGACGGCGGCCACGAAAATATCACGCGCGGGGAATCTACTTATCCGCTCACGGAGACTCGGACGACGACGATCGATACGTTACAGAACCTCATAATCATGAGGGTTTTCGACGGCGTCGGGCGCGTCACTCAGGCTCAGCTCAAATCCGATCCTCAAGGCGTTGTTCTCACTGACACTAGCTACGATGCACTCGGTCGCCCGGCGACCGTTTCCAATCGCTATCGGACTGGTGGGGATGCTACAAGTAGTCCGGGCACAACAGTTTTCTCCTACGACGCGCTCGGCCGTCAAATTTCAGAGACTTATGCTGATAATTCCGTTTATCGCACGGCATATTGTGGCTCCTCAACGCTTGTAACTGATCCCACCGGCAAACAGCGCCGCAGCCGCACTGACGCTCTCCGCCGCCTCGTTGAAATTGATGAGCCGAACGCCGTTGGCGTCACTCTCCTAAGCTCGGGATGCCCCGGCACCGGTGAACCGATCTGGGTCACTTCGTATTCTTACGACACACTCGGAAATCTCACGTCCGTTCTCCAGAACGGCTCCCACCAACGCACCTTCACCTACGATTCGCTCTCCCACCTGCTCACATCCGCCAATCCCGAAGTTGGCACCATCGCCTACTCGTACGATGCGAACGCAAACATTGCCACGAAAAAAGATGCCCGCAATATCACCGCGACGTATGGCTACGACGCTCTAAATCGCGAAACTAGCCGAGCCTACTCCAACGGTGACCCAAGCGTCAGCACAGCCTACGACCAGCCCGCCTGCCTCGGCCTCTCTGCTTGCTCCAACATCGGCCACCGCACTAGCATGACTGACGCCGCAGGCTCCGAATCCTGGGCCTATCAAATCGACCCCGCCAACTTCCGCAGCATTCACAAAGATCAGCGTACCACCAACAGTTCGCCGAGTAACATCACCAAAACTTCTACCTACTTCCTGGATCTGGCCGGTAACGTCACGCAATCCGTCTACCCGACGGGCCGCACCGTCAACTACACCTTTGACGCTGCCAATCGTCCAAGCACCACTTCTGATGCTTCCAACGGCATCGCTTACGTCACCGATTTCCAGACGGCGCCGACCAGCTGCCTCGCCGGAAAAGTCTGCTATACGCCGCAAGGCACCTTTTACGCTCTTTCCATCGGCCAATCCTCGACCTTCACCGGCCTGAATCTCAGTCACTCATACAACAATCGCCTTCAGCCGCTCGAATTCAAAGCCTCCTCCGCAGCCGGCAACGCCATCGACATCACATACAATTTCGTCGATCCCGTCACCACCCACAACGCTGACCACCTCTACGCCATCACGAACAATCTCGATACCACTCGCTCCCAAGTCTTCACGTACGACCAGTTGAATCGCATCACCTCGGCGTTAACGACTTCGACCCATGCCACCAGCCCCATCCACTGCTGGGGCGAAACCTACAGCCTCGACCCGTGGGCCAACCTCCAATCCATCGCCGCCACCACCAATTCCAACTATATAGGCTGCTCCCAGGAAAGCGGCTTCACGAAAACCGCCGACGGCAACAACCATTTCACGGATTTCACCTACGATCCATCCGGCAACACCCAGAGCGACGCCGTCAACGCCTACAGCTGGAACGGCGAAGGCCAGCTCAAGTCCGGCGGAAGCGTGAACTATCTTTATGACGGCGACGGCCGCCGCGTCGCCAAAGTCGGCAGCAAACTCTATTGGTACGGCGCGAGCAACGAAATTCTCGCCGAAACCGACGCTGCCGGCGTCACCCAGAACGAATACATTTTCTTCGGCGGCCAGCGCGTCGCGGTGCTTCCCGCAGCCGGCAATCCCAGCTATTACGTCGAAGACCTCCTTGGCACATCCCGCGTCATCACCACCAACACTGGCGCTGTCTGCTATGACGCCGACTTTTACCCCTTCGGCGGCGAACGCACTCCTTACACCAACACCTGCCCGCAAAACTACAAATTCGAAGGCAATGAACGCGATGCCGAGACTACAAACGACGACTTCGGGGCTCGCCCTTACTCCAACCGTTTCGGCCGCTGGCTCTCCGCCGATTGGTCCGCCATCCCCGCCCCAGTCCCCTACGCCAGCCTCGCCAATCCACAAACCCTGAACCTCTACGCCATGGTCGCCGAAGACCCCGAATCCTTTGCAGACCTGGATGGCCACGACGGTTGGGGCGCCGGATCTGACAATAATCCAACCATACAACCTGGCGATGTGGAATGGATGTTCCAGGAGACCCTAAGCAGCAGACCACCGAAACCGGCAGGCAAGTGTGGCTTCTTGTGCCTCCTGAAATTCGTGTTTTTTGGTGATCCACATAAGACCCGTCCCGCGCCCGACGCCGAGGATCCGGTTGGACCAGCCATCGCAAACGGCGCCGTAGGTTTAGTCAATCTAGCTGGCCGAGCGGCCTGCGCCCTCTCTTCAGGGTGCACTTCAGTGAGGCAGGATCCTTACTACAAGCCAAGGACGCAACAACAAGCAAGGGAAATGAACCAGGTCGATCTAGCGCTCTTGTTCTTGCCGGGGTTTGAAGAAGAAGGGCTGGCGACGCAAGAACATCACATCGCTACTTGGTACGGACGCTATGGCAAGATACTCTCAGATTTCTTTGAAGAAGCTGGGATGGACATCAAAGCAGAGGCGGAGAATCTGATGGACTTGCCGGGTCACAGTGGCCGCCACACGGCTAACTATCACGAACATGTCATCAGAACGATCAGACGGTATACTGATGGTAAGAGCGGAGACGCATTTACGAAAGGTCTTCTTCGCGCGCTGAGGTCCCTTCGTAGGCAGCTAGAAGACAATCCTCGCTTACCTTATCAATGAGGGACCAACGTGAAATGGTATGACCTCCTTCGAGGTCCTAATGACGATAATCCGCCCTACTACATCTCCACCAAAGGCTCGCTCGAAGGGCTCAAGAGGTGGCACTTCGACGAAGGTAAGGCGATCGGAGGCTGGAAATCTGAGGCGTGGATTCAGTCAGTCACTCCCACAGAAGACGGTCCCCCAGATGATGGCCTAGCGAATCATTTCGGACTGCTGATATTTTCGTCGAAAATGCGAGCTGCTTTGGAAGGCGGTGGCGTAGTTGGAATCCAATATCTTCCAATTCGAGTCCTTACCTCACACAAGTCTGAATATTCCGGCTACTCAATCGCCAATATTCTTAACTTTCCTTCAGCATTAGATTGGAAACGGTCAGACTTTGCGATATTTACGGAAGAGGATGGAGAGGCAGACGAAATAGGTCAGATCTCCAGTCTGGCCAAAGCCGTCTTAAGCGGACATGCCTTACGGGACTTTCATATCGTCCGATTGAGGGAATTCCCACCGGCTGTATACGTTTCGCAAGTTTTCTTGGATGTTTACATCAAACAAGCACTCTCGGGATATTCCTTTAGAGAAGTAGAGGTTTCTCAACCAGTTTCCCAGACTGATTAGATGTCGATGTCTGGTTCAATCGTTGAGCTGTCCCTGGCTCCGCGCACGGGATCATACGACCCGCGAATCGCCTGACTGGAATGTCGGCCAGAGCTTCCGGTACCTTTCTGCGGATGGAAAAGTGAACCTCCCCTCCGGTGGGTGCTTAGGGGCGTAACAGAGATTCGAGGGCGGGGAAATTTTGACAGACGACATCGTAGCTGGCACCGAAGGCCGTTATGGGGGCGACCGCACCTCCGGCACCCCCGGGGTGCTACTTTTACGTTCGGGCCAGAGAATTTCAATAGAAGGCTAACACCCGCATAAACGGGGACGACTCTCATTCGGAGAAAACTCATCGATTCAGCGGTGAAACGCGTTCACCTTACGTGCGTGGCCTGCGTTGCTGTTGCGCGAGCGTGAAGTTCTTGCAATTGCAGTCTGGATATCTGCACGGGGAGCGGAATTCCTTTTCATCCTTCCTGCGTCGGACAGAATGAATGGTGATTCCGTGGGAGCAGACACAGGCTTTCTTCGTTCTATCATGTCTAAGTTTTCGCATGCTCAACCTTTTGGTCTGTGGTAGCCACAAGCGCAGCGACCGGACTTGGCGAAGCGGTGGGAACGGTCTTCGTAATTCGTGCACACTGGATATGTTCGCGGTCTGCCGCCGAGCTTCCCGTTTTCCCGGACGGCCTTGGTCTTCTTCCTTGATGAGACGGAACCGCCAAGCCGACCGAGGAACGCCGCTGCCTTGGAAGCATCCATAGGTCATTTGTATACCAAAGCGGATAGCAATACAAGGTGTGTAAGTTTTACCTAGGTCTGTACCGCTGTGCAACCTAAGCACTTAGCATAACGGATTTAAGTCCTTTGTTTCCGTCACAATATGCTCTTTTCTAATTCTGTCATACAAAACACTTGACAACCTAAGCGCTTTGATATAAGATGACTGCGATGTTGGAGGTCAATCGATGGAATATCTTCACGAGGTTGAGATCAAAACTTTGCTCAAGGCCAGCTACGAATACGGCAACAGGGAAGCGCACCTTGCGTTGCTCGTGATGTATGCCACAGGCACCCGCGTGTCCCAAGCGCTCAAGCTAAAGGGTGTGGACATCATTCCTGACCCGGCGACTGGTGGCTACAAGATTCGCATCGTTCGCGCCAAGCGCGGCACCACCCGTTCGTTCCGTGTGTTCGTCTCCCCGAATCCAATTCTCGACATGTCTGCTCTGATCGATCTTGCGAAGCAGCGCGGCACGTCGGCTTTGTTCGGCGGCTTGAGCCGCCAATATCTGCACAAGCTTATCAAGAGATTTGCAACGGAAGCTGGCCTACACGTCGGCATGGTCCACTGCCACAATCTTCGCCACAGCACCGCGATGCGAATCATGGAGCGCACCCAGCGCATTGGCGCTGTCAGCGGATACCTCTGCCATACAGACCCGAGCGCCGCGTACACCTACGTGAAAGAGAACGACGGCGGTTATGCGGATAAGGCGATGGCAGCGGTCTTCGCGGAAGGGTAAGGTCGTGCTACAATTTTGCTTGTATCAAGAGTGAGCGTGTAGTCAGCGCTCCAGCAACCGAGCCGAGAAAAGGCCACGGTGCTCTCCTCGAAAGAGGGATACGGCCACAGGGGCAAAACCCACCTGAGCTTTTCCCAACAACTTTCGAGGACATTTTTGCTAGGAGGCATGATGTCTTCGCACAACGATTCGTTCACAGCGTCAGGAACATCTCCATCGGAGCAAGTCGGTTCCGACTTCTTCGTTGAGAACCACGGTTCAGTTTTCCTTCTCCGCCCCGTCACTCCCGCCGCTTCCGATTGGATCTCCGAACATATCCCTGATGATGCCCAGTTTTTCGGCGACGCTATCGTTGTCGAGCACCGATACATCTGGGCAATCCTCGCCGGGTTGCAAGAAGACGGATTGGTGGTGACCCGTGGATAAGAAAATTGTTGCAGAGAAAATTCGTACGCTTTTGGAGGGCCGTATCGCCCGCTTGCTGGGTTGCGACGTGGGAGACCTGCACTCCATGAAGCTCGGAGCGCTGGCGCACTTCTTGTTTCTCCTGATCGGAGATTCAGAAGTGATGCCGGGATTCAACACAGCGATGGCCGCTTTGAGGGATTTGGTCGGTGTCGAGTTGATGTGGAGTGTGGACAAGCCAGAAGCGGCGGTGACGCCAAAGGAGATCATCAATTGACGAGTCCGACGACGCTGGATGAGATCGGTCAGATGTTGGTGCGAGAGTCGAAGAACGTGCCGGAAAAGAAGCGTGCCTCGTTCGAGGAGATCATGCGTTTGCTTCGCACGCCGGTGGGTGGATTGAAAACGAGGAGGGAAGAGTGAAGCCAAAGACTGGATTTTTGAGTGGCAGTAGCCCACAAGTCTCGGAGAACGGAGCGCCCGTCCTGACTGGACGTGGGCTTGAAGAGACCAAGCGCCGGATTGTGGAAGCCTTCAATAAAATCCGTCAGCAACCACAGCATCCTTCCGAGCCAACTCCGCAACCTCAAGTTGAACTGGTTTACAGCGAACAGCACAAATTCCGTTTCCATGAAAGAGCTAACAAGCTGTCGAATGCCGCGCTGTCTTTCGCGTACATCATGAAGTCACCACGCGGTCCTGTTTTTGAGATCGTGGTGCCGACCGAGAGCGCGGAAGAGCTATATAAGGAGGCGTTGGGCGAATGAGCGAACCAAAACTGGGACCGACGCAGTTCACAGAGGAAGTGGAACGATTGCAGCGGGTAGGCAAGATGCCCAGTCTGGAGCGGCTGCTGGAAGTGATTGCCGAGGTCCGCGAAGTTTATCGTCCGAGAATTCTCGCTGCACGAGAGAAAGGCGGGAAGTGACGGACAATTTTCTAGAATTCTGCCGCCGCGCGTCGGGCGCTTCTTTGCCACCACTGTTTTCGCTGTACCTCTCCCGAGCTGAGTGGTCGGTAGGCGAACGCTGGCCGATTCCATCGGGCCGACTGAAATCAGGGCGTGACAGTTGTGGTGATGCTATTTACATAATATTTCTTAATAAAGTAAGATACCGACTCTTTGGGGGTATTCGATGTCTGAACCCGACACTGAGCGCCAATTCCAGACAATTTCTGAGTCGCTCGCTCGACTCGAAACCTTGGTAAAGGAGCGGCAGAAAGACGAAAGGCTTGTCAAGTGGATTACCTTAGTCGCCACGATTGTCTCTACGATAGTGGTCGCCGGGTTCGCGACTCTCGCGAGCTACCGATTTGGTGAACAGAACCACATCTTGCAAGCCGCTGTTGCCGCACAGAACCAAATCCACGACTTATCGTCAGAACAGGAAAATACACGCTACGGCGCAGAACTCTACCTAGCAAAGACTCAGTATGCGGACTTAGTCATCAGACAAGCCGTTGAGTTTGGGGATGCCGATATTCTCAAAGTGCTTGAGGTCGACGCCGCAATAAACCCTGATCTTCGAACGAAATTCAAAAACGCCAGGGAGTCTTTGTTGAGGTTGGTAGAACCTGACAAAGCGTGCTACGACGGAATTTGGAAGGAGGACGATCAGAACCACAACAAGGTTCGCTTGCATACCATCAAAGTTATCGGGCCTAAGAGGCTTTTGATCTATCGCGGTGGTGATGATGGCGGTTTCTGGCTTGAGGCCCGTAAAGTTGATGAGAAGTTCTGGCTGGCTCCTGACTTCTCATGGGGTGCGGCACGGCCCTCAGCCTCGGTAAGACTCGTCCCAAATGATAACTGCACTACTCTCGATTCCAACTGGGGATGGCACTACCAGAAATTGCTTCAAGGCAAGAATACGGACTCCGGTGGACCTTCTGGCAAGACGGATTAGCAGCAAACCGATTGATTGCATTCGCCTGCGCTCGCCTGAGACACCCTGTTGACCTTGTTGCCCGATCAAGCCCGAGGCCCGACTGGTCCGCGAGGGTCGACCGATTGAAGGCGGATTTTTATTTCCGCCTTCTCAAGATCTGCAACGCGTGCCTTCAAATCTTCCAACTGCGCTGTATTTCACTCATGGAGATTCCTTACTACATCCCGTCCACTTTCTGTGCAATGCGGGAAGACGACAGCCATGAGATGGGGATGTGCTTCTTCTTGTCGGACGGCACTCGCGTAGCGAACTATCCCGACCAGCACAGCGAGAACTTGACGACGAAACATCAGGATACGAGCAACAAATTCAAGCCGATGGTCCGCATCTTCAAAAACGCTCGCTCCAAGATGGTAGAGGATGGGCTGATTGCTGATGGCATTGCCCCCTCCTATTACATCGAAGGCTTGCTCTACAATGTGCCAGACGAGCAATTCGTGGGCGACTAGGAAACTAGAGACCACGTACATTAGGTCGCCTAATAGGAAATAGGACTGCAACGACTTCCAGCGCTCAATGCCTCCTTCAGAAGGCGGTGCCTCATATTCCGGCGGTGGCATTAGCGCAAAAACTGCCGTATCTGACCGACTGATATCGATAGAGTTCATCATCGCTCGTTTGAAGCAATCGTGGCAGAAGTCATCAAAGAGAAGGGATGGGAGATCGAGCTTACGAAGCAGACGCGAGATGGAGGATTCGATATCCTTGCGATACGAACCACAAGCCCGGGCTTCACAATAAAAATGGTCATCGAGTGTAAGCTCTACGGCGTGGGAAATGCAGTCGGGTGCCCTATGGTAGATCGTATCGTTGGGGTTGCCCGTCGAGAACATGCCGATGCCGCGATGATTATCACGAATTCGCGTTTCACGAATGTCGCTTGGGAGCGATGGCAAGAGGCAACGAAACGCGACTTAACGCTAGTTGATCGCGAGGAGTTGTTCCGCTGGTTGCGAGAAAGTTAGCCTGAAGGCCGTGTAGCACAGGTGTAGCAGATTGGGCTGATTCTGCGCTTTGTTGGCTCTTTCCGCTTCAATACAATCAATAACTTACGTGTTTTCAACGGGCAAAATTGTTCGACTCCCACACGCTTCCGCCAAAGTTTCGTTGAATGGGTTGCCCTTTTGGGCTTGAACCGCAACAGGGGTCAGTTTGGGCCGTATTTTTTACCCAAGTTGGCCTCAAATTTTTCCTCGATTCTTTCGGCGGCCGCCTCTCCGTTTTGCCGAGAAAAGGCATTGTCTGGCCCCCGCCACAGCGAAACATGGACGGCTTAAGGATTGAGGATTTCCCACTTGCGGAAGCTACTGATTAGAGTGAGGTTTGTCCTGGCCACCCACGTGATGACGGATATGTCATCGATCAATCCCAGTATGGGAATGGAATCAGGAATGAGATCAAACGGACTTACGAAGTAGATGACAGCAGCGACGACCTTGAAAATCGAGTCGGTTGGCGCTGAAAACTTGCCCGCGAGCTGGGCACGAAGGAGACGGAGAAATATCTGCAAGGTTTCCCAAGGAGCAAGAAGGAATTCGTAGTATCGCGCTGATTTGCGAGTTGCTCTCTTAAGAAGCCAGAGCAGTCTTCGCGTGTGTCCAACATACGACTCAGCCTTTATGTTTGCCTGCTCAAACGTGAGGGGCGCTTTCCTTCTCACAATTGGACCTTTCCAAGATAGCCGCGCCTACTTTAGCACCACTAGACCCAGACACCCACAGCCGTCTCGACGGTGATACAGTTGCGTACTTATACTTGGGATAACCCGCCGCGAACCAACTTCTAGAGTCTAGAGATGTTTGGGAGTACAAAGGAGGTCATGATGCGCGTCGACGTGCGGGCTCACAAACCCGCTGCGCAAGGGTTGGCGAAGTCGTTTGGATTAAATCCCCACTATTATCATGACCCGCTACTTTGTTCCGGAGATCGCCAATCACGTTCCGCACGTACAAATTCAATGGGATGGCCGGCGTATTGCGCTGTCAGCGCGCGAAGCCGCTCAAGCCCTCGGCGAATCCAAGCCTTCGATCATCGTTGCCGCGGACGAGGATGGCCACCAAGGG
>Ga0207107_1064_pt1 | contig 27206 bp, 25 predicted proteins | sample Alteio_BWMinHeat_75_FD_153555 | JGI IMG/M metagenome (GOLD analysis project Ga0207107, IMG submission 153555) | Enriched cells from forest soil in Barre Woods Harvard Forest LTER site, Petersham, Massachusetts, United States -... | ecosystem: Environmental > Terrestrial > Soil > Temperate forest >... | reverse complement strand
CGCGGAGTGTTGACTTCCCAGCGGAGACCAAGGTTCAGGGTGATATTGCGCCGGATGCGCCAGTTGTCCTGCCCGTAAGCGGAATACAGGCTGTTCTGCATGTGGCGATTGCCGACACCCTGCCCGATGCCCAAGTTATTTGGGAGGCCGAGCAAAAAGTCGGCCAGACCTGAGCCACTAGCTGTGAGTGGCGTGTTCGCATTGGGATTGCCCGTGTATTGCCCATTGAAGGCGAAGAAGCCCGCCAGGCCTTCGTTGCCGGGGTAAAGGAAATTGTCCCGGTAGCGGTTGAACTGGAAGCCCACGCGAAATTCATGGTTCCCATGTGTCTTCAGAAGCGAATCGCCAACCTGGATGACGGTGTCAGCGAAGGTGTTGAACGCGCCAAGATTGTTGCCAATCGTGGCGACTCCGCCAAACTGGCCGCCGATTCCCGGAAGGAAGGAACTCGGCGAACCGGGAATGCCGAACGACTGCGGCAAATTTTGTCCGGTGGGATTGGAAAAGCCCTGACTGACGGGAAAATAGTTGAGGCCGAGGCGCAAATCGTTGAGCAGCGAAGGACTGATCGTGTGCGTCCAACTGGCAACACCGCTGCGCAACGGGTATTTGTTGTCCGTAAAGCCGTTATTGGCAAGCAAGAAGGTTTGCGTGGTGGGGTTGCGTACCGACTGCTGAGAGTAACGCCCCGAGACTCGGTCTTTGTCCGTGGGCGTCCAGTCGATCTTCAGGTCGCCCTGGTCGGCGCTGTTCTGGACGGTCTGCGAATAGGTCAAAAAGTTTGTGCCGTCATTCGCCGCGGGATAGAGCGGAGAATTGACGATCGCCGTCGCGGCTGGACTGAGAGTAAGGCCCACCGCCGTAAGATTGTTAAACGGAATGAACGTTCGAGCGGTCGGCGCGGCGTTGGTTTGCGGCTTAAAGAGCTGCACACTGTTCCTGGGGTCGTTCGGGCTGCTTTTGGGAAGGCACTTACCACTACCGTCAAAGCCAGTTTCGCAAAGCTCAGCGAAATTTCCTGCGCGCTCTACGGCGCTCAAGACCTGTATTTTTTGGGTCGAGGAGGTTGGATTGCGCAGCCCCTGGTAGTCGGCGAAGAAGAACAGGCGATTCCTGATGATGGGGCCGCCCACAGTCGCTCCGAATTGGTTGTAACGAAGAGTTTGCTTGGGAACGCCGGTGAGGTTGTTGCTCCAAGAGTTGGCATTTAACTTGTCGTTGCGCAAGAATTCGTAAGCGCTGCCGTGATAGTCGTTGGTGCCGGACTTGATGCTGGTGTTCAGTATGCCGCCGAGAAAGTTGCCGAACTCGGCGGAAGGATTCTGAGTGATGAGATTGAATTCCTGAATCGCATCCGGACTCGGCGAATACGCGACTTCATTGTTGTCGTGCTGGTTGTTGTCGACTCCATCGAGAATGTAATTGCTGGTTTGCTCGCGATTGCCGTTGATATACGGGCGGCCGACCTGAAATGTGTTCTGCCCCGAGGTGAAGGCGCCCGGGTTGGTGCTTACGGCGCCCGGCGTTAGGAGCGTCAGCTGGCCGTAGTTTCTGGTGATCAGTGGAATATTCTCGGTGACCACGTGGTCGATGTGCGTGCTGATTTCCGTAGTCTCGGTCTGCAGCAGCGGAATCGAGCCGGTCACTTCCACCGTCTGCGAAACCGATCCGACCGTCATTTGCACGTCAATCTGCGCGACTTGATTGAGGACCAGGTCGAATGCCGTGCGCAGCGCCGTCTGAAAGCCCTTCGCTTCCACGCGCAATTCATATTTGCCGATCGGCACGCGCGCCAAATAATAGGCGCCGTCGCCGTTGGTCTCACCGGAGAAGACCACGCCGCGCGCGACATCTTTTGCCACGACGGACGCTCCAGCGATCGGTGCGCCGGCAGGATCGGTAACCGTGCCGGTGATGGCGCCCGATACTTCCTGAGCGGACGCGTTACCGGCACTGGACAACAACAAAACAAAGAGCAGCAAGAACCAACCAACGAGTTTCACTGTTTTCATTTCCACGCCTCCCAATTTCGAAGCTGGCGATCGTTCGATGATTGCCGCCAGCCGCTACTTCCCCCGGAAAATTAGCGAGCACCCCACAACAGCTATATGGCCCGATGCGGCATAGCTATATAGCAGAAGAAAATGCTTGTCAACATAAAAATTGTGTTTTATAAGAAATACCGACCGAATGCGAGGGCGCGCACTATAGCTGTGGCTCTTGCACTCTATAACACCGTGCCACCGAGTGGGCGGGTGCTATATACAGGCTTGCGGCGGAACGAGTACTGGAACTGCGGTGCAGCAAGGCTACCTGCCCGGGATTGCCGGACCCGCACGAACCGCGAACTCGTTCACCGGGCGTTTGCGGAGATTGTGTAAGCTGTCAGGCAACGTCGAGGAGAGTGGTGTGGCGCAGAAGAATCGAAACGGCAAAGGCAGCGTTCCTGCCTATCAGCGGATTCAAAGCTCCATCCGCAAACGGATTGAGTCGGGGCATTTACGCCCCGGCGATGGCGTGGCATCCGAGCGCGACTTGGCGCGCATTCACTCTGTCAGCTTAATGACGGCGCGGCATGCACTGGCGTTTCTCGAACATGAAGGCGTGGTCGAGCGGCGGCGCGGCGTGGGCACGTTCGTTGCGGCGCCCAAGATTCATTTCAATAAATTGATGAGCTATACCGAGCAGATGTCTGGCCGCGGTTTGACCGGCGGCTCCAAAGTACTGGTAGCTCGCATCAGTGATGACGAGCCGGAAGCAGCGGCGCGGCTTTCGTTACCACCCAAAGCCAGCATCATCAAGCTGGAACGATTGCGGCAGACGGCGGATGAGCCGTTTGCCCTGGAAACTTGCTTCTTGCCAGCGGCGGAGTTTCCGGACCTGGTGTCCGCTCCGCTGGGACGCGAATCGTTATTTGGATTGCTCGAACGCGAATACAAGACGGTGATTGCTTACGCCGATGAAGAAGTCGATGCGACCGCGGCGGACACGCGGATCGCCGACCTGCTGGGAATTCCGAAGCGCGATCCGCTGCTACGAATTCGACAGGTCATTTATTCGACCAAGGGCCGGTCGATTATGTACGTTCTGGGCTTCTACCGTTCCGACCGTCACAATCTCGTGATCCGGCGCTTCCGCTAAATGCTTGTCGTTCTGCAACGCAGTAAAGAAGAAGTCAGCTGGCAAGCGGCGCAGATTGTTGCCGGCTCGATTCGTCGCAAGCCCTCGCTGCGGCTTGGGCTCGCCACGGGCGGAACGATGGTTGGCGTCTACCGTGAACTGGTAAAGATGCATCGCGAGAGCGGGCTCGATTTCTCGCGGGTTGTCACTTTCAACCTCGACGAATACCTCGGCATCGCCCCCACGCATCCACAAAGTTTCCATCACTTCATGGAAGAGCATCTGTTCTCGCGCGTGAATATTCCGCGGGCAAATATTCATCTCCCGGATGGCACGCTCTCCGGCAACTACGACGCCTACTGCGAAAAATACGAAGAAGCTATTCGCGACGCTGGAGGAATCGACTTGCAACTCCTCGGTATCGGCCGCAATGGGCATATCGGATTCAACGAACCCATGTCGAGTCTTGGCTCGCGGACGCGCATGAAAGAATTGAGCGCGGAAACGATCGAAGACAATCGCAAAGCGTTTGGCCCCGGCGAGCGCATGCCGGAATGTGCGATCACTGTAGGAATCGGCACGATCCTGGAGACGCGGCGCATTCTGTTGCTGGCAACCGGCGCATCCAAAGCGGACGCCATTGCCAAATCCATTGAAGGACCAGTGGCCGCATCAGTCACCGCGTCGGCGCTGCAACTGCATCGCGACGTAACCTTCATCGTAGACGAACAAGCCGGCGCACAGCTCACGCAAAAGCCCTACTACGAACACGTTTTGAAAATGACCAAAGCGCTGATGCCCGAACGTCTCTCGTAAACATTCGCAGTCTCTGACCCAGGTTTCTTCACGTTGCACCATGCCTTGCTCACTCGATAGAATTATTAGCCGAGCTTAGTGCTGCGGACATAGCCCTCCCGCTGCTCACATCTTACAACCGCATCATCGGAGGTCCCCGTGAAACGCACTTCCCTTCTCACACTGTCGGCTCTTCTCCTTGCATCACTTTTCCTTGTGCCCGTCGCTTCGGCGCAGGATTGGGCTAAAGAGCGTCTTGAAAAATCTCCCCGGCACCGCGAATGGGTCAGCATCAAGCACGATGGCCGCAGCGTGGAGACGTTCATTGCGTATCCCGAATCGAGAGACAAGCGGCCGGTAGTCATAGTGATTCATGAAATCTTCGGCATGACCGACTGGGTGCAGGAACTCGCCGACGAAGCCGCCGAAGCCGGATACATTGCCGTCGCTCCCGATTTGCTTTCCGGCATGGCGCCGAATGGCGGCCGCTCGAAAGACTTACAGCAAAACCAAGCGACAGAAGCGGTGTCGAAGTTGGCGCCGGATCAGATCACCGCGGACCTGAATGCCGTCTCCGACTACGCGCTGAAGCTGCCGTCGGCGAACGGGAAACTATTCGTCGAAGGATTCTGCTGGGGCGGCGGACAAACGTTCCGCTTCGCAACGAATCGCGGCGATCTTTCCGCAGCGTTTTCCTTCTACGGACCGCCGCCGGAGAAGGACGCGATGACGCGTATCAAGGCACCGGTTTACGGTTTCTATGCGGGGAATGATGCGCGGATCGGCGCGATGATTCCGGATGCAATCGCGAACATGAAAGCAGCGGGCAAAACATACGACCCGGTGACGTACGATGGCGCGACGCACGGCTTCATGCGCGCCGGCGAAGCGCCGGACGCTTCCGACGCCAACAAAAAAGCGCGCGCCGATTCCTGGGTTCGTCTGAAAACGATCCTCGCGAAATAGCTCACAGCAAGTAACTGTAAACAACTTAGAAATCACTCGTCTTTTCCTTTTCTACGGCAGAGCGAAGGTGAAAAGGGCGGAGCCTGCGGCGACGGCTATGTATTGCTTGCCGTCGATGGAATAGGACATCGGGGAAGCGTAGACGGAGGCACCGCATTGGAAGTGCCAGAGGACTTTGCCGCTGGCGGCATCCAGCGCGATGAAATTTCCTTCTGCATCTCCGGTGAAGACGAGACCGCCTGCGGTGGACAGCACGCCGGCCCAGGTGGGTGACGGGTGCTTGAATTCCCATTTACATTTGCCAGTGACAGGATCGATGGCGCGGAGGGCGCCCCAGAATGGGGCGGCATCATCGTTCGGAAAATAGGAGCTACCGTAAAAAGCGTGGCCTTTCTCGTAGGGTTGCGGAGCGGTGCTGAAAATGTCGCACTGCTCGCGGGCAGTGACGTAGAAGAGCGAAGTTTGCGGATCGTAAGTTGGCGACATCCAATTGGTTGCGCCCGCGGCGCCAGGGCAGACACGCGTTCCTTCGGGTGTCGGTGAAGCATCTTTGCGGGCGATGGGGCTGCCGGTTGCGTCCTTGGAATCGCTCCAGGTGACTTTGGCGTAGGGATTGGCGGAGATGAGTTTTCCGCTGGAGCGGTCGATGACGTAGAAAAATCCGTTGCGATTGGCTTGGAGGATGAAGTGTTTGTCGCCTTGGTCGACCATTACGGGGACTTGGGTGGCGTCGTAATCGTGTTCATCGTGCTTCGAGAATTGGTAATACCACTTCAGCTTTCCGGTATCGATGTCGAGTGCGAGCAAGGAATTGCTATAGAGGTTGTCGCCGGCGCGGCCTTCGCCTCGATTGGAGGGTGAAGGATTGCCGGTGGTCCAGAAGGTGGTGTTGGTGGCGGGATCGTACGAGCCCGTGATCCAGGCGGGTGAGCCGCCGATTTTCCAGGAGTCGCCTTCCCAGGTGTCGTGTCCGGGCTCGCCGGGGCCGGGGATGGTGTAGAAGCGCCATTTGCGTTCGCCGGTGTTGGCGTCGTAGGCGTCGACGAAACCGCGAATGCCGTATTCGCCGCCGGAGACGCCGATGAGCACGAGATTTTTCACCGCGAGCGGGGCGAGGGTGATGCTGTAGCCGCTGCGATAGTCGATGGTGTTCACATCCCAAACGACGTTGCCGGTCTTGGCGTCTAGCGCTACAACGTGCGCGTCGAGCGTGCCCATGAAGACCTTGTCGCCGAGGATGGCGAAGCCACGATTGACGCGGCCGCAGCAAGGTCGAATGTCACCGGGAAGAGCGCGTTGGTATTGCCAGATGGGGCGGCCGGTGCGAGCGTCGAGCGCGAAGGCACGATCATCCTGGCCGGTGGCGTAGAGAATGCCGTCGACGACGAGCGGTGTAGCTTCAAACTTTCCACCAGCCATGGTTTGGTAGGCCCACTTCGGCGCAAGAGTGGCCGCGTTTTTCGTGCTGACCTGATCGAGTGCGCTGTAACGGCGGCCCGCGTAGTCGCCGGAGTACATGAGCCAGTTTTGCGGTTCCTTGGCAGAGTCGAGCAGGCGTTGCGGGGTGACTTGCGCGCCGATGATGGCGGGCGCGAGAACGGTGAGCGCCAGTAACGAGAGGCAAGTCGAGACTTTAATTTGGGTTTTCATTGGGGTGCGCTCACGCTGAGGAGGTAGGCGATGATGTCCTGCAGATCTTTGTCACTGATGGTCTTGGTGTCGTAGGCGGGCATCAGGGACTCGCGGGTTTTCTCGAAAGATTTCAGTTTGTCTTTGTCGAAGAGGTGGATTTGTTCGCGCGCGTCCATCATTTGCAAGGTGAAGCTGTCTTCGTTGAGGACCACGCCCTGGAGTTTCGTGCCGTCGGCCGTGACTACATTCGCCGTTTCATACTCTTGCGAAAATTCTTTCATGGCTTCGGAAATGCCTTGGGCCAGGCGGCGGCTGGGATTGCGCACGGAATCGACCAGATACTCGAAGGAACGCGCGGAACCCGCGGAGGTAAGGTCCGGACCCAGGCGTCCGCCCTTGCCGTTGATCATATGGCAACTGCCGCAGGCGGACGCGCTGAATAGTGTTTTGCCGCGCGAGGCATCGCCAGTGGCTTCGGCGGATGCTTTTTTCTCGACGCTGCGAATGTAGGTGATCACTTGCCAGATTTCTTCGGGGGTCATGCCGACGCCTTGCTGGGTAGCGCCGTTGGGGGGCATGGCGGTACCGGGGACACCGTAGTTGATGGTGCGGAACAAGTCGGCGTCGGCGCTGCCGTTCTTCTTTTTGGCACGAGTCAGATCCGGGCCGCGCCCGCCGCCGCGCGCGCCGAGTCCGTGGCAGAAGGCGCAGTTGGCGCGGAACTGGAATTCGCCGAGCTGGGCCATCTTGGAGTCGCCCGCGTAGGGGTTTTTGTCCTGGGCGCGGGCGGTCAGCACTAATAGGCCGAGGAGCGCTACGGCGCAGCTGGCCAGCAAAGCGAAACTGTGATTTGGACGGATCATGCTCGGGCCACTCCCTCGATGGGCCAGTCTGGGTGGCGGGAATATATCACCCGGAAGCGCCGAGCGGGTAGGATTGCGCGGCTCGTTCCAAAATGGGAAAGAACGCTCTTGGTGACACCCGGGTGTTTTGCGCAAAGAGTGCGGAAGCAATTGAAAGTAAAGAAGTAAGCTTTTGCTCTCTTGCAAAAGAGCGACAAAAGAGTGCATTGGCAGGAAGGGGTTGCAGGGCGTGAGAGGGCGCAGGGCTGGCAGAATTCGGGGGTTAGGAACGGGACGGAGGCAGGAAGGCCAATTCTCATGGGGAAGCATACCATGAAAGTGTTAATATGTCAACTAATTATAATGGTAGCATTCGAATGACCTGTGGAAAACGGTGAATCGACTACGAAGGCACAGCGGCGCTGCTGCGTGGCGGAGGCTAGGAGCCGGAGTAGAGTTGGAAGGGGGCCCAGTAGAAGGGTTTGGCGAAGACGTTATGGGAGTGAAGGAAGAAGAGTTTGGCATTGCGGAGGGCGGTGGCGGGGTCTTTGCCGGCGGCGAGTTCGGCATACATTTTGTCCATGAGCTGGGGGGTGGAGACGTCGCTAACTTCCCAGAGGGCGCCGATTACGTTGTGGGCTCCAGCGCGGAGGAAGGCCCAGGAGAGGCCGACCAGGCCTTCGCCCGAATAGGCGCGAGTTCCGGAACCGTTGCAGGCCGAAATGGTTACGAGTTCGGCTTGCAGAGGATGCGCGACTATGTCGCGGGCGTAGAGTTTGTAGGCGTCGCTGTCGGATTCTTTGCTTAGGACAACCGCGGATTCAAGCGGGCGGGCGCGGCTGGCGGTGCCGTGAGTGACAAAGTGAAGATAAGAGAAGCGGCCGGGCTGGCTCTTGAGATAAGCGGAGGGCGTGGCCTGCGCGCCTTGCAAGACGGCGCTGCGAGTCTTTGGGAAATAGGGCTGAATTTTTTGGATTTCGACGGGAGCCTGGGGCAGAGGACCGAATTCGGGAACGGGAACGGCGTCGCCAACGAGCAGAAGGCTTTTCTGTTTGGGAGGCGGACGGCTGGAGGCGGAAGCAAGTAACGATAGCGAACTGGCGGTGGTTACGGTGACATCTTCGATCCAGAAATGAGGTTGGGGATCGGGGACGATAAGTGTTTCGAAGTTGAGGCCGTAGAGGCTGGTGTCAGGGAGCACGATTACGCGCGAATCCGGAGCGATGAGTTTCTTGGCCGGTTCGACTAGCGCTGCGTATAGCTTCTGGCCTGCGGCAGTCGCGTTCTTGAGGACATCCTCGGATTTTAGGCTGAGATCGCGGAAGGACCTCACGAGCGGGTCGATTTCGGACGCAGGCGGCAGGGCTAAGCATTCCGTTTTCGCGGGAGTGATAGCCCAAAGGTAGGAGTGCTTATCGCCGAGCCAATAGACCAAGAGCGTGGAGCGAAACCGCTGGGCAAGTTGCTGCACATGGACTTGCGGAGCGGATCGAAACTCTGCCACGCCCTTCGTGGATAAGCCCTCGTTCAGAGTGCGCGCGCGGCTTAGGTCTGCCTGACGCAGGGCGTCGTCCGGTCGACCATGGCGGATCAGAAAATCGATGTATTCGCCGTAGACGGCGATGCCGCTGGTAAGAAAACTCAACCGGAGTTCTTCGCGGTCGACGGAACCTCGAGCGTCCTCGATGGTGCGAATCGCTTGCTTGTAGAAGCTCTCGGCGTCCACAAGCTTGCCTTCGCCATCCCGAACAGCGGCGAGCCCAGCTTGGGCTTGCCATCGCAAAGGGGTCTCGACGGTAGCGTCGGAAAGAACCTCTTGAAAGTTTCGCGAGGCATCGTCGTAGCGTTTGCTGGTGATGGCAATCTGGCCCGCCAGAATCAAGGAATCGTGTAGCCCAAAATGGTCTTGGCCAGAGCGTTCGAGGTCCAGAGCTTCCTGATTGTGCTTTTCGGCTTTGTCTTGGCGCTCAGTGCGAAGGGCGGTTCGAGTGAGAATGTTCAAACACTCCACGATGGTCTGTGCGTTCTTGTACTTGCGCGCCTGCAGGAGCGTTTTCTGTGCGAGGTCGTCCGCAGCGGAATAGTTGTGCATGGCAATCTCGGAGTTGGCGATGCCGGTGAGCCAGTAGGCGGCGAGTACCTGGAGTCCGCTACGCTGTGACACCTCAGCACCCTGCTTGAAGTATTCGAGCGCAGCATCGAAGTCGCCAAGCTCGGAATAGCTCCACGCCAGATTACCGAGGATGGTCGCTGTGTAACCCTGCGCCCCCAGTGAATAGGAAAGCTCAAGCGCCGACATGTTTATGTCGATCGCCGCGTCAAAGCGATCCTCGCTTGGCGCAAGAGAACCTAGGTCCGTTAAGACGTTTAGCTCAACTAAAGGCAGTTTCTCGCGACGCGCCAGCGTCATGGCTTCTTTGTAGTAGGCCTCAGCCTTCGCGTAGTTCTTTTCGTTAATCTCAAGGTGCCCCTCCCCAATAAGCAGTTGGCATCGGATTCGAGCGGTCAGACCGGCTGCCATCGGTTCCGCATCGAGAAAAGCCTTTCTCGCTTGCGTGAAGTCCTGCGCGGTTAGGTAAGCCATTCCCTGAAAGAATTTGCGCTGTTCGAGAACGTCTGGTGCAACCAGCGATGGTGGAACTTCGTCCTGCAGTAGTCTTAAGGCTTCGCCAGATTGCCGGCGCGATACCAGAATTCGCGCCTTCAGAATCCGGAAGCGCCAACTCCATTCGTCGTTTGCTCTTCGGTCTCTAAGGACCTGATCGACGTCGGCCGAGGCCGCGTCGAACTGGCCGCGGTCAATTTCGTCCCTGATCCGGTCGTGGTCGGCCTGCGGTAACTCACGGCGGCAAGCGTTGAGAGATGCGGCCAGGGCGATAAGGAGCCCAACGGCCGCGAGACCCTTTATCCTCAACCACCAATAGTCGGTGGACCTTGCTGGCCGTTGGTTACGGACTCGGCTACGGCTAGGCTGGCTACATGCGGTGAGCCTAGTTCGAGGCGGAGCATGGTCAGAGTCTTGGTGCCAGGCTCGTTGAAGACTTCGGCCAAGAAGATTTTGCCAAAACCCTTGATCTCGATGAGATGCCGCTCGGGATCGATAACCGCGGGGAGGGTCGTATCGATTTTTTCGACTAGCGAGCAAATGGCCACCTGACGCTTGGGGTCTACGGAATATAGTTTCCCTGATTTTGGGGCGGACACAAGAGCCTGCCCAAGAAGAGCATAAGTTTTCGAGTTAACCAGGAGATTGTGGCGCAGGGTGACTTCGACTTTGTGCTTGTCGATAATGAGTCCTTCGAAGCGGCTATCGTCGGCGACGATGTGGCCTTCCGGCTCCTCCGGAGTGTGGACGGATGTCAGACGGCTGATGATGCGGTGCGCCGTAATCCTGTTGAGAATGTTCAAGCCGCTGATCACGGTAGAAGCGTGAGTGACGAAAGTACCGTTGCGGTGATGCTTGCCGGAGATATGGGTGTGCGCGCGATCGAAATGGATGAAGTCCTGGAAATGAAAATCGCGCGACTCGGCTGTGGCGTGGCCGCCGACGGTGGGCAACGATGCGGAAGCCTGCGCCGGGACAACCGCCCACAAGGGATGGCGAAAATCGCCGCCCAAAGCTTGCGCGTGGGCGTGGAAATGGAACGGAACTCGGGGTGATTGGGACATAGGGGACAACACCTCGACAGAGATATTTGGGGCTAAAGTTTTAACCAGCTACTGACGAAATGCAACCGTTATCGTGAAGCTCTGAGGGGTTTTGCCGGACTGAGCCTGTCCAGAGGCTTGGTCGGCGCCCAGGATGACCACTTGATAGATGCCAGCTGTTCGAAGCAATCCGCCCGGGACGGCCAACTGGTATTCGTGTCCGGCGGCCTCACCAGTGACGGGCACTTGGAGGAAGATGCGCTGGCCGGAGGCATCTCGGAGCTGGCAAATGTAGGCCGGCAAAGTGGCGTTGGGCGTGAAATCGAACTTCACGAAGAAGGGTTCGTTGCGGCCGACAGAAAAGGCTACGTCGTTCGCGGGCTTGGATTCACCACGCTTGGCCAAGGCAGCTCCCAGGGCGAGGGTCCGGCTCGTGGGGGCCGGTAACGTAATCGTTGCGCTAGAGGTTTCCTTGAGATGGGGAATGAGCACCGTGTCCTGGTAAGTGACGATAACGGCCAGAACCGCTGCGGCGAAAGCGGGAACGGCGGCAAAGGTCCAACGAAAGCGTTCGAGGAAGCTGGGGAGCGCGGGGGCGCGGCCAGCGCGCTCCGCAGCAAGGGCGGCAACTGCATCCTCTTGAAAGACTTGGCGACTGTTGGCGGCAAAGGCAGCAGCGGCGCGGAGATCCAAGGCGCAGGCGCTACAGTCAAAATAATGCTCCTCGTACTCATCCCGGAGAGTAGCGTCGAGCTCCCCCAGGAGGTACTTCTCAGCGGCTTGCAGCCGTACGGCTTGTGTGTGGTCCATAGCCCTCATCGTCCGTAAATCCGGCGTCTATCCGGCATGTTCAGCCGGCGTCCTCATCCGAGTAAATAGTGCAGGAAGAGGAGGTTTCGTTTCATGGCCCTTAGCCTGGGGTCGGGGGCTTAGGTCGCTGGCGCTTTTCGTAATGGGAGCGGAACTTGTCTTTGGCGCGCAGGAAGCAGACGCGGAGGTAGTTACGGTCGATGGCAAACTCGCGGCAAACCTCGTCTTTGTCCTTCTCTTCCCAGAAGATAGCGCGAAGGATGGCTACTTCGCGAGGAGAAAGCTCCTTCATGATCTCACGGACCTGGACCATGAGCTCTTTGGTGGCCAGAACTCGGTCCAAGTCAATTGCCTTATCTGGAATCTCATAATGGGAATCGTCTAGGGGATTGCCATCCTTCTGGTGGCTGCGGTTGCGCTCCCGGAGGACATTCTTGCAAGTTGTACAAACGAAAGCGCCAAAACGCTCGGGCTGGCGAATGCCGTCCTTCCTAAGCTGGACCAGAACGCGGGTGAAGGTCTCCTGGGTGACGTCCTCGATTTGGTCGGGAGGGGTGGAGCGGCTGCGCAACATCATATGGAGGAACGGCTCGAAATAGGCGAAAAAGTGCTGTTCAACGGCAGGATCACCGTTGCGCAGACGATCGACGTATGTACGGTCGAACGCGAAAAATTCCAAAATGTGCCCCAGGGAATCCCCTACTACTAGCACGGGAGTATAGCTAGGCTCGGCGTGGTGGGCAAATCATCTATGGAATTTTGAATGAAACGAAGAGCGATTATCGCGCACTACCAAAATGGAACCCCCCTGAACCGGGAGTTCTCATCTACGGGGAATTATCCCCTTCCCCGTGTGCCCCACACGGGCGCATCTTTGCAACTGAACCGGCGAGGATGCGCCTCCCCTCCGCTTGGAGGAATGGGGAAAGCCCCCTGGAGGTTTTGTGGAATTCGAGTCCCAAGCACGTTCTTCCCAGCGAATAGCAAAAGATCGCTTCGCGCCTAGTGCGGCGGCCAGCTCGTGCCATGCTGCGGCGGCCAGCCTCACCGCGTTGAGCATGGATTTTGTCGCCAAGCCCTCGGAAGCGCATCGGGCGCACCTGGCGATCCCGGCGGCGGTGGCGGGCACGATGAAAGGTGTAGCTGGATACGCGGGCTGTCTGGTCATGGTGTCCGATCAAGAAGCGCGGCTCATTACGCTGATCACTTTCTGGATCGGCGAGCACCGGGCCAAGAGTTGCCGAGAAAATGAGCGCTGGCTGCGTAAATTGCTTGCGCCGTACCTCGAAGGATGCTTGCGCACCCGGACGTTTGCCACGCACCGCGCGGAAATGATCGAAATCCGCAGCAATGGCGAGACAGGCGACGTGCACTCCCTCACTCCGACGTTCGCCGATGAGCCAAGCGCGCTTTTCGCGGCATAAAACTCCGGCTTGGTCGGTTACGAAAACGACAGAACCAGATGAACAATACTCTTCGGGCTCGGGGCCAATGGAAACAATGCGTGGAGAACGTAATTGCAGTGTGGATCGTTGTGCAGGCGCCGCGGTTGCTTTTCTGGCTGAACAGGATCTTTGCCTGAATCACTTCCTGGCGCGGTGCTACGACCAACTCGATCGAATCGACCCGCGAAGCCGGCGGCGTCCGCTGCTGGGCAGTGAACAGACTTGGGCGCGGGAGTTCGTCGAGGAATGCTCGAGCCAGGCGCTGAGCGTGTGCTTGCAAAACGAGAAGCTGTCAAACCTGGAGCGTGGGCGGCTGCTGGATATTCTGCTGTGGGCCGGGGAGCTGTACGCCATGGTGCGAACTTCGATTGGTTATCCATTTGCGGATTTTTCGCGAACGACGACCGGCGGACCGGTGCGCTTGGCGTTTGCCAAGCGATAGTCAGGAGTTGGAAACGCTGTCCAATTCGTGACGCAACTGCTGAACAAGCGCCGCCAGATGCTCGCCGTCTTCACGATTTAGATCCGCTTCTCGCGTGAGGATTTCTTCCATCAACCGAGAGAGCCGAGAGCCTTCCGGGAACCCGAAGGTCCCGAGCGCTCCGGCTAGTTTGTGCGACTCGACTGCAGCCTCGCCTCGCAGTTCGGGCGTGAGCAAGCCGGCGATGAGCGCCGACGAAGCGCGCTCGATTGCAGCGACGCTATTCAGAGTCAGGTGCTTTTTCTGCTCCCAAATCTTTGCGACGAGAGCCTTGACTCGCGTTTGGTTTTGCGGCGCTTCACTCATTCGATTTGCCAACCCAGGGCCAAGGCAACTTGCGCTGGCAGGGTGAGGGGATCGAACGGCTTGCTGAGCACCGCGGCAAAACCGAATTCCGCGAATCTTCGGAGATCTTCGGTGAGCACGCTAGCCGTCAACAAGATGACTGGGATCTGCTGGGTGCTGAGATTGGCACGCAGGCGCTGAAAGGTAGTCGGTCCGTCCATTCCGGGCATGTTGGCATCTAGGATTATTGCGTCCGGCTGCTCGGACTCGGCGCGAAGGATGACCTCTGGACCGGGAGTGGCGAAAATGGCTTGCCAGCCATCCACCTGCTCAAGGCTGATGCCGACAATTTCGCGAATTTCGTCCTGGTCGTCTACTACTAGGATTTTTCTTGAGGGCATTTCTGTTTCGCGCCTGGGTTGCGAGTTCTCTTAGTTGGCTTCGACTTCCACATGAAACGAAACTGCGCGTCTGGGCCCAAGCTCGGAACGGCTTAAAGTGTCGCCAGGTTCCATTCGCGTGCCAACACCGCGGGCAATGAAATGGTTACGATCAAGGCCACTGGACTGAAGACGGAGGAGAATCGCGTTAGCGCGCAACTGGCTTAGTTCTTCGTTCCAGTGTTCGTCGCCGGGCTTGTCAGCGTGGCCCACGATGGTGATTTGAATCTTCTTGTTGGCTTGGGTGGCGCAAGTGAGCGCGACCCGGACGTCTTCGACAATTCTGGGCAGCTTCTGGCTTTCGCCGGCGGCGAGTTCGGTCGTGCCGGACAAGAAATCGAGAGAAGCGGAGTTGAGGCTTTGTGCTGCCGCGCTTAGCTTGACAGCTTCCTCGGACACCAGGTGCGAGTCGTCGTATTTATTGATCCCGCCGACGAATTTGGCTTGCTTCCGAGCGGTATCGATCCAACTTTGCGGCGCCGTGCCAGAAGCGGCCAGAATCCCGTCATTCACTTCCAAGTGCGTTTCGGGCTTGGGGGCTAGCAGTTCTCTTGCGCGCGACAGCACGTACTCGGGATAAGACGCGGCGTAGGGCTCCCAGCGTGCATCCACGTCTTGTGCGCTGAGATTCGCGCCACGGAGCAGCGCGGAAGGATCTGGAGCGAGTGGATCGCGCAGGCCAGTCACGTGGAACTTCCCTTGGCGGTTCTCGGTATCGATCACCACGATTCCAGGTTGATCTTTCAGGCTCTGTACGTAATTGCGCCATCGGTATCTCTGCAGAAGCGGATGGGCCAAAAGTGCAGCGATTACCAGAGCCACCCCGCCCGCCACCAAGCCCACCGCCCGATAGGATTGAGTTTTCTTTTCTTGACGCCGGAATGTGAGGCAACCATCAAGGAGCGGGCGGCACGATTCGAAGGGTGCGGAATTGCCATCGAACTCCTGAAGCTCGTCGGAGTATTCCCGATGAATTCGTTCGATGGTTTCCTGCAGGAGAACTCGCAGATCCGTCGGCGCTTCGCCGCGGATTACCGCGGCCAACACCGCTTGCGGGCCCCGAACGATCCAAACTTTCAGTTCACCGATTTGCAGGGTGTCGATATCTTCAGCCTTTTCGAGCTTGAAGGAATCGTGAACGAAATCCTGGATGGCGGTAAGCATCGCCGAAATCATGTCCGCGCCCGTAGCAAGAGCCGTCGCGGAGACGTGCTGCAGCAGCAGACCGGTCCGGCTATGAATCAAGAAAACTTGCTCAACCCGATATTCGAGCGTGCGGAGAAGGACGATTTCGGCGAACGATTTGCCGGTGCGCCAGGATTCGATCCGCCAACTCAGTGAACGCGGAGAAAAGCTGTGCTCGATGGTCTGATTCAGGGAAACCAGCATAGCGCCGAGCGTCGCGGCGATCGCTTTGCGAATCGCCGGACCCAGCAACGGAAAAATAGCTCCCGCCAAAACCTCCGGGCGTTTCTTTACGGAAAGAGCGATCGCCGTTTCAACCGTTGGAATGAAGGACGCAGCCAGTTTGTCGTCCTGACGCGAGCGAAGGTTCATCGCTTCCGGCAGAACGCGACTGACCATGTGGGTGTGGAATTCGGGATCTTCCACTCGTTCCTGAAGCTCGCGAATCTGCGATCGTTCCGGAGACACCAGCAGCCGGCGGATTTCCTCGATGGGACCAGCGGCGGCGGCACCGTTGCTGCCGTCGGCTCTGGGCTGCTCTTGCGCTTTCGGGAAATCTTCCATGATTTACTTTGCCCGGCCAGCCTTGGCTGCGGAAGCCTCTGCTCCGGGAATATTGAATTCATTGTTTAGCCGTAGGGCCATCTCGGTGAACAAGTTGGCAAGGGCGGAGCGGCCAGGCTTGTCCTCATTCAACTCCTTAACGGAGCGCTCAACGGAACTCTTGATCTCCTGATGCAAGCGCCGGAATTCGCCGGAAAGCTCTTCGCCTTGATCGAGGATTTGCTTGCGAACGTCGCGCTGATTCTTGGAAACCAGCTCGTCGAGCTGCGTCAGCCGCTTCTCGGTCACTTTGGCTAGTTCTTTCAGCTCCCGACCAAGCAAGTTGAGCTTCTCGACGCGATCGTCCTGTTCCGCCTTGACGCGCTCGGCCATCGATTCCATTTCACTCTTGATGTACGAATTCAAGGAATCGAAGCGCTTCTTGGATTCTTCGCGCAGCGTGGCAGCTTCCGCAGCCAGGCGTTCGTCAAAACGCGCCAGCTTCTTCTCGAACTCCCGCTGCTGCGACCCAAATAGGATCTCGCGAATGCGGTCGACGTTCTCTCCACCGCCGTCCGCACCCATCGCTCCATTTGCGCCTTTGTTCTCTTCTGTATTGTTCACGTTCCTGCTCCTTTCCGAATGTTTCGAAGCTTGTTTCCTGGAAGACTTTTCAGCAGCTCTGCTCTTGGCAGTTGGCGACATGACGATTCGATCCTTTCAGATACCTGCGGTGACTGCCGCTCGCAGCACTGGTCACGCTCCGGTACCGCCGGCAATTCCCACGGCAGACTTGGCGTAATTCTCCGCCACCGGCAGCGAAAACGCGAAGCAACTCCCTTTGCCCAGCTCGCTGGTTACGGTGATAGTCCCTCCGTGCCGCTCGACCAGGCGCTTGGTGATGGCCAAACCCAGACCCGTGCCATCGATGGCCTTCTCTTTGGCATTGCTCGCGCGAAAGAAATCCCGGAACAAACGTTCCTGTTCTTCCGCGGAAATACCGATTCCTGTGTCGGAGACGGAAGTAAGGACAAAGTTCCCTTCGGCGCGCGACTCCACACGAACCGCACCGCTGGCGGGAGTAAATTTCACCGCGTTGCTCAACAAATTGCTGAGCAACTGCTTGAATCGCAGGTAGTCCGCGTGTACCGCTAGCCCTTCGTCGATATGGCTCTCCAGCACCACGCCTTTGCTCTGCGCGTGTGAACCGATCATGGCCAGAACTTCGTTCGCGGCGTCCGCAACCAGGAAGTCTTGCGTCTTCAGTTCCAGCTCTCCCGCTTCAATCTTCGAGAGGTCCAGAATGTCGTTGATGAGCGCCAGAAGATGCTTGGCGCTGTTGTCCATGTGCCCCACGAAGCGATGCTGCTTCTCGTTCAACGGACCCGGCACTTCCTTCAACATCAGCCCGCTATAACCCAAAATCGCAGTCAGCGGCGTGCGCAGTTCATGGCTCATATTCGCCAGGAACTGGCTTTTCAGTTGCGTGGCTCGCTCGAGTTGCCGGTTCCGGAGTTCGAGAAGCGCATTGAGAGCGTTCAAACGATCTTGCAGCAGGCTCAGTTCATTTCGTTCCTGCTGGATCAATCCCTTCTGTGCATCGCTGGCTTCAGCATCAAGGAGAATCACCCAATCCAGAGCGTCCAGCTTGGCCGCATAGACATCGTGCGCAGAATGCGAACCGAGGCGTACCGATGGAAGGTAAATCTCAGCGCCGTCCAGAGGCAACAAGCCAGCAAGAAATAGCGCTTTTTCCTCAGCCACATCTCCGGCGGTTACGTCACCCAAACCATATCGATTGAGATCGCCGCCGCAATCGCTGATGCGGCCCTCGCGATCGCAAACCAGGTAGGCCGGAGAGCGGCTGGCCACCAGTTGATCGCCGAGAATCCTAAGCACTTGTGGCGGAAGATGCATTCAGGTTCCTCTGCATGACCTGCGTGGCCAAACGCAAAAATGTTTGCTCGACTTCTTCTCCTGTTTTCGCGCTGGTTTTGGCAACATACCAGGAGCGTTGCGCCAGTTCCTGGAGATCGCTCTCCTGCACTTCCCACTCGGCTTCCAAGTCTCGTTTGTTCACCAGCACAACAAAGGGCACTTGCGGCCCAAGCAGCGAACTGACCGTGGCCTGAATGTTGATCGCGGTAGTCAGTGTGGCGCGGCGCGTCCCGTCAACCACCAGCAGATAGCCGGAAATGCCGCGTAAGTAGGAGAGATACAACTGTTGCGAACTGTCTTCGCCCTGGATGTCCCACAAAATCAGGTCCACGGAGCTACCTGCTACGTCCACGGTTTTCTTGTCGACTTTGACGCCGATGGTGGTGTGATACTTCTCCGAAAACCCCTTGGTCAGGAATTGCGCGACCAGGCTGGTTTTGCCGACAGCGAACGAGCCCAGCATGCAGATCTTCTTCTGAATCATCGAGGCAAGTCTCGTGGGGACCGGATGGCGCCGTATCTGGCGCGGACTCAATAGCCTAGTCGGCCTCGAGCCCGGTTTACGTGGGGGAAATCATACCGCTGAGTACCGGGAATTGATAGCGCCGGAGTGCCACGCGCCGGGCCAGTCCAGTGCCAGGTGCGAAAGGAAAACTGTGCGGGAATTCCCTTCGCAACAAACGAGATATGAGAAAGTAGAGTCGACCGTATGAACGCAACGATGAAGAAGGAAGGTTCTCCTCCGGAGCCCTGGCTGCGCGGGACGCTCGGTGAAGTCCCGGCGGTGGCTCGCGCCGTCCTGCACGCGCTGGAGCTCGCAAAGGAAGACCTGCAAGAGTGGTGCGGCGATTTGGCGGACGACGAACTGAACACCCGTCCGGCTGGCCTTCCGTCCGTGGCGTTTCACCTGCGCCATATCGCCCGCAGCATCGACCGGCTGCTCACTTATGCGGAGGGCAGCGAGTTGACTGGCGACCAAATCGCGGCGCTTAAGAGCGAATTGGATTCCGGCGCGAGATCAGGTGAAACATTCGCTGAGCTGCTCGCCAGCCTGGAGCGAGGCGCGGCGCGAGTCCGAGCCCTTTCACAACAAGACTTGAGCGCACCGCGAATCGTTGGAAAAAAGCAATTGCCTACGAGTCTCGGGGGATTGCTGGTGCACGTCGCGGATCATACTCAGCGACACGTGGGGCAGGCCGTTACCACGGCAAAAATTGTGATGTCCTCGCGAAAATGAGATCCTGCGCCGACTGGAGTGAGTCTTGGTCGTAGCCAAAAGCATTCTGCTGATCTTGAGCGCGCTGTTTCCCATCGTCAATCCACTGGGAGGCAGTCCGGTCTTTCTGGCGCTCACGCATGACTATCCCCGCGACGTCCGCCGCGCGCTTGCCTGGAAAGTGGCTATCAACAGTTTTGTTCTGCTGGTGGCGTCGTTTCTGGTCGGCACGCACATCCTCAGATTCTTCGGCATTTCTATTCCGGTCGTGCAGGTCGGTGGCGGCCTGATCGTCATTGCTAACGGCTGGGCGCTCCTCAAGCGCAACGACGAACCGGATCGCGCCAGCCCAACACATAAGACCGTCAACCCAACGGACATTTTTCGCAGCGCCTTCTATCCCTTGACCATGCCGCTGACCGTTGGCCCGGGTTCGATTTCCGTCGCCATCACTCTGGGCGCGAACGAGGAACGTGGCGTGGCCAATCTGCTGCTGATTCTCGCAGCCGTGGTCGGCTCGCTGCTTGTGGCTTTCAGCATTTACCTTTGCTATGGATTTGCGGACTGGCTGGCGGCCGCCATCGGCCAGAGTGCCATGAGCATTATTTTGCGCTTGTCGTCGTTTCTCCTGGTTTGCATCGGCGTGCAGATTATGTGGAATGGCGTCAGCGCGCTGCTGAAGACGCTTCCATCATTTTCCGGATAGAATTGTAGTAGCGCCAACGCAGCAAGCGAGGCAACCGACTTTGTGTGGCATTACCGGCTTCACCCATAAGAACTGGCTGCCGCCGCCGGAACGCATCCGGCAGGCCACCAGCACACTGATTCATCGCGGACCCGATCAGCAGGGCGTGCACGAGACCAGCGTGTTTTCGTTTGGCGCTACGCGCCTAAAAATTATCGATCTCGCTTCCGGCGATCAGCCCATCCTCGCGCAAAACGGCGAATTCGGAATCGTCTTCAACGGCGAAATTTACAATCACCTTGAGATTCGCGCCCAACTCGAGCGGCTTGGCCATTCGTTTCAATCTCATTCAGACACCGAAACCGTACTACGCGCGTTCATGCAATGGGACAAGGAATGTTTCGCCAAGCTGCGCGGCATGTTTGCCGTGGCACTGTGGCAGAAATCCACGCGACGCATGGTTCTCGCCCGCGACCGCATGGGCATCAAGCCTCTCTACATCGCGCGTCACGGCGAAGATTTGTTTTTTGGCTCCGAGCTGAAATCCGTCTTCGTCCATCCGGAAATCGAGCGCAGGCTCAGCCTTGAAGGTCTCGACTGCTACCTCGCACTCAATTATGTCCCTTGCCCATACACACTAGTCGAAGGAATCGAAAAACTTCCCGCCGGCAACTGGATGGAATGGCGCGACGGCGTGGTCACTTCCGGAAGCTACTGGCGGCTTCCCCTTGGAGTCCGCGAAGACCTGACCCTGGGCGCGGCGAAAGAAGAACTCGATGCGCTGCTGCAAAGCGCCGTGAAAGAGCATTTGCTTTCCGATGTGCCGCTGGGCGTATGGCTCAGTGGTGGCGTTGATTCCAGCACCATCCTCCACTACGCTGCGACAGCCACCACGTCAAGATTAAGAACGTTCTCGATCTCCTTCCGCGGCCGCAGCTTCGACGAATCCAAATACATCGCTGACGCTGTCAAGAAATACAACACCGATCACGAAGAGATGGACCTGAATCCGCAGGTCGACTTGCAAAGCGCCATCGAGGAATTCGCGTATTACACCGATGAACCGAGCGCCGATGCCGGTTCGCTTCCGGTATGGTTTTTGTCCAAGCTCTGCAAGCGCAAGACGACTGTAGCGCTGAGTGGCGAAGGGGCGGACGAACTCTTTGGGGGCTATCTGACTTATCGAGCCAATCGCATCGCCGCCCGAATGCGCTGGGCGCCAAACGCCCTCTGGCGATTGGGCGCGGCGGCAGTGCAGCATTGGCCGGCGTCCGACGAAAAAATCAGTTTCGAATACAAAGTGAAACGCTTCCTGCAAGGCGCACTCATGAAGCCGGAACGCGCGCATGTCTATTGGAACGGCACTTTCTCGGATCAGGAAAAGAATGAACTGGTTAGGATGTCGCTGCCTGGAGCTCTTGGAAAAATCATTGCCGAAATGCCTAGCGTTTCAGCAGGTACGGACGATCTCGCGCCCTACACCTGGTGGGACCAGAAATATTTTCTCGCGGACGACATTTTGGTCAAAAGCGACCGCATGAGCATGGCCCACTCCGTCGAAGTACGTCCGGTCTTCCTGGATCATCGCGTGGTTGAATTCGCTGCCACACTTCCCGCCCGCTTGAAGATTCAAGGCGCGACGCAAAAAATCGTGCTGCGCGAACTAATGAAAGACAAGCTCCCGCCTTCCATCTTCCAGCACGGCAAAATCGGATTCGATATTCCCGCGCACGACTGGCTCCGCGGCCCGCTGCGCCCCATGCTCGAAGAGACCCTCCGCGCAGGCGTCCGCGACTACGGAGATATTTTTCGCGGCGATGTCATTAGCGATCTGGCGAAGCGTCACGCCGCGCGCCAGATTAACGCCGGCTACCAACTCTGGGGCCTGCTCATCCTTTTCCAGTGGATGAGAAAGTGGAGAATCCAAGCCGCTGCGACACCCCATCCGGGAGCCTTTGCGCCAGCAAGGGTCGGAACTCTGGTCTAGTCTTTCACCCGTCGATGGCCATGGGCGCCCGAGCAAGACGTAGCTCAGCAGCGCCGTGACAAGAGCAAACGCAACTTCGGCCAAGCTTGGGAGCCTGCAACCTATCGCAAATTCAGGGTTGCAATTGTCGGCGCTAAGACGGTAAAAAAGATAGACACACCGCGCGAGCCCTTTGTCTACGAAACTTGAAATGACACCCGCGAACTTGCAGCTTGGGGAGTTGCGAGCCACCGCGATGGAACGGGCGTTTCGCTCCAGCGCGGGCTCGGAGCAACCGGACGTAACCGCTTGCTCTCGGCAAGCATCGGAGCACTACGAGGAACTCTTGGAGGAATCATGAAGATTGCCGTTCTGGGTGGAGACGGCTATTGCGGATGGGCGACAGCGCTGTACCTTTCTCAGAAAGGCCATTCCGTAGCGATCATCGACAATTTTTTGCGGCGGCAGTGGGATCACGAGCTCGGAGCGTTGACCCTGACTCCGATTCGCTCGCTGTCCGAGCGCCTGAAAACCTGGCAGCGCATTTCCGGCAAGACCATCGAACTCCACGTCGGCGACGTAGCCGACTACGACTTCCTCACCTCCATGATGAAATCGTTCGAGCCCGACGCGATCGTGCATTTCGCCGAACAGCGTTCCGCGCCTTATTCCATGATCGATCGCAAGCACGCGGTGTTCACGCAAGTGAACAACGTCGTCGGCACGCTCAACGTGCTCTTCGCCATTCGCGAACTCGCGCCGGACTGTCATCTCGTAAAACTCGGCACCATGGGTGAGTACGGCACCCCCAACATCGATATCGAAGAGGGCTACATCGAAATCGAGCACAACGGCCGCAAAGACGTGCTTCCCTTCCCCAAACAGCCGGGCTCGTTCTATCACCTCTCCAAAGTTCACGACAGCCACAACATGATGTTTGCCTGCAAAATCTGGGGCATTCGCGCCACCGATCTCAACCAAGGCGTGGTTTATGGCACGCTCACCGACGAAGTCGCGCAAGATGAAGCGCTCATTAACCGCTTCGACTACGACGACGTCTTCGGCACCGTGCTCAACCGGTTCTGCGTGCAGGCGGCCATTGGCCAGCCTCTCACGGTCTACGGAAAAGGCGGCCAGACTCGAGGCTTCCTCGATATTCGCGATACCGTCCGCTGCATCGAAATCGCCTGCGAAAATCCTGCAGGCCGCGGCGAGTGTCGCGTCTACAACCAGTTCACCGAACAATATTCCGTCCTTGATCTCGCGAAGCTTGTGGAAGTGGCGGGGAAAAAACTAGGGCTGCACGTGGAAATCGATCACTTGCCCGATCCCCGTGTTGAAGCCGAAGCCCACTATTACAACGCCAAGCATTCCAAGCTGATCGACCTCGGACTGCAACCGCACTATCTGTCTGATTCCCTGCTCGACAGCATGGTAAATATCGCCATCAAGTATCGCGACCGCGTCGATGCATCACTGATGCTGCCGCAAGTAAATTGGCGCGAGCCGCGCAACGACCGCCGTCTGCAAATGAGCATGACCGCCCGGGCTTCGCTAGGCGGTGCACCAACAGAGACGGGCATTCCAGTCAAAAAGGGGAAACGCAGCTAAGAACTACGCCGGCGGTTTCTCGTCCACTTCGTGGACCAGACTGCGAGGGCCCTTAGGACGAGGCTCATTAGCGCTTTTCTGCGTGGTGGGCACGAGCATGCCATTCTGTAGCTTGTAGTCGATCCCGCGCCAGCGAATCGTGTTGCGCGCAAAGCTCGCCAGCCAGATTCCGAACGCCACCGCATCCCACAGCGGAATGAGCGCGATTTTCTTCCACATCCCCTTCTGCTGCATTCCGTGAATGCCAATCAGCCACGCCATGGTGATTCTCAACAGCAGGTAAATCCCGAAATAGACCGCGGCAACGGAAACGGAAGGATAAACAGCCACTGCAATCAACGACCAGACCAATCCCCACGTAAAAACCAAACCGAAGTGCCCCCACGGCCGCATCATGCGCATCACCGTCATCCAACGCACGCGCTTGTACAGCAAGTCCCGGAACGACTGAAAATCCGCTACTGCATAGACCAGTTGCGGCAGGAGTTTCACTTCGTACCCTTGTTCCGCCACCAGTCGCCCCAGCCACAAATCATCGGCGGGACGATCCTCCAACCGTTCAAATCCCCCGAATCCGGCAATCAGTTTCTTGGTCGTCGCCATGGTCTGGCCCAGCATGAATTTGATGCCGTCCAGTTGCCACGCCACCAAAGTTGACGCGAAGAAGTCGGAGATCATTCCGGTCGACTGCAGTTGCTGTACCAACGACGTTTCTTTGGGCGAAACATACAGGCACGTGCCGCCGCCTACTTTCGGATCGCGGAACGCCCCGGCGACGGTGCGCAAATAATCGGATTGCACCCGAGTGTCGCCATCGGAGATGACTACCAACTCATGGCGAGCCTCGGCAGTAAGTCGAACCAGCCGCGAAACTTTATCGTTCACAGCGGTGCGCCCGGAACCATAAAGAATGCGAATCTGGCGCTCCGGAAAATCGCGAATGAGCGATTCAATGATCGGCAGAGCCGGATCATTCGAATCAACACAAAACACAATCTCGTAGTCGGGATAATCCTGCCGGCAGAAGCTGGCGAAATTCTCGTACGCGTCCGGATCCAGGCCCTTGACCGGCTTCAGACAACTGATCGGCGGGAAGTAATCGGTGTTGGGAGTGTGTTTCCAGTGCTCAGTGGAAAAAAATCGGGCGGCGCTGTAGATGGCAAGCAGGTAGTAGACGAAGGGAGCAGCAGCCACGACGAACAAGGCGTACTCCGCGGCCGTTAAGAGCATCGCACCTCGCGTGCGGGAGTTTCAGGAGCGCCAGCAAGCTGAATTAACTATAGCATGGCCCGGCGAGCCTATCGTTTGCTCAGCAACACCAGCGTAACGCCGACGCACACGATAGCCACACCCACCCAGCGTTGCGAACTCACTCGCTCCCGCAGAAACCATCTGGCTCCCAACGCCCCCGCCGCGTAGCTCAACGCTGTCACCGGCACAACGAAAGTCACCGCTTCGATCGCCAGCATTCCCAGCAGCGCGAAAAACGCCACCGCCATCATACCGACACCCGCCCACATCCAGCCGACCCGCAAAGCCCGCAAGATGAATCGCACTAGGCCAGCCGGGCGAAAGTCCGTTACTTCACCCGCCGTTTTCATCGCCCGCGAAACGCAAAGCTCCCCGCCCGTACCCGCCACCACGATCAAGAAGAACAAGAATGCTTCGCGCATCTCTTACACCGCCTCCGTGGTTCGCGGCGGCGTGCGCCCCACCACAAAGACACCCACACAAATAAGCGCAATTCCCGCGGCACGCAACGGTGTGACCACTTCGCCCAGCAATAGGTACCCGAATAGCGCAACCACCGCGTAGGAAAAGGAAGAAGCCGGCTGTACGTAGCTGTAATCCGCCCAGCTCAACACCACCATGTACGCCACAAAAAAGGTCAGCAGCGAAGCCACACCCAGCCAAATAAACGGCGAGCCGGCAATTTGCCGCACCACGCCCAACAACGCAGCTGGCTCCCACGAAGTTACTGCGCCTACGCTCTTCATGCCTTTTCCCAGCAGCACGTTGCCGAGTGGCGCAAATACGATCATCAGCGCCAGCATCAGATACGTTTTCAGGTGGACGCCGCTAGATGCTTGCATCTATTAATCGTACCTGACGCGACTTGGCCGGCAAAGGTGCGCCGTCCTCGCAAGTTTCCATGATTACGTTTCGCGTCTAAGGCTGTGGTGGTTTTTCTGGCTTTTTGTCCGGCTGATCCGGAACCTGCGTTGCAGGCCCGATCTTGATGGTCGATCCGAAGCGTTTGTATTTTTCGTAGCGGACCACCATGTGGATGGGCACATCGTTAGTCTTGAAATGCAGAACGTCGTTCGCCCGTGTGTACGTCGGAAACCAGAAGTGCCCTTCGATATTTTCGCGGTAGGTCTCGAATTTGGGGAAGGCTTGATCGTTGTTCTTGCGGATCTGGTAAGCCGCCTGCCCGAAAGTCTTTACGATGTTGAACTCCTTGTCCTCAACCCAAACTCGACCTTGGAAGTAGCGCTCCTTCTTTTCGATCTTCTTGGGAGCTACGTCGAAAACGTAGGTCCCCAACTCGTCGACTTGCTCGCGCCCAACGTATTTCACGTCGTATTTCGGCAGCTCATCCGTGGTAAGCACAAAGGGCTGCACGTGCTCGATGTCGTCCATATCTTCCTGCGTCATCAGGATGCGCGTCAGCGTCGTGACCGGAGCCTCGACGACGTGTTCGCCGCGCTTGCCGGTCGGCGAAAAAATGATGTCGCTGACCATCCGATACTCGCCATCCGGCTGGCCATCGGGATCGAGCGTTTGCAGCACGACCGTCTGCGTGTAAGTGAAATTGTCCCGTTCGCGCTTGAACTCGGCTTCGCGCGCGGCAAAACGCTGAACGATCTGCTCGACCGGCATCGATGGCGGCTCGCTGGACACGGCGGAGGCGCCCTGTTGGGGCACGGCTGCCGCATCGGCCGGGAGACCGGCGAGCAAGAGAATGAGACAAGCGGCCCGCACGGCTGCAAGACTGAAGTACCGGCGGGACCAAGCGGCAATCCGGGACAACATCGTCACGTTACAACTCCTTGGAGGATCAAAGTACGCACCTTGAGTGAGATGCGGCGGCATCGGTTCGTGTAACCGGGGCGGCCTCCTTAGAGTTTGGCACGAAACGGGGCGTTGGGACACGTGGACTCGCTTTGCCTGAGAGATTTCGTTTTTTTGAACGTCAAAGCGGGTAACTTCAGAACCTGACGGCAATCCGAAAAAGGGGAGTGCAATATGAAGGGTGCTTTGCTTGTGGTCTTGTCGAGTGTCTTCCTTACGTTGATGGGTATTCCCTGGCCGGCGGGAGCAGGGTCCGCATCTCGTCCTTCACTGTCCTTGAACAGGCACGCGCGTCCCACCACAACGACGGTCCAATCCGAGCTAGAAGGGCTTGAGAAGGCGTCTTGGGTGGCGTGGAAGAATCGCGACGCACGCTACTTTGAGCATTTCCTGTCGGAGGACCACGTGGAAATGGGTGCGGGCGGGACGGCGAACAAGGCGGATGTGGTGGCCACAGTTGCCAGTCCAAACTGTGTGGTAGCGAGCTATGCGGTCGACCATTTCACCCTGACTCAGTTCAGCG
>Ga0207107_1063_pt1 | contig 27334 bp, 23 predicted proteins | sample Alteio_BWMinHeat_75_FD_153555 | JGI IMG/M metagenome (GOLD analysis project Ga0207107, IMG submission 153555) | Enriched cells from forest soil in Barre Woods Harvard Forest LTER site, Petersham, Massachusetts, United States -... | ecosystem: Environmental > Terrestrial > Soil > Temperate forest >... | reverse complement strand
CTTCACCGCCTTGTCGACATCGGCCTTGTTTGCTTCCGCCACGCGGGCGATCACCTGGCCGGTGGAAGGATTGAGAGTTTCGAACGTCTTGCCGCTCTGGGCGGAGACCCATTTGCCGTCGATCAGCAGCTTGGTCTGGCGGATGTCGACGGGGAGTTTTCCGGGTTTGGCGGCGGCTTTTTTGGCGGTGGATGAGCTCATATTTGGATAGGAGTTAGAAGCTAGAAGATAGGAGTTAGAATTTACGGAAAAGAGATGGTGTCATCCTGAGCGCAGCGAAGGATCTCTCCGGAATGCAGAGAGATTCTTCACTCCGTTCAGAATGACAAGCAAGGGAAAGAGGGGCCGCGCGTGAAGCGTAAAGCGTGCGGCGTGAAGCATGGTGAAAGGGTCAAGCTGCATGGGGGATGTTCAATTCCTGGATGCTGATTTCGCGCATGCGGAATTTCTGGATCTTGCCGGTGATGGTGGTCGGAAATTCGGTGACGAACTTGACGTAGTGGGGGATTTTATAATCCATGATCCTGCCCTTGCAGAAGGCGCGGACTTCCTCGGCGGTCATCTTTTGGTCGTCCTTCATGCGGATCCAGACCATGACTTGCTCGCCATAATGCGCATCGGGGACGCCGATGACGTACGCTTCCGCGATTTTGGGGTGGGTGAACAAAAATTCCTCCACTTCTCGTGGATAGATGTTTTCGCCGCCGCGGATGATCATGTCCTTGAGGCGGCCGGTAATCTGAACGTAACCCTTTTCGTCCATGATTGCCAGGTCTCCGCCATGCATCCAGCCTTCTTTATCGATCACTTCCCGGGTGCCCTGGGGATTATTATAGTAGCCGCGCATCACCTGATAGCCCCGATAGCAAAGCTCGCCCTGGGTTCCGCGGGACAAAATCTGGCCGGTCGCCGGATCGACGATCTTTTGCTCCTGGTGGGGCATCACCCTGCCGACCGTGCTGGTGCGGATTTCGAGGGGTTCGTCGATCTGCGTCATGTTGCAAACAGGCGAGGTTTCCGTCATGCCGCACGCGATGGTGATCTCGCGGCAATGCATGTCTGAAATGACGCGCTTCATCACCTCGATGGGGCAGGGCGCGCCGGCCATGATGCCGGTGCGGAGCGAAGAGAGGTCGAACTTCTTGAAATCCGGATGGTTGAGCTGCGCGACAAACATCGTGGGCACGCCATGGAGCGCGGTGCATTTTTCCTGCGCGACCGCCTGGAGCGTGGCGAGCGGGCTGAAGTGCGGGGCGGGAAGGATCATGGCGGAGCCATGCGTGACGCAGGCGAGATTGCCGAGCACCATGCCGAAGCAATGATAGAAGGGAACGGGAATGCAAAGCCGGTCGTTTTCCGTGAGGCGCATGCGTTCCCCGACAAAAAAGCCGTTATTGAGGATTCCGCGGTGCGTGAGCATCGCGCCCTTCGGAAATCCCGTGGTGCCCGATGTGTATTGAAGATTGATCACTTCCTCGGATTTGAGCGACGCCTGGCGTTCCTCCAATGCGCTTGCGGAAACTTTTTCGGAGGAGTTGATCCATTTCTCCCACGGCACGAAGCCGGGCAGATCGGTTTTTTCGAGATGAATGACGCCGCGCAAATGGGGAAAGGGTTTGAAATCGCCTTTGGCGAGACCGGGAATCAATTCGGCCACCATCTTCGCGTAATCCGCGTCCTTGAAGCCCGATCCGATGAGCAGATGATTGCATTCGGATTGTTTGATGGCGTATTCGAGTTCGTGAAGGCGATAGGCGGGGTTGATGTTGACGAGGATGGCCCCGGTTTTGGCCGTGGCAAACTGGATGATCGTCCAAATGGCGCAATTCGTGGCCCAGATGCCGACGCGATCGCCTTTCTGAATGCCGCTGGCCATGAGCGAGCGGGCGCAGCGGTTTGCTTCGTTTTGGAATTCTTTATAGGTAAGACGCTTCTTTTCAAAAGTCGAAACCAGGGCATCACGAGACGCGAAATGATTGCTGATTTCGTCGAAGAAATCCCCGACCGTTTTTTCGATCAACGGTTTGCTCGAGTCACCTTTATCGTAACTCTCCATGGGATTGTGTCATCCTGAGCGCAGCGAAGGATCTCTCCGATTCTGAAAAAGAAAACAGGCAGAGAGATCCTTCACTTCGTTCAGGATGACAGCGTTTGGAAAGCTGAGATCCATAGCAACCCGATATTTTACACCTTCGGATCTTCGTAGCTTTTCAAAATATGGCGCGAGATGACAATGCGCTGAACTTCGGACGTGCCTTCGCCGATCTCGCAAATTTTGGCGTCACGCAGATAACGCTCGACCGGATGATCGCGCGTGTAGCCCTGTCCGCCGTGGATCTGGAGCGCGCGGTTGCAGACGCGGTTGGCGACTTCGGACGTATAAAGTTTCGCCATGGCGGACTCCTTCGTGGAGCGCTTGCCCTGATCCTGAAGTTCCGCCGCGCGGAGCGTCATGAGCCGGGCCGCTTCGAGTTCCGTGGCGGAATCGGCGATCATCCATTGGATGGCTTCGAAATCGGCGATGGCCTTTCCAAATTGCTTGCGGTGGAGCGCGTGGGTGCAGGCGTGGTCGAGAGCGGCCTGCGCGATGCCGACGGCGAGGGAAGCGACGCCAATGCGGCCGCGATCGAGCACGGTGAGCGCGTATTCCTGTCCGTGGCCGCGTTCGCCCAGAAGCTCGGCGGGCGCTTTATCAAATCGAAGTTCCGCCGTATCGCTCGACTTCACGCCGTAGGTGAGGATTTTGCGGACGGGGATGACGTGTTTTTTCTCCACGAGGAAGGAGGTGATTTCCTTTTTGCCCTGCGCGTTGGTGCCGGTGACGGCCATGACAACGAGCAAATCGGCGCGCTGGCCCTGCGTGATGAACATTTTGTGGCCGGTGATTTCCCAGCCTTTGTCGGTTTGGGTCGCGGTGGTCGCGAGGCCACCGGTGTCACTGCCCGCGGAGGGTTCGGTCAGGGCCCATGCGCCGATCCATTCGCCGCTCACGAGTTTGGGAACCACGCGTTTCTTTTGTTCCTCGGAGCCGAAGGCGACGATGTGGCCGACGGAAAGCGCGTTGTGCGCGGCGATATCGAGCGCCAGCGCAGCGTAATATTTCGCCATTTCCTGGACGATCAGCGCGGAGGCGACGTAACGCAGGCCGAGACCGCCGAGGGCAGGAGCTGTGTTCATGCCCATCAGCCCGAGCTTGCCGGCCTTCGTGAAAATTTCGCGGGGAAGATTTTCGTCCTTTTCCCACTGCTCGCAATAGGGGGCGACCTCCTTCTGACAAAACTCGACAACCTGCTTGAAGACGTCCTGCTCGCGGGGATTCAGCAGTTCGGAAGTCATTGCTGGAGAGAAGCTAACGTCGAAAAAGTCAAAAGTCGAGTCCCCAAACCCCAATAAAAATTATTTTTTACCGCCATGAGATTTGACGCGGGAACTCAGGAACTCAGGAACGGAAGGATTTTAACCACAGAGGACGGAGAGGCACAGAGTTCGGATTAAAAGAGAGCAGACGCCAAAATGCCGAAACGTTCCGTTTCCGGCATTTTGGCACCTTCCGTTTTTCTGCATGCAGACTCTGTGTCTCTGTGCTCTCTGTGGTAAATCTCTGCTCAGTTCCGCAGAGGTTTGCCTGTATCCAGCATGTGCTGGATTCGGGCCACCGTCTTGGGGTCCCCGCAAAGGCTGAGAAAAGCTTCGCGTTCGAGATCGAGGACCTTTTGTTCGCTCATGGTTCCGGCCTTCTCGCCTCCGCAAAGAACGTAGGCGAGTTTTTTTCCAATCGTGACGTCGTGGTCGGTGATCGCGTCCGATTTCCGCATGGCCTCGAGCATTTCGTCGAACTTCGCGATGCCGGCAGAACCCAGCGCGGGGAGATCCTGGATCAATGGCGTGGGTTTGTACGAGCCGGCGAGTTCAAGCGTCTTCGCCTTGGCTTCGCCGATGAGCCAGTCGTCATTCAGCACGATGTGCGAAAGATCGGGATGAAGGTAGCCGAGTTTGCGCGCCTCCGGTCCGTTCGTGGAAACGTGCGCGGAGAAGATGAGTTTCCACGCGCGATGCACACGGTCGAAGAGAACGTCAGGCGATTCCATGTGGCAAAGATGGCGCAGCAAAACTTCCTTCGTTCCGCCCGCGGCGGGGATGACGCCGACCTTGGCCTCGGGCAGGCCCATGAAGGTTTCCGCGGCGGCGACGACCCAGCTCGCGCCGAGCGCGGTTTCACATCCACCGCCCAATGTATAGTGGTGGCATGCCGCCACGACGGGAAAGGCGCATGTGCGCGAGCCCGTCGCCTCCTGGAAGAGTTTGAGGAAAGCGTCCATCTCGCCCCATTTCTTTTCCTGCGCCTGTTTGAGGAAAAGTCCGAGATTGGCGCCTGCGGAATAATGCGAGCCCTGGTTGCCGATGACGAGCCCCTTGAACTTTTGCTGTTTGGCGTCGCGCAACAATCCGAGTTGATCAGGGCCCAGCGTGTTGAGCTTGCTGTGAAATTCCAGACAGGCAATGCCATCGCCAAGATCGAGGAGGCTTGCGCCCTCATTGCGTTGAATCTCGCGGCATTTCGAAAGATGGATGGCCTTGGGCGAACTTTCCAGCGCGCGATAATCTCCAGAAATGTGGAAATAGGAGGGAACGGCTTCCTCGCGATAAAAGGATGAGCCAGTTTTCAGGAGTTTCTGGACGATTTCCGGAACGCGCCGTCCTTCTTTTTCCAGTCGTGCGGTGGTTTCCTTCACGCCCAAGGCGTCCCAGATTTGAAAAGGGCCGAGTTCCCAATTGAAACCCCAGCGCTGCACGCGGTCCACGCTGACGACATCGTGCGCCACTTCATTCAGGTGGTCCGCGCTGTAGCAGAGGACGGCGCTCAGATGTTTCCAGGCGAACTGCGCGGCGCGATCGTTTCCCGCGCAGAGCGTCCGAATGCGTTCGGCGGTATCCTTGACCTTCGCGATTTTTGTGAGCGATTCGAATTCGAATTTGGCGCGCGGGCGATGTTCGAGTGTGGTGCAATCGAGGCTGAGGATTTCCGATTTTCCCTCGACGCGCGTGCGCTTGTAAAAGCCCTGTCCCTTTTTTTCGCCGAGCCAGCCGCGTTCGCGGATTTCCTTCATGCATTTCGGCTGTTCGAAGAAGGGACGTCCATCGTCCTGTGGAAGATTTTCCAGAAGATTGGCGCCGATGTGTTCCATCACGTCGAGCCCGATCACGTCGCACAGGCGGAAGGTGGCGCTGCGCGGGCGTCCAAGGGCGGGGCCGGTGATGGCGTCTGTTTCGTCGACGGTGAAGCCTTCCTTCAGCGCGAGGTGGACGGCATGCATGATGGCGAAGAAGCCGATGCGATTGGAGATGAAGCCGGGCGAATCCTTGGCGATGGCGATGCCCTTGCCGAGGACAGCTTCGGCGAAATCGGAGAACTCCTTTAGAACAAGAGGGTCGGTTTCGTTTGTGGAGATGAGTTCCAGCAACCGCATTGCGCGTGGCGGGTTGAAAAAGTGGCTGCCGAAAAAGCGCGTGCGGCATTCCGCCGGGAGCATGGCGGCGAGGCGGCCGATGCCGATGCCCGAGGTATTGGTGGTGATGAGCGCATCCGGACGGGCATGCGTGGCGATTTTCGGAAGGAGCTGCTGTTTGACGTCGAAGCGTTCCACCACGGCTTCGAGAATCCAGTCGGCGTCGCGAATCGCGGGAAGATCGTCCTCGATGTTGCCGATGCGGACGAGTTTGGCGGATTCGGGAAGATAGAGCGGCGAAGGGGAAAGGGCGCGAGCGCGATCCCAGAGTGTTTGCGTGGTTTGATTCCGATCCTTGGAGTCCGACGAGGGAATATCGAGGAGGAGCGAGGGAATGCCGACGTTGGCAAGGTGGGCGGCGATTTGCGCGCCCATCGTTCCCGCGCCGATCACGGCAGCTTTTTTAATGGAAAGCATGTCAGTCAATTTTCACCACGATGCGTCCCCGATGCGCGCCCTGCAGGATTGTTTCGGACCATGCGTGGGCATCCTTGAGTGAAATTTCCTGCGTGATGGAATCGAGGAGTTTCAACGGGAGGTCGAGCGTCAGGCGCCGCCAGATTTTGCGGCGCTGTTCCGGCGTGCACCAATTGGAATCGATGCCCAGCAAGTTCACGCCGCGCAAAATAAAGGGATAAACGGTGGTCTTCAGCTGATGGTCTCCCGCGAGGCCGCATGTGGCGACACTGCCGTGCGGGGAGATGGATGCGAGCACGGTCGCGAGCGTGGTGCCACCGACGGTGTCGATCGCGCCTTTCCAATGCTCGGATTCAAGCGGTTTGGATTCCTTTGAAAGGAGGGAACGGTCGAGGATGGTGGTGGCGCCGAGCGATTTTAAATAATTGGCGGCGTCCTTTTTGCCGGTGGAGGCGGTGACGATGTAGCCGCGTTTCGCGAGCATCGCCACGGCGAGGCTACCCACGCCGCCGGTGGCGCCGGTGACGAGCACTTCGGCGGGGGGCGCGATGGCATGTTCCTCGAGGGCGAGGATGGAGAGCATGGCGGTGAAGCCGGCGGTGCCGATGGCCATGGCCTGTTTGAACGTGAATTCCTGTGGAAGGGGAAGAAGTCCGTCGGCGGAAACGCGCGCGAGTTGGGAAAGGCCGCCCCAACGCAACTCGCCGATGCCGGATCCCGTGAGCACCACCCGGTCGAGAACGCGAAAAAGAGGAGAATTGGATGCTTCGACGAAGCCGGCGAGGTCGACGCCCGGAATAAGCGGAAATTGGCGCACGATTTTGCCCCGGGCAGTCAGGGCGAGCGCGTCCTTGTAGTTCAGGCTCGAATACGCCACGCGCACGAGGACGTCGCCGGCGGGAAGTTCAGAGCGGTCGAGCGTTTCGAGGGCGCAGGGACGGTCCTTTTCACGGGCCACCCACGCTTGGAAAGTTTCAGGCACGACTTCTTATCGCGGGCTGCGCTGGAAATTTCAAATCCGCTTTTCGGTCCGGACGTGCGGCGACTCGCGCATCCATGACTTGAGGACGCCGTCCCTGCTGAACGTCATGCGCAACGGCTCCACCACATTTTCGGGCGGCATCTGTTTGAATTGCTTGTCGGTGGGATCGTAGACCGTGCCGGTCTTTTCGATGGGAGGAAGATCCCACGTTGCCACGAAATCACCCGAATCCTGGGTCTGAAGTTTTTGAGGCTTTCCGTATTGGGCGACCAGATCGTCATAACGCGTCGTTCCAACGCCGTAGGTGACTTTGGGGCCGGACGTCATGCAACCCGTGCCGAGCAGAAGAACCAGGGCAACCATAGCCATCCAACGATGCATCCCCTAATTTAAGGTATGGAAGGCCGCCCGCAATGGGCCTGGGAATGAACGATTTCCGCATAAAGCCACTTGAAGTTGACCGGATGGTCTATTAAAATGCTTTCATGACGGAAGAAGCCGATACAAAGCAGCGCCTGCTGCAAACAGCCTGTCTTTTGATTTGGGAACAAAGCTATGGCTCCGTCAGTGTCGATGTGATCTGTCTGCGGGCGAACGTTCGGAAGGGGAGCTTTTATTATTTTTTCCCGTCCAAGTCGGACCTGGCGGTCGCCGCGATGGAGGAACACTGGCAGAAGAGCCGCGTGGCTCTGGACCGTATTTTTTCGCCACAACTCGGCGCGCTGGAACGTCTGGAGAATTTTTGCGACTTCATTTACGAGCGTCAGAAGGAGAAGAAAAAGCAGACGGGGAAGGTGTGTGGCTGTCCCTACGCCTCGATGGCGTCGGAATTGAGCACGCAGGACGAAAAGATCCGCCGCAAGGCCGTCCAGATCGTGGACCGCTATTGCAAATATCTGGAGAACGCCCTTCGCGACGCCAAAGAAGAGGGGCTTTGCCGTCATAAGGATTGCGCCGCCCGGGCGCGTGAGATTTATTGTCAGATCACGGGAGCGCTCATTCAGGCCAAGATCCAGAATGACCCGGAGATCCTGAAGGGGCTCAAGAACAGCGTCTTTCGCCTGCTCGGCGTCGGAGCGGCGGCCAGCCGATAAGCGAAAATATTTTTTTCGACCGGACTTGACTGACTAGTCAACTAGAGCTAATTTCATCAACCATGAAATTGAACCCTGAGCTAAGAGAAGAGAGCCGGGAGTCCGGGAGTTTGGATCTTTACCTTCGGGAGATTGGCGCGACGCCCCTCCTGAAGCGCGAGGAGGAGCTCGCCCTGGCGCACCGTGTGCGCAAGGGGGATGAGGCCGCCCGCGACCACATGGTGCGCGCAAATCTGCGCCTGGTGGTGCGTCTGGCCCGGGATTATTTGAACCAGGGGCTGCCGCTGGAGGATTTGATCGCGGAGGGAAACATCGGCCTGATGAAGGCCGTCGAGCGCTTTGATCCCAAGCATGGGGTGAAGCTTTCGACCTACGCGGCATGGTGGATCAAGCAATCGATCCGTCGGGCGCTTTCCAATCAATCGAAAACGATCCGTCTGCCGGTGCACATCGTCGACAAGCTGGGGCATATCCGGAAGGCGGAGCGCAAGCTGTCGGAAGAGCTGGGACGCGAGCCGACCGACGAGGAAATTTCCGACGAGATGGGATTGCCGCTGGAGAAGCTGTCGCAATTGCGGCGCGCTTCGCTGCCGACGTCATCCCTCGACGCGATGGTGGGCGAGGATGGCGAGACGGCGCTGGGTGAGTTGATCGCGGATGAAGGTGCCCAGGATCCCGCGCTTTTCGCCCAGGACAAGGGCTCGCGTCAGGACCTCGAAGAAATGCTCTCTGAATTGAACGAGCGCGAGCGCGCGATCGTGGTGAAGCGATTTGGTTTGAACCAATCCGAGCCGATGACGCTCGAGATGGTGGGGAAGGAACTGAAGGTGACGCGTGAGCGCATCCGTCAGATCCAGAACGACGCGATCGTGAAGCTTCGCCGCAAGATGAAGGAGCGGGAAACCCTGCTTCCCGAGCCCACGGACGTGCTTTTGAATTAAGGGGTGGCCCCGTCTTCCTTGCCTGGAGGGCGGGGTTCAGCGGAGGAATATCCGAGCGTTGCGAAGAGCTCGGGAGAGGAGTGAAGATATTTCTCCTTCTGGATTTCCTTCAGCCAATGCTCCTGGATGTAGGCGTTCTTTTCGATCCGGGCGTCTCCCCAATTCTGGCCTTTCCACATCGCGATCGAGTTCCAATTGTCGTCGATGTAGCAGATGGCCTGGACGTGGTTTTCCTCGACGAAGCGAAAGTAGGGGGCGAACCATGAGTTCCACGTTCCTTTTCCCCAGGCGGTGAGACAGCCCTTGGGTGTGCACTCCGCGAGCATGGTGGGCTTGTGATGCGTTTTCGCGAGTTGCACCATGGGCAGCATCATCGCCTGTGGCTGGTCAAAATAGGAAATTCCAAACCAGTCGACATAGGAATCACCGGGATACCAGTTTTCCAAGGGTTGGGAAACGGGCACGCCGAAGGAATGCCAGACGTAGGCGGCATTCTCGACGCCGTTCTTCCTGAAGCGGTCGACGATGTGGCGATAAGCTTGAATGTACTTGGCGGGATCATAATGGTTATGTCCGCCGTCAAACTCGTAACCGATGCGAAGAAAAACGGGGCGTTTGGTTTCCTTGATCCAATTGCCCAGATGATCGAGGTTGGTGTCGTAGCTGCCGTCGATCACTCCATCCAAAGCGTCCACCATGTAGAGGCCGACTTGGGCGACGGTGTTCGGTTGGGAATCGACCAGGGCCTGGGCGTGTTGCGTCACGCCGGCGGTAGTCACAGGGGTCTCCAGGCCTTCCACTCTTTGCACGGAGGTGTAGGTCATGAATCCTGCCGGGACATTTTTTGTTCCCGCGACGTAGGCTTCGAAGCTGCCGTTGTTTTGTCCCACGATGACGAGGACTTTGCCGTCGGGAGGTACGAATCGGGCGGAGGATTCTCCGGCGTACGAAGGGAGCGAAAACAGACTCGGGACGAAGACGAGGAGAAAGGCGAAGCCTCTGGCGGCAAAACCCTTGGACGGGTTTGCCGGGGTTCGCCGGTTTTGGATCAAACCAAAACCGCGGTTGCGGAAAGGGCCAGAATCACCGCCACCCAGCCCAGGAAGTAAATGCGATCGCTCATGCTTCTTTATTAAGCATTCGGCATGCCGCCGTCGAAAATGAGGGAAAAACCTTTGCATTTCAGTCGTTTTGAACCAAAAAGTCCAATAAGGGCGTCAATTTGAGGCAAAAATTGCGATCCCCCAAGACCAAATTTTAGGCAAAGTTTGCATTGCCGACGAAAGAAATTCCGCTTGTCTAAGCAGCCTGCTAACCGCAGACGGGTAAAAAGGGGCAAGAAGTTTTTCTTCCCGGCTTCGCAAATGTCTCGGGGGCATGGCCGGACGTGGTATTAGCCCAACTATTAGCCAGGCTTTCAACGGCGTATCTTTCTGCTTGTCGATGATGTCAACGGTCGGTTTAATGACCCTCCGCATGTTTCGGAACTTCAAGTTGGCCGGAATGTTTCGCAGGGGACCGTCGAATCTCCTCTTCGTGCTTTTTTTCATGGCCGCATCGTCCCTGGTCGCGGGCCCCATCGCGTGGAAAGTGCCGCCTCAGCCCATTCCGCCCGAGCCGGCTCCCGCGAAAAAAATTTCCACCAAGGACAAGGATAAAAAAACCGTCTCCACAACCAAGACGGACAAATCCGCTGCGGTGACGGACAAGACGGCTTTGAAAGACAAGGTGGTTTCCAAGGAGAAGCCCGCCGACAAACCGGTCGCATCGAAAAATTATCGTCTTTCGCCGAATGATTTTGTCGAGGTGGAAGTTTATCAGGAGCCCGATCTGGACACCAAGACGCGTGTGAATGAGGACGGCACCATTTCGCTTCCGCTCGTCGGGCCTGTGAAAGTCGGCGGCCTGAACGCGCTCGATGCCGCCAAGTTGATCACGCAAAAATTGAGCGAGGATTATCTCGTCAATCCGCAGGTCACGGTGAACGTGACCGAATTTTCGAAAAGACAGTTCGTCGTCATGGGCTCGGTGAAGCAGCCCGGCGTTTATGGATTGCCGGGGAACCAATCGATTGACGTGCTTCAGGCGATCGCGAGCGCGGGTGGATCGACGAATTCGCCCGATATGCGCCACGTGACGGTTCAGCGGCGCATCAGCGGCAAGGAAAAGCTTTATCGGATTGACGCGAAGGAAATGCAGAGCGGAGGGGCCGAACCCTTTGAGGTTCAGGCCGGGGACACCATCACCATTGGCGAAAGTGTTTTTTAATATGAATTCGACCTCGGAAAATCAGGAACGATCCGGAAGCCGGTTTCCGGAATTTTATGACGGCGGCCTGTTGAAGTTCGCCGCCAAGCACATGACATGGATTGCGGGCTTCACCGTGGCCTTTCTGGCGCTGGGATTGGTTTATCTCGCCCTGGCGCCGCGGGTTTATCGCGCGAAGGCGACGCTGCAAGTGGCGGCCCAGGACGCGAAGGTGCTCAACATCGCGGACTCGCAGGGCGACGTTTCGGGCGGACGCGACGCATCTGGCGGACCGACTCTTCCGGCGCGCATCGCGACCATTGAAAACACCCTGCAATCGCGCAGCCTTTATGTGCGCGTCATCCAAGCGCTGGAACTGGAGCGTCACCCCGAATTTTTAAAACCGGGCGCCACTCAGGAGGAACTGGTGCAGGCGCTCGAGGATTCCGTGAAGGTTTCCACGCGCAAAAACACGCTTTTGATCGATGTCTCGGCCGAACATCACTCGCGCGAGATGGCGAAGCAGATCGTGGAAACGCTGGTTTCCGAATACAAGGCGCAGAACGCGGAACGCCGCGGAGGCGCGAACGAAAGCGCCGCGCAATTTCTCGCAAAGGAGAGCGAACGTCTTCAGGCGAGCTTGCAACAGTCGGAAACCCGGCTGCAGGAATTTCAGGAGCAGCATCATTCCGTGGCTTTTGACGACGACAAGGACAACACGATTGTCGACCGTCTGAAAAAATTGAATCTCGACGTGACGCAGGCCCGCACCGAGCGCGTCCGTGCTGAGGCCGACATGCTCGCCATTGAGGCGCGCTACAAGAAGAAGCATCCGAAATACGTCCAGGCTGTGAATGGCGTTGAAAAAGCGAAGGCCGTGGAAGCCAGTCTGCTGGCCTCGCTCAATGAACAGGAACAGACGGCGCTCCAGCTCAATCGCGAATCGATCCAATATGGCATTCTTCAGCGCCAGGTGGAATCGGACAAGGCGCTTTACGAAGTCGTGCTGAAGCGCTTGAAGGAAATCAATGTGGCGAAGGCGATGGATTTGACGGCGATCACCGTGGTGGACGAGCCTTATGCCTCCTCCAAAGCGGTCCGTCCCCAGCCGATGTTCGTGCTGTTGAGCGGTTTGCTTTGCGGGCTTCTCGCCGGTTTCATCGCCGCTTTGAGCCGGAATGTTTTCGACAGTTCGATCCAGACGATCAGCCAGGCGGAACGCCTGTTTCAGGTGCCCGTGCTCACGGCGATTCCGCCCTCCGGTGTCCGCAATGCCGAAGTATCGGACCGCCTCGTGGTGCTCGGAAAACCGCATTCCGCCGCCGCGGAAGCATTCCGTTTTTTGACGACCTCACTCGGGCTTGGCATGGAGCGCAAGGTGGTGCTTTTCACCAGCGCGGTGCCAAACGAAGGCAAGACGTTCACCTCTTGCAATTACGCCGCGATGCTGGCGAAGCAGGGATTGCAGACGCTGCTCATCCAGGCGGACATCAAGCATCAGACCCTGCAGGATTATTTCCCGGTGATCAGCTCCAGCCCCGGCCTTTCGGAATATCTGGAAGGAACGGGGGATTTGAATCACGTGACGCATCTCACGGGGATTGAGCGGCTCTTTGTGATTCCGGCGGGCGAAGCTCCGATGATGCCCGCGGAACGGTTTGCGCGCGAACGCTGGGCGGATTTGATCGACAAGATGAGCGCGAGTTTCGACCGCATTGTCATCGACACGGCGCCGGTGAATCTCGTGAGCAACACGCTGACGTTTGCGCAGAACGTGCCGACGGTGATCATGGTGGCGGAGGCGTGCAAGACGCCCGCGCGCGTCGTGAGCGCGGCGTATCATCGTCTGCTTCAGTCGGAAATCCAGATTTCCGGCGTGGTGCTGAATCGCTTCCCGCTGGAGAATTTGCTCGGCGATTATTCGTCGTATTACTCGGACGACGCGCCGAAGGGCTTCTTCAAGCGCCGTCGCAAGAAGTCGAAGGCCGAAGAAGCCAGCGTCTAGGACAATCGCCGATGGCCGATCAGCCGCGGCGGATTTCTGACGCGGCGAAGCGGATTTGCATCCGGTAAACTTTCTTCGTGCGGCAGGCGATTTTTCCGGTCGTCAGGTCGAATTGTTCGGGCACTTCCTGGCGTTGCACGTCGATGACGGCGTGGTAGCCGCGTTCCGAGAAGACGTCGATCAACATGGCAAGCGCGAGCGGTTCCTCGAAGACAGGATCCTCGGAGCTGACGAACGCGATGCCGGAGAGCGAGTGGCGTTTCACGATGGGCATGATCTTGGTTTCGATGATGCCGATCACGCGTTTGAAAAGGTCGGCGTGCTGGATTTCGTAGCTGTCGAGACGCCGCACGAGTTCCTGGCGCGCGTGCAGGACGATTTCATTTGCGATGGGAAGGTTGCGGAGCCGGTCGTAGGTGCGCGGGTCGAGCTCCAGCGAGCTCTGGTATTGAAGTTCGTGGATGATGTTGCGCTGCACTTCGTCGAGCGGGCCCTGCGCGTTGATGAAATGGTAGTGGAAGACTTCGCGCAGCGACTGGAGGGCGTCGTAGGTCTTTTCCTTGAAGACGCGGTAGCGGTTGCGGGCGCGGTCCTCGCTCAGGTCGGTGCCGCGTTCCTCCAGGAGTTCGCCGATGCCGGTGCGGCGCACCTCCTCGTTATGGACATGGACATCGCGTCCGCGCTTGAGCTGGCGCGCGATGCTTTCCTTTTCGTCGACGAAAAGCACCATGATGTGGAAGATGGGCTGGGGGAAATAGACGCCGAGCGGGGTGGTGTAAAAGTCGCGGCGCAACTGATGCATCTTGTCGAAAAGCATCTTGAGACATTCGACCTGCACCTTGGTGCGGGGAAATCCGTCGAGCACGGCGCCGTTGAAATATTCCGCGTCTAGCAATTTGCGGAAAAGGGTGCCGATCACCTGCCGGTCGCCCACCATGCCGCCGGCGTCCTTGATGCGCTGGGCTTCCGCTCCGGTGAGAAGATTGCTGACGACGAGAGGTTTGCAGGTGAGTCCGCGCGTCTGAAGAATGAAGGGCGTGTTGGTGCCTTTGCCGGCCCCTGGCGCGCCGCCGAGGAGGATGATTTCCTTCGGGAAGCGAAGTTTTTCTTTTCCGATTTCCGCTTCCAGCTCATTCCAGACGGTTTGGAAAATGAGTTGCGCGTCCTTGACCTCGAGATCGGTGTGTTTCAGGGAAGCGGGGAGGCCGGCCGCAGCGTTTTCGGAAGGCATGATGGTTGGTTAGCAGGTTGCCAAAAAAGTAGCAACGTCCGGACTATTTGGAAATTTTCGGCGTGAAGGCGGCGGCGCGGCGTTCCGCTTCGGCGCGTTGTCCGGCATCGAGTTGTTTGGCAACCCGGTCGCGCGTCTCTTCGGCATCCACGTGATGTCCGTGGCGCGTCGCAAGAAAAAGCCAGTAATAGGCTTCCGTCGGGGTTTGAGGAACGCCGCTTCCCGAGGCGTAGAGATTTCCCAAATTGATTTGCGCGTCCACATTGCCCGCCTCGGCGCCCTGGCGCAGCCATTCCACCGCGTCGGCATAGTCGCGTTCAGCATGGTTGTTGTTGTCATACATCACGACGGGAATGTTCACGCGGGCCGGCGTGGAATTGGAGGAAGTGGTCGGCGAAGAGACTGAAGGGGAGGAAGTCTCGGAGGATGAGTCGGAAACGGAAAGGGAGGACGAGGCGGTGGAAACCTTCGAATGCGGGAGAAAGTAGGCGAGAAAGAGAAGGGCGGCGAATAGAAGGGCGGCCGGCAGGATCCATTTCATCGGCGCGACCGTAGCAAAAGGGTGATGGAGGGCGCAAGAGACATGAGGAAAGCGCTTTTTTGCCTTTGTATATGCAAATAATAGGCGTCGCATTTTGGGCATTTTTCAACTACATTACCCCCATTCAAATCCATGGCTTCCCTCGTATTACTTCTCGAAGACCGACCCCGCCAGATCTTCCCTCTGGCGAGAACACGGGTGTCGGTTGGCCGCAACTTTGACTCCCTCGTTCGGCCGCCGTGTGAAAGCGTGTCCAGAAACCACGCGACGATCATCTTCGATGGGACGGACTATATTTTGGAGGATCACGAGTCCCTGAATGGCACTTTTGTGAATGACGCGCCCGTGCGGCGACACGTTTTGCAACAGCACGATATCGTGCGTTTCGGCTCGTGCACTTTCATGTTCGATCTTCACGGAGCCGTGAAAGGTCCGGCCAGCACTGAAGTGCTTGTTCCGCCACGCCGGGCAGGAGTGGTGAAGGAAATACCGATCACGCACACGATGCGCGTGATGCCTGTTCGACCTGTAAGAATGGTTCTTTCGCCGGGCGGATTGTTGTCCAAGCCGGATCAGGACGCGCCGCCGCTCACCATTCGTTAGTCTGTCAGAATCGGAATCAATTCCTCCGGTCGTTGGATGAGATGATCGGGCCGTGCGCGGCGTACGAGTTCCTTTTCGCCGAGTCCCCAAAGCACGCCGCAACTGGCATAATGCGCCCGGCGCGCGCCTTCGATGTCATTGATGCTGTCTCCCACCACCAGCGTGGGCCCCGACACGCCGAGATCGCGGCAGGCGCGATGAAAGGGCGCGGGATCGGGCTTTCGTTGCGGAAGCGTGTCGCCGCCTAGGACGACGGGGAAATGGGCGTCCACCGAAAGACCGGCCAGGATTTTGCGACAATAGATTTCCGGCTTGTTGCTCACGACCGCCATTGAAACTTTCGCCTTCGCGGCGGCTTCCAGCATTTCCTTCACGCCCGGATAAAGGCGGGTCTGATCGAGGCAATGCGCTTCATAATGCGGAGCGTAAAGCGCCGCTGCCTCGGCGATTCGGTGGGGATCCTTGGTTTCGAGAGAGCGTTGCAAGAGCATGGTCAGGCCATCGCCCACGTAACTCTCGACGATCGCGACGGGGAGCGCCGGCATGTTGAAATGGCTTCGGACGTGATTGACCGAGCTCGCAAGGTCGCCGGCGGAATCGATCAGCGTTCCATCAAGGTCGAACAAACAGGCCTGGATCTTCATGACGACGAAATAAAAACTCCCTCCTCGCCGACCTCATCCATCCACGCTTCCGGCGTTCGCAGGCCGAGCTTCTGAAAAAAAGCGTTCACCGCGACCGGAGTGAAACGATTTGAAAAGAAGAGAAGGAGCGAGTCGCCCGGTTTAAAATCATATTCTTCGTCGTCGAGCAGGATGCGGCGCGCGCGGGCGAATTCAAAACGCGCCTCGATCCGGGGAATTTTGTCCGGACCGGAGGAGGCGCCCCGCGTGAAAATGAGTTTTCCGGAATCGCGCGGCAGATGGATTTCGTCGAACAACGTAAGCAGCCAATCGCGGGTTTCGGCGTTGTCATATTGGGGCAGAATATTTTCCCACGCGCGTTCGTTCTGTGGCAGCAGGTTGGCGCTCAGGATGAGAGTGTCCGAGGGACGCAGGAGGCGGCGGAGACATGCGGCAGCGTCGGAAGGATCCATGTTGGGAATCACGCCGAGAAAAAGAAAAAGGCGCGGCGAGGAAATCGAATCCATGGCTTCCTGAATGGGAGCGGGCTCATTCAGATCGCACACGAGCGGCGTGATGCGACGCACGTGGGAAAAAGCCTGCGCGGCCGTCATGGCGTCTATGGCGAGGCTCGCGCTCACGTCACACGGAAGATAATGAATCGAACGTGGAGCGAGCGCCTGAAGCAACCGCGCGTCCTTCGCGCCACTTCCGCAACCGAGACTGAGGATGGTCATTGGCGCGTTGGACGAGCGTTCCGCGAATGAACGAAACGCCTTGTCATAAAGGCCTTGCGTGTCCTGACGCCGGACAGCCGGAGAATGGGCCTCATTCACGAGTTTCCAGCGCCTCGCCTGCGCCAAAGTATCGTAGTGAAGACGCGGATGAATGCATCGGGTCTGAAAGGAAGTATGCAGAAGTGCTTGAGCCTCAACGGTTAACATGAGAAAATCTAATGGAAGGGGATGGTTTTATTAAAATAGACGAAAGTTGTTGCGGGACAAGAATGAAGCTTGCTTTTGGCCGTATTTAAAATATCTTGACCCTAGGTTCTTTTTGCTCTAAACCACACGCCGCAAAGGATTTGCTTATGACCAAACGTGATCTCGTAGTTCGCATCAGCAACGACACTGGGATGATTCAACAGGATGTCCTGGCGATCGTGCAACGTGCTCTTGATATTTTGTCCGAATCGCTCGCTCAGGGGCAAACGGTCGAGCTGCGTAATTTCGGTGTGTTTGAAGTGAAACTGCGCAAGGCGCGTGTGGGCCGCAATCCAAATGCGCCGGAAAATGACGTGCGGATTCCTCCGCGCGCGGTCGTAAAGTTCAAGCCCGGCAAGCAGTTGCGCGCCGAGGTGTTGAAGCTTTCCGACAAACTCGGCAAGCCGGAAGCGGCGCCGAAAGTCGAATCGCCCGAGTCGACCTCGCATTGATTTCACGGCCGTGCGGCCGTGTCATGTCGGAAGTCCAAGCCTGAAGCCAGGCTTTGTCGTTGTTTTGGCTTCTGCGTTTGATTAAACAGCTTACCCATGGATCTTGCTTCGTTACCTGGTTTCCGCGATTTTTTCCCCGAGGAAGCCGCGCGTCGCGAATACATCTTTCGAAAATGGCGCGAGACGGCCGAGCGCTACGGGTTTGTGGTCTATGACGGTCCTCCGCTGGAAACGACCGATCTCTATCGTCGTAAAAGCGGCGAGGAATTGCAGGAGCAGCTTTATTCCTTCACGGACAAGGGCGAGCGGGATATCACGCTTCGTCCGGAAATGACCCCGTCGCTGGCGCGCATGGTGGCGAGCCGCGGCAATTCGCTTCCCAAGCCGATCAAATGGTTTTCGATCCCGCAGCTCTTTCGCTACGAACGCCAGCAACGCGGACGGCTTCGCGAGCATTTCCAATTCAATTGCGACATCGTCGGCGAGGCGAGCGTCGCGGCGGACGCGGAACTGGTCGCGCTGCTTGTCGACGCGCTGCGTTCGTTCGGCCTGTCGGAAAAAGATTTCTGGGTGCGCGTGAGCGATCGTCCCCTGCTGGCGGCGTTGCTCGAGGCATTGGGAATTTCAGGCCCGGAACTTCAGAAGGTGGTGTTTCAGGCGGTAGACAAGCTGACGCGCGAGCCCGCGGAAAAGACCAGGGCGAAGATGGTGGAAGGGGGCCTGAGCGCGGAACAGGCGGGACGCGTCCTCGCTCTTTTCGAAGGTAAGAAGCTCACGGACATTGCGGCGGAGTTTGACGCCTCATCCGCGGTGTGTGAGCGTGTGATGGCGTTGCAGCGGTTTTTTGGAATTTTGGACGCGATGGGATTGGGCGCGTTCGTGGAATTCGACCTGCGCATCGTGCGCGGCCTGGCATATTACACGGGCATTGTGTTCGAGGCATTCGACCGGAAGGGCGAGTTTCGCGCGATCTGCGGGGGCGGGCGTTACGACAATCTGTTGAAAACCATCGGCGGTGTGGACATGCCGGCGCTGGGATTTGGGATGGGCGACGTCGTGCTGGGCGAATTGCTGACGGAGCGCAAATTGTGGCCTGAGAAATTGATGAAGGGCGTGGATGTTTTTTTGGTGATCGTGGAGGAGAAGCTTCGTCCCCAGATGCTTTCGCTCGCGCACCAGCTTCGCAGTGCGGGGCTGTCGGTCGATTATGGGTTCACGGAGGCGAACGTGGGCAAGCAGTTCAAAGCCGCCACCACGCGGGACGCGCGATTTGCCGTGGTGATGGGGCCGGACGAATGGAAACGCGGGGCGGTGAAGCTCAAAAATCTGACGTCGCGTGAGGAAGTCGAAGTGGGTGTCGACGCGATTGTTGCGCGTCTTCGTGAAAAACCGTCGCTTCAAGCGGCGAATGTCTAAAAGCCACGGTCTCGGGTAGCGCATTTTTCTCTATAAATTTGCGTTCTGACCCCGCATAATGCGCGGCTTTCAAAGACTCCCTGTGAATTCCTATCGGACCCATCATTGTGCTGAATTGAGAAAGTCCCTTGTGGGACAAAAGGTGACCCTTTCCGGGTGGGTGGCGTCGCGCCGCGACCATGGCGGCCTTGTTTTCGTCGATTTGCGCGACCGCGAAGGTCTCACCCAGATCGTTCTCGATCCCCAGACACTTCCCGCCGCGCATGACCTGCGCTCCGAATTTGTCATCCGCGTGGAAGGCGAAGTGGTGCCGCGTCCTGAAGGGACCGTGAATTCCAGGCTCGCGACGGGCGAGGTGGAGGTGAAGGCCTTGAAACTCGACGTGCTGAACAAGTCCGAGACGCCGCCTTATCCGCTCGATGAGGAGAACGTCAACGAAGATCTGCGCCTGCAATATCGTTATCTCGACCTCCGCCGTCCGCAGATGGCGCACAACCTGAAGCTTCGCCATCGCGTTTCAAAAACCGTCCGCGATTACCTAGATGAACAGGGCTTTTTGGAGATTGAGACGCCAGTGCTTTTCAAAAGCACGCCGGAAGGCGCGCGCGAATATCTTGTGCCTTCCCGCTCGAATCCGGGCCTTTTCTTCGCGCTGCCCCAATCCCCGCAGCAGTTCAAACAGCTTCTGATGGTCGCGGGCGCCGAAAAATATTTTCAACTCGCGCGCTGCTTTCGCGATGAGGACCTGCGCGCGGACCGCCAGCCGGAATTCACCCAGATCGACCTGGAAATGTCATTCATTGGGCGTGAGGACATCTATTGTTTGATCGAAGGACTTTTGCAGCGCATTTGGAAGACGGCGCTGAATCAGGATGTGAAAATTCCGTTTGAGCGCGTCACGTTCTACGATGCCATGGACAAATATGGCACGGACAAGCCGGACCGGCGTTTCGGCATGGAACTGCATGATTTCACGGCGACGTTCAAATCGAGCGGCTTCAAGGTGTTTGCGGGCGCGGTTGCCGCCGGCGGGGTGGTGAAGGCGATGAATGCGAAGGGGCTCGCCTGTGCGACGGCGGGGCAGATCGAGCAGCTTACGGAGCACGCGAAGGCGGCCGGCGCCAAAGGGCTGGCGTGGATCAAGGTGGAAGGCGGCACGTGGAAGTCGCCCATCGTGAAGTTTTTCTCCGACGCCGAGAAGGAGGCCCTCACGCGCGAATTGAAACTCGAGGAAGGCGATTTGGTCCTTTTTGCGGCGGACCAGTGGTCGGCAGCGTGCGAAGTGCTGGGCAAGCTGCGTCTCATCGTCGCGGGCATGCTTCAGAAAATGGAGAAATTGACGCTGCCCAAAAATGTTTTTGATTTTTTCTGGGTTGTCGATTTTCCATTGATCCATTTCGACGCGGAGGCGCAGCGCCACATGGCCTCGCATCATCCGTTCACGGCCCCCGTGGCGGAGGACCTTCCGTTGCTGGAGAGCGAGCCCACGAAGGTGCGCGGACAGCATTACGACATTGTGCTCAATGGCGTGGAACTGGGCGGCGGATCGATCCGCATCCATCAGCCCGACGTGCAGCGGAAGCTTTTCGAGGGGATTTTCAAGATTCCGAAGGAAATCGCGGAATCGCGTTTTGGTTATTTGATTCGCGCGCTCGGATTCGGCGCCCCCCCCCCGCACGGCGGCATCGCGCTGGGGTTGGATCGTCTCGTGGCCATCCTCTGCGGCGCGGAAAGCATTCGCGATGTGATCGCGTTCCCGAAGAATGCGCGCGCGCAGGATTTGATGACCGGATCGCCCGCGGAAGTCGAGCCGCGCCAGTTGCGCGAGTTACGGATCCAGACGGAGATTAAAGCCCTTACCACTCCATGAGCCTGATAAATCTTCTTCGGAAGATTGGGGTCGTCATCCTGGGGACCATCGTGGTCCTTGCGTTTTTGGAACTGGGCGTGCGCCTGATTCATCCGCACGCTTTTTATCCGTCGCTCATGTATCCCAGCGAGCAATTGGGTTACATCCTGAAACCGGACGTGCGGGGACGCGCTACCAATCTCCTTGCCGAATTTGACGTGGCGGAGCAGGCAAATCATGAGGGCTTTCGCGACACCGATCATCCTCTGGAAAAACCGTCGCATACCTATCGCATCGCGTTTCTGGGCGATTCCTTCACTGAGGCCCATCAGGTGGAGGAGAAGGAAACCTTCGTGCGGCGCATCGAAACCTCGCTGCGCCGGCAATGGAACGGAGATAAGGCGCCCCGGGTTGAATGCATGAATTTTGGCATCAGTGGATATGACACCCAGCAGGAGGTGTTGTGTTATGAAAATGCGGTCCGCAAATACAAACCGGACATGGTCGTTCTCGCGGTCTACGTGAACAACGATTTTTCAGGCAACCTCTTTTATCTTCGCGAAAGCAACTTCGGGCGGCCTTATTTTCGACTGACGGATGGGAAGCTTCAGAAAATCGAAGCCGATTCAAAAACGTTGTGGTCCAATTACGAGAAATCGATACGCCACGAAGGGGACTGTTGGTACAAACATCTGCATCTTTATAATTTGCAGAAGGATGTGCTGCAGTTCATCCGTGACCGGCGCCGCAGAAAGACGGTCGATCCCGTGGATCCAAAGGATTCCCAGAGTGTGCAAAAATTCTGGTCGGGATTTGCGATTCACCGATTCCACTATTATTTGGTCCCCGCAGATGACTATGTGAAGCAGGTGGATGCAATTACGCGTCTTTTGCTTCAGCGTCTGGAGCGGGATGTTGCGGCGGACGGCGGACGTTTTTGCGCGATCCTGTTGCCCGGCGAGGAAAACGTTTTTCCAGAGAAGTGGCCGAACAAAGTGAAACAATATCCTGGCCTTGAGAACTTTCAGCTCGATTTCAGCCGTCCCTTTGAGCGCGCGTCACAGTTTTTGCCCGATATCGCGAAACGCGGCGATATTCTTGATCTGCGTCCCGCGTTTCGTGAAGCGACGGCAAAGGGCTCTCTTTTTTTGAAGCACGATATGCACTACAATCATTGGGGGCAGGAATCGGTTGCGAACGCCGTCGCGCCCTGGCTGGAGAAGAAGTTGCCCGGCAAATAGAAGTGGCGTCAAGCCATCGTCTTTTTGCGGTCGAATTTTAAAAGGCGCAGGCTGTTGAAGACGACAAGGACCGTGCTGCCTTCATGTCCCACCACGCCCGCCGCAAGCGTCAGTTTTCCAAAAAATGTGCCGCAAATCAGGGCGGCGATCACGGTGATGGCGAAAACGAGATTTTGTCGAATGATGGAGCGGGTGCGGCGTCCCAGTTTCAGAATTTCGGGAATGCGTCCAATGTCGTCGGCCATGAGCACGACGTCCGCGTTTTCGAGCGCCGCATCGCTGCCGCTTCCGCCCATGGCGATGCCGACGGGCGCGCTGACGAGGGCGGGGGCGTCATTGACGCCGTCGCCGATCATCGCCACATACGTATGCTCTCTCGCGAGTTCGCGGATGACCTCCACTTTTTGATGGGGCAGAAGGCTGGCGCGAAACTGGGTGATGCCAAGTTGTTTGGAAAATTCCGCGGCGGACGCCGCATGGTCGCCGGTGAGCATGATGGTCTGGACCTTCATCTCATGCAGCGTATGAATGGTTTGTTTCGCTTCGGGACGAAGGAGGTCGGAAACGCCGAAGACGGCGAGCGGTTTTTCCCGCGCGGCCACGAGGCAGGTGAGCCCGCGCGAGCGGAATTCGACGAGCGTTTCACGCGCCCATGATTCCATGCCGCCATGAAGACAGATGAACGCCTCGCTTCCGATGCGCAGCTGTTTTTCGCCGACGATTCCTTCCATTCCCATGCCCGGCACGGCGCGGCTGTTGACGGCGAGAGTGAGATGAAGCCCTTTCTTGCGGGCTTCCTCGACGATGACCTGGGCGAGGGGATGTTCCGAGTTTTGTTCGAGCGAGGCGACCTCCGCGAGGACGATGTCGCGATCAAGTCCAGTCGCGAATCGCGCGTCGGCGAGATAGGGTTTGCCCTGGGTGAGAGTTCCGGTTTTGTCGAAGGCTGTCACACAGACGTGCCCCAGGGTTTCGACGGCAAGACCTCCTTTGAAGAGAATGCCCTGCCACGCGCCGGTTGCAATGGCTGCGAGGACGGCGGAGGGGATGGAGAGTACGAGCGCGCAGGGCGAGGCGACGACCATGAGCGTCATGGCGCGATAAAGGCTGTCGCGCCAGCTTTCCGTCAGCCAGAGAACTCCGCCGAGGAATGTGAACAGCGTGGCGATGATGATGAGTGCGGTGTAGGGGCCGCCGAATTTTTCGATGGTGCGCTGGGTGGGCGCTTTTTGCTGCTGCGCTTCGTCCACGATCTTGAAAATTTTGGCGAGGGTGGTGTCCGAAAACTCGCGGTCGATGAGCGCCTTCACGGTGCCGAAACGATTGATCGTGCCGGCCATGACGTGGGCGCCGGGACCGCGGTCGACGGGAATGGATTCACCGGTGAGAGAGCTCTCGTCGATCGATGTGAATCCTTCCAGGATGACGCCATCCGCGGCGAAACTTTCTCCGGGCCGGACGAGGAGGATGTCGTCGATTTTCAAATCCTTCGAGGCGACGGTTTCCTCCCTGCCGTCGCGCACCACGGTGGCGACCGGCGGGCTGAGCTTCATGAGGGAGCGGATGGCTTTTCGGGTGCGTCCGCTCGCGAAATTTTCCAGCGCGGCGCTGAAGGAGAAGAGAAACATCAGCACGGCGCCTTCGGCGAATTGTCCGATGATGGCGGCGCCCGCTGCGGCGGCGACCATGAGAAAGTTCACGTTGAATTTCAGCGTGCGAAGATCCTGCCAGACGCCGCGCACGGGAAAAAAACCGCCTGTGATTCCGGCGACGGCGTAACAAAGCGTGGAGAAAAGCGGGGTTTGGAGAACGCCAAGTCGTTGGGAAAACCATCCGATGCAAAGAAAGATCAGGCAAAGTCCGCTGAGGACGCCTTGCATCCGGAGATCGGAGGACGCTTCGGAATCGTCGACGGGCACGGAGGACGCGCAGCAAGACTGACTCATCGTCTTTTTCTAGAGGGAAAAAGGGATGAATGCGATTCAAAAGAGCTTTTAGGCTTCACGTTTGTTCGTTTTTTGGGCTTCATGTTTCATTATGCCTTTGACTGCATCCATTCCGGCGATCGCCCGCGCGCGAAAGGTTTTCGACATCGAGATCGCCGCCCTTCAGGAAGTGCGCAATCAGCAGGGGGATGCCTTTCTTCAGAGCGTCGATCTCATTTTGGAATGCCTGCGCAATCGCGGGAAGATCGTCGTCTCGGGCATTGGCAAATCGGGGCTAATCGGACAAAAGATTTCGTCCACGCTGACGAGCACGGGCGCGACGAGCGTGGTTCTCAACGCGGCCGACGCGCTTCATGGCGACCTGGGCATCGTCGCCGACGGCGATGTGCTGCTCCTGTTGAGCAACAGCGGCGAGACGGAGGAAGTGGTTCGTATTCTCCCCATGCTCAAGCGTTTCGATGTGCGCATCATTTCAATTCTGGGCAATGTGAAATCGACGCTGGGCAAACATAGCGACGTGGTCCTCAGCGCGAAGGTCGCCAAGGAGGCGTGTCCGCACAATCTCGCCCCCACGGCGAGCACCACGGCCATGCTGGCGCTCGGCGACGCGCTTGCGATGGTGGTGTTGCAGGAACGCGGATTCGGGCGGGAGGATTTTGCCAAATTTCATCCGGGTGGAGCGCTGGGGCAGGCGCTTCTCCTCAAGGCGAGCGACTTGATGCGGACAGGGGCCCGCTTTGCGGTGGTGACGCCTTCAAATACGGTGCAGGACGCGCTCAATGCGATGTCCAAGGCTCGCTCCGGTTGCGTGGCGGTGCGCGACGCCAAGGGGAAGCTTGGAGGAATTTTCACGCACGGCGATTTCGCGCGGCATTACGCGGCCAACCACGAGATTGGCCGGGTGGCGATCCAGAAGGTGATGACGCGCAAGCCGGTGACCATCGTCGCGGGCGCGCTCGCGGCCGAGGCGTTGCATGTGCTCCAAAAGCATTTGATCGACGATCTCGTCGTGGTGGATGACACGGGTCGCCCGGTGGGCCTGATCGATTCGCAGGACCTGCCGCGATTCAAATTGGTTTAAAACATCCCGTGCGGAGCGGCGCAAATTTCTTCGACTTGTTTTCACCGGTCTTTTAACGTGGGCAGAGATGAGGAAACCTTTTGCCTTGAGTCTGGCGCGGCGTCCCCGCCGCAATCGACGTTCGACCGCCGTGCGGCGTCTGACCGAGGAGGTGAAGATCGCCGTGACCGATCTCATCCAGCCCCTTTTTGTGAAACAGTCGGGCGCGCCGGAGGCGATTCGTTCGATGCCCGGGATCTCGCGTTTTTCCATTCGCGATCTCGTCAAGGAATGCCGGCAGATTCATGAACTCGGGATTCCTGCCGTGGCAATTTTTCCGTGCATTCCGGCGAAGCACAAGGATGCGCGCGGTTCCCATGCGCTGAGTCCTGGAAACCTTTTGTTCCGCGCGCTCGCGGCGGTGAAGGAGGCGGTTCCGGAGTTGCTGGTGATCGCGGATGTGGCGCTGGATCCCTACACGTCGCACGGGCATGACGGATTGCTCGATCGCCGCGGACACGTGGCCAATGACGAAACGGTGGATGTGCTCGCGCAGCTGGCCGTTCTGGAGGCGCGGTCGGGAGCGGACTGGGTGGCGCCGTCGGACATGATGGACGGACGCGTGGCGGCGATTCGCAGGGCGCTCGATGCCGCGCGCTATGCGGAGACCGGAATTCTCGCGTATTCTGCCAAATTTGCGTCTTCTTTTTACGGGCCGTTTCGCGAAGCGTTGGGAAGCGCGAAGGCGGCGGGCACGGCGGCGCTCGACAAAAGGACCTATCAACTCAATCCCGCCAATGCCCGCGAAGCATTGCTCGAGGCACGTCTGGATGAGAAGGAGGGGGCGGACGTTCTGATGGTGAAACCTGCCGGTCCTTATCTGGATGTCATTTACCGGTTGCGTGCGCAGACGTATCTGCCCATTGCGGCGTATCAGGTTTCGGGCGAATACGCGCAGATCCATGCCGCGGCGCAGAAAGGCTGGCTCGATCTGGCGCGGGCGCGCGACGAATCGTTGCTGGCGATCAAGAGGGCGGGAGCGGACATGATCCTGACGTATTTCGCGAAAGAAGCGGCCCGAAGCCTGCGCGCGGGACATCGCCGCGGATGATCATTTTTTCTGGCAGACGGGACAGACCCCGAAAAATTCAAGCGAGTGCGAAAGGTTGGCGTAACCTTTCTTCCGGATATCGAGTTCCATTTCCTCGACCAGGCAGGAATCGAGTGTTTCCACGCGGCGGCAGTTGCGGCAAATGAGATGATGATGGTGGTGTCCGGGTTCCAGAAACTCGTAACGAACGCTGCCGTCGCCGAAGTCACAACGGCGGACGAGGCCGACTTCCTCCAGTGTGGCGAGCGAGCGATAAACGGTGACCAGGTCGCAGGAGATTTTTTTCATGCGCCGGTGAAGTTCCTCCATGGTAAACGGCCCATGCTCCCGGGTGAGCGTTCGCAGGATTTCGCGCCGTGGCGTGGTGAGCTTGAGCCCGGCCTCGCGCAACGCCTTGAGGGCGCGTTCCAGTGCGGCGTCATGATCATGGGAGTGCGCGCCTTTCATTTTCCGAGGCTACTCCGAGCCGGGAAGGCGACGCAATCGTGAATCGCCGGGTGCATTTGGTTTGATTGTGACAACGACTTTTGCGACAACTTTTTCGTGGGTTATATTTCGATGACTCAGGTCCTGCAGAAGGTGGAGGAAATTCCACCGCTGCCCGCGGCAGTCCACCGGATCATGGACCTGACGCAAAATGTCGAGGCGGACGAACACGAGATCATTCAGGTCATTTCGACGGATGAAGCGCTGACGGCGCGCATTCTGCATGTTTCGAATTCCGCGTTCTACGGATTTTCCCAGCGGATCGCCACGGTGTCCCAGGCGGTGATGGTGCTTGGGTTGCGCGGACTTCGCAACCTGACGCTCAGCATCGCGGCGATGGAATTCAAGTTTGGCAAGCCGAAGCAGGATGTCTTTGGCGTCGATCGCGCGGATTTCTGGCGGCATTCGATCGCGGTGGCCACCATTTCGAATGAATTGACGAAACTGCTGCATTACGGCGAGGCCGACGAAACCTTTGTGGGTGGGCTGCTGCACGATATTGGAAAAGTGGTTTTCCTCGGTTTTTTCGAGGATGACTATTGCGAAATCCTTTCAAAAGCATCCGGTTCCGGGCGTTCTCTCCATGAATTGGAGCGTGA
>Ga0207107_1062_pt1 | contig 27538 bp, 29 predicted proteins | sample Alteio_BWMinHeat_75_FD_153555 | JGI IMG/M metagenome (GOLD analysis project Ga0207107, IMG submission 153555) | Enriched cells from forest soil in Barre Woods Harvard Forest LTER site, Petersham, Massachusetts, United States -... | ecosystem: Environmental > Terrestrial > Soil > Temperate forest >... | reverse complement strand
ACGCCCTTCCCGAATCCAAGTCCACTATGGCCGGGTTTGGCGCCAGAGTCGGTGATTGCCACACACATGACAATTTCCTCTGAACGGGCCGGCTGCACTCGGACGCCCGGAACCCGGAGGGAGACAATCGCCGCGCGGTCTTGTTTTCGACATCCACTTCGACAATACCGAGGTTCCCTTGATGCTGGGCTGGTTCTCTGGAATGAAGATACAAATGGCGGGCGTCGGCGTCCCAGACCAGCAAGTCGTGGGAAGCGTGGATATCTTCAAGCACCGTAGATTGCCGTCCGCTTCGCACATCAATCAGGCTCAGCGTCGCCCCGCTAATGTCTGGCGCGGACAAGATGGCCAACTGAGTTCCGCTGAAGGACCAGGCCAGCTTGAAAACGCTGCCGTGAAATCTTGCGGATCGAGCTTCTTCTTTTCCCGGGCGGACGTTCAGTACAACAATATCGTTATCGTTCTGTGCAGGCCAACTTCCGCCATTGCTTAAGTTCGCTTTTTGCGCGTCATACGCAAACGCGACATATGAGTCATCATTGCTCCAGGAAAAAGCTGAAATACCAGCCCAAACGCCTGCAGGCGACCCCTCCCAGATCTTTTCCTCGACTCCATCGGTTACCCGATACAACCAAAGCTGCGCTCGGCGATCCGCGATGTTCCAGTCCCGCAGTTGCGAGAGCTCGGGCAGCATCATTCGTGCGTCATCGTATACGAAGCCCTTCTTGGCGAGCTCCTCATTCTTTGCAGCATCCACTCCGGAAATCGCGGTAAATACGACCATAGAGCCGTCATGCGACCACTCGTACCCCAGAATTCCAATTGGAGCAGTAGCTTCCACCTTTAGAGATCGGGTGAACTGGCTTGTTGCGGCATGGTTGAAGATTTGTGCGGAGATGCCGGTGTCAGGGTCCATCCGCCACAATTGGACGGATCCGCTTTTCGGGGAGAGATAAGAGACGTATTTCCCGTCTGGGCTCCAGTTGACCCCCGATATGCTTTCTTCCTCCAGCAGCTTCTTGCCTTCACCATATCGCTCCGCGCTCGCGACAAACAGCGCCGCACGATTGCAATTGCAAGCGCGGAACGCCTGCTTCACCACGTACGCCACGCGCCGTCCATCCGGGGACAGCCGCGGTTCATGAACCTCCCGCAGCGAAACGATCTCATCAAGTGAGAGCGGCCGCATTGAACTCGCGATCGCCCTGCGCGGGATATCGATGCGCTCGGCTGTCTTGTCGTTTGCGGTTCCGGCATAAAGCCACGTCGAGATAGCGCAGATACATGCGGTAAATGAAATCATTTTGCCGATGTTCACTTACCACTCCTTGCGCAGCTGCAGCGCGATGAATCGTCCGAGTGGCGATGCGTTCAGGCTGTCATAGTGCAAACCCGGCGAGTCGTCCCAGGTTATATACGGCGGCTTCCTGTCGAACAAATTTTGCGCGGAGAGGCTGATCTTCAGCCCTGACCATAGGCCTGCGAGCCTCGGCGCATAAGAGACTTGCGCGTCCACAGTCGTCCAGGAGGAAACATGCGCGAATGGGATCGTATAGTGGTTCGTCTCCGCCCCGAGCCAATTGACAGTTACTGTGTTTGACCACGGACCCGTTGTCCACGTTTCTCCCCCACGCACCCTGCTCCGCACAGGATTGAACGATTGGCCGGCCAGATTCCCCGATGAAGAAGCGGGCGTGGTTTGTTGTACCAAATTCAAATACGTCCCGTTCAGGAACAAGTCCACGGTTCCACCGCCGATTCGAGCCCTGTAAGTCGCTCCCAGGTCCACGCCGGAAATCTTTTGGCGGGCGATGTTTCTTGCTCTGCCATCGACAATCGCGGCTATGCCGGCGGGGTCGTAGGGCACTGCGGAATAGTCTTGAAACCCACCCGCGGCACCAGCGATCAGTGCAGATTGCACCGATGCTGACGGATTGTTCGTCACCAATGGACTAAGGGTCGCGTCCGTAAGCGCGCCATATGGGGTATCGAGCGAGAGAACCCGATTCGAGTAGTCGATCCTGAAGTAGGTGAGCGATAGGTGGAGGGCGGAGACAGGGTCGAAGTCGATACCCGCATTCCAGGTTTTCGCGGTCTCGGGTACAAGAGTGCTATTGCCGCCGTTGGTGTAGAGCACCTCCGAGGTTCCAGATGGCGATCGCGGATCAGGAATCGTGAGCTCGTAGATCGTCAGGGGTGAATGCAATGCCGCTAACGTTGGTGCCCTGAACGATTCGCCCCAGGAGGCGTGCACGCTCACATTATTGGACGGTCCGTATACGACTCCCACCTTCGGAACGAACTTGCTTCCTGAGTCCGAATAGCTGTCATAGCGACCGCTTGCATTGACGGTCAACCCTTCCAGCCCTGGCAAGCCCGCCCGCGCAAAAAGCGGGACGTTGAGTTCACCGAAGATGTAGTCCACGTTGCGATTAGCGCTTAAGAGCGACGCTCCGGTAAGCGTGTTCGTTTCGTCGAGCGCCTCGTTTCTGGTTCCAGCGCCGAGCGCAGCTCGCACGGTATTCCCGTTTACCCTACCAACCGGACCATCTGCGTCGGCCTCCACGCCATGTGTTCTTCCGCGAAACAGCGAGGAAGACGTCATTGACTGGATGTCGCCAAAAAAATCCTGCAGCAAATTCCTTTCCCCTGCGGCACTCATGACAACCGAGGCCTTCCAGTTACCCATGAGATCAATTTTCAAGCCGCCGTTCACCGCAAACTGCTCTACCGTGGCTGGATTTCTAGCGGTTGGTATGCCGTACGCTGGTGGGTACGAAGCCAGAAATGTCGACTTGCGTGACGTATAGAGTCCATCGAAAAATGCGGCAAACCCGTTGGATATCTGTTGATTTGCAGACACGAAGACCGAATCGCGAGAACTCTCCGGCAGTAAGGAATAAGGCGTCGGCAAAGTTGATGTGAAACTTCGCTTTGCCGCACTGACCATCTGCTGATCATCGTGCTCGTAGACGAGTAGCGCGTCTCCCCCTTGCCATGTCCCTCCGAACAATTGACTTGCTCGCTTTTCTGTTCCCCCACCGTCTGTTGCGCTTCCGATCGACAGGTTGGTTTGCGCGCCATCGTAGTTCTTTCGCAAAACGAAATTGACTACACCCGCCACGGCGTCGGACCCGTAAGCCGCAGACGCCCCATCCGCAATTATTTCGACCCTCTCAACCGCATCGATTGGGATAAGCGATATATCGACGGCGCCATAGACTCCGTCTTGCCCAAGACGATGGCCGTTTACTAGAGTCAATGTGGACCCCGGTCCGAGCCCGCGCAGATTCGGACTGGACCCGAACGAGAAACTGACATTCTCGGGAGTCGGCGACCCTATCTGGACTTGTGGGTTGCTGCCACCGCTGAAGTTCTGCGGGAGACTTCGCAGCAGGTCACCAACAACGGCGTAACCAGAGCGGTCTATTTCCTCACGATCAATCACAATCAGAGGAGACGCCGGCGAAACGCCGCGGATGTGCGTGCCGGTAACCGTCACTTGCTCCATCGATTGCGCCTCTTGTCCTGAACTGCGAGCCGCTTCGTTTGATCTTTCGTCCCGGAGCGTAGGGTTTTCCGCTTGTCCTCCACGAGAAGTCGAGACCGCGGGCTTGATCGCGATGGCGTTGTTCTGATTTGCGACGGCTGTAAGTCCCGTGCCCTCCAACAGCCTCTGAACCGCCTCAAGGATTGAAAGCGTGCCCTTCACTCCCGCCGTGGCCACGCCCTTCACATCATTTTCGCTGAACAGGATCTGCACGTGCTGGGTGCGCGCGATTTGTTGCAGCGCTGTTTCGAGGCTCTGTGCCGGGATATCGAAGTCAACCTTGCTGGCGGGCTGACTCAACGCCACAGCCGGCAATAGGAACAGGAACGCCACGGTGCTGAGCCAAAGAAACAGGCATTGGCAGGGGCGGTTTCGGACGCGCGTCATGGCTTTGAGCCTCCTGAAGGGTAATTTTTTTGTCGTACAGGAGTGCATACGAGGCCATTTCGACCAGGCCGACAGGATCCGTACTTTTCCCCTCTCAAACGCGCCTTGACTCCGCGATTTTCTTCCCTCCCCATCAGACGACGTCCATGCTTCCATCGTCCGGTTCATTGTGTCACGCTACCTTCACTTCAACCGCGGTTCGGCTCAATGAAGGTTCCTCAAGCGATCAGCGACGCAACGGCCCTGCAGGGCGCAGCCAACGACGCGCCCGCTTCGACCGCGCCATCGATCGTGGCAAAGCTCTTCAAGTCTCAGGCGCGGAAGGTCCGCAACTTCCTCACCTTTCGCCTCAAGAGCGCGGATGACGCGGACGACGCTGCCCAGGACGTCTTCCTGAAGCTGTGGCGCCACGAGAAGAGCGGCAATCTTCGGGAAGAGGCGACCTCTTACATGTACTCCGCCGCCTACTCCACCGCCACGGACCTTGAGCGCCATCGCGCAAGACACGCGCACTCGATTCTCGATGCCTGCGATTCCGAGACGCTCGCGGCTGATAGTCCCGCCCTCGACGATCAGCGGCATTGGCGGGACGCGCTCGCCCATCTCGTATCCGAATTGAAGCAGCTGCCGGAATCGCACCGCAAAGCGTTTGTCCTGCATCACTTCAAGGGACTTAATTACGGGCAGATCGCCAAGAAATTGGGCGTATCAACGCGGACCGTCGAGCGCCACATGGTCCAGGCTCACGAGGAGCTGGAGCACCGCATGAAGGATTTCTTGTGAAAGCGTCCACTTCGCTTTTCCGCTTTCCCACGCGCCGGCCGAACACGGCAACCGAGTGGGCGGTGCGGCTGCGTTCGACTGACGTCACAGACCAGGACCGCGCGCAGTTCGAGTCATGGCTCGCCGCAGACGCCCGTAACCGCGAGTCTTTCAAACGCTCCGAGAGCCTCTGGGCTATGGCGGCCAACGCACGCGTCCAGCATGACATGGTGAGTGAGTTGCTCGCCGAAGCAAGCGGCGAAGCGGCCGCACCCCACCTGAGACAAGCGGCATGGCGTTACGCGCGAGCTGCCGCCGTCGTTGCGCTCGTTGCCGCCATAGGGCTGCAGTTCTACGATCCCTCAGGCGATTCCAAGGTTGCGACGAAGGCCGGAGAGCAGCGCACCTTGATGCTGGAGGACGGCTCGACTATCCAGCTCAATACCGATACGCGCGTCTCCTATCACGTCGATGCGCGAAGCCGGCGCGTGGCGCTCAAGCGTGGCGAGGCGTTCTTTGACGTCGCGAAGGATCCTTCGCGCCCGTTTGTGGTCGAGGTTGGCCGCTCCGAAGTTCGCGTAGTCGGCACCCAGTTTTCGGTGCGGCAGGTCGGAGATCGAGTTGAGGTCGTCGTCAAGGAGGGCCGCGTCGAGGTGACTCCGGAGGTGAGCGTTTCGGCGAACCACCCCGCTCAGCGTGTCGAGCTCACGCCAGGAGACCGGATGGAGCTCGAGCACCAGACGATCAAAGTCGCCGCAGTGGACGTGAACCGCGCCATGGCGTGGCGTTCGGGCGAGATCGAGTTCCGGGGCGAGACGCTCGAGGACGTGATCGCCGAACTCAATCGCTACGCCGCGACGCCCATGGTCATCGAGGACGATTCGCTCAGAGGCTTGCGCGTGTCGGGCCTATTCAAGGTGGCGGACCTCCAGAGCATTCGCTTCATGTTGCACGAAAGCCTCGGTGTTGAGTTCACGCCGCACGCGAACGAGATCTCACTGACCGCTACCGCGCGCTAAGTCGTAGCGCCCGTCAATCGCGCCGCTCACGATTGAAACAAGCAGAGTCTCCGCGAAACCTAGGTCCATGATCGTTCCCCCAATATCGCCCCCTAGCTACGCACTTTTCAACCTGCCCCCAACGCTCTAAGTCTGCGGTATCCCGCGACACCGTACCGCGGACGATAAGTCTCGGACTGCACGCGCTTGTCTGCGCACGCTAGCCCGATTGCGCATGCACCTTAAGTCTGGCATCAACATCAACTGGCCATGTTCGTGCTGCCCGAACTCCCATCCAGTGCTCCCAGCAAGCACCCCCGATGCCTTTGCAATGATCCGGATTTCATACGAGCATTCGACGCTGCGAGTGATTGCGGCGAAGGTCGAGGAGACGATAACGAGCCTTATAGCGCGACGATAACTGTTTGGACGAGTGACGACTGGCGTCGCTAGCGCGTCGTGCGCCCGGGATGCTCGGCGAGACAGCGCTGCCAATCCTCCGCAATGCACTGCTGCGCAGACTCAAGAGACATCTCCCCTCGACACACCAGTCCATGCAACCGAACCTCAAGCTTGTCCTTCACCTTGGCGCCAGCCGGCCCTTCCCACTCTTGCAGCATCAGATTCGAAAGTTGCCTGGGGTGACCACCCAGCGTCAACGGCACGATGTGGTCGAGCTCGAACTCGCCGGCGCGATCGAGCGAAATCCCCTGCTCTCGCATCAGCCGCCTTTTCACACCGTTGGTATACACCGTTGCCGGCCGCACCTGCTTTGTGTAGCCCGACTTGCAAATAGTCGCGTGGATTGTCTCTGCTACGACGTCGGGATTGAGCGCCAAACATCCGTGGCTCGTGGCGACGCAGCGGTCCACCGCAAGCACCGGCCATGCCGCGCAGATCAGAAACAAAACAATCGCATTCCGCACACACTGGCACCCCTTCTGGCGCCCTGGGTTCGCCTGAGAAACCTCAACGCATGGGCCCGGAACGTCTAGTTCCCCATGGTCGTTAGATCGAGCTTGTAGAAATGGTCTTCGACGCCAAGGCGCAAACGATTGAAGAGATCAATGTCCTTCAACGCTGGGGATCGCGTGAGGCGAACGTAGTGCCGGCATTCCGGTGTAGCGGCTCGGCTCGCCTGAAAGATCCCATTCGTCCGTGCCTGGAACTCATCCAATCCAATTGCGCCCGCCTTTGTGAGATCCCCTACGCCTGGCAGGGCGATCGCATCCCGCTCCCTCTCGGCCGGCCAGCCGGCGCCAACGAAAACTCCATCATTCCGAAGTACAACATTGAAGAGATATTGGATCTGCCCCCCACTTTCGGTCCAGCATGGCGGATGCCCGTAGCCGCGAGGCCCAAGTTTAGTAGTGCAGTTCTTGAGCTGACCAAGGCAATTCTGCAATCCTTTCGCGGCCTTTGCGGCCTCCTCACCCTGCTTCTTGGCAGTGGCAGGATCAAGCGACTCTCCCCGCTCTTTCTCGAATCCGGTCAGGAGCTCCAGAGCGGCGTGCATCCGCGCCGGATCCTTGGGAGGCTGTGTCTGGAAGAACTTCACCGCGTCTAGATCTCTCGTCGCGGCGTCAAGCTTAGACTTCAGGTCAGCATTCTCGAGACGCAGCTTCTCTTCGTTGACCAGACTCGTAATGACTTCATCTGGCTTGGCCGTAACCTTGGCAAGCTTGGACTTGCACGCTGCACTATCGGCTTGACATGATTCGCGTTCTGCAGCGCATTGATTAAGCTCCGCACGGCAGTGCACTTCGCCCTGAACCACAATGATCAACTTCGACCCCAGGAGAAGCAGTACTGCGAACACAAGAATGAACGCGACCTCCGTCAAAGACAGAGTAATCAGATTGTCGGTGGTCTTGCGAGAAAACACGGTCTAACCGCGGCCAAACCATCTACTAAATGCGCTGGCCTCAGGCGCCTTCTCTGAACTTCGGGCAATCGCGGTCAGCCCCTTCATTTCTTCGACCAATGCCCTGCCTCGTTGAGCGATCTCGCCTGCCGTTTCCAAGAGCTTTCGTTGCTGATCAATAACGGCGCTTTGCTTCTCCGATATCTCCGATACTCGCTTGCCGAGGTCATCGAGTCTCCCGTCCGACCGATCCTCGGTCATAGTTTGTCGAATAGATGCAAGCGAGCTGGACACCCGCTCCAGCGCTTGTAGAGACGCATTGGACTGATCGCTTAGAAGCCTTTGGGTACCCTCAGCAAGCCCTATGAGATTCCCCAAAGCGTCGTAGTGCTGAGTCAATGCTTCGCCAAGCCTTCCATCCGGCGTCAACGCTTGCCCCAGCCTGCCCATGGCTGTCTCAACTCCGGCGGCGCCCGCATCGACTGCATGTTCTAGCTTGTCCAGGCTTTTCGAATACCGAGTTAGGAACAGCTTGATTTCGTTTAGTGGCTCGTTGAGGGCCGCATCAAGCATTTCTTGTGGGAATCTCGCCGCTTCAAGTCGGCCTTCAAGCTTGTCCGTAAAGCCGGCCACTGCCTCGTCCGACCTCGCAATCATTCGCTCTATCGAAGCAGCTGCCAATTGCAGGGATGTAGCCGATCTTGTCGAGGCAGTTGCCAGTTCAGCTGCAGCCGTCTCCGTAATACCCTTCGACGCAGCTGCCATTTCAGTCATTGCCGATCTGTATCCTTCGGACGAGGCCTTCCCCGCGCCCTCAATCGCAAGTTCCAGACGCGACATAACTCCGCGAGTTGAGTGGTCTATCTGTTGATCGAGCAACTGGAATCTCTCGGCGGTGAGCTCAAGCCTTACCCGAAAATCTTCCGCCGCCGCAATTAGTCGATCTTCGACCGATCGAATTGCGTCTTCGGCATCGGTCTTGAATCCGGCCACGTACGCGCGGACGATAAAGCCAAGAAATGTGCTAACCATCGCGGCGCCAAACCGCACTGCTATGTCCTTCATCTTCCCTTGCTCGTCCAGCAATGGAACATCAAGGAGGCTGATGGCGATGGAGCTGATCGTGAATATGAACCCAAGGTAGTAACAGCTATCCCCAAACCTCTCATCGGAAATGTCATTCGAGTCCCGCAAGAAGCCCGCAACTATGTAAAGCAGCATCAACGCAAGGGGTAGCCAGAATCCAATCACCCAAGGACTGCTTAGTTTCCAAGCCAAGATTGAGCAGCCAACCTTCAGTATGACCACCACTAGGAACAGGTTCTGAAGGCGTGGTCGCTGGAAATGATCAGGGAGTATCACGTGCCTTCCTCAGCCCGGTATCGGATTAACTGCGAACGATCTTGTCCCCATGTCGGAGAAGTAGTCCTCCCAAAACTTCAAAAAGCGACGATTTTGAACTTGAGGGGTGTTCAGTAGCAACTCGGCGTCTACCACCACTTGCGCCAAGTCTGCACGCAAGCGCCTCGCCTCCACCCGCGACCGAAACTGCTCATATGGCGGAACTTCGCGATAGAGCGAGAGCTCCGGAGTGTTTTGCAGCAAGTCCGAAACAATGATCAATCGACGCTCGCCGCTTGCTGCATGACCTTTGAAGCTCAGAGACACTATTTGAAGCATTTGCATTATGGGCGATCGAGGGGAAGAGACCTTGGGCTGCATCTCCGGCACCTTTTGTATGAGCGGGTCCTGAAACTCTTTTGCATATCGTTCTTGCCACAGCTTAAGTGTGTGGGTTACCTCGCTCTTTCCCACTCCGCTTCCTGGATTGCACCGTTCAAACATCGGCTCAGCCCCCGCCCTCACATCGTCGCCAAACACATAGACTGTGAGAAGCGTGCCTTGCGGCGTGCGGGCAGGTTGTGCCATTTGCTCGACGAGCTGCGCGAGCGCCTTACTCTGGGTAAAGGTAAACGGATCGGTCGCGTCCACTAATAAGATAACGTGTCCCGTAGGCCCAGACACGGGACACAAATTCTGCGAAAGATCCTCCTCCTTTGGAAACAGCACAGCTGTCGTGATCGCGGCAGCCGCAATGGCGATAAGCGCGGCGGCGCCAATGAAATACCATTTCTCGCGAGCCGACCCTCTAAGCGGCCGGCGCATCATTTGGCGGTAGCGGCGACTCTGAGATGATCGTGTCTACCGGCAGTTGAGCGTTGACTTGCTGATTGAACGAACTTTGAATCTTGGCGCGGATATCCTGAATCTGCGATTTCAGCGTGGCCAGCTCGGCAAGTTGGGTCGCGTACTTCTCGCGATCGTGAGCTAGGTTGAAATCGAGCTTCGGGACGACAACGCCCGGAAACGCCGGAAACTGCACGGCGCGACACTCCGCGGGCCGAGCCTTCATGTTCTCGTCTCTAAAGATCCCCAGAAGCGCGTTTGCTGCCTTTTCGACCTCCTGCACTCCTCCGTCAAATGACTGTCGAGTAATCTCCTTTTGGTTCATCGCCGCATCCAAGCTCTTCAACTCTACGTTCGCATCGTTATAGAGTTTTTCCAAATCGTGAAGAGCCGCAGTCTTGTCGCGGTCCAGTTCGCTAAGCAGCGCTCCCTTTTGCCCTTCATACTCGTCAATCGACTCGAGCAAGCGACGATGACGCGCGCCATATCCTGGGTATCCGTCCTCCAACTTATAAGCGTCGATGAAGGCAAAGATGCCACAAAGCACGCTTGCGATGGCCAACACCACCGATTGAAAATCTTTGAGCGTTAGCGGATCTTGGAGGATGCGTTGGAGCGCACGCGCTTCCGCGTTGGCAGGACCCTCACCCAACGCGTCTCGGTAATGTCCGATGGAGAGCGCCAACGCGACAAGAATCGCGCAGTAAATAGCTATCGAGATAAGAGCGGGGCCCTTCTTCGACCAAGAAACGTGATTCACAAAGCCGGCGAAATAGCGGCCCCACACATATGCAAGTCCGATGTTCACGCCGGAGAAGAGCATGGCCACGATAAAGCCACTCAATAGCCCGCCCCACATGCCTCTCGCGAAAAAGAACGAATTCATCGCGCCTTCGCCGACCACTAGGAGAATGAGAATGGCAAATCCCAGGAATTTCCTTCCAGGGGAAGGATAGTCCGGTTCGCGCTCAAGACGGTTGCGCAGCTTGAAGTCGTTGAACTCCGTATCCCTCGAGTCTCGCCTAGACTGAAGTCGCGTTAGCTCGGATCGCCATGCCCCGAGCAAAGCGCTCGCGTTACGCTCGAATTCCTTTCCCACTTGTTTCGCGCGATTGATGATGGTGACCAGGTCGCAAGCACTGATCTCTTGATTCAGCACGGCGAGCCTCTGACTCGCCCAGCGCGCGTATCCGTCCTGTGCCCTCTGAATCTCGTGAAGGATCTGATGCTCCGCGCCGGATAGACTCTGCGTCGACCAATCCGGCAAGCACTTCTCGCCCAACTCACGGGCAACCCTTACGACCTCCTGTTCTTTGACCAACCGGGAAACGTCGATTGGCGAGTTCCGCGGATCGGCGTACTCGCGCTCGGATCTGCCGCCGCTTCGGGTAAGCCAGCGCCAAAATCGCTCAAAGAATCCCATGAGGTGCGCCGTGGACTTGTTGTTGGTATGTGAGAAGCGCAAACCATAGCGCAATCTGGAACACAACGGAAGCGCAAACACCTGGCCCAGGGAGCTGATGCCGCTCCTCTGTCCTTCACCGCGACGATCGCCTTCTCGTGCGCGTGCCCTTTGCGCTTGCCTTCGAACACACGACGGGTGCCCAGTTCGCGGCCATCGTCACCGCGCGATGGCGGAGAACCGATCCTTCAGACACTCACGCAAATCGGCATCTCGAAAGCCGATGCTGTGGCCGCGCTGCGAAAGGTCACGGTCAAGATGGGCAAAGCCATCGCCGAGCGTGGCGATCACGCGAGGGGATACAGGAGCGCTCCGTGGTTCTTACTTGCCACGTGCTTCGAGCTCACTGAGTGCCGCGAGTTGGCGGCGGGACGAGGCGGCACGTGGTTCGTTAAGCCGCTCACGGATTGCCAGTGCTTGGAGAAAGCACTCCCGCGCTCGGGGGAAATGCCCCTCCTCGACAAGGCTGCGGCCCCAATGGGACAACACGAAGTGCTCCAAGACCTCCCATGAATGCTCTCGCGCGAGGCGCAGGGCTTCGGCGAACATGGCATTTGCCTCATCCCGCAAGCCGAGGTACTGGCTCGCCGTACCGTACGACAAGTAGTACCAGCCCGCGGGCTCCGATGAAAGGTATTCCCGGGCAGCAGCCTGCAGAGGCACGAGCAGATCTCGAGCCGTCGACTCTTGGCGATTGATGATGAGCATGTTTGCGAGCTCGCCAGCACGCTCGACGACAGCCAGGACGTCACCGAGTGCTCGTGCCTCCGCCAACTCTTGACGCGTGCGCTCGATGTCCTGCGCCAACGCCACTAGGTCGGGTGCGCTGTAGCGTTGGAAGTGTTCAGGCATGCGCCTCTCGATTGAGAGATCGAATTGCGGCGGTTCTCAACGACATTGTCTATGAACCTTAGTCAATAACGCCGAATGTCCGCTCATGGCCGATAGGCGCCAGTGCGCCGGTCCAAACTTGTCTCGTTCCCGTAACGCCGATTATCGCGTTTCACGCACTGTCGCGCACCACGGCTTCGAGCGTGCACTCGGCTTGAGCGGTTTCGACGGCGTTGGTCTGGCTGAGACCGGATGCTGTGATGAGCGCTTTCCAAAGCGCCCACGCCTTACCCCTCGCCCAGGTGCCCTCGTCGAGGTCAACGGCTAAGCGGAAGGATTCACGGCTTCGTTCCGCGAATAGGGCCCAGGCGATCGCTAGGTCGCACGCCGGATCGCCGACCGCGAGCTGACCGAAATCGATGACCGCGACGAGCTCGCCGTGCCGGACGAGCAGATTCCCGACGCTGATATCGCCGTGGATCCAAACCGGCGCCGCCGTCCATGCCGTCGCCCTACCTTCGTCCCAGATTTGCAGCAAACGATCACCATCGACTCGACTCCGCATACGAGCTAAGGCCGCCCGCACTTCGCTGTCGTAGACGTCTAGCGAGCCGCCGCGATGGAAGCTCCGAGGGCCAGCCGCAGGCCCTCCTTCGGTCGAGACCCTTCGGATCGCCGTCAGGAAGGCCGCCAGGACCGCCGCGAACCGATCGAGATCACCGATCCGCTCAGGCAACGCGGTCTCACCATCGATCCAGCGGCGGACCGCCCAGCTCCATGGGTATGAAGCGGAGGGCCGGCCCAGGGCGATGGGTCTCGGAATCTCGAGCGGCAGCTGTGGGACGAGGACTGGAAGCCATCGATGCTCTTTGAGAACCTGGGCCGCATACTCGGGCGCGCGCGGAAGGCGGATGACCATATCGTCGCCAAGACGGAATGAGGCATTGTCCCAGCCGCCGACATCGACTGCTCGTATCGGCAAGTTCAGCCATTGTGGAAACTGCTCGGCTACGAGACGCGAGACTAGATCAATACTGATTGCGAGCAAGGTTGGTCAGTGTTCGAGTCAGAATTGGCGAGCGAGTAGCATCATCGGCATACGCCAAAGCGGAGCATTTTGATGAGCACGTCAACAAGAAAACCAGCTCCCCGACGACAGGACCGTGGCGAGGAAATTCTAGATTACCTCTACGACGGCAGAAACGCGAAGATTCGCGCCGCTTGCCGCAGGATCATAAAAGGCGCATCGCACGGACTCGCGATATACGAGGAGCTCATCACGATCGACGCCGCAGCACGTTTGAAAGGCGTGCGCACATTGCCGCACGCCGACTTTCTCAACTTCCAAGGGCTCCTTTGGATGATGCAACTAGAGCTCGCGTCACTCCTGGATGACTACATCCGAACCAGAGATGAGCGACGCTGGCTTTATGCGCGACTTCTGCTGCTTTCGCTCTATGAGTCGACCAAGACCCTTCGTAGCGTCTTTTCACGCGGTTACCGCCGAGATCTGCTTGTTCGCCTCGGCTCCGCGAATGAAAGGCGCATCAATACCCTTCATGGCTATATCCATCACGCCTTCGAAGACCTGAATGCCGACTACGGTGATATACGAGACCACCTTCTAGGTCATCGAGATCCCGATGCATCCCGCCGATGGCAGGCGCTGTCGTCCTTGAATGGTCTGGAAATTAAGGACTTCGCGTGGGAGGTGCTCGAATGGTGCGCTGCGATTGTGATGCTCAACAATGACTACTTGGCGGCGATTGATACACTGAATCTAAACGCTAGACCACTGCCCCAATCTTAGTGCCAATCAGCCTCCCATAACGCGCGATGTCACTCCCACTTGGGAGAAACAAGAACCCGTGGGCCCGTCATCCGAGCAGGTACGGCATGCCATAAACCAGTGCCACCATGGATACCATATAGACGACGAGGGGGAGGTTCGAAATGGCTAAGTGCTGCGCTTGCGCAAAGTTCGGTACCGTCGACTCATTCACCAGGCCGAAATTTGGGATCGCAACATATGACCCCAGCGCGTACCCCATGATCCAGCGAAGAATCGCGCCCGGTTGGAGCCAGCCTATTAGTCCCCACATGCCCGCGGCGACAATGCTGCCCCAAACTACGCAGAGCGCCAAGCAGACTGGAAAAGGTGTCTGGTACAGAGCAGCGCGACTGAGTGCCCAGCCAAGTTTTCGGCCGACGTACATGAACGCTAGAGATGCGAAGAAGAAAGCCATAAGGTGTCACCGTGGGTTCACGAGCGAAGTACACTCCGGGAACGACGAAGGACACGATCGCTAAGGCGCGCCACTATCCGGCACACACGTAGCGGGATTCGACTCGCGCAAGCCTACCACGGGGCCTTCTTTGCTTTCACAGGGTTCGGCGTTAGGATAAACAACGCAGAGATCGAGCGACCTTGGGAGGGCGTCGGTGTTTGACATCGAACGGGCAACAGCGCCGGCCCCGTGGGGGACTACCTGGTTGCCGGAATCATGGCCGACGTACAAAAGGTGAAAGCGGCATTCGAGCAACGTAGTGCTTTCGATTCGGTCAGTCTTACGTACTCACAGGGCGAGCATCACAAGCCCGAGCCAGGTGATCACGTGTTGTATTTCTATCTCGAGAGCTCTCAAATCAATGGGTGGTACTACGTTGGCACGGTTGTTCCCAAGTCGCCCGTCGCGTTTGACCGAGGAACGCCGGACAAGACTGAAAAATACCGTCTCTTCACCGAGTCCGTTGAATCGCTCGCGATGGCGGAAAAGGTCGCAACAAAGAGATAAGGTGCGGATTGCGGCTGGCCAGTTTCCAAAGTTGACGCAAGAATTGAGACTAGAGGGAGAGCGCCATGCATCGTCGTTGGCCACTAGTACCGATCATATTGCTGCTCGCCGCGTTTGGATGCCTCGCCCAGACGCCAGAGCAGCAGCAAACGATGCAGCAGTTGCGCGCACTGTCGTGGCAGCAGGGACCCGGTGCGGGTCAAGTTGGCACGCAAGCATCGATCAAGGTGCCCGCAGGGTACGTCTTCTTGAACGATGCAGACACCGCAAAATTTCTGAAGATCATGGGCAACCCGCCGGAACCGGGCTACTACACATTTGCGCCAAAGTCGTTGCAATGGTTCGCCGTGTTCCGTTTCGCGTCGAGCGGATACGTGAAAGACGACGAGAAGATCGACCCCGATGCCTTGCTAAAATCGTTGAAGGAATCCGATGGTCCCGCGAATGAAGAGCGTCGCAAGCTCGGATTCGATCAGTTGACGACGGAAGGGTGGCTGGTTCCACCACACTATGACGCGGTCACCAAGCGCCTTGAATGGGGAGTTCGTCTTCGTAGTGGGCATGGGGATCAAACGATCAACTACACGAGCCGGATCCTGGGCCGCACGGGCGTGATGGAAGCGACGCTTGTCTCAAGTCCCGAAAGCGTCGGCGCAGACATGGACGTATTTCGTGGGGACCTCGCCGGGTTTTCGTTCAATCCAGGACAAACCTATGCGGAATTTCGCTCAGGCGACAAAGTGGCCGAATATGGACTCGGTGCGCTTGTGCTTGGCGGAGCCGCAGCCGTGGCCGCTAAGACTGGATTGCTGAAATCGTTCGGCAAGTTGATCTGGGTCGGTGTGCTGTTCGTTCTTGGTGCGCTCGGGTCGATTTGGAAGAAGATCACCGGCCGGAAAGACTAGGCGCGCGCCGGTGATCATCACCGCGACAATGGTGGCGATCGTCGCGATCCTGATCTACCTCGCAGACTGTGTCGTTCTCGTTGAGCGCGGCCAAGGCATATTTGAATTCGGCTGTCCATCTCCATCCGCAAGCTTTGGTTCACGCCACTACGTTCTCCGCAAACGACCGGTCGTTCTCTTGAACCCGTTAACACCTTGGCGCCTGAGCATCAAATCTGAATCGGTATTTCGCGATGGATTGACCACCTCCGGAACCTCGATTCGGCAGACTCGGCGACTACAGCCCATTGCAATTCTCGGAACCATTCAAGCCGTGTTGATATTCGTAGCGGTTCCGCTCCTTCTTCACTTCGAACCCGGCTGGCCGTTCATGGTTTCTGTAGCCATCGCGATGCTGGTCAGTGCAGCCATCGCCGCCATGCTCTGGCCGCTTCGGGCAGCCATGAACCTTACGACACTCGCGTACATCAACACGGCCGTTAGTGGCGTGATCTGTCTGCCGCTTTCGGTAAACATCGCTCGCAAAGCTCCTCTCGCCTCACATGCAAGCTTTACCGCCCCACGCCTGTTACGGCTGTTGCCGCCCCTACATCGCGAAGCCGCGAGAGACGAGTTCATTGCTCAGCTTGAAGAAGCGTGTCTCGAAACTGATGACCAGAGCGCGAAATGGCTGCAGCTGCGCAAGACGCTGACCGAGCTCGTTCGGAAGAACTCAAATGTCAGGCCTTGAGCTCTCGGTCGCCGTTATCGCGGCAATCGTCGGCTATGTCGTGATTTCGGCGCTATGGCCGAACAAGAAGTCCGCTCAATCATCAGACAGCCCCTCGTCGACTTCTTCATCCGAGTCACGCCAACAGTGGGCCACTCCAGAGCCTTGGCACGTCACACTCGGTGTACGTCCAAACGCTTCCACCGATGAGATCAAGACTGCCTACAGACAACTGATGGCCCAGTACCACCCAGACAAGGTGGCTCAGCTTGGGCCGGAGCTGCAGCGAGTGGCGAATCAGGTGTCGACGCAGATCAATGCGGCGTATCAGGAGGGTTGTCGAGCAAGGGGAATGTAACTCTCGAGTCCGGATGCCGGCTCTTTGAGCTCTTTCTCCAAGCGATGGCGATCAAAGCACCGACGATCGCGCCGGGGATCGCGCCCGAAATCGCACCGCCGAAGCCCGCGACACCAAAGAACGATCCGATGAATCCGCCGATGACCAACGGCCAAAAGTAGCCGGCGAGCGCCAGGCCAATGCAAAAGACGACGCCAAGTCCAACTAGCAGGAAAGACATCTTGTTTCCCCTACTTCGAAAATGGCCAGAGCACTGAGTGGAGCGTGAAGAACAGTGCCAGCTTGAGTGGATTTCGCTCGGCCGACATCCAGATGGGCTTGAGCGCAGGATTGGGATTCGCGAGGCGGCCGAGCGTCTTGAAGACCCCGATAACCAAATAGATTCCGACGAGCCACTCCATCAGAGGCCGCGCCGACTGGGCCACTCGACCATCGCGAAAATCCAGAGCATCACGAGATTGAGAAGCGGAACGAACACGAGCAGAGACCACACGCCCGCGAATCCCGCTTTCTTCACGATCATCCAGCACGGCGCGACATAGATGAAAGCCACGACCAGCACAATGACCCAATGCCATATGCTCACGTTTTGTTCTCCCCTTTGCTCAACAGCGCGTCGCGCGCCGCCGCTCCGGCCCTCATCGGTCCCGCGAGGCTAGCAGTTTTTTTTCGCGATAACCAGCGTTATGAGCGCCGGTTATCGCGGCAAATATCAGCGGCAAACCAGATCGGCGACTTTGGCCTCGAGAACACTCCATGGATGGACCAACTCGTCGCAAACCAATGCAGAGTTCAAATCGGCGGTGTATTGAATACTCCGTGCAGCCGCCTCCCTTTCGTACTGCACGAATCGCTTCCAAGCGCGCATGCGCAGCCGAACTGACCAATGCCGCGCATGAAATTGCAAGAATTCGGCCGCCGTAGCGCAACTTGGGTGCTTCGCCCAATCGGTGGCATCCGCCATTCTTGCGCAACCAGCCTCAATATCGCTAATGGACGACCGCGCCCCGCGCGGCGACAGCTTACGAACAACTTCTTCGATTTCACTTCGATGAAAGACGGGGACGGGCTTCTTGTTCGGCTTTTGAATCCGAAACATGGCTCCGCCGTGGTCGAAGCTTCTAGCCGCAACCGCGTTACGGAGTACCCGTCTATGAGTTTTCGAAAGCCGGATGTTGCTCTCAGCCAGCCATTTTGACACGGAGATCTTTTCAGCAGCCGCAGTCATTACGGCTTGGTACCAATGCTCTGTCAATATTTCTTGTGTTACTTCGTTGCCATGCACGCTCTTCTCCTAGTAGGCATGCCAAATCGGACATGCGGGCTACTTTACAGAGCGACCTTTGGACTCTTCGCGGGACTTTACGTGCGCCTTAGAATCCGCGATTTGACGACGTCTGACGATCGAGCCAGCCCTTTCTTTTCGGCGTATCCGTTGCCAGAGCGCATGGAGGCCAATATCTGTGTCACTCATCGGAGCAACTGCGGCGGTTGCGGAGGGTTATCCTTTTCTTCGTGGGTCCAGGATGCGAAGTTGCGCATGTTTCTCGATCGCGCATTCATGATGTGATCGCGAATAGCGTCAATGTACTTAGTACGCGTCTTCTTGTTGAACTCAATCTCAGGCATGAAACTGCCACGAAGCATGTTGCAAACGAAGCACGCGATAACTAAGTTGTCGAGATCATCGGAACCGCCAGAGCGCCGCGGGATCAGGTGATCCTCCTGCGACAGCATGAAGCTCTCGAAATCCGTCATCAAATCGCGTCCGCAATAGACGCACCGGCGGTTGTCCCTCTGAAATACCTCGGTGAATGTCTTTGACATTCTTCATACCTCCTTGCGTGAATGCGGGATAAGCCGCGCTAAGGCGACGAGTTGTCGCGACTCTGGAGCGACCGCTTTCGACCCCTTTCTGCCGTTCCCCAACGGCAGCTTCCGGGCTTCGAGATGTCGCACGTGGGCGCCCGCGGACGTTCCTTCTTGAAGTGCACGCACTCACCAAACGGCCGGCGGTGACAGCCATGCGCGCGATCGCGGGTTCTTTGGCGAAATCAAATTACGGCCACTGGTAGTCGTGTTCGAAAGCAGCAATTGCCGGTACTGCGCTCTCCTTAACCGAAGCAGGATACGTAAAGCGATATACGACGAAATTGGAACCAAGTCGACCGACCAATAACTCAGACAGAAGCGGTTGTGACTTCCTTGCAAATAGGCCCGTATAGGCATAAGAGGCTGAGAGCGCCGGGATGCTCTTTTGCGTGAGCGTCGCGCCAGAAGTCGCCAGTAACTCCCTGCCGCTGCTAGCAGTCATGACCTCTTTTTGAAGAGCCGCAAACTCCTTCTCCAGCGATCTCGAGCCCGCAGGATAGACGTACAACGTCAGCATCACCGAATCGGAGCAGAAGTAGACAACCGACACATCTTGACCCCAAACGTCATATTGGTATGAAGCGTCGCGATGAAAACAGCCCACCTCAGACGGAAACGAAAAGTCTGAGAACCGATGTACAAATGGCGCTTGGGGAGACGATTGTGTAAATGGGCCGGCGATAGCGGACTTATCGTTTGCCTTGGGCGACGCGGGGGTGGCCACCCGCGGATCTAATCTTGAAGGAGGCGGCATGCAGCCTTCTATCGGCTTGTACTTAGGGTTGTGTTTTCGGACCGCATATGCTCCACCAGCGAGCAAAGGCTCATTCTCGACGCTCGGACTAAACTCCGCCATACGATGAATCGTCTCGTTTAACAGGTCTTGATTGTCTGGGTTCCTGAAGTCGCAATTGTTCCCCAAGAAAGCCATTATGTCTTTCGGCCATTCTTCATCACTCTTTGCGTCTCGTATCACCGAGGGAGGCGTGAAAATTGTGCTCACCTCAGGAGAGCTGTCGTTCTTGGCCGTTTGACTCGATTTCCGGAACAGATTCAGGAATGCGTCAGTGGCGGGTGCGGCCCAAAGAAGTACGACGAGGGCGACTGCACAGGTAAATCCGACTCGACCTAGTTGAACTAGCCACGCAATAAGTGCGAGCAGCGCTGTAACAACGACCCACATACCAGCAACTGGCAAGAGCCGACTATCGACGGCGGCTAGTCCCCACCCCATGTTTCCGGACATAAGAGACCAACCCAACGGCAGCGTGGACGCAATAAGCGATCCCTGAATGCCCGCCAGGGCCCATCGATTTTCCGTTGCGCTCTTTGGTTTGATCTCGACGAATCGCTTCGGCACGACCAGCACAGCAATGCCGACGAGGCAGGCCACGCACAAGAGAACCATTGCTTCTTGGCTGAGCGAAAATGGTCCTACTAGGGAGAAGAGCGCCATCATCGCAACAACGCCGCTTTCCCATGCAAAGAGACCCAACCATCGGGAGCCGGCGGATCTGTTCAACGCCCAAAATAGACCACTTAGAACGATCATTCCTACCAATACAGACACAGTCAGCAGCGGGGAGTATGGCGCGTCAATGAATGTCAAAACACTTAACGCCAGGATAACTGCAACAGCTTTCTTCCCCTTTAGATTCAAGCGTCTTGTTATCAAGACGGGCAGCACACCAAATACCCATGCCCAGACCGCCAGACAAATGACACCAGCGGCAAAGAACATGATCAGCGGTAGACCCATAAGGACTAATTCGCTGAGTAACTTTGGATCGGCTGCACCGCCGAGCCGCCAGACAGCTGCCGCCGTCAAGACGGCCGTTGCCATGCTCTTGAGGACGGCGACAACCAAACTCTTGCGTTTTGTTTCGTACTCGGCCGTCATAGATAGCACCCATGCGTTCTATACGTTGGTCCACTCGAAGTACTCTGCTTGTTCCATCTTTGACAACCAATGCGCACTCGCAATAGCAGTTGGTGTGTGGACGCGAAGGGCGCACATGCCTGCGTAGCTTGCACGTGAACGGCTGCTTTCTGCCATCGAGTTGGACGCATCGACCGTCCGTTCATGGCCGAAAGCGGTCAACGGGCGATAAGCCGTGTTATAGCGGGGCGGATATCGTTGATATGCAAAAGTGCGTTGAGCAACCGGCGCCACCGATGTATCCGCTAGAAGGCTGCCGCAAGTAGTTCCACGCAATTTGCGGCACGCCGCTCGAGGCCGGCTCCCTTTACGAGCGTCTTTGCTTTCGCCCGCAGCCTCTTATCTCCAGTGATCAGAAACGCGCGCTTCAGATAATCGATTGCCAGAAGCGGATTCCGGTCTAGTTGGTCTGCTACGGTCTCATAGTGATCCGCTTGCTCCATGAGAGATTCCAAATAGCTCGCGAAATTCGCGGCAAATCCACTATTGAACTCAATGTACTCAGTTCGAATGAAGTCGGAGGCAACCTTGGCACCGGGCCCTTTAATGACCACTGTCTCCTTGCCGAGCGCCTGCGCAACCCCCAATTCGTAATAGATATTAGCTTGAGTTATTGGCGGGATATCTTCGTGCGCGATTCCAACTGACAGTGGCGCCGAGGCGATCTGTCGCCATATCTTCAGCAAGAAATCTCGCCCTGTTACCCGCGTACTCGCGTCGATTACCGCATAGCCGTGATCTCCACATGCCGCCGTTACCGCCCGGTGGATGCTCTCCACCGCTGGAGGAATGGGTTTTCCAAGGCGCGTGATCAGAAAGCAGTGCCGCGGATTGCTCGGTACAGAGCTCGTAATAGCATCGCCATCAAGCGGGCTGTAGATGATCATTTGCGTTTGCGGGCAACGGGTACATTCGTATACGGACCCTCACTCTTCTTGTGATCAACTATCTTTCCTTCCGTCCGATCGATCTTCACATAGTGACCGGTGCGAGGATTCTTTACCTGCACAACGTCATGCTTGCCTTTGCCGTCACTGCCTTTGGTCGCCATACGTCAATCCTCATCATCACATCACAGTACTTAGAGTAGAAATCAGGATCGCCCTCTAGGCGCTAGCGCCTCCGAGATGCTCGGCGCCTGCACTGCCGGTTGATTCACCGAGTGCAAGCGAGTAGCTCTGATGGCTTTACGAGCTGAACGGGCGTCACATTCGTCCGGCCATTGACCATTTTCGCAAGTCTAAAATCAAGCGTCAAAAAGTAGTCGCATTGCGCGTGCTCAGCGCACCAAAGATGAAAAGCGTCGAGAAGCTGATTCCTTTGAATCGGTCGGCTTCCTTGATAGGCACCCGTTACTTTCTGCAATTCCAAGAACCGCGCCTCTTGGATAGAGGTCAAGAAGCGGAACTGGCGCTCTTCTGCATCGAAGTCACCTCCAAACAATACCCGAGAATATCTAAAAGGCCCGTCAATGAGAGTTAAGGGGCAGCCATAAAACCGACCACCGAGGGAATCCATATCAGGCAATCCCCAGCTCTCCAGCTCTGCCTCAAGCTGGATCACAAACTCAACACTCATTTCGGTACCGAGATGCGCAAGTTGGGGCAACAAATCCGCCTCCGCCTTCAACTCGGGGTTGCGAATGCGCTCATTTGGGTTGATTTCCACAATATCGTGAAGTTGGACTTCGTCTCTCCACCCATCAAATTCAATTGTTTCGATTCTCGGGCGCAGCCGCTTCAGCCGAGTGGCAGCAAACTTCAATACGTTCGTGTCGACGAAGACCTTGGGTCGTTTGCCAGACACAACTCGACTGCGAGCCCGGTTCATTGTGGATTCTCCACTCTCGCCTCACACCAATTTGGCACTTCGACGTCCCCGGCGCAAACTTCCCTATTGCTAAATGCACTCCTGGCCGTTCCGTGCGAGGTCCCAGAATAAAGATACGAAAGGCCGTCGCGCGTGATGCACGTACCAATGCGCTGTTCATTTTCTACATATGGGACCAGTTCCCTTCCACGGAGCGGTGATGGATCGCGAGAAGCACCATTGAGCGCACGCCGTCGTCCAGGTGATAAGACGCGTATGACGCGTTGATAACTATCGCGCCTCTTGGAAACTGCATGCTATGCCCGCCCCATCACAAGTACTATTCACGTAATCGTCGGCTTGCCGAGTCTCTCGATTGACTGAATGCCGTCCGGGTTGAGGTTCCAACCAGTTACAAATAGCATAACAATCTTCCTTGTTGCCAAAGCGTGCGTGCACCTGCACGATTTGCCTGAAGGCCACTCAGATGACCAGCGCGATATTCAAGCTTGATGTTTCGAAGAAGATCCTAGTTCCTTTGATCCGTCGAACGATGTCGGAGCTTGGAATGACGGAGCCTTACGATCTTGAGGCGTGGCTGGCGAGCGCTGGGAACGATCTTTTCGGTCGAGAGATCATTTGGATCGCGCGACAAGATCGCCCCTCTGATGAACAACGTTCAGACCTGCTTGGAATTGATCAAGAAGGTGACTTGCTCATCACAGAGCTAAAACGAGGGGAGGTCGGAGAAGGCGCGATTACACAGGTTCTAGCGTACGCCGCCGAATACTCTGGAAAGAACGCCGAATGGCTCGCGAATCTGTTCTCGACGCAGAGCGAACGCTCCAGCACAGGTCTCGTTTCGCGCGCGGTATCGCTCGAGGATGCACACGCGAAGCTAAGTTCTCATGTCGGAGAAGACACCGAAGTGAATGAAAGCCAAGTTCTCCTCCTAGTCGGTGAGGACTTCTCGGCTAAGGCATTGGCAATTTGCGACTACCTCAATCAGTCTTCTGGAGAGGGGGCTTTCTCGCTCGAGTGTTGGCGTTACTCCATATACCTGGACGCGGGCGGGAATCACCATTTCCTTCTGGAACAGGTACTGCCACCACCAAATGTGCGACAAGAAATAGAAGAGAAGCGTGAGGCAGCCAAGGCGAAGAAATACGCTCGAGATCCCATCAGAGTCGAGTTCATGAAAGAGCTCTTGTCGCACCTCGGGAATAGCGGCGCGATATCCGCAAAGCGTAGTCGAGGGCAATCGTATGAATGCCGTGTTTCGAACAACTCGTGGACAAAAGATCACACTGTCTGGTTCTCCGTAAGTGGATCGCGGCCGAAGTTATTCATCCCCCCAGAGCTGGAGATTGCGACCACTCCACCAAACACGCGAATCGAAGCAAGGCCTGCCAACGAAGGAAGCATTCTTGAATTCGCGGATGTCGACGCCAATACCCTGACTTTCTCGATCGACTTTGCGGACCGTATTTCGAGCGCGGTTCTCGAATTGCGAGAGCAAACATAACGCGAGTTATAGAGTCGACGTACGCCTCGTGCGCGGCGACGGACCCGGTGCCAGTCAAGGGCTAACGAGCCACTGAGCTCTTGCGACACCACCCTGTCGAGCATAGCCAATGCTGTGGGCCATCAGGTCGGCGAGATGAGCGTCGATGGCTCTCTTTGACACACCAGGCTGCACGGCCACTATGTTGAAACTGAGGCTAGTCGCGATAGTCCCCAGCAATATTCCCTCAGCCTCCTCGAATGTGCCCTTGCAAAACCTGGACGGTGACGCATATCGCGAATCCATCCTACTGGACATGTGATCAGCCATCACGTGTACGTCGCAATATGCGACTGACTTAACTAGCTGCCCCGACAATTCGTAGATGTCTTCAACGCGCCCGCCGCTGGGTTCACCGCCTGCTCCCTTGCAGTGATACAACGTAACCTCAACCTGTCCATCAGGACTCTGGCGGATAGCGATGTAGTCAGCGGCTTCGCCGGACCTATGGTCATAGAACAACGTAGCGAGGTGAGCATCGGCGAGCAGATGCCGCTCAAGATACTCCTGAACGGTCAGCTGGCCGGAAAGCGCAGCACGTCGCTGCCGTGTACCCGCGGAATCGTCACGGGGTAGGAACTCCACTCTAATTGCGCAGTTCTCCCAGACAATCGCATCTGCGTCTCCATCGGCCAGCCGCTCAGCTCGCCGTGTGGGGGGTGCCACGAGATTCACACCCTCAAAGGAGGATTTGTCTGCAGCAAAGAACACCGGTGGCGATTCAGCCATCCATTCGTCGAGAGCCGTCCATTGATCAAACCCATCCTCTATTTCGGCCCCAGTGACGGCGCCGGCTGCCGACACCATGCGACCTGCGCCAATCGTGAATCGCATCGATGCGACGAAGCCGTCCGAGCGGACGTTGAAGTCGAGTGCACCATCCTGGGGGTGGCAGACAAAATCGCAAAGCTCCAGGTCGGTCAGAAGAAGGTGATGAAGACTATGCTGCGCGTCGCGATAGCGGACCCTTGGATTACTGCGAAAGGCGCTCTTCGGCCACATGGCTGCGATTATTGTTTCGGGCAGGCGGGAAAGCGTCTTAGTCGAGCGCACTAGGTCGAGGTGGCTTACGGCGAAAGGCAAATTCCCGGACAGTCGTGAATTGATTCGATTGACCCATTCGAGGTAGTCCGATACCGGTAAAGTCCTGTTGCTCCAAATTCGCGAGCTTCCACTCGCACCGATGGTTTCTCGCTCGCCGTCGCCGTCATCGCCACTACCATAGAAGTGCCCTTGCACATATCCGCGGGAGTCACCGACGCCCAGCTGTCGCTCCGCCTGGGGGCCCGTCATGACGCGGTAGGATTCCGCACGCGAGTTGAGTGTCGTGTTCCTCAGGCCCACAGCGTAGAAGCGAACATTTTCCAAACCCGTCCGCGCGCGACTCGTTTCCTCGTAACTCAGGTATCGATACCCATCCTTACAAATCGTATCCATGATGTTTAGATAGAGCTTCTTCTGTCTCCGAGTAGATCCGATAAAGCAAAGTCGGGAATCGGGTCGATAAGTCAGTAGAAACGCGTCGTGCCGTATATTTACAAGGACTTCTGCCGTAGCCCAATTCGGCGGATTCTCGTCTACCGTCAACGCTAGTGTCACTGCCTTGTCGCCCGAGAGCCACTGCTTGGCTACTCTCAGCCCACGTCCAAGACTGTCTCCAATCAACGAGAAATCAGGGGCCTGCGTACATTCGAACACGACGGCGTGGGCATACAGCTCAAGCGTGAGAGGCGACACGGCTTCGTAGTCAGATTCGCGCTGGATGTGGACGGGGAGTTGCTCGAGCAGTTCCTGCGCTCTTGAGTGACCCTCAATTTCGGCGAGTGCGGCCACATCAAGCATGCGCACAAGATCGATCCCTTCCGCCAACAGCTCGGCAGTCGCCTCCCTCATCCGGGACAACGGGGCGATTAGCGTGCCCCTTCCCGTCGAAGGATCGACGCGCGCAAACCGCCCGATAAATTGGATCGTCGGTACTAGCGAGGCATGGGGAGCGTGCAGGGCTGCAATCTTGAGCTTCGGGAAGTCGTACCCTTCGCCAAACATGTCAACGCAGACTATCCCATCGAGCTCGCCGGTTTTTAGTCGTGCCTCGATCTCGTCCTGCTTGCGCCTGGAGATATTGCTTGTGACAGCTTCAACGTTTATGCCTTCTGCTTGATAAAGCAACGCAAGGCCGCGAGCCGAAGTGATACTCGAGGCCCGAGCCATCAATCGATGGTCAAGACCCGCAGCTCGATCAGCCTTGAGCTGCGCCACGGCGGCGGTGGCGATTGCTTGGTCTACATGCGCGTCATCCAGTGGCCTCTCCACGTGTGCAGCATGGAAATCGACGGGCTCGAAGGCCCCCTCCTGAACTGCACGACTAATGGGATACCGATATACGAGCTTTCCAGGGATCATCTTGCGGTCACGCCGAAATGGCGTTGCCGTCAAGAAGACGAAAGTGGCCTGTCCGGCAAAATGCTTAAGATAAGCAGCCCACGTTTGGGCAGGAACATGGTGCGCCTCATCGAAAATGATGAGGTCAAACAGTGAAGAAGGGCAGCCCTTCGTCAATGATGGCGAGGAGCTGTTCGGCGTCGACACCACAACGTCATAGTCTTCAAGTTCCCGCCAGTCGGCTTCGGTAGCCGGTCGTTCCTCGTGTCGCTTGACTGCCGGAGACGCCATTTCTTCCGGGATCACCCCAATTCGCCGTAGCGTCGACAGGACTTGGAAATGACTACTCACCTGCCGCCGAAGCGCATCCGAAGGTTCGACGATCAGGACACGATCTGCCCGAAGGAGAAATGGCAGCGCCATCATGACTGCCGTCTTCCCGTATCCCGTGGGTAAGCAGATGACTGACGGCTCGTCGTGAACGGAGGTGTGCGCCAGCACCGCGTGCAGCGCGCCCCATTGCCCTGGTCGAAACCCTCGGTTAGGAGAGTCCACCTGCTCTCGCAGGTTGACCTTGTGATGCGACGAACTGAAGTAGCCACGCATATTAGGCAATTGGCTGCAGGCTCGAAGGCCGATTAACGATAAGAAGTGTTATGAAGTCGCAGTTATCGCGATGCCGCTCACAGATTAGACGATACTGCCGATCCGGCCATAGCAGCGATTCCCATAGCTGTCCTTGTGTTCGTTTAGCTTTGTATCGAATGTCGATCTCTTGAAGCGCTTCCGGCAATAGGGGCACTGCAGCGTGTACGACGTACCTCCCAGGAGCGACCCCGACGCCCGCCGCGTCCGCGCCGTCCCGGGCGATGCTGAGGAGAACGCCTTGCCGAAGTATCCCGCCGACTTTGTGAGCTCAATTGGATATCGCGGTTCGAAGGTTTCCTCTGTCAGGGCAATCGCTCCGAGCTTCTCCGGCGTAAGCGACTTGATACCCACCTCGCCGCTAGCCCCGCCGGTACGATCCCAAACGTAGAGGTACTCCCTGCCCACACCATCCCTCCGTCGCTTGAACGACAAAGAGTAGGGTTCGACGGTTCTTCGATAACCGTCGTATTCCAGCTGCAGAAGTCTGCCTAGCCGGCCTGCCTCCATGACCGTGTC
>Ga0207107_1060_pt1 | contig 27950 bp, 25 predicted proteins | sample Alteio_BWMinHeat_75_FD_153555 | JGI IMG/M metagenome (GOLD analysis project Ga0207107, IMG submission 153555) | Enriched cells from forest soil in Barre Woods Harvard Forest LTER site, Petersham, Massachusetts, United States -... | ecosystem: Environmental > Terrestrial > Soil > Temperate forest >... | reverse complement strand
TAGCACTAGGTCATCCTTTGAAAGCTCAGGAAAAACACTCCATTTTTATGATTTAAAGCGACTGCCCAAGCACTATGACATTGACCGACTGCCCTATTCTTTAAAAATTCTGCTGGAAAACTTGCTGCGATGTGAAGATGGTATTTCTGTCAACAAAAAAGACATCGAGGCTTTGCTCCGCTGGGATCCCAAAATCCCATCGGACGATGAAATTGCCTTTACGCCGGCGCGCGTGATTCTGCAGGATTTTACAGGCGTGCCGGCGGTGGTGGATTTGGCAGCGATGCGGGATGCGATGCAAAAACTCGGCGGCAAAGTCTCTCGCATTAACCCGTTGTCTCCCGTAGAATTAGTGATCGATCACTCGGTGATGGTCGATTTTTATGGAAACCGAGAGGCTTTCGAAAAAAATGTCGCCACTGAATTTGGCAGAAACGAAGAACGATATGCATTTTTACGGTGGGGACAAACAGCCTTTCAAAATTTTCGGGTGGTTCCCCCTGGCACTGGCATTGTGCATCAAGTGAATTTGGAATATCTGGCGCGTGTGGTTTTTAGTCAAGAACAAAATGGAGAATGGGTTGCGTATCCAGACACCTTGGTCGGAACGGATTCTCACACCACCATGATCAATGGATTGGGTGTGTTGGGATGGGGTGTGGGCGGAATTGAAGCAGAAGCTGCTATGCTTGGCCAACCCGTTACCATGCTCATTCCAGAAGTGATCGGGTTTAAATTAATCGGTAAAATGCCTGAAGGAACAACCGCAACAGATTTGGTTTTAACCGTGACAGAGATGTTGCGCAAAAAAAATGTCGTCGGCAAATTTGTGGAATTTTATGGAGATGGTTTAGACCATTTGCCCCTTGCCGATCGTGCCACCATTGGCAATATGTCCCCTGAATACGGCGCAACCTGCGGAATTTTTCCCATTGATGCAGAAACCTTAAAATTTATGCGTCTGTGTGGGCGCGAAGAATCACACATTCAATTAGTAGAAGCCTATGCCAAAGCCCAAGGACTGTTTCGCACAACCGGCTGTCGAGAAGCTGAATACAGTGATATCGTCACCTTGGATTTAAGCACGGTTGTGTCTTGCATTGCGGGTCCGAGACGCCCCCAGGATCGGATTTCCATTCGCAATGCCAAAGAACAATTTCAAGATTTAATCAACACGCAAAATTTAAAAACCACAGAACAAATGGTTAAATTACAGGGCCACTCTTATCCGCTGACCCATGGCTCTGTCGTGATTGCCGCAATCACCAGTTGTACCAATACGTCTAACCCAGATGTGATGCTGGCTGCCGGTTTGCTTGCAAAAAAAGCCCATGAAAAGGGATTAACGAGCAAACCCTGGGTAAAAACCAGTCTTGCGCCGGGATCGCAAGTGGTAACCGATTATTTAGACAAAGCAGGACTCACAAAGCCGCTAGAAGCCTTGGGCTTTGATCTGGTTGGCTATGGTTGTACCACGTGCATTGGCAATTCAGGACCACTCTTAGAGCCCATTAGTCAGGCCATCAAAGAGGGGAATCTATCAGCAGCGGCCGTGTTATCGGGCAATCGAAATTTTGAAGGACGTATTCATCCCGAAGTGCGTTTTTCCTATTTAGCTTCTCCCCCACTGGTTGTCGCTTATGCATTGGCAGGTACGATGAATATCGATTTTTATACGGATCCTTTAGGAGTTGATGCTCAAAATCAAGCGGTTTATCTAAAAGACATTTGGCCAAGTTCCGCAGAAGTTCAGACTTTAATTCAAAAAACTGTCAAAGCGGATTTTTTTGAAAAGCGTTATCGCGAAGTATTTACGGGAGATCGCCATTGGCAAGGTTTAAGCATCCCAACCGGCGAACAATATGATTGGCATAATAACTCTTCTTACGTTAAGCTACCGCCCTTTTTTGAAGGCATGAAATCACAACCGCCCAGCAAATTGGAAAATATTCATCGGGCGCGAGTCTTAGCCATTTTAGGGGATTCTGTGACAACGGATCATATTTCGCCTGCAGGGGATATCGCTAAAAACAGTCCCGCAGGAGAGTATTTACAAAAGCTGGGCATTGCGCCACACGATTTTAATTCTTATGGATCACGTCGCGGCAACCACGAAGTGATGATGCGAGGGACTTTTGCAAATATTCGTCTCAAAAATCAATTGGTCGAAGGCACAGAAGGCAATTGGACGCTGCATTTACCCTCGGGTGAAAAGATGTCTATCTTTGATGCCGCCATGCGTTATCAGCAAGAACACTATCCGTTGATTGTCATAGCCGGCAAAGAATATGGATCGGGCTCTTCCCGCGACTGGGCCGCCAAAGGCCCTCGTTTGTTGGGTGTACGGGCCGTGATCGCAGAAAGCTTTGAGCGTATTCATCGTTCTAATTTGATTGGCATGGGCGTGCTTCCCCTTCAATTTCTGCCCGGAGAAACGCTCAAATCTTTGGGTCTCAGTGGCCGAGAATTTTATTCGATTGATCTCGAAAAATTATCACATCGAGAAAAAATCTCTATCCATGTCGTGTCTGAAAACGGCGAGAAAAAAACATTTACAGTGCTCGTCCGTATTGATACGCCCAAAGAAATAGAATATTATCAACACGGCGGCATTTTACATTATGTCTTAAGACAGTTATTAAAATAGGGGATTACATGGAAACGCGCATTGAAAAAGACAGCATGGGCGAACTCAAAGTCCCCAAAGACGCTTTGTATGGCGCCCAAACCCAACGTGCAATTGATAATTTCCCCATCAGTGGCTTAAGAATTCCGCGTTCTTTTATTAGAACTTTAGGATTAATAAAAGCGGCTGCTGCAAAAGTCAATGCGGATCTTAAATTACTCAAACCAGAACTCGCAAAAGCCATCATCGATGCAGCAGAGAGTGTCGCCGAAGGACAATACGATGATCAGTTTCCGCTGGATATCTTTCAAACCGGCTCTGGCACCAGCACTAACATGAATGCGAATGAAGTCATTGCACGCTTAGCCAGTTTAAGAAGCAATCAAAGCATTCATCCCAATGATCATGTGAACCGATGCCAAAGCAGTAATGACGTTATCCCAACCGCGATTCATGTGAGCGCGAGTTTGGATGTTCATCATCTGCTGCTCCCGGCTTTACAACATCTCTTAAAAACCATCTCAGCGCGTTCAAAATCCCTAGAAAATAGCCTCAAAACAGGCCGGACGCATTTAATGGACGCGATGCCTTTAACCTTTGGGCAAGAATTAGGGGGCTGGGCAACCCAAATCCAACAAAATATCGCCCGAATCGAAGCAACGCTGCCACGCATTCATGCCTTAGCGATTGGTGGAACCGCGGTTGGAACCGGTATCAATGCCCATCCTGAATTTGGAAAACGGGTGACCATTGAACTGCACAACAGAACTCAAATTCCCTTTACGCCACATCCCAATTATTTTATGGCTTTAAGTGCACAAGACGCCATGGTAGAACTCTCGGGACAATGTCGCGTGATTGCTGTTAGCCTCAGCAAAATTGCAAACGATCTGCGTTTGATGAACAGCGGTCCTCTGGCGGGCTTAAACGAAATTGTGCTCCCCAGTTTACAACCCGGCAGCAGCATCATGCCAGGAAAAATTAATCCCGTGATCCCAGAAGCGGTTTTAATGGCAGCTGCCCAAGTCATCGGAAATGACACGACCATCAGTATTGCTGGTCTTTCCGGAAATTTTCAATTACACACCATGCTGCCGGTGATTGCGTATAATATTTTATTGAGTCTTAAATTACTCTCAAACAGTTCCTTGGCACTCGCTGACAAAGCCATCGCGGGGTTTACAATAAACGAAGCGCATATTCAAGAACAATTATCAAAAAATCCAATCCTGGTTACGGCATTAAATCCCATCATCGGTTATGAAAAAGGCGCTGAGATTGCCAAGCGCGCGTATCAAGAAAAACGATCCATTCAAGAAGTTGCAGAAAGCATGACTTCGCTTTCCCAAGAAGAACTCGAGCGTCTCTTAGATCCCAAAACCCTCACCCAAGGTGGCATTGAAAAATAAAAAGTTAGTCAATCAACCGTTTTGACGGCGAGCATCCTGTAGTCCATCCTGAAGTAAGTAATTAGGATAATTCGGTTGATAGGGATATGACGCTGTTTAAAAAAGTCGTTCGAGTACTCAGCACCAGTTGTTTTTTATGGTTTATTGCCCATGGGCTTGCTCATGCCATAACTTCCCCTGCCCCTCACCATCCAACCGAATATGAAAAAAATTGGGCCTCTAATCTTAGCCAAGATATTCAGCGCGATTTTAAGAACTATTTTAAAAGCGATAATTTGTTGATTCTGGGCGATACCTTTCTGGCAGCCGGCGTTTTGGCCAACACAGGCCTCGACCGCGCCTTCCGCAATCACTGGCAAACCGATCTCCGAACCAAATCAACCGATCATGTCCTTGCCATCCCTAGAACGATTGGTGGGCTGTCTTATTACTATGGCCCCCTCTTTCTCATCAGCATGGGGGTTGGGCATTTACGCGAGCACACAGCGTTGGGGAATGTGGTTTATAACTGGGGTTATCGAAGTTTAAGAACCTTTCTCATCGGTGGCATACAACAAGTGTTTCTCACCAACCTATTAGGCGGCGGCAGACCCAAAAACAATCAAGATTCAAAATGGCAACCCTTTCGGTATCAAACGGGTGTCAGTGGACACGCCTTTTACGGCGCTATCCCGCTTCTCACCGCAGCGATGATGAGTGATCCCCCGCTACTCAAATACGGGCTCTATGCCTTTTCTGTGCTGCCTGGCGTCTCCCGAATCAACGGAGATTGTCACTATTTATCTCAAGTTATCTTGGGGTGGACACTCGCCTTTCTCTCGGCACGTAGCGTGTACCAATCGGACTCTGAACGACAACCTGCCTTTCAAATGGGTGTTTACCCAAAATCAGACGGCGCAATGTTAGGTGGTCAGCTTAAATTTTAATCTTGCCAGAATGCGTTCAATGTGCAAGATTATAAGAACCTAATCCGCGCATTTTTTAAGGAATACACACCATGCTTCGTTTTATTTTACTCACACTCGGTGTTTTCTGTATCGCTCAGTCCCCCGTCATGGCTGAGGATTTTCTAGAGGCTAACAAAAAAAAAGCGGGCATACTGACGCTTCCCAGCGGTTTGCAATATAAAATAATCCAAGAAGGTAAGGGTGAAGCGCCAGGTCCTACGGATTTTGTGACCGTTAATTACCGTGGAACTTTAGTCGATGGCACAGAATTCGACAGCTCATATACGCACCAAGCACCCGCTACTTTTGCAGTTAATGCCGTTATTCCAGGCTGGACAGAAGCCTTACAATTAATGAAACCCGGTTCCAAATGGAGAGTCTACCTACCACCCAACCTGGCCTATGGTGCACGCGGCGCGGGTCGAGCCATTGCCCCAAACGCCACGCTTATTTTTGATATTGAATTACTGGCCGTAAAATCCGCATTGGATGAAAACCCAGAAAACGAAAAAATGGAGATAGAGGAAGAAGGTTAATCCTCTGCGCGCATGCAAGACATGACACCCGCCGATGTTGAAAAAACGCTCTTAGCCATTGTACGAGAGTTTCTATCGGAATTTAAAGCCGAACGCGCCATTCAACAACTAACGCTCAATGCTTCTTTAGATCGAGATTTAGGCATTGATAGTTTAGGAAAAGTCGAACTTTTTCTAAGAATCGAAAAGGCTTTTTCGGTAAAATTTGATGATGCCTTAATGATCGAAGCCAATTCCCTACAGGATATTGCGCTGGCCATTCAAACAAGAAACACAGAAGAAAAACCCAGGCTTGCAACATTTACGACGCCTTTAGAAGCCCCAATACGCGAAACAAAAGCCGATCCCTTATCTTCTAAAACATTAGTAGAAGTGTTGCTAAGACGATCCGCCGAAGACCCCAATCGCCCGCATATTTATTTGCAAGACGAACGAGGATCAGAAGAAATTATTCGATACGGCCAATTATTAAAAACTGCGACACACGTTGCGGCGGGCCTCCGTGCACAAAAATTAAAACCTGGTGAAACCGTTGCCATTATGCTACCTACCTGTGCTCAGTTTTTTTATGCGTTTTTTGGGGTATTGTTGGCAGGCGGGATCCCCGTACCGATTTATCCCCCACTGCGTGCGGATCGCATTGAAGAATATGCCGTACGAGAAGCCAGCATTTTAAATAACGCAGAAGTCCGCATTTTAATTACTTTTGACAAAATTGAAACCTTAGCAAAACTCTTGCGTGTTTTTATCAAAAGCTTAAACACGGTCACAACGGTGCAGCTGTTATTGGAAAATTCAGGACAGGTACCATCGCTCACACTACAGCCTTATGATCCGGCTTTAATTCAATATACCTCGGGCAGCACCAGCGATCCCAAAGGGGTTTTATTGAGCCATCACAATTTACTCTCTAATATACGCGCTTTTGGCAAGGCCATGCATCTCAGTTCCACCGATGTCGGTATTAGCTGGCTACCCCTCTATCACGACATGGGCTTAATCGGCGCCTGGCTAGGCAGTCTCTATCATGCCTTTCCTTTAACCGTTCTATCGCCCATCTCTTTTATTAATCGCCCAGAACGATGGTTATGGGCCATCCACTATCATCGTGGAACAGTCTCAGCAGGACCTAATTTTGCGTATGAATTATGCGTTCGAAAAATTGAAGCGGCTGCCATTCAAGGATTAGATTTAAGTTCGTGGCGATTAGCCTTCAATGGTGCGGAAGCTGTCGATCCCAGAACCTTAGAACGATTTGTGAAAAAATTTGCGCCTTATGGTTTTAATCCCAATGCACTGTGTCCGGTTTATGGGCTTGCAGAATCTTCCGTAGCCCTTACGATCCCCCCATTACCACATGTCCCCAAAACGGATGTCATTTTGCGCGAGCCTTTTGAAAAAGAACATCGGGCAATACCTGCTTCAAATCAAGACATGCAGTGTTTGGAATTCGTTTCCTGTGGCAAACCCATACCGGAACATGATATCCGCATTGTAGACGAACAAGGCCATGAATTGGGTGAACGAGAAATTGGCAGTCTACAATTCACAGGCCCATCGGCCATGATTGGATATTATCGAAACAATCAAGCCACCGAGGCTATCTATCAAGACGGCTGGTGGGATTCGGGGGATTTCGCCTATCTGGCAGAAGGGAATGTTTATATTACAGGCCGTAAAAAAGATATGATTGTAAAGGCCGGACGTAATTTATACCCACAAGAAATCGAGGCCGTTGCGGCAGAAATTAGAGGGGTTCGTAAAGGCTCGGTGATTGCGTTTGGCGTGCCCGATCCCAAATGGGGCACTGAAAAATTAGTCATCGTTGCAGAAACACTGGAAACAAAATCGAGCGTTCGTCAACAAATGATTTCCGAAATTATTGAAAAAATATCCATTGTTTTAGCAATTCCACCCGATGAAGTTGTTTTGGTACCCTTAAGAACGATTCCCAAAACTTCCAGCGGAAAACTACAGCGCTCGCTGTGCAAACAATTGTATCTTGACGGAAAACTGGCGCGGCGCAGCCTACCCGTCAGCATGCAAATGCTCAAGCTTTTTCTAAAGGGCATTGTGATCTCGTTGATACAAAATTGCAAAAAAATAGTGCGATTTTTCTATACAGCTTATGTAGCTGTGCTCTTATTGTTTTTTATACCACTCATTTTTGCTACTGTAGTGCTGCTTCCCCGCAAATTTGCCGCTAAAATCGGCCGTTTCTTGGCACGATTATTATTGGGGCTGAGTATTGGACCCATTACGGTCACGGGTTTAGAACACACCCGTTCTGCTAGCCCCATGATTTTCATTGCTAACCATGCCAGCTATCTCGATTCTCTGTTGTTATTATCATATCTACCATCGGATGTGGCTTTTGTCGGTAAAAAAGAACTGCAACACTGGCCCATCGTCAGCACAATCCTCAAAAAACTAGATTATCTCAGCGTAGACAGAATGGATTTTTCTAAGAGCCAAACAGAATTGGAACAAATGGCTCAGATCTTAGGACAAGGTCGATCATTGGTTATTTTTCCCGAAGGAACCTTTACGGAAGCACTGGGACTGCGTCCCTTTAAACTGGGCGCTTTTAAATTAGCCGTCGATACTCAAATACCCCTATGTCCCATTGCATTAGAAGGCACGCGTCTGTTTTTGCGAGGCAATCACGTACTCCTAAATTGGACACCCCTTAAAATAACCTGTTTTGAGCCGCTCTATCCCACCAGCACAGAATGGTCTGAAGTGACGCGATTACATTCAGAGGCACGTGCGGCCATTGCCAAACACTGCGGGGAATTATCCATTGATTTCTACCCATCTTAATCTCAGTAATCAGTGTATCGCTGCAGGAGATACAGAAGAAGCCCTAAAACATCTGTATAAAGTTCTGCAGCTGGATCCTCGCCATGTGCCTGCTTACAATAATTTGGGCAGATTATTATATAAACAAGGCCGTGTTCAAGAAGCCATTCCCTATTTTGAAAAAGCTTTACGCATGGATCCCAACTATGGGGAAGCGCATTATAATCTTGCACTGAGTCTGTCCAAGCAAAATCAACTCGATCGCGCCGTCACACACTATCAAGAAACCCTCCGGTTGTTTCCAGAACATCCCAACGCCCATTTTAATGTGGGATTGATTTATGTTGAAGAATCCAATTATCCACTGGCCGAAAACCATTTAAGCAAAGCACTGGCCTTAGAACCCAATAATATCGAAGCTTTAAGACAACTGGGACAAGTTTATGTTCAATTGGGAAAAATAGAACCTGCAATAGAAATTTATCAAAAAGCACTCTTATTATCTCCAAACTTGGGAGATGTATATCATAATCTCGCCATTTTATATTTACGCAATCAAAATCATGCTCAAGCGTTGGTCCATTTTCAAAAAGCCCTTGAGCTGGATCCCAGGAATGATACCGCAAAACACATGATCTCAGCGCTGAGCGCATTGCCCACCAGCGCTGCGCCAAGCGAGTATATCGCCCGACTGTTTGATCAATACGCAGACTATTACGACACGCATCTAAAAACTCAATTAAATTATCAAGTCCCTGGACTACTCCGTAATGCGGTGGGGCGTTGTCTCGGCAGCAATCCTAAAGCGGGACGCATATTAGATTTGGGATGCGGAACAGGCCTGTGTGGCGTTATGTTTCGGGATTTGGCCTTAGAACTGATTGGCGTGGATTTATCCCCCAAGATGATCGAAAAATCTACCGTTTTGGGTGCTTATGACAAGCTGATTGTTTCTGATCTCAATCCATATTTAAGTCAAGTTGAGTTAATACCCTTTGATTTGATTATTGCAGGGGATGTATTGGTTTACAGTGGAGATTTAGAAGCTCTTTTTATCAATATTGCAAAAAATTTAGCACTCAAGGGTTTGTTTGCTTTTAGTACAGAATTTTTAGAAAGGGGCAATTATTCTTTACAAACCACTGGGCGCTTTGCGCATTCGAGTTTGTATATTCGTGAGCTTGCCCAAAATAATGGTTTTCTGATTTGTGCAGAAGAAATGATCACGCTGCGAGAGCAAGCGGGTGTTGCAATTCAGGGGCAGATTTTTGTGCTCAGCACCCGCACACAGCGCTAGACGCTTATTCTTTGCTTTTAACATCAGAAAATAGAGAGGGTTCCCAATTAGGAATTAAAACCATAAAACCAGACACACGACGCGCATTAGGCGTTTTATTTTCCCTGTTTTGAATTGCAAGGTCTATATATTTATCCTGTAAATCTTTCAGTTCTTTTAAGTATGCATTCTGTTGCTCTTCTGTTATCCAAAAACCAGGCGTAGCAAATCTTATTTTTTCTTTTTCTAAATCTGCCTCAATTTTTGAAAAAGTTTGCTTAATGATAAGTCGAGAAACCTTTCTTGAGAGAGGACCCTCCTTGAAAGTTGAGACACCCTCTACCAAAAAATTAGGTCGCAAACTTAAATCATGTGTTTTTGGCTTTTGTATGATGCCAATCTTGGCGAGTTCATCAAGATATCGAAGACTTTCTGCGGTCGAAAGATGATGTTCTTTTGCGACTTGCTCTGGGGTTTTTTGATGCACATACAGTTGAGAAAAATAGGCATAAAGATAGAGATGGTCGGCTAAATATTGCTCTTGAGCATCTGTAAAAAAATCCCCCTTCTTGCCAGCAGGTTCTGCGAAAGCAGACGAAGCTACAATAGTTAAAAAAATAACAACGATCGAAAATAAATTTTTCATTTAATCACTCCTGAAAATCGCCAAAACTAAGCTTCAAATACGTCCTCTAAAGCATGGCTTTCCAAAACCCGCTCTCCCCATGTCAATAAAATATCGGGATTGGCATGCACAATTTTCTGACGGTAAGACTCTGGGATGATTTTGAATTTACGTTCCAATAGACGTAACAAGAAAGTGCTTTCACCTTGTTGAACACCTTCCTGACGACCCTGTTCAATACCCTGTTCAATACCTTTTTTAATGCCAAGACGCTCGGCGGTTGTTATATAGCCCATATTTACTTCCTCCTCTTCAAACTGCTCTATTGCTTCTTGATATTCTACCTCAAGCTCAGACGGTAGAACCATAATCCAATCAATAAAACGATATAGGGTTAATATATCGTCTTTAGTCCACCCTCGAAGGTACAGACTCCGAGTTAAACGAATCTTAGTTGCCAGTTTAGCTTGTGGATCCTGTTTGTCCAAAACGGCTAACTGGGCCAAAATAACGGGCGCAAAGCGATTGCTCGACATTTCCAATTCAGGAATACGCGCCTTATAGTCAAGCAGTTTGATCACTGAAAACCGTACTTCAAGGGAAGAACCCCAAAATTCTTCTTTATAAGAAGTCGGTCTCCACTCTGGATCATTATCAATCAAGATAACCACGCTCGCAATAGGTGTGTTATACAAATCCCGCAACCGATAGCGGTAGACCAACATGCGTTCTCCAATATCCTGTTCTGATTTGCGCTGCCTACCTTGAATTTCTATATGCACTAATATGGCAGCTTTCTGACCGTTTTTATGCCAAACCTCCATCACCTTATCTGCAACCCGATTTCCCACGGGTGCATTTCTAGTAATTTTTTTTACTTCCTTGTCCAGAGATTTATAGCCTTTTTCCCAATCAATTTCTGAATATTTTGATGGCCAGCAGAATGCAACAAAGTCTTCAAAATATACGTCCATAATTTCTTTCCACGGAGTATCGGTATCTAATCTGGGCTTAGATTTGGCTTTTATTGTAGACATTTCTCACCTCGGATAAATATTCCTGTTGGATCTTATTGTTTGCGTCAAACGCAAAAAAAGATATCCGATATTTAATGCAGGATATTTATCGGGTGTTTAATCCCTCTAGAATAATCATTTTCTTCCCTATAGAATAGACAGCATCACTCAGTTCTATTGCAATAGGGGGTATTAAATGAGCGCCGCATCAGAAACAATGAAAATTTTATTCGTCAACGACACAGAAAACCACTATCACTGGGGCTGCACAGGCACTAGCCTTGCACTAAAAGAAAAAATCCAAGACCTTGGTTTTGAAATAATACCTGTTTCAATTAAGTCAACCAAAACTTGGACAACGTGGGGAACAAATACACCACGCACTGTTGAAGAGTTTAAAGATGAGCAAGTATTTACAGACTTTTGCAACAGAAATCCGGAATTAATAACCCAATTAAAATCAGCAGACGCACTCGTCATCAATGGCGAGGGCACTATTCACGGTGGATTGCGTGCCAATCCCTTAAATCTCCTGTATTTTGCCTATATTGCTAGAAGGTTTTTTTTAAAACATGTTGAAATCATTAATCATTCTGTTTACCCTGAGGATTTTTCAAGCACCCAATCTCGCCCTGATTTTTCTATACCGCAAAGCGACTCAGACAAGAAAACAGTTCAGGATCTATATAAAATGGTATACGAGACATTGGACTACGTAGCCATCAGAGAACCCATAAGCCTTGCAATAGCAGAAAACTGGAACTTAACACGACGACCGACACTCAGTTTTGATTGCATGCCGCTTTATATAAGAGACCATTACACCAGAAAAAAAGCATCTTCTAATACGATAGTCATCGCCGGTTCCGTTGCTTGGGAGGAAGCTGCCATGCCTGCGCTCGGACAATATATACGGCAGCAACTTGAACAAGGCTATGTCGTAAAAATACTGATTGGTGCAAAGGCTGATCCCGCACAAGATGATGCCAATTTTGTGGAATGTCTGGAACGCACTCTGGGTGATACATGGCAAAAAGTCTCTGTAATCGATGCACAAAGCTTGGATGAATGGCTAGAAACCATAGAAAATGCAGCACTTCTTGTTTCAGGTCGATTTCACTATTCAATTGCAGCGGCTTGTTTAGAAACTCCTTTTGTTGCCTTAAACAGCAACACGCTGAAAATACATGGTCTTATGAATATATTAGAGATGCCCGAACCACTCATTTACGAAAACCCAGAAAATTTATATCAGCAATTGATTGAGAGAACAGAAACGGCATTGGGTACGACACCAAAGAATTATACTCAGACGCTCTGTGAGTTAGCAGAAAATAATTTTAGTGGTTTGAAAGCATTACACGCCGTTGAATCAGATCCCCCTACAGTGCTATTTGCTTTATGGCTCGCTAGAGGGCAAGACCCACAACTCAGGGCTATTGGAGAAACTGGCGCATCCACTACAGTTGGGTCGCCTGGATCTACAGTTGGGTCGCCTGGATCTAGCCCCAGGGGCCACTCATAAATCTACAAATGCTTAGGGGGCTCATAGACAAAAGCTTACACGCAAGACTGCAATAAACCTATAAGATAGGAGACGTTTAAATGAAAATCGATGGGAGGATCATATGACCACGATCTTAACTCCAGAGAAGTCGTTTAACGGCCCACTCAATGAAAACCGAGTGTTGATGTTTGAAGTTTTAAGTGAGCGTCAACAGAAAAGGCAGCAACAGAAATCCATACGTTCATTACCAGAAGTGCAGTTGGTCGAACGCGTGCTACAACAGTACATGTTGGAATCACTGATTCGGCATTAAGGCATCTTTTATATTGCAGGGCGGGCGCTGGTGTCCGCCCTTTCGAGACCAAGCCTAAACGCGAATAGCCCGCAGCACAGAAGGCTGCACTCGAATGCGTTCTCGATATTTTTCGATAATCTGAGGCGTCAATGGTCGATGATGATCGTCTTTTAATTCGCCATCCAATTGCAAAGCCAATTGTTTTGCTGTTCTTAGCATGAGTTCAAATGCAGAAATCGCCTGATTGGAGCTTGTGGCCGCAAAAAATAAAGTAAGACCAGGTGTTGTAAAAGTTTCCATTTTAGAGATCTCAAAAAAACCCGGCTCTACCGCAGAAACAACACTGAAGATAGGCTCGCCTGTACCATCGATGTTTGAAAACCGATGAAAAATTTGCATTTCCCCATAGAAAATATGCACTTCGCTCAAGGCCTCTACAACCTGTTTACCCAAAAACAAGTGGGGACGTCTGGCCATCAGATGTAATGCGATGATGGTTGCGCGGGGTTCGTTCTGAATGTGTTCTCTGTTCTCTTCACTTTCTTGAATATCTTCAATATCTTCAAAATTTTCCTGTCGCATCACAGATTTCATTTTTTTTCTAAAAAGTCCACTTCTTCTGGAATCCCAAATAATGCCTGCAACAATCACACAGCCTAATACTAACAAGACCAATCTGAGACTGGTTTCCATGCGAGCTTCCCCCTAAGAAAATTTAAGTGGCGACCACTAATTCCATTGCTTGTTCCACATCCACAGACACTAATCTTGAAACACCGGGCTCTTTCATCGTCACACCCACCAAGTGATGCGCCATTTCCATGGCCAGCTTGTTATGCGTCACAAAGACAAATTGTACGGTTTCTGACAGTTGTTTTACCAATTCACAAAAACGACCCACATTCGCATCATCTAAGGGTGCGTCTACTTCATCGAGTAAACAAAAGGGCGCTGGATTTAATTGGAAAATCGCAAACACCATTGCCACGGCTGTCAATGCCTTCTCACCACCCGATAACAGATGAATAGAACTATTGCGTTTGCCCGGCGGCCTAGCGGTCACGGTAACACCCGATTCCAATAAATCTTCACCCACCAACTCAAGAATGGCTTCACCGCCCCCAAATAAGCGTGGGAATAAGGCTTGAAACTCGGTATTCACTTGTTCAAAAGTTTCTTTAAATCGAGCACGCGTTTCTTTATCGATTTTGCGGATAGCTTCTTCTAAGGTTTGAAGGGCTTCCGTCAAATCAGCATGCTGCGCATCTAAATAATTTTTGCGCTCAGATTCACTTTCGAATTCTTCAATGGCCGCCAAATTAATAGCGCCTAAGCGTTCAATGCGTTTTGTGACCTGTTCTAAAGCAAGCGCCCAGTCTGATTCCGTGGCTTCAGGAGGAATGGCTTGAACAATTTGTTCGAGGGTTTTGCCCGTTTGTGCTAAATTTTCTTGCACGGTTTGACAGCGGACTTCAATTGCTTGCCACTCCATGCGCAAGCGCTCTAAAGTCTCGCGAAGTCCTTGGGCTTCTTCTTCTAAAGAATGCCGCTGTTTCTCCAGTGTCCGTAAAGTCTGCTCTAACTCATCCAATACCGTGCGAGCGAAATTTAAAGCATCTTCCGCCACCATGCGTTTTTCCAGGTATTCTTCCAAACTCTGTCGCATTTCCGTCTTCGGCGCCTGTAAGGCTTGTAATTGTTGTTGCAAGGCAGTGCGGCGTTCTGAGATTGCCTGTTGCTGTTTCAGTAAGCGATTTAAGCCCTCTTCAATGGCCTGTTGTTGAGTGCTCAGCGTTTGAGCGCTTAAAGCTAACACATGTGCTTTTTCTTTGGCAGCGCTTGCGTTTTGACTGGCTTCCCGTAACAAATCACGCAAATTATCGCGTTCTGTTTGTAAAGCAACCCGTTTCTTGGCATACGCTTCCATCGCATCCAGTGCCGTTTGTAAGCTCATACGCGACAAGGCAATTTCTTCTTCTGCTAATTCAACTTTTTGTTTTTGCTCAGCGCTTTCTGTCAGTAAGCGCGCTAAGCGTGCTCGGATATGTTCTAAACGCGTACGTTCTGCGCTTATCTTAGCCGATATTTCGTTTAATAAACGAGATTCCTCTTGTTGAGCTGCATGTAAAGAGTCTCGTTTTTGCTCGAGCACTGCAATGGTTTCTTGATGGTGTTTTAGATCAGATTCTGAAGTCTGAATCTGATCTTGAAGTGCTGCAAGCGTTAACCCAAGCTCTTTGAGCTCTGATTCTCGCGCTAAAATCCCAGCATGCCCTTCGGTTCCACGATACACTTTCAACCAATTGCCCCCTAACCAAACGCCGTCTCGAGTAACAATCGACTCGCCTGATTTTAGATTTTTTTGTCGTTGCAAAGCGTCTGATAAATTATCGGCTACATAGATACCCGACAATAAGGACGCAGCCGATAATTCTCCGCTTACTTTGTGGATTAATAAATCTGAATGATTGGGATGAGTCGCAAACGCAGCGCTGTTGTGCGTCTGATCAATAAAGCTTAGATGCCCTTCACTCAGTCCCTCTAAGAGCCCTGCAATCGCATCCATGCCAGAGACACACACGGCTTCCAAGGCTGAACCCAGTACGGTTTCAACGGCACGTTCGAACCCAGATTCTACGCGCAACACTTCTCCCAGCCGTGGATTTTCTAATACCCCGGCGGATTCTAACCATCCTGAAATAGAGGCATTGGTTTTTCCAAGCGCTGCCTGTTGCAAGGCTTCGAGCGAAGCGCGCCTGCCCTTTAAGATCTGCAAACGACTGCGCAATGCATCCAATTGCGTGCTTTCAGTCCCTAAAATCTCTCGTGCGGCTGTTAATTCTAAAGACAATCCGTTTAGTTGCGCTGCCGTACTGCCTGCACGCTCTTGATCCAAACGGTCTTGTTCTAAAGCCGCTAAGTGTCGCTCTAAATCTGCGATATTAATTTCAGATTGTTCCCGCTGTAAACGCTCAAACTGCGTCTTTGCGCTCGCACTTTGTTTTTCTAATTGTTCAATTTTCGCTTTTTCGACTTCAGCCGTGCGCTGGGGTTTCTCAGCATCTTGTTGAAAAGTCTCAAAGCTTTGATTCCAATGCCGCATACCCTCTTCGGCTTGTAGACGTACGGCTTCGGATTGTTCTAAAACAAGACGCGCGGCCTCTAAATCGGGGCTCAATATCGCTAATTCTTCTTTCAATCCCGACAAACGCACCTGATCTTGATTGGATTGTGCAGTGGTTTGTTGGAAATTTTGCTCGACATCTAACAGATCTTTTTCCAATGCCTCTTCGCGCTCACGGTGATGCTGCAGGGTTTGTTCGATTCGCGCAATGTGCGTGCCGATATCGTAATATTGACCTTGCTCTTTTTTCCAAGCATCCATTTTTTCCGTATGATGCTGACGCTGTTTTTCCAAATCTAATTCAAGATGCGTGCGCAAGGCCAATTTTTCTTCGAGCCCCGTCGACAAGCTACGAATACTATTCGCCCGCTCTTGTAATTGGACATTTAAAACCTGCCATCGTAAAGCAGATAATTCCGCTTCTAAGCGATCTTGCTCTTCTTTGTATTGCTTATAGCGCCCAGCAGACTCTGATTGGCGTTTGAGACGCTCCAGTTGTTTTTCCAGTTCTTGTCTAATATCATTGAGTCTATCTAAATTCTCACGCGTATGACGCATGCGGATTTCGGTTTCGTGCCGACGCTTACGATACAGGGAAATCCCAGCGGCTTCCTCTAAAAATGCCCGTAATTCTTCCGGTCGCGCCTCGATAACCCGAGATATCATCCCTTGCTCGATGATGGCGTAACTTCGAGGCCCCAATCCAGTTCCCAAAAAAACATCCGTCACGTCTTTACGCCGACAGCGCGTTCCATTCAAGAAATAATTGGATTGCCCATCGCGCCCCACCTCACGCCGTACTGAGATTTGAGCAAAACGCGCGTATTCCCCACCCAGTTTTCCATCCGAGTTGTCAAACACGAGCTCAATAGAGGCCTGGCCCACTGGCTTACGCGTTGAAGAACCATTGAAAATCACGTCCGTCATGGACTCGCCCCGCAAATTCTTTGCAGAGCTTTCCCCCATCACCCAGCGGATGGCATCAATGATATTGGACTTTCCGCATCCATTGGGGCCCACAACAGCCACTAAAGGGCTTGGCAGCTCCAAAACGGTTGGGTCAACAAAGGACTTAAATCCAGCGAGTTTAATTTTCTCTAATCGCAAGCTCATGATAATCGGGCCTGTTTACAAGAATTCATGGCCTCATAGCATATCGTAGAATTGAATGGCTTGCCATGAAAATCTATATTAGTTATTTGACTTTAAAATAGCTGGAATAAATTCCACCCCATTACCCAAAATAGACTAGAATATTTCTTATGAAAATCTTATTTGTCGATAACAGCAGAACCACGCGCGCTGCCATGACCATGGTCCTAGAAGAAGCAGGCTATACCGTCATGGCCGTTCCCACCGGCCAAGAAGCCATTGAAAAAATCAAAACAGAACCCTTTGATATCGCCATCATGGATCTTTACATGCCCCTGATGAATGGCTACGAAGCCGCCAAAATCATCCGCGCCTTACCCGATGCCTGCAAAGACATCCCCCTCATCGCCTTAACCGCGAGCAATGATCCCAGAGACAAAGATGTTTGCAAAACAGCAGGCATGAATGAATTTGTGCTCAAATCCGAAGATCACAAAGCTTTATTTGAGGTGCTGCGCAGTTACGCGGAAAAGCTCGCCTGATCATGGCTTGAAAAAGGGCGGACACAGAGGTCCGCCCCTACAGTTGTTGTAACTCTATAGAACCTACCTTTGTATCAGGAGCCGTCTTTGCGACACCGATTTACGGCTGGGAACTCATAGACATACAAAATAAACATGCATAATTTGCTAGGAGCTTTTGTCTTGCAATAACTGTAGGGGCGGACCTCCGTGTCCGCCCAAAACACAAAAATATGAGGGGATTCGTCATTCCCGCGTAGGCGGGAATCCATTCATCATCACTGTCTTCGGTTGGTTTGCCGTGCTGCCCCAGGCTCTGGTGTTACTGCACCTGTAGTAGATTGTCCCGCCGCAGCGTCATCAACTCCTGGGTATGCAGCACCCATTCTTGCTTGCGATGCACGTTCCTCAGCTTCTCGCCGAGCACGCGCCACCCTGTCTTCAGATGCCCGCTGCGCTTCTTCCTCTCCTTGTGCGTGCGATGCATCCTCCCCAGATAATTTTTCTTGTTGTTCTTGCAGCCACTCTACTGCCCACCACGCTTGTTGTCCCGCCTTCTCTGGCTTCTCCTGCGCCCGAGCTGCTTCCTGCCGTTGTTGCAATTCCGTTACTTCATACAGCACATCCTTCTCTTGCCACTTCCTTAATGCTTTAGAGAAAAACTCAAATTCTTTGAAAGCAATCACTTGTGCAGCGTCTCGAGGGAGTGGGTTTGGTACGGTCATTAAAGCTTCCAGGCGCGGCTGTACTAAAAGAAGAATTGTTTCGGAGTATGTGAGAACTAAATTGTGTACTTCTTTTTGTATTTCTGGACTCTTGTCTACAGCGACATCGCACTGTTTCCCTAAAAGACGAGCCTCGTCAATCAATGCCTCAATCTTTAATCGAATAGACGATTTAAACTCCCTAAAACTGTCCCCTAAACTGTTCCCTAAACTGTCCAGAAACCATAATGGCGTTCCAGATTGAGTAGGTGCAACTTCTATCCTCTCCAAAAATCCGTCTAATATCTGCTGTGCCTCTGCTAGCTTTTCTCTTGCTTCTTTTATTAAAGACATTTCGTTTGCTGATGTAGACATAGACCTCTCCTCCCATTGCTACTATTAAGATTAAATTGGACTTCAGCTTACAATCACTAGGCGGGAAAAGCAATACCCTATTTTTGTTTGCCTGTACTCTTTAAGGTGATGGCCCCATCAACATCGCTTTTATTTTTAAAACCTCTAGCAAATGCTGCTGCGCATCCTGATCGTTTGGATTTTCTTCTAAGCGCGCACGCAATCGAAATTCTGTTTTTTTAAATTCTGTTAATAAGATGCGAAATTCGGCTTGTTTCAGTCGGATGTCTTTTTCGGCTTTTGAATAATATTGCTTTAAATAAGAACTGCTGCCCCAGTGTAAATACAATCCATAACTGACAACACACAGCACGCCCGCAATCAAAAATCCCAAACGTCCCGCACGAACCCAGGGCAACACAAACCCTAAAGCTAATAAAAACAAACAAAGCGTTATGAACCAAAAGAGCAAGAGCATATTAAAAACTATATATAAATCAGAGATTTTCGATTATACAGGCCAGGCACGTATTAGGTCAATTAACAAAGGGCTTCTCTCTGGCTTAAATCAGGTTTACAATGCAGGACTAAAGCCACTGCAACAGGAGTCATGCTTATGTCTACCGCTGCTTGCCGCCCAGAAGGTGCTCCCTGGATATCCCCTTATGTGATTGTGCAAGACGTGGATCAGGCAGCGCATTTCTATGAAACAGCCTTTGGTTTTGAAAAAATCCATCTGGTTGCAGGAGAAGACAATTCCTGCTGGCATGCAGAAATGAAATACAGAGATCACCTCATTATGTTTGGGAAAGCGGGTACTTACGGGGGTAAAACCAAACCACCCCGAGCAAACGGCATTGAATCACCCATTAATTTGTATTTATATTGTGAAGACGTCGATGAGTTTCATGAACATGCTATTCGAGCCGGCGCAAAATCTGTAAGCGCACCCGAAGATACTTTTTGGAACGATCGCATGTGTCGCTTAGAAGATCCCGACGGTTATGTGTGGTGTTTTGCGACTTATTTGGGGGAAGACTGAGCACCCCCTATTCTGTGCGCGATCACACAAAGCCCAATTACTAATAAAACAAAAGGCCCAACCCACAAAAAAGCAGTATTCCATTGTAACGGCGGATTGTATAACGCAAATTCGCCATATCGGCTGCTGACAAATTCGATGATCTGCTGTTCTGATTGGTTCGCTTGTACTTTTTGGTAAATTTCATTCCGCAAATCCACTGCCAGCGGCGCCATGGAATCTGAGAGATTTTGGTTTTGGCAAACGCTGCAGCGCAGTTCGTGGATTATTTTAGAAAACAAGATTTGTTGATTTATATCTTGGAATGGATAGACATCAAGTGAAGTGTCATCCGGGATCCAGTCTTCATTTTTCATTTTCTAAAACCCCAATCATCGGCAATAATTTTTCTTGCCATACCATTGCATCCATTGGCCCAACGTGGCGGTGCCGAATAACCCCCCTTTTATCTATAATAAAAGTCTCTGGCGTACCATAAACGCCATAATCCATGCCCACTCGGCCATTCTGATCAAACAGAGTCAGACGATAAGGATTACCTAAGTTTTTTAACCAATTTTTGGCGTCTTCTAAACCATCGTGATAATTTAAACCCACCAAAAACAGAGCGTCCTGTTTTTTTGCTAATTGCATCCATAGTTCATGTTCTGTTTGACAACTACTACACCAGGTTGCCCAGATATTTAAAATTGTCACATGTCCCTGAAACAACGCTTCTGTGACGTGGCGAGTGGGATCTTCAACGGTGCTTAACTGAAAAGGCGGTGCTGTTTGTCCAATGAGTACAGAGGGCAATTCCTGCGGTTTTAAGGCCAGCCCTTTCCATAAGAATCCGCCAATAATTAGAAAAATACACAGTGGCGCCAGTAAAAGAAGACGTGGGGTCACTTTCGCCTCCCCCAAGCGCCTAAAAAACTCCCCAATGCTATCAAAAGCCCCCCTGCCCAAATCCATCGCACGAAGGGTTTATAGTAAATGCGCACGGACCAACTGCCCCCACCCAGAGGATCTCCCAAGGAAATATAAATATCGCGAAACATACCCGGATCAATGGCCGTTTCGGTCATTTTGATCCCTTGTGCCACAAAGGTTCGTTTTTCTGGACGCAAATCGGCAACTTGTTTTCCCTGTTTGGAGACCAGAAAATATCCGCGAGATCCAATATAATTACTCCCTTCGATGGGTTCAATGCTTTGAAATAAGATCTGATAGTCTGCAATTTCTAATACTTGATGCGGCTTGATGCGCAGGTCTCGTTCGACGTGATAATAGGAAACTAACGTAACCCCAATCACCAATATCGCCATTCCACCATGCGCGCTGATCATCCCCCAAGCGCCTTTCGATAAACCCCAAAACCCTTTTTGACGAATTTTATCGAAAGCGCTTTTAAAAGTCCCCAACCCAATCCAAATTCCCAATCCCAGTCCCAGCACAACGCCCATAGAAACAGTTTTGGCAAATATCCACGGCAGCAGCATGGCGAGTACGAGGCTAACAATAAATTCAATTTTTATTTTTTTTAGAATATCTCGACAAGCATTATGTCCCCATTTGCTTAAGGGCCCAAGGGGAATTAAGACTAAAACGGGGATTATCAAGGGAATAAAAACCGCATTAAAATAGGGAAACCCAACCGATAGCTTTTGACCCGTAAATGCATCATAAATCAAGGGAAACAAAGTGCCCAATAAAACCGTCGCACAACCTACCAATAAAAATACAGTACTCACTAAAATAGCAGTTTCTCGAGAAAAAAGTTCAATTTTAGCATCGTCATTGCGACCCCGAGCGCCGCGAGGGGGAAGCAATCCAGCCCGAACTGCATATAAAGCTAAAGCACCCCCAATGACAAGCAACAAAAACCCCAATAAAAACACACCCCGTTTAGGATCATTCGCAAAAGCATGTACGGACGTTAAAATTCCCGAACGCACCAAAAACGTCCCCAGTAAACTTAAAGCAAAAGCAATAATAGACAATAATATCGTCCAGCTTTGAAATATTCCCCGTTTATCACTCACCATTAGGCTATGAATCAGAGCAATCCCCACAATCCACGGCATAAAAGAAGCGTTCTCGACGGGATCCCAAAACCACCATCCGCCCCAACCCAACTCGTAATAGGCCCACCAACTGCCCAATGCAATCCCAATCGTGAGAAAACCAAAAGCAGCTAAAACCCACGATCGCATCCATTTTGCCCAGGGTAATTCTTCCGTTCTCGCCCCCCAAAGTGCGCTCACCGCAAACGCAAAAGGCACTGAAAATCCTACATAGCCCATATACAACACAGGCGGATGGAAGATTAATCCTGGATCTTGCAAAATAGGATTTAAATCACGACCATCGATGGGTGACAGGGGCAAAAATCGCGCAAAGGGATTAGACGTCGCCCATAAAAATAACAAAAAACCAAAAGCTATCATGCCCAAAACAACCAAGACTCGCGTACTAAAAATTAAGGGCAATCTGCGCGAGTCCAAACTCACTGCAAGCATCCAGACACTCAGTAAAAATACCCACAACAATAAAGATCCTTCGTGACCACTCCATATTCCACTGATTTTGTATATCCAAGGCAAACTGGCGTTAGAGCTCTGCGCGACATAAGCAACCGAAAAATCGTCCTGTACAAAAGCATATCCCAGACACAGGAAACTCAGCGTAATAAAAAAGCATTGTCCTAATACCAAGGACCGAGCAGTTTGCATCCACGCCTGATTTTTTTTAAAAATACCCGCGCACGGTAAGACGCATTGTAAGCCCGCTAAGCATAAAGCAAGAATCAGAGCAAAGTGACCGAGTTCTGGAATCATGGTTTTATCCCAGGGGGCATATAATTCTCATCGTGTTTTGCTAAGATTTCATCAGCCAAAAATAAATCCTTCCCTACCAAGCGCCCAGACGCCACAACACCCTGGCCTTCTTTAAATAAATCGGGCAAAATTCCCGAATACTGAATGGTCAAGCGATGACTGAAATCTGTGACGACAAATTCAAGTTGCAAGGCTTTACCGCGCACAAGGGATCCTTTTTCTACCATTCCGCCAATGCGAATACGGCGTCCCATTTTTGCTTCATCCAGTCTGTTTTGACTGATTTGCGTAGGTGTAAAATATAAATTTATATTTTGACGCAATGCCATCAAAATTAAAAAAACGGCAATGGCCGTACTAAAACCCAAAATAACCATCCAGATCAAACGACGTTTACGAATGCTGTTCATAAAGCTTAGCGATACGCCGCCATTCTACTGCAACTAAAATAATATTCATGCCCAACAGAAAAAAAGCCAAACCATAACAGGGCCAAATATAAACCGCATAGTGACTCATGGTATTTTTCCTGCCCCAATGATGATGTCGCCACGAACCCGAATACTCACGATCACCGCATAAAATAACCCAAAACCTGCAATCATGGCCAACAAAGGATACAACATTTCAGGGGCAATGGACGGCTTGGCAAATTTTGCCAGCGTTGCGCCTTGATGCAAGGTCGCCCACCAATCCACTGAAAAATGAATAATCGGAATATCCATCATACCCACAATAGCCAAAATCGCACAAGCTTGTGCTGCTCTTTTCGGATTCGGAATGGCGGAACGCAATCCCATATACCCTACATACAAAAATAGTAAAATTAATTCCGAGGTTAAGCGCGCATCCCAAATCCACCAGGTGCCCCACATGGGTTTTCCCCACAATGCTCCTGAAAATAAGGCAATGACGGTATAGGTTGCTCCCAACAAAGCACTGGATTTAGCCACGGCATCAGCAAGTTTAATATGCCACACCACATAAATCACCGAGCTCACAAAAATAATCCCATAAATCATCAAAGACAAAAAAGCAGCAGGCACATGAATATAAATCATTCTAAATCCATCGCCTTGCTGATAATCCGGCGGCGCTAAAAATAATCCTCCGAACACGCCATACACCATCAAACCCGCACATAGTAAACTCACCCAAGGTAAGCAATATCCCAATATCTGATAACAATATTTGGGAGAACCTAAACGATGAAAAACATCCATCACACGCATGTCACACTCGCTCTCAAAGCAGCCGATATCGCCACAGGCCCTAACACGACCGCCAACAACAACAATGCGCCTAATAACAAAAGTTCGGAATCATAAGAGATGCCTTGATTTGCCGCGGTAACTGCGCTGGCACCAAAAATAACAATGGGGATCATCAAAGGCAAGATGATAATGGCCAACAACGCACCGCCCTCACGCAATCCAATGGTTAAAGCTGCCCCCACACTGCCAGTCAGACTTAAAGTCGGTATACCCAAGACCAAGCTGAGCCACAAAACCCCTAAACTCTCAAAAGAACCCTGCAATAATAGACACAAGACAGGCGCGAGTAATAACAATGGCACACCCATCACCAACCCATGCGCAACGGATTTGCCAAGCATCAACAAAGACAGTGGGTAAGGGCTTAGCACAAATTGTTCTAAAATCCCGGCTTGCGCATCCGAACGAAACAGCCTATCTAACGACATCAATAACGATAAAACCACACCCACCCAAATAATGGCTGGCGCCAATTGCGCTAATAGTTTCGGATCCGATCCCAAGGCCATCGGAAATAAACTGCTCACGATAACCAGAAAAAAAAGCGGCATGACACACTCCCCCCGACGCCGGAAAGTGAGTCTTAAATCACGCTGAATGATACAACACAAGGCTTTTAACATGGCACTGTCTCTAATCGTATCTGTTGCCACAAAATAGCACCATCGTCAAATTGCTGATGCGTGGCCATCACCACAATACCGCCCTGCTGAACATGTTCCAGCACGCGTTTACACAACAAGTCTCGTCCGATTTCATCCAACCCTGTATAGGGTTCATCCAAAATCCAAAGCAAGGGCGGCTGTATCCACAAACGCGCTAAAGCCAGGCGTTGACATTGGCCCTTCGATAAACGCTCACAGGGAATATTTGCAAAGGCTTGCAGTCCCAGTGCCTGTAAAGCAGCGCAAATTTTATCAGTCCTCTGATCAATTGCTGAAGCAGATCCTATGCCCAATTGCCATTGACAATTTTCGATGGGTGTTAAGAGGGGTTCAATCCCCGGCTGATGTCCTAAATAAAATAACTGGGTTAAAAAAACAGGATCCCCTGAGACCAGAGGCTGTCCCCGCCAAGTCACACTGCCCACCGATGGCTGCCATAAGCCTGCTAAGATCTTTAATAAACTCGATTTTCCAGCTCCGTTGGGTCCAGAGATCTTCAAGGCTGATCCCGGGCGCAGCTCAAAAGTTAATTTGCTAAACAATTCTCGATTGCCCCGATCGCAACCCAAAGCGTTGGCCTTTAGCACCGATATCCTCTTGCTATTTAGATTCAAAAGGTTAGACTAACACATTCACAATCAACGATGGGGCGCTGTGTGGGCAATTTTTTATTTGAATATGGTTTGTTTGCTGCCAAAATTATTACGGTTGTGATTGCAATCGCGGTCGTTTTGGGGGGATGTCTTTTCATCTTCGCAACTCGACAACAAGAACGAGAAGCCATCGAGATCGAAAAACTCAACGACAAATTTGATAATATGCGCGATGCGCTGGAAGCAGAGCTGTTGTCCAAAGACGAATTAAAAGCCCTCAAAAAAGAAAGAAAAGAACAAGAAAAAGCGGAAGCCAAACTGGCCAAGAAACGCGCTAAATCTCAAAGTGATCCCTCTGATCCACTCGAACCACCACCACGCCCACGTGTCTTTGTATTGCGATTTAATGGCGATTTGCACGCTTCCGAGGTGGATAATCTACGAGAAGCCATTACCGCCGTCTTATTAGTCGCCAAACCCGAAGATGAAGTGCTGGTCATCTTGGACAGCTCCGGTGGTCTGGTTCATAACTATGGCCTAGGTGCTTCAGAACTCAACCGCATTCGACAACGCAATATTCCCTTGGTGGTGAGCATTGATTTAGTCGCTGCCAGTGGGGGATATATGATGGCCTGCGTTGCCAATCAAATTATTGCAGCGCCTTTTGCGGTTGTCGGCTCGATTGGCGTTTTGGCGCAAATCCCCAATTTCCATCGCTTGCTGAAAAAATACGATATCGATATAGAGCAACATACAGCGGGCGACTATAAAACAACGCTGACCATGCTCGGAGAAAACACGCGTCAAGGACGCGAAAAATTTCGAGAAGAATTGGAAGACACGCATCATTTATTTAAAAAATTTGTACACGAACACCGACCCATTCTGGATATTGAAAAATTAGCAACCGGAGAACATTGGTACGGCACAAAAGCAATCGAGCTCAAATTAATAGACGAATTGATGACCAGCGATGACTACTTATTATCTAAAAAAGATCGCTCGGATATTTTTGAGGTTTCTTATGTGATCAGCGAAACGCTGACAGACAAAATCTCAACGATATTACAGGGGGTAAGCAGTCGATTGTTGCAGCGGTTTTTTAAGATGCCATTATATTAAAGTTTTTTAGATAGTTTTTTGTGAGGGAGCGCTGTCTGAGCGCAGCGAGTTCAGCGACCGAAACAAAAAATTATCTAAAAAACTTTAATGTCGTTCTTTCAGGCGTGCTTGTAATCGACTCATGGCTTGACTGTGAATTTGGCTGACCCTGGACTCGCTCACGCCTAAAATTTCACCGACTTCTCTTAAATTTAATTCTTCATCATAATACAAGCCTAAGACTAATCTTTCTCGCTCCGGCAAGCTTTCAATCCCACGTGTCAAGCTTCGTTTAAAATCTTCTTTCTGTAAACCCTCTAAGGGGCTTGGCGAAGGAATGGCCATGCCTTCGGACATCATATCCTCACTCAATCCAACATCATAAAAAGCAAACATTCGACTGCCATTACTTTCTTGAACCAATCGATGATATTCTTCCAAAGTCACATTCAAATCAGTAGCCACCTCATGATCACGTGGATCTCGACCCGTTTGATTTTCAACCTTGCGAACGGATGCTGCAATTTTACGTGTGTTGCGATGCACAGAACGAGGCGCCCAATCTCCCTTGCGAATTTCATCGAGCATTGCCCCACGAACCCGAATGCTGGCGTAGGTCTCAAAACTGGCGCCTTTGCTGATATCATAATTTTTCGAGGCTTCTAATAAACCGATCATCCCCGCTTGGATTAAATCCTCCAGCTGCACACAGGGCGGTAAACGCCCTAATAAATGCTGTGCAATGCGTTTGACCAATTGCGCATGTTGTTGTACCACCAAGCTGTCGGGTGCAGCCTCTGAAGCAGCATACATCGTCCATCCACTTGCAAGCTTAGCCACCATAATGCCTCTCTCTGTTTGTTAAATGGGCGGACACCCGCTCCTTTAAAATGGGCGGACACGGAGGTCCGCCCCTACGCTATCTATATCTCCTGCAAAATCTGTTCCGCTTCACATGCACCCTTTTATTTTTTTTAAGTTTGTCAAAATTTTGCCGACACTAGAGGGAGTGACATAACACAGAGGACATGCCCAATGATGAATCTTATAAATCTGAAGAAAAATCTGGCTAAAAGCCTTTGGATACTTGTTTTATTTGGTTTTTTTCATTCTTGCGCGCTTGCTGTGACCTACAGAATACCCAGTAACGGCAATAGTATTGGTGCATACGAAACGGTACGGGCAGGAAAGACTGAGACTCTGTTCGACATTGCAGAAAAATATAGCATTGGGACTTATGAAATAGTCAAAGCAAATCCACAGCTCAATAACAAAACTTTGAACAGCAATACCTCTGTTGTCATTCCCTCAGAATTTGAACTGCCTTCTGGACCGAGAGAAGGCATTGTCCTAGATCTCTCAAAAATGCGTGTTTTCTATTACCACCCCGATTCAAACCAGGTCAGTACCTACCCAGTGGGCATTGGGCGTCAAGGGTGGTCGACACCACAGGGTACTACTCGAATTGTCTCTAAAGAAAAAAATCCGACTTGGCATCCCCCGGATTCTATCCGTCGAGAAGCAGCACGTAGCGGCAAAACTTTGCCACTCTCCGTGCCCCCAGGCCCACATAATCCGCTGGGTCACTATGCGATGCATTTGGGATTTCATGGCATCGTCAT
>Ga0207107_1059_pt1 | contig 28149 bp, 20 predicted proteins | sample Alteio_BWMinHeat_75_FD_153555 | JGI IMG/M metagenome (GOLD analysis project Ga0207107, IMG submission 153555) | Enriched cells from forest soil in Barre Woods Harvard Forest LTER site, Petersham, Massachusetts, United States -... | ecosystem: Environmental > Terrestrial > Soil > Temperate forest >... | reverse complement strand
TACTGGCAAAATCCGAACGGAAATTGGGGCACGGTGACGAATGGCGGCCTGAACCTGACCGGCGCCAAGTCGATTCACTTCTATGCACGCGGCCAGAATGGCGGTGAGAAGATCACCTTCATTGCGGGCGGCATCACGGGTCCGAACTCGCCTTATGGGGATACCTTCAAGGTGCAGTCGCCGGTGATCACCCTGACGACGTCGTGGCAGCTCTACACGCTGGACGTGACCGGCAAGGACCTCACCCGCGTGGTGGGTGGCTTCGCCTTTGTCGCGACCAAGACGGACAATCCGGCTGGCGCCACATTCTATCTCGATTACATGGATTACGATGATGGAACCGCGCCGACACCTCCGGCTCCTCCTCCTCCGGGTGGATCGGCCAATCTTCCTCAGGTCATCTACGATGACTCGCATCACAACTACGGCCCTACGGGCTGGATGGGTGACTACGGCGATCTCGGCTTCACGGCCGCGGACACGAGCAATCCTGGACAGGGAAGCCTGAGCATCAAGGTCACCTATAGCGCCGCAGGATCGCAGGGCGCCAATTGGGCAGGCATCTACTGGCAGAACCCGAACAACAATTGGGGCACCATGTCGTCGGGCGGCCTGAATCTGACTGGGGCCACGACCATTAAATTCCTCGCACGAGGTCAGAATGGCGGGGAAAAGGTACAGTTCATCGCGGGCGGTATCACGGGTACGTATGGCGACACCTTCAAGGTGTCCTCGCCGGTGATCACGCTCACGAGCTCATGGCAGGAATATACGATGGACGTCAGTACGAAGGATCTGAGTCGGGTGGTGGGCGGCTTCTGCTTCGTCCTCGACTTCAATAACAATCCGAATGGCGCGACGTTCTACCTCGATAATATTCGGTACGAATAAAACGAAGCAATTTGCATTGACCGGCCTGGTGTTTCATCAGGCCGGTGATGCGATCAAAGTCCCATGCCCGGTCGTGGGGACGCCTGGGCATGGGTACTTCTTTTTTAAGAACCCTTCCTTTCCGGAATGAGTGTTTTTAACCGGGAAAATGGATGGATGAGCTTTGACAAGCCCGATCCATCCATTAGGTTAGATCATCGGTGAAACGGTTCTTCTCCCGGGATATGGATCATCCAGCGCGAAAGTCTTGGGCCTTCACGCTCATTGAGTTGCTGGTTGTCATTGCCATCCTTGCCATCCTGATTGGAATGCTCCTTCCCGCCGTCAGTGGAGCGCGCGAGTCAGCCCGGTCCAGCGTCTGCATGAGCAACCTGAAGCAAATGGGAATCGCGGTCCAACTCTATGCCCAGGACAACAAGGGGCATTTTCCGTATAGTTATTATCCTGGCGCCGCACCACCGAATGGAGCCAGTTGATTTCGCCTTATCTCAGCGGTTCGACCAACGTGCGTACCAGGATTTTCGTTTGTCCTTCCAGTAAATTATCTTCAGCTTCCACTAATAATGCGTCTGACAACGTGACTGCTTATGCCATGCATGAAGGGGTGGGGTATTCTTCTGCTTTTGGTACGCTGGATTGGTATCCTTTGTCGACCTTTCAAATGTTCCGTCCCGGTGAAACGATCCTGATTTGTGAGGCGAACCAGGATTCCGGCAATCAGAATAAGCCACTGGCTGGATGTAAGTTTCAGCCGGCTTATTTCACAGGCCCTGAACTTGCGACGGATATGTCCACCTACACTCTTGCCAATGCGGATAATCTCATTCCCGTCGGGGATGATTTTGATGGATTGAATCCAGGCTCCAATCTTCGCTATCGCCATAAGAAGTCCGCCAATGTGGTGTTTTGCGACGGGCATGTGCAAAGCATGAAAAAAGGTACGGTGAAGGAGCGGAATGTCCGCATGGGGCATCCTCCTGGTCCCTATTGAAGTCTCTCAGGCCGACCACGAGGCGGCGGCAAACATTTCGTTCGGCACCTGAAAATCGATCCATCCGTTTTGCGGATGTTTTTCGAGTTCCGTCATCACATTCGCGCCCGTATCCTTCAACACGCTGACCTGGAAGCGAACAGTATCGTTCGGCTTCAATCCGTAAGATGCGAATGGCACGCCGATTTCCACGATCTTCCGATAGGCCGCCTGCGTGGCCGGAATCGGATCGACGGTCGCGATCGTTCCTGTCGCCGGCGACCAGCGATATTGGAGCGGCGTCCGATTTTCGATCTGGATCTTGAGCGTGAGCGCGTTGTGCTTTTTGACTTCCGGGAAACCGTCGAGCCGGAAATAAAACCGCTCCATATCGAAGCCGTAATAAATCATGCGCAGGATCTTTTCGCCCTGAAACATGGTGCCGTGGCCTTGTGTGACCTCGTATCGGCCGGCCTCATGCCATTCGAAAAACGAAGTTTGAATTCCGTCGAGCGTGGGCGAGATGAGACCGATCGGCTGCATGGCGGCGATCGCCTTGGCAGTGGGACGGCAGACGGGGACAAATAAATTTTCGGGCGGCTGTTTTCCGCAAAGGGTGTAAACGTTTTGCAGGTGCGTGCGGAAAAGCTCGTCGAACATCAGGTCGTTGTCGGTCTGAAAATCCGGCCCATACCACCAGAACCAATCGCTTCCCTCGGCCGCATAAATTTCCATCCAGACCTGTCGCGCGATGTCGGGGGTGACGGCGCCGCGCTGTTGTTCCCACCATTGGCGCGTCTCGCCAAGCAGCTTCCAGCCCTGATTCTCCTCGGGATCGCCGATCCAGATATCGAAGTTGCCCTGGATCCATGAACCCGTATGGAGTTGTTTCAGTCGCCGGCGCGGCACAGAGCGGGAGGCATGTTCCGCGAGCGTCGTCAGGCGCCATCCCTGGGGGCGCGAAAGCTGGCCATACCATGCGTTTAAAAAGCTTTCTCCTCCGTCCGCGAAATATTCCCACGCATTTTCCCCGTCGAGAACGATTGCCACGAGCGGATCCTGTTTCGATTCCGTGGCGTTTCGAATGCCGTGGATATGGTGCATGATGAAGCCCGCGGCTTCCTGCGCGCTGTTTTTTGCGGCGGAAAATCCAATGAAGTCGCTCAGCGAGCGATCCCGGAAAACGGCCTGGAGGCATGCGCCGTCCCATTCCGCTTCGTACGATTCGTAAAGCTGGACGCGTTCCACCCAGTTTCCGGATTCCTTCGCAAGACTGCGGAACAGAATGTCCTCGTCGGTGGCGAACCATTTGAACCCGAGCTTCTGAAGCACGGGAATCATCTCGGGGCAGACGGAGCCTTCCGACGGCCAGAGTCCGGCGGGAGGTCCTCCGAAAAGATGTTTGTGCTGTTCGATCGCGAGCTGGAGCTGCGCTTCGAGATCGGCGGGCCAGTGAAAGCGCGGCGGCAGCGTGGCCATGGGCATGGCGCGATGCGCAAATTCGCTGTCGTAGACAAGCGGGCTGATAGGATGGAAGAAAGGCGTCGTGCTGATTTCCACGCGTGTGGTTTCGGCGAGGAGACGGTAGCGCTTTAACACTTCGCCGAGGATCTGGCGGTGAACGGAGAGGACGGTTTTTTTATCGTCTTCGTTGAATCCCTTGCCCCGGGCCTTCAACTCGCGCAGTTCCTTGTATTCCTCAACGGCGGCGTAACCGCACCAGGCGAGGTTGAACCACACCTGAAGATCGAGATAATCCTGCCGTGAAAAAGAGGGGACGATGCTGTCGAGCGAGATGTGTCCGAGGTCATATCCGCGGCGCGCGAGCAGTTCGTGGTAACGCGGATTGGGCCGGATCAGATTATCCCAGTTCGCCTTGAAGAAATGCTCGAGCAGATTGCGTTTGTCCGCGGGCTTCAGGTCCGACGCCGGAATCTTGGTCCATTCCTCCCAGAGATCCTTGACCTCGCCATTGACGAGTTCCTGGATTTGTTTGACGAGCACGGGCGTGAGGTTGAAGACCATTCGCATTTCCGGATGGCGCCGCGCCATTTCCGCCATGTCGAAGTAGCCTTTGACCGCATGGAGGCGGACCCAGGGCATCATCGCCGTCTTCGTGAGCGGATTCACGTAATACGGCTGATGCATGTGCCAGAGCAGAGCGACGTTCAACATAACACGGTCAGAAGGAGGAGGGTTCGCCGCCTTCGCGTGGGAGCAGGCGGATGATCAACGGAAAGCGCAGGTGAAGTTGGTCGTCGACATGCACTTCCACCCAATGCGTACCGGCCTGTTGGAATTGAACGTTCGGAAAGATCGTCACATGCGTCACGTGATCTTCTTCGGAGGGAAGATGAAATTCGCCCTGACTGGCGGCGATGATGCTCGTGCTGTCGGGCAGGAGCAGGCGATAGCGATGGCGGAAATGTCCCGCGCCGCAGCACCAGCGCGTGAAAAGGCAGAGTTTGAACGCCGTGATGGGGAGGGCCGGCACATTGAGCACGCCCAGCACGCCGAGCAGGACGAAGTTGCCGTTGATCTCCTGACGCACGTCCTCGCAAAGGATGCACGCCTGCAGATCGGGTAAAATTTTATCAGGCATAAATGGATTCGATTCTAAAAAAAGGCCTTAAACCTCCACCTCTTTGAGAAATTGCGCGGCGTCCTCCGGCAGGACGGGATTCACATAAAATCCGGTGCCCACTTCGAAGCCGGCGATCTGGGTGAGGCGCGGCGTGATTTCGATGTGCCAGCGATAATCCTGTTCCAGGGTCATCCAATAGTCGCGCTTCGGATAGCGCGCCGATGCCGTATGGATGAGAAAGTTGTATTGGGGCTGGTTCAATCCGCGGCGCAATTTGAGTAGAGACACTTTCAGCACGTCGGCCAGCTGAAGAACTTCCTGCGGGTCGATGCGATGGAAGTCGGGACATTGACGGCGCGGCATGATGGTGAGCTCGAACGGAAAGCGCGAGGCGTAGGGGCAGAAGCAGACGAAGGAGGCGTTTTGATAAACCACGCGACGCGAGTCCTTCAATTCCTGACGAAGGATGTCGGCGAAGATGTTGCGTTCCTTCTGTTCGTAATATTTCTGGGCGCCGGCGAGCTTTTCCTTCACGACCTTGGGCGTGACGGGGGTGGCGATGATCTGCGAGTGCGGATGGCTCAAGGTGGCGCCGGCATCGCGTCCGAAATTTTTAAAAACAAGCACGTAGCGAAAACGGCTGTCCTTGAAGAGATCGACGAGGCGGACGCGGAAGGATTCGACGACATTGGCGACGCCTTCGAGCGATTGTTCCTCGAGTTGTTCATCATGCTTGGGCGTTTCGATGACGACTTCGTGCGCGCCGATGCCGCTCATGCGGTCGTAGAGGCCATCGCCTTCCTTCTCGAGCGTGCCTTCGATGCGCAGAACGGGAAATTTGTTCGGGACGACGCGAACCTTCCAGCCCGGGCCGTTGGGTTTGGAATTGGGCGGACGCACCGCGAAGATTTCCGGTGGCGTGAGCTGTTCGTTGCCCTCGGCAAAGGGATTGATCTTCGGTTCCGCGATCTGGTTGTGATGATCGAGGAAGTCATGCGGGCGACGCGTGCGTTCCGTGGCGAAGATGATCCATCGGCCCACGAGCGGATCTTGTCGGAGTTCAGGCATAAAATTATTGAAGCGATTGGTATAATGTTTCGTATTCCTGCGCGGAGCGGTCCCAGGAAAAATCGCATGCCATGGCGTTTTCACGCAAGGCGGATATGGCTTTAAGCTGGCGATAGGCGTGCATGGCGCGATCGAAGCCCTCGAGCAGCGAGACGGCGGTGGGATCGCTGAACTTGAATCCGTTGCCCTTATGGGTTTTCGCGTTCCAGGCCTCGATGGTGTCGTTGAGTCCGCCGGTGGCTCGCACGAGGGGGATGGTGCCATAACGCAGCGCATAAAGCTGGCTCAGTCCGCAGGGCTCGTAAAGCGAAGGCATCATCAAAAAATCGCTTCCGGCGAAAATACGGTGGGCGAGGCCCTCGTCGAACTCCAGGCGCACGGCGAGTTGCTGCGAATGTTTCGCGGCCAGGTGACGCAAATGGGTTTCATAGCTGGCATCGCCATTTCCGAGCACGGCGAAGACCGCGCCCTTGTGAATCATTTCCGGCAGGGCCTTGAAAAAAAGTTCGATTCCTTTTTGCTGGGCCAGGCGCGTCACCATGCCAAAGAGGGGTTTGGTGCCGGAAACATCCAGATGGAGTTCTTCGGCGAGCGCGTTTTTGCAAACCGATTTTTTTTTCAGCGAACGGACCGTGAATTTTTCCGGAATATGCTCGTCCTTCGAGGGGTCCCAGGTGTTTTCATCGATGCCGTTGAGAATACCCCGCAAATGGGCGCGGCGTGAGCGCGTGACGCCTTCCAGGCCGCATCCATATTCCTGTGTCTGGATTTCCTCGGCGTAGGTGGGGCTGACGGTGGTGACGCGGTCGGCAAAAAGGACGCCTCCCTTGAGGAAATTCAATTTGCCGTAAAATTCGATGCCATGGGGTGAAAAGAGATGGTCGGGCAGATTGGTCATTCGGAATTCGCTGGGCTCGAAAACCCCCTGATAGGCGATATTATGGATCGTGAAAACACAGGGGCGGCGGGAGGTGGGCGCGGTGCGCGGATCGAGGGCGACATAAATGGGGACGAGCGCGGTCTGCCAGTCATGCGCGTGGATGACGTCGGGTTTGAGGCCGAGTTGCGAGATCGTGTGGACGACGGCCTTGGAAAAAAATGTGAAGCGTTCCGCATTGTCGTCGTAATCGCGTCCTGGCAGGTGATAGAGGTGGGCCCGGTCGAAATATTCGTCCTTGCGGATGGCGTAGACGTGAACGTTGTCCTGGGTCGAAATGCGAACGGCTTCGAAATGGCATTTTCGCGATCCGAGAGTGACGTGGCCTTTGTATTGCGTTTCGGAGAGCGGGCCCTTCACGTTGCGATAAAAGGGAATGAAAACGGAAATGTCATGTCCGCGTCCGCTCAGGGCCTGGGGAAGCGAACCCATGACGTCGGCGAGTCCGCCCGTTTTGGCAAAGGGCGTCATCTCACTCGCGGTCATGATGATCTTCATGGGAGCTGAATGGAAACGGAACCAGAATTAGACTGGAAACCCGCGCGCTTCGTCAACGAAGAAGCTGTTAGTGGGCAGACGCCTTGGAGCTGGTCTCCAGGGATTTAAGGCGATCCTCGGCCTCGGATTTCCATGCGGACTCGGAATGGCTGGTGATGATTTCCTCGTATATCTTGCGGGCTTCGAGGGGTTGTTTGACTTCGAGCAGGCGCGCGGCGGAGAAAAGAGCCTGCGGCGCCTGGAAGGAGTCCGGGAAATCCGCGGCAGCGCTCTTGTAGGTTTTCACCGCGTCGTCGATTTTGCCGGTGCTTTCAAGGACGGCGGCCAGGCCGATGCGGGCGGAGGGAGCCAGTGGGGATTGGAAGTGCTGATTGATGATGTTTTGATAGGCGGCGGAGGCTTTGTCCCACTGTTTTTGCTGAAAATAACGGTCCGCCACCAGAAGCGAGGCGAGGAGGCCGGCTTCGGTGTCGGCATAGTTACTCGCGACAAGCTCCAGGGCCTCGGGTGAATCCGCGGCGGCGAGCGCGGCATCCGCCTGCGCGATTTTTTTGTCCTTTTGAATCTGCCATGCCGTGAAGCCGAGGGCGCCCAGGATCAAAGCGATGCAAAGGGAGGCGATGACAATCTTGTTTTGCTGCAAAAAATTCTGAAACTTTTCAAAAGTCACTTCCTGCTCATTGGGGAGCAGATCCTTGCTGCGGGCGGGTGTTTGGGTGGAGGAAGGGGTCATAACAAGTTCAAGCTGCTCGCATCGTGATGCGCCAAAGGATGGTTAAAATAATCAATGAAAACAAGACGGTGACACCCGAGTTGGCCAGTTTTTCCTCCTGGGTCCAGTTTTGAAAACTGAGGATGGCCTCCTGCGCGAGTTTCGCATCGTCGAGAGCCTTCTGGATCTCCTGTTTTTTCTTTTCCTCCTCGGCCTGGCGCGCCTTGGTTTGCGCGATTTCCTCCTCGCCGCGTTTCACCAATTCTTCGCCGTCTTTGATCAGGTTGGTGGCGGCCATGGTGACCTTGTCGTCTTCCGAAGGTCCTTTGGGTGGCTCCGCTCCCGAGCCCATATGGATGGTGCCGGAAGGCGATTGTCCCATGCCGATCGTGCCGGGAATCTGTCCGCCAATGGGCACGTAATTGCTGCGGCCTGTCGTGTCGCTGGGTTTGGGTTTGTTTTTTAATTGTTCCAGTTGGTCCTTGCCGTTCTGGATCATCTGTTTGCCGCGCGCGACTTTTTCCTCGCCGGAAAAATTGACGTAGGGATCTCCGCCGCCGGCTTCAGGCGTCGCCAGAGTGCTCTCCACGGTTTGGGCGCGCATGCCTTGCAATTCCTGCTGCGCCTGCAGCTGGGTGGTGGGTTCCTTCGTGGCGCTTTGCGCGAAAAGTTCCAGCGAGGCCGGCAGGTTGCCGTCGCTGCGAGCCTTCTGTCCCGCCTTGAAAAGAGTGTCGATGTCGCGATCGACGCAATACCAGAGAAGATCCTCCTTCTTGTAGGCAATGTTGCCGAAGGAGGATTGAAGCGTGAGCGTGGCCCCGGCGTCCGTCAAACTGCCCGTTTGCGCCTGCTTGGTTTTCGTCAGAAGCACGCCGGCGCGGCATGGAAGGACGGAAATCGAGAGGCCAAGGAAAAGGAATCCGGCTGACAAAAGGGGTTTCATCACGCGCGAGAGAGTCTAACAGGCTGCTGAAAAAAGATGCGAGAATGTTTTTCACAAGATCGGAATTCAACGCAGCCGTTGCTACTTGACCGACGGCCTGTTAAACAGTGCGGGAATGAAGACAGGCTCGAATTCTCCTCTGAAAAAAGCGGTGCTGCTGGCTGCCGGCAAGGGGACCCGGATGAAGGAACTGACGGCGGAGTTGCCGAAGCCGATGATCCCCGTGGCCGGCACGCCCGTGCTGGAACGCATTGTTTGCGGTATGAAGGAGGCGGGAATTTCGGAATTTTTAATCGTGACGGGTTACCGCGCGGACGTGGTGGAAAGTCATTTTGGAAATGGCGGCAAATGGGATGTGTCGATCCGTTATGCGCGGCAGGTGGTGCAGGATGGCACGGGCCGCGTGGTGGAGCTGGCGCGTGATTTTGCGGGAAAGGATCCCTTTCTTTTGAGTTATGGCGATATTCTGGTTTCCTCCCAGACGTATGCCGAAGCGCAGCGGGTCTGGAGGGAGAAGCCGTGCGACGGGGTTTTCACAGTGAAACTCGGCGAGGACATCCGCAAGGGCGCGGTGGCGATTTTCGACGCGGATTTCCGGCTGTGCGAGCTCGTGGAAAAACCGGATGACGCGCAGATCGAGGCGTTGCGCGGCCGGTTCGGGGATTTCAAGCCGTGGTACAACGCCGGAATTTATGTCTTTCCGCCCGAGTTGTTCGAATATACGGCCCGCCTGCAAAAATCTCCGCGCGGCGAATATGAATTGCCCGAGGCCATTCGTCAGATGGTGGTGTCCGGAAAGGTCTTTCAGGGCATGGTGATCGAGGGTTCCTGGGTGGACGTCCGCGACCCCGAGGTGCTCCAGCAGCTCAATCAAAACTGGCGCGGTTAGCAACGCCTCGTGTCAGGTCGGGTTTGCGCGGGGCGGCCGGATGACTTTCACGGCGACGCTGCGCGTGTTGGGCAGGACGAATTTTCGCACCGTGATTTCGGCGCGCTTAATGGGGAAATCGCCGAGGATGCGCTTCGCGATTTCCTCCGCGACGGTTTCAATGAGGGCGCGCGGCCGGAGTTGCACGGTGGCGATCATGGCCTGGTGCACGGAGGCGTAATCCACCGCCAGGCCGAGGCGGTCCATCTGGGCCGCGGTCTGAAGATTGCAGTCGAGCTTCGCATCGATCTCCAGCATTTGAGGCTGGGAGCGTTCGTCGGAGGTGATGCCCACATATGCCATCACCTGCACGCCCTCGAGAAGAATTTGGTCCTGCATGGGAAGAAAGATAGAGGGATTTTCGGCAAGAAAAAGTCTTTTCGATTTCTCAGGTTTTTGATGCGGTGTATTCGCGCAGAAATTTGCAGGTTTCCTTTTCAGACTTGCGGGAGGCGAGGAGGATGCCGCGGGAGAGCGAACCGCCCGTGAAAAAATTCACGCAGGACCGCATTCGCGACCAGATTGTTTTTGGCGGGATGGGAATGCCCCGGATGTGGGCGCGCACCATCTCGGCATGCACCAGACCCGCGTGAAGGCGGATGATGTAGTCGGGCTCCAGTTTTTCACGGGGAATCAGGTGGGTGATTTTCAAGGAATGGAACCGCGCCGTGAGCAATCCGATGTCGATGGCGCACCAGGCAATGTCCGTATCCTCGCCGGCTCCCAATCGTTTGCCGGCGCGGCCGAGCGCGAGGCGCAGGGGATTTTCGGCAAGCTGGCGCAAATATTGATCAGCGACCGTCCGGCGGAGACATAATCCCGCTCCGAAAGGGGTTGCCTCCGTCCAATGGAAAAAATTGGCGATATAATCCCGGTCCACTTCCTTTGCCGCGAGACTGGACAGGTGGGCATGGATCCAGGGGGGCGGCGGGGCTTCAAATTCTGGCGTGATGCTTCCTCCCCACGAACCCACCATGGGATGCGTTTGGGCGATCTCAACCGTCCTGGACAGATAATCGGGCGCAAGCACATTGTCGTCATCGACGAAAGTCAGGATCGGCGATTTCGTGTCCGTCATGCCGCGCCGCCGTGCGAAGACGACGCCCAGTTTGTCCTCGCGAATGTGCCTGCTGTGCGGATGCCACGACAGATCCCAGTTGCCTGTCAGGGGCGTGGAGGACGCGTTATCGATCAGCACCAATTCCCATTGAGAGGCGGGCAGGGTTTGTTCCCGCAAGCCTCGAAGGACGCGCTCGAAAAATTTCGGACGTGGATTGTGGGTACAGATGACAACGCTGAGCAACATAGGAATATGAAATTGCCGAATTCCTTCTCCATCAAACGTCTATAAGAGTCAAAAGTTTCATCAACATTCTTGCGTCAGCCTGTTGTCAAGAAAGGTTTGAATGAGACGATACTAGTCTGATACTATCATTGGATGCCCCAGGATTCCTCTTTTTGGACTTTTATCGACGATCAGGGAACTTTTCGAGCGACCGGCGCGGACCGGATTCGCCGTCTTTATTTTCCCCTCGGCAACGAGGCGGGATTGCTGAGCGCGATCACGCCGGACCTTCACGGCGACATCAAGACGGGGCAGAATTGTTTTTTGACGCATCCCGTTTCGGAACAGGATCTTCACGCGAGCCGTTACCGCCGCGATTTTTGGCTCCGGTTTGAGAACGGTGACATTTGGTGCGCGAACGTCCAGGGCGAAGCCGAGGTGGAAGCGGGTTTTTTATGGCATCGCGCAACGCGAGTCCATCCCACTCGGATGCGCGCCGAAATCCTGAATTTTTCCCCCGCGACGGATGACACGGTGGAATTGATGGAGGTGCGTTTGACGAATCTGGGCGATGAGGCACGCACCTTCACGCCGACGGCGGCCATTCCGATCTTTGGACGCAGCGCGGACAATCTGCGCGACCATCGCCACGTGACTTCGCTCCTTCATCGCATCGCGGCGCATCCGCATGGCGTCATGGTGAAGCCGACGATGAGTTTTGACGAGCGCGGGCACCGCATCAATTCCGTTCACTACGCCATTCTTGGATTTGAAGAAAAGGGCGCGGCTCCGGCGGGATCATTTCCCTCGGTGGATGAATACATCGGTGAAGGCGGCGATTTCGATCGTCCCGCGGCCGTTCTTGAAAATCTCGAGCCTATTCCGTGGAAAAACGCGGCCGGTAGGGAGGCGATGGGCGCGCTGCGATTTGAAACGCGCACCCTTCAGCCCGGCGAATCGATCTCCTACATTCTGGCGCTGGGCATCGCGGAGGATTCGCGTAAAATCACGGGGTGGAAGAAGCGTTACGGCACGCGCGTGAAGTTTTTGACGGCGCTTGAAGCGAATCGCCATTATTGGGAGAAGCGTCTCGATCCGATCACATTTCGCACGGGTGATCCGCTTTTCAGCAACTGGGTGCGATGGGTTTCGCTTCAACCGAGTTTGCGAAAAATCTTTGGCTGCGGATTTCTGCCGGACTTCGATTATGGCCGCGGCGGGCGCGGCTGGCGCGATTTGTGGCAGGATTGCCTGGCGCTTTCCCTCCTTTATCCGGAGGAGGCGCGTCCGCTCCTGCTGAATAATTACGGCGGCGTGCGCTTCGACGGCTCGAACGCTACTATTATAGGCCGCGAGCCGGGCGAGTTCATTGCCGACCGCAACAGCATCACGCGCGTCTGGATGGACCACGGGGTCTGGCCGTGGGTGACGACCGAACTTTACATCCATCAGACGGGGGATGATTCGATTCTTTTTGAAAAGCGGGCGTATTTTCGCGATCCGCAGCAGCGCCGCGCGCAGGCCAGGGACCATGCGTGGACGGAGAAATATGGGCGCGAACTCAAAACGAAAAGTGGCCGCGTCCATCGCGGGACCGTGCTTGAACATATTCTGATCCAGCATCTCACGGCGTTTTATAATGTCGGCGACCACAACATGATCCGGCTGGAGGATGCGGATTGGAATGACGGACTCGACATGGCGCACAAGCGCGGCGAGAGCGTGGCGTTCACGGCCTTTTACGCGGGCAATCTCGCGTCGATCGCAGGCCTGCTTGAAGAATTGGCGCGTGAAAAAGATTTGAAGCATGTCGAACTGGCATCGGAAGTTTTGATTTTACTCGATCGCGTGGGACGCAAACCGCTGAAGTATGATTCCGTGGCGGCGCGCCGGAAGCGGCTGCACGATTATTTTGATGCGATCACGCCGGAGATCCATGGACGCACCGTGAAAGTGGCGATTCCCGAGCTCGTGGCGGACCTGCGCGCGAAGTCGGAGCATCTTGCGGAGTCCGTGCGCACCCAGGAATGGGTCAAGGTGGGTGGCGAGGAATGGTTCAACGGTTATTACGACAATGAGGCGCGTCGTGTGGAGGGGAAGGTGAAGGGGGTGACGCGCATGACGCTGACGGGCCAGGTTTTTCCGATCATGTCGGGCGTGGCGACACCGGAGCAGATCACGCGCCTCTGGAAGGCGACATGCCGTCATTTGCGCGATCCGAAATTGGGCGGGTTCCGATTGAATACCGATTTCCGTGAGATCCAGCCCGCATTGGGCCGCGCTTTTTCGTTCGCGTATGGTGAAAAGGAAAATGGCGCATTTTTCAATCACATGGGCGTGATGTTCGCCAATGCGCTTTATCGCCGCGGATTTGTGAAAGAGGGATACGAAGTCTTGAACTCGATTTTCCAGATGGCTGTGGATACCGAAAAAAGCCGGATCTACCCGGGTCTGCCGGAATATTATAATGGCGAGGGCCGCGGCATGTATCACTACCTCACGGGGTCGGCGAGCTGGTACATCCTTACATATTTGACGCAGGTCTGTGGCGTGCGGGGGTTATGGGGCGATCTGCTGCTTGCGCCGAAGCTGGTGGCGGAGGAATTTGGAACGGCGGGGCAGGTGGAAGTGCGCACATCGTTCGGCGGACGTCGCATCCGGGTGAAGTATGAGAATCCGGAAGGCCTTGAATTTGGTGATTATGAAGTGGCGGCGATCACGGCGAATGGAAAACCTGTTGCCTTTGAAAAGGTTGCATTCGCGGAAGCACGCATTGCGCGGCGCGAAGTGGAACGTTGGAGTCGGAAGAGCGAAGTTGACTTGCGGATCGAGCTTTCAAAGAGATCCGGAAATCAGGAAATCAGAAAAAATAAGGTGGCGACGATTTGCGTCTGATCCTTCGTCTTCACTTGCAAAGTCATTGACACTTGCGAAGGCTTGGTTTAATCGACGCAGACGCCATGAAATTCCGATTTTTGCTCGCGAGTCTTTTTTTGTTTGTGAATGCGGTTTATTCGCTTCCCTTTCCTGACGTCAAAATCACGTCTCCGGCGGTGCCTAACACGACTTTTAATGCACTCACACCCTTTTTATTTTCCGCTGATGCTTCCTACACCAATGGAAGCATTCAGAAGGTGGAGTTTTTTGTAAACGATGAAAAGGTAGGTGAGAGTTTTTCACCTCCTTACCAGGTGATCGCGAGCCTGCCTCATTCAGGGCTTTTTTTTCTGACGGCGAACGCGATCAATAACGAGGGATACGAATTGAACAGCGCCATTTATGTCAAAGCAGTCAGCAACACGAATGGTTTTCTCAAGATCATTCCAAAGAGTCTTGAAGTTCAGGTGGTTTCCGGAAAGACAGTGACTTCTTCTTTGTCGGTTACCAATTTAACGTCGCAAGAGCTCTCGCTGGATATGGATCAGGATGGCGCCCTTTCTTCAGGTCTCTGGCATCAAACAACTCACCGTACACACAGTGGAAATCCATGTTGGTATTATGGAATTGAAGGACAATGGAACTATAATACAGGGGGGATGAATCACGGCTATCTTTCCACGCCTTTGGTTCATCTTCCTGAAGGAAGTTCGGTCCTGAGTTTTTGGGAGTGGCGACAGGTGGAGCCGAGTCCTCCAAATGTTCTTACGGATTCAAGTGTTTTGTTTGTTTCCGACGATGGCGGAGTGAATTGGACTTCAATCTATATTTCAACCAACAACAATTCCGCTTGGTCGTATATCACAGTTGACCTCTCAAAATACGCAAAGAAAGATGTGCTCCTGAGTTTTGATTTCTTCACGAATGACGACCAGCAGAATAATTTCGAAGGATATTACCTTGATGAAGTCGCGATCAACGGAGCGCCGATGCCTTTGAGATGGTTTTATTCTGAAAACGGCAACTTCAAGCTTCCACCCCATGCAAGTAAACAGATTCCATTTACTTTCAATTCGGCGGGCTTGGAGGTGGGCGTTTACGAAACGTTTCTGGATTTCATGCAGGGTTATACTCTTTCACCGTTTCTGGCAAGCGTACCCGTCCGATTGACCGTGCTGGACGAGCTTGAAAAGCCAACCATGTTATCGGCGACGGCCAAGTCGCCTGACTACGTTCAATTGACTTGGAAAGATAATTCCCAACATGAATCGGGCTTTAAAATTGAGAGAAGAAGGGGATCGAAAAACAGCAGGTGGCATGAGATCGCTTTTGTTCCGGCAAACACCACCTTATATCGGGATGGCGATGTAAAAGCCGATCACGACTACTTTTATCGAGTGTGCGCCGTCCAAGGGAACCGCAGCTCGGATTTCTCAAACGAAGCTTACGTAAAGCTGCCGAAGCTCAAGAAGTTCTACGACAACGTCTCACTTCGATAGGAGGTGGCTACGTTTCGTCCTTCTCTGTTGCAGCAGAAAGGGATGTGAAAAATATGCACGACATTGGTGAATGTTGTGCAAAAAGCGAGGCAGCGGTCTGATTTTGTCCTTGCGGTGTAAAAAAACCACCGGATAATGATTCTTTGCACAAATTTTGCCTGTGAAACCCAACGAACTCCGCGGAAAAACCGTTAAAGCGCTGAAGGAGGAGGAGGCGTGCTGCCATCATCATAGATGATGTTATCGAGGTAGAACGCCGCACCATTCGGATTGTCCGATTTCGCAATGATCATCACGAACGCCGAGATCACGCGGCTCAGATCCTTGCCCGTGAGGTCGAGCTCGAAGTTCTGCCAGCTCGTCGTGAGCGTGAGAACGGGACCCACCACCTTGAAGGTGTCGCCCGCGCCACCATTGGTGCCCGAGACGCCACCAGCCTGGAAGCGGACTTTTTCACCGCCCACTGCGCCACGCGCCATGAATTTGATCTTCTTGGCGCCGGTCAGATTGAATCCGCCATTCGTCACCTGGCCGAAGTTGTTGGCGGGATTCTGCCAGAAGATTCCGGCAAACCCTTCGCCGTTCTGAGTCGCAGCCGAGTAATTGATCTTGATCGACTGGAATCCCTCACCCGGATTGCTGCCATCCGTGTCGGTGAATGTCAGATCGTTCAGATCTCCATCCCAGCCCGTGGGCAGGTATTTGTCATGCACGTCCTTGTAGACGGCCAGCGGCAATGTCGCCGTCGGCGCCGGAGGAGGCGGAGGAGGAGGCGTGCTGCCGTTTTCATATCGGACGTTGTCCAGATAGAAGACTGCGCCGCTCGGATTGTTCGCCTTCGTGGCGACGAACGCGAAGCCCGTGATAACACGGCTCATGTCCTTGCCCGTCAGGTCGAACGAGAACGACTGCCAGGCCGTCGTCAGCGTCACGACAGGACCCACCACCTTGAAGGTGTCGCTGTAGACGCCCGAGACGCCACCCGCGAGGAATTGGATCTTCTCGCCGCCCACTTTGCCACGCGCCATGAACTGGAGCGTCTTGGCGCCAGTCAGGTTGAAGCCGCCGTTGGTCTGACCGAAGTTACCGGCCGGATTCTGCCAGAAGATTCCGGCGAAGTTGTTGCTCGAGCTGCCGGCTGCGGTGTAGGACACCTTCATGCTCTGGAAGCCCTGGCCGGGATTGCTGGTATCATCCAACAGGAGCGTCAGATCACCCGAGTCGCCGATGAAGCCGCTCGGAATATACTGGTCGAGCGCATCCTTGTAGATCACCACCGGCCATCCCGAAGGCGCGGGCGCCGGAGGCTGGCTCGGAGGCGTGCTGCCGTCGTCGTACACGATGTTGTCCAGATAGAACGTGGCGCCAGTCGCATTGTTCGCCTTTGTGGCGACAAATGCGAAGCCGGTGATCACGCGGGTCAGATCCCTGCCGCTGAGGTCGATCTCATAATTCTGCCAGCTCGTCGTGAGCGTGATGAGCGGAGTGTTCACGAGGAACGTATCACCCGCGCCGCCATTTTGACCAGGGACACCACCCGCCTGGAACGTGATCTTCTCACCGCCCACGTTGCCGCGCGCCATGAATTTGATCTTCAACGCGCCCGTCAGGTTGAACCCGCCATTCGACGCCGTGCCGAAGTTATTGGCAGGATTTTGCCAGAAGATGCCCGCAAAGGCATTGCTGCCCACGCCGCTGTAGGTGATCTTGATGTCCGCGAAGCCTTGTCCGGGATTCGTCAGATCCTGATCGTTGATCGTGAGCGAAGCGGTATCGCCGATGAAGCCCGATGGGACGTATTTATCGTGCGAGTCCTTGTAGACGTAGAGCGGAAGCGAAGCGCTCGGCGCCGGAGGAGGAGGCGGAGGAGGCGTGCTGCCATCATCATACACGATGTTGTCGAGATAGAACGTCGCGCCCGAAGGATTGTCCGCCTTCGTGGCCGTGAAGACGAACCCGCTGATGACGCGGCTCAAATCCTTGCCGGTCAGGTCGAGTTCGAAGGTCTGCCAGCTCGTGGTCAGCGTGATGAGAGGACTCGTCACCAGGAACGTGTCGCCATTTCCACCATTCTGGCCGGAGACGCCGCCTGCCTGGAACTTGATTTTCTCGCCGCCCGCGTTGCCGCGCGCCATGAACTTCACTTTCTTCGCGCCGGTCAGGTTAAACCCGCCATTCGTAACGGTGCCGAAGTTGTTCGCAGGATTCTGCCAGTAGATGCCGGCGACGCCATTGCTGCCCGCGCCGCTATAGGTGATCTTGATATCCTTGAAGCCCTGTCCGGGATTCGTCGTATCCTGATCGTTGAGCGTGAGCGAACCCGTGTCGCCAATGAAGCCTGACGGAATGTATTTGTCGTGCGCATCCTTGTAGATGTAGAGCGGCAGCGTTCCATTCGGCGCCGGAGGAGGCGGAGGCGGCGTCGTGCCGTTGTCGTAACGGATGTTGTCGAGATAGAACGTGGCGCCGCTCGGATTGTCGGACTTCACCACCACAAACGCGAAGCCGCCAATGACGTGCGTGAGATCCTTGCCCGTCAGATCAATCTCATACGACTGCCATGTGTTGCTCAGCGTCAATACCTGCGTGACCGCCTTGTACGTGTCGCCGTAGGAGGGATTGGCATTGGCGCCCACGATGCCGCCGCCGATGAATTGAACCTTCACGTTGGCCGTGCCACCACGCGCCATGAACTTCAACTTCTTTCCACCCGTCAGATTGAGGCCGCCGTTCGTCACGGTGCCAAAATTGTTCGCGGGATTCTGCCAGTAGACGCCTGCGAACCCATTGGTGCTCACCGCGGCATTGTAATCGACGCGAACACTCTGGAAGCCTTCACCAGGATTATTCTCATCATTGCTCAGCGTGAGCGAAGTTGCGTCACCGAAATAGCCCGACGGGATGTAGGTCGGCGAACTGTCCTTGTAGACGTAGATCGGCCACGCGCTCGCGGCGGGCTTCGGAGAAGCGGGACGCGCCGGCGGTGTAACGCCGTTGTCGTAATAGATGTTGTCCAGATAGAGAGTCGCCCCACTGGGATTGTCCGTCTGGGTCATCGTGAAGTTGAAGCCCGTGATGACACGCGACAGATTCTTTCCCGTCAGACTGATCGCGAACGATTGCCAGTTGGTGGTCAGGTTCAATACGGACTGCACCTTGAAGGTGTCCGCAAATGCTCCGTCGACGGTCGTCACAGATCCGCCCGCGCCCACAGTCGCCTTGACACCATTGGCATTCGCCTTCGCCATGAACCGCAGGTTCTTGGCACCGGTCATATTGAAACCGCCGTTGCTCGCGCTGCCAAAGTTACCGGCGGGATTCTGCCAGAAAACACCCGCAAATCCGAGGGGACCCGACGGAGTGTATTGAACTTTCACGTTCTGAATTCCTTCACCAGGAGCCGCGAAGTCTGTGTCGCTGAAGGCCAGATCCGTTGTATCGCCAATGAAACCGCTGGGAATGTACGGCCCGGAGCTGTCGCGATAGACGTACGCCGGGAACGCGGCGGGAGCCGGGGCCGAAGGAGGCGTCGGCGGCACCGTGCCGTTGTCATACTTGATGTTATCGAGAAAGATCGTGCCACCCGTGGGATTGTTCGCCTTGGTGATGACAAACGAGAACCCACCCACCACGCGGCTCAGATCGAGCCCTTGCAGACTGATATTGTAGGTTTTCCAAGCCGTCGTCAGGCTGGTCACGGCCGTCGGAGTGACGCGGAGGCTGTCACCAAAACGGAATGACGTCTGCCAGGTGCCCGGGATTCCTCCGATGATGAACTGCACTTTCGTGCCAGCCACCGAAGACTTCGCCATGAACGAGATGTTGGTGGCGCCCGTCAGATTGTAGCCGCCATTCGTGATCGTGCCGAAATTGCCGCCGGGATTCTGCCAGTAAACGCCGGCAAATCCATTGGGACTGTTCGCCGCGTCATAATCGATGCGGATGTCGTTGAAGCCTTCGCCGGGAGCCGCGAAGTCCTGGTCGTTGAACGTCAACGCGCTGGCGTCACCAAAGAAACCGGTCGGCCGGTGAGGTCCTTCCAGGTCGCGATAGACGTAGAAAGGCCACGCCTGAGGCGTGCGCAACGGCGGGAACGAGGGAGGCGTCGAGCCGTCGTCGTAATAAATATTATCCAGGAAGAACGTCGCGCCCGTGGGATTGTTCGCATGGGTCGCGATGAACGAGAAACCGCCGATCACCCGGCGCAGATCCTTGCCCGTGAGGTCGATTTCGTACGACTTCCATGAAGAAGTCAGGATGACTTCGTCCTCCACGCGGAAACTGTCGTAGAACGGCTGCGAGGGATCGTTAATGCCGCCGAGGATGAACTTGATGCGCTCATTGCCCTTCAAACCGCGCGCCATGAACTTGAGCTTCTTGGCGCCCGTCAAATTCAAGCCGCCATCCGCCGCGCCGAAATTGTTTGCCGGATGCTGCCAGTAAATGCCCGCGTAACCATTCGTTCCCGCGCCGCTGTAAATGATCTTGGTCGAAAAATAACCCTGGCCCACGGGAGCCGTCACATCCGTGTCGCTGAAGGTCAGCGAGCTCGTATCGCCCAGATAACCCGAGGGTGTGTAGGGACCTTCAGCGTCCTTGAAAACATAAAGAGGCCACGAAGGAGGCACCAGGGATGCCGGCGTCTCACCCCCGCCGCCATTGTTGGTCGTCGGATCCGTGCCATTGATGAATTCCTGCAGGTTCGTGACGCCGTCGCGATCGTAATCGCCATTCGCCGTTTGATTCAAATTGCCAAAATATTGGAGCTCCCACGCGTCGGGCATTCCATCCCCGTCGGCGTCGACCGGAGATCCTCCGGTGACCGTCACATGATCAAAAACGCCCGTGTCCAGAGCCGTGTTCTTTGTGGCGCACACCACAAGGCCGACATAGAGATTGCCGGAAAAAGCCATCGTTTCGCTGCCCACCTGCGTCCACGTATTACCGTCCGGAGAAATCGAGCCCGTGACAATGTTGCCCGCGCGCGCGACCTTGACCCAATAAGGCGCCGCAAAACCCGTTTTGGTCGTCGTGGTCGTCGCTCCGCCCGTGGCCAAACGGCGCTGGAAAAGAATGCCCGAAGTGGGCGTCACCACCATCGATGCATGGCGGGAATTGTTGGCGAGCGATTCGCGGATCATCACGCCGGCTTTCGACGCCGCGTTGGTGTTGCCGATGCTCACGACGCGCGCAACGATCTGACCATCGCCCAGCAGCCATTGATCGACATATTGAAAACCATCCGCCGTGCCGCCAATGGCCGCGCCGGAACCCTGAACGGTGAAAGTCGAGCCATCCGTGGAAGCCGTGCCGGCCACGCCGACCGCGCCCACATCCTGGTTGAGCCAGTAATCCGTCGCGCTCAAACCGGCGACGGAAAAGAAAGTTGCGACACAGAAAAGATAAAAACGGGAGAAGAAACGAGTCATCGAAGATCCTTGGTTGGGGATAAATGTACGCGTACTAGTATGGCCTCAATCAATATCGAGTCAAGAATCCGTGAAACGATTTGACACCCCTCATTAGGACGTCTTATTTTTGAAGCAGCCCGGCCGGCCGCAAGACATTGCCGACCGGAAAAAGCTTGGGTCGCGCAAGACGTTGATGCACAACTGCGCGATGGCACGATCGATCTTTTTGAGCCAAATGGCGTTTTTTTGGATGCTCATTGGGGGGATTCCCATTAAAGGAACGTCATGACCACGAAGGGACCCGTCGAAGCGCGCGTGCTGGTGGCCGCATGCCTCGCCACTCAATTCAACACGACAAGCAACTGGCACACGGTTGCGTATGACGAATTTTATCTGGTCACGGAAGGCTCGCTCCACGTCGGTCTCGCAGGTGAAAAACGCAAGATCGCGCCCGACACGCTCATCCTGATCCAGAACGGCGAATCGCGCGGGCACTGGAGCATCCCCAATCAGAACCCCAAACTTTGGACGCTTCTTTTCACGCCCGGCATTCAGCAATACGAAGGACTCCCCGCGCTCGGCAATCCCGATCCGATGAAACGCGTCTGGAAATTGACCAAGGAACAGGTCTTCACGTTCAAAAATCTTTTCGTCAAAATCGCCGCGGAACGCTCCTCGCGCCGCACCGCCAACGCCATCGCCGAAACCGCGTGGCTCCGCCTCCTCATGGTGATGCTTCAGCGCTGGTCGGAAGCCAAACCCAAGGAAATCGCCGCGCAGGCCGCCGGCTCGGACCTGCTCGCACTCTGGCAGAAAATCAATGACAGCATTTGGAAGCCCGCCCATTCCCGAAGCCAGCTTTATGCCGACCTGCCCAATTATGACAGCCTGCGGCACCGCTTCCGAAAGACCTTCGGCTCCTCCCCGCAGAAACTTTTGATGTCCATGAGGATGGACCAGGCCAAAAGCCTCCTTCTCGAATCCTCCAGCACAATCAAGGAAATCGCCATACGCCTCGGCTATGCGCGACAGCACGAATTCGCGCGCGCCTTCCACAAATATGTCGGCTGCAGCCCCAGCAAATGGCGCAGAGACCCCTTCTTTACCGTGCGATGATCGTCAGCAGACTTGCTGCGAGATTAGCTGCCGGACCCGAAGGAAGGAAAGCCAGCCGAACCGCCTACTATCCAAAACTTTCATCACAAGGCGATCCCGGCCCCAAGGAGCCCCCAAGCCCGGCAGCGTCCATCCCATCTGGCCGTGTCCTTGACCCCATCCGATCAAGTCGGCCTCTGGAAATTGACACCCATAACCAAGGTAGCCCCTTCCATCCCAAAAGCGTTAGCCAAAGTGGAAAAATATTTCGCCTGTTTGGAACGCAACCGCTTTCAGTCCTAAAGTCCTAACAGCCTGCGAATGATACCACTTTGGCAAAGATGCTTTGACTGATCTCAACTTGCGCACTTAACTCGACTTTTTCCATGAAACTGACTTTTCACGGCGCCGCGCGGACCACCACCGGCTCGATGTACCTTTTGGAGGCCTGCAATAAAAGAATCCTTTTCGAATGCGGCTTCTTCCAGGGCAAGCGCAAGGAATCGATGGACCGCAACCGTCAGTTTCCTTTCACCCCGTCCGAAATCGACATCATGCTGCTCTCGCACGCCCACATCGACCATAGTGGCAACATCCCCAATCTGGTGCGACAGGGTTTCGAAGGCCCCATTTTTTGCAATCATGCCACCCGGGATCTCGCCGTGCTGATGCTCGAGGACAGCGCGCACATCCAGGAATCCGATTGCGCGTTCATCAACCGCCGCAATGAAAAACTGGGGAAGAAAGTCCCTCCCGCCGAGCCGCTCTACACGCGACTCGACGCCCAGCGCGCCGCGCAGCAGTTCATGTCGATCGCCTACGACCGCTCCTTTGATCTCGCGGAAGGCATCACGGTCACCCTGTGCGACGCCGGCCATATTCTGGGTTCTTCGGAAATCGTCTTCGACCTGCGCGAAAACGGCCGCCATGTCCGCCTTGTCTTCAGCGGCGATCTGGGACGCGGAAACAATTCCATTCTGCGCGATCCCACTCCGTTCGAGGACGCCGAAATTTTGATTTTGGAATCCACCTACGGCGGACGACTTCACGAGCCGCAGGACGAGGCCAACACGCGCCTCGGCGCCATCATCAATCAAACTCTCGAGCGCGGCGGCAAGGTGATCATCCCCGCCTTTTCCGTCGGACGCACGCAGCAGCTCATCCATTCCCTCCACGATCTCACCGAGCAGGGCATCCTGCCGCGCATTCCCGTTTTTGTGGACAGCCCCCTCTCGATCAATGCCACGGAGGTCTTCCGCCTTCATCCGGAGTGCTTCAACCAGGCGACCTACGAACAGCTGCGCCACCAGGAAAATCCGTTCGCGCTTAAAACCCTCACCTACGTCCGCAGCTCGGAGGAATCGAAGCGGCTCAATGACCGCCACGATTCCTGCATCATCGTGGCCGCATCGGGCATGTGCGAAGCAGGACGCATCCGACATCATTTGCGCAACAATATCGGCGACCCGCGCAACACCGTGCTGATGGTCGGCTTTTGCGCGCCCAACACCCTGGGACGCGCCATCTACGACCGGCGCCCCACCGTGAATATCTTCGGCGAGGAACAGGATGTGCGCGCCCATATCGAAACGATCGACGCCTTCAGCGCGCATGCCGATCGCAACGAGCTGCTCGGCCTGGTGAAACAAAGCACCGGACCGTTTCGAAAAATCATCCTCACTCACGGCCAGGAGGACCAGTCGGAAGCGCTCACCATCCCGCTCCGGGAAATGCATCCCCAGTCCCAGGTTGTCATTCCGAATTTGCACGATAAAATGGATCTGTAGCAATTGGAGCTCATGGATCTGTTTACCGACACGTTGCAACCCCAGGATTCTCCCGAACCGCCGCCGGAGAATCTTCCATCACACACCGACGCCCGTCACGCCTCTGTCACGCCTCTTCCCCCGGCCGCCAATCCTTTCGAGTCCGATTCCGTTTATTGGCGCCGCGTCGGAATCGCGATCCTGCTCTCCCTTCTCCTTAACCTCCTGGCCCTCTGGCTTCCTTCCACGCTCCACATGCCGGACTGGAAATGGTTCCAGCATCCCAAACCGCCCCCCTCGAAACAAATGTCGCAGCTCGTCCTGGTCCAGCGCCCGCCGCCGACCCGGCACGAAAGTCCCACCTTTCTTGAAACGGATCCAAGCCAGCTCGCGAAAAAACGACCGGAGAATGCCCCTTTTTATTCGGAGCATAATACCGTCGCCACACAAACCGCGCCCTCACCCGTGAAGTCGGACGAAGTTCCGAAAATGGAGGGCCAAAACACAAAGACCTACGCGACGGAAAACGTGGTGCCCACCAAACCCGCGACCCCATCGCCTCCCGCTGAAACGCCCGCCCCCGAAAAGCCGACGACGCCACCCTCTCCGCAAACTCCACAGACACCGCCGGACGCACCCAAGACCGGCGATCTCGCCCTGCTGAGAACTCCGAAGGAACGCCCCTTCCCTAAAACCGAGCCGCCCGCGGAAAATACGCCACAAAATCCGCAAACGTCGCCACGCGCCCCGCCGGCCCCCAACACTCCCGAATCCGCCCGCCAGGTCCTCGCGCAACAATCCAAACTCAACGGCGGCGTGGATAATGTCGGCCGTGTGCGCGCATTCAATTCTGCAGAGTCCCCCTTCGCCAGTTACGACAAGAAAATCATCGGAAAGATCGGCGCTTACTGGCAGCTCCAGGTTCATAATAAGTTTTACGGTGAAAATGTGGGCGAGGTCGAAGTCTCCTTCCGGCTCATGTCCGACGGCCGGATCACCAACCTCGAAATCACCCATAACTCCGCCAATTCCGTCCTCGCGGGCTGGTGCGTCGATGCGATTCAAAAATCCGCGCCCTTCGATCCCTTCCCCGACGCAATCAAGGCCATCGCCGGCGATTCGCGCGAAGGCGCCATCCGTTTTGCCTACTGAGCCTATATGAAATGCAAATTGCCCGTGCATTCCTTTCCCCGGCAATTTGAGGATGCCGTGCTGGAAATGATGGACCAGCCGGAGGCCGACCCTGGAATGTTACGCGACGATCTCGCGAACATCCGACGCATCAACCACTGCCTGGGGGGCCATCGACTCATCCGCATGGAGTGCGCGCAATTTTTTCAGAAATGGCCGCTGCCCCGCGTCCGCGTGCTCGACGTCTGCACCGGTTCCGCCGATCTGCCCCGCGTTTTTGTGGAGGAATGCCGCTCCTACAAAATCAAAGTCGACCTCCTCGCCATCGACCGCAACCGCGTGATGCTCGAAACCGCGCGCACCCTCTCCCGCGATTATCCGGAAATTCAATTCCAGGAAGCCGATGCCCTGCAGCTTCCATTTGAGGAAAATTCCTTCGATCTCGTGATGTGCAACCTCGCGCTCCACCATTTCTCCGTCGAAAACGCCATCACCATCCTGCAAAGCCTTGGACGCATCGCCAAACATCGCCTCATCGTGAACGACCTCCACCGCGGACGCATGCTTTGTTTTGGATGCGAAACCTTGCTGCCGCTCGTCTGCCACAATTCCATGACGCGCTACGACGCGGCTCTCTCCGCGCGACGCGCGTTCACGTGGGACGAAATGCAGCGAATGGCCTATCACGCGGGATTTCCGACCATCGCCATCCGTCATTATTTTTTCGGACGCCAGGCTTTGATCATCGACACGAACCCTTGAAATCCGCTGAAGTTTTTCAGATTCTCCGCCGTCACCAACTCAGGCAGTGGATTGACCTTTCCTTGAAATGCCCGGCCCAGCCATCGGTTGGCGTTCTTCAGGTTTTTGACGGCATGGAGGGATAAACGTTTTTTGTGCTCCTTCAGGATGCGACAAATCACTTTTCCCAACTCGCAATAATATTCCGAGGAAGTGGTGAAACAGCCGTTGAGGACCTCCCTCAACTCCATGGCTGCCGGCATCAAGCCATCCTGCTCGATTTGCAGGGCGATGGACTCAAAATAATGAAACGACGGACTGCAGGAATCTTCCAAAGAATCAGACATCGTCCGAGACCACGGATTTGGCGCGCGAAGGCGGAAGCGGACGCGCCACGCGGCCATGCGGCTCGGGAGCCGGCGAATCGCTGAGAGGCTCGTCGTATCCAATTTTGCCCTTCGTCGCCTGACGCATTTGCTTCGTCTGTTTTTGCCCCAAACCAAAGAAATTAAAATCCGCCAGATGCCCCAGCACGCGCATGCCGCCGCGCACGAGATATTTCACGTCTTCAAAATTGCGCACCGATGAAATCTGGTTCCAGATAAACCGCGGCGTGAGGAAACTGTTATAAATGCCGCGCGTCATCTCCAGTAATTCCTGATCGGGAATCGGGCATTTCATGATCGGATCGCGCATTCCGTAATCGTCCCAATCCTCCGTGCGCAACAATTCCTTCTCCTTGCATTCCTTAAACAAAGGCGTGCCCGGATAAGGCATGCAGATCGTGGCCTGCAGCGTGTCGATGTAGCCCTTGTCGAAAAGGCTGCGCGTGAGATCGATCGTGCGTTGAGCCTCCTCCTTCGATTCCCAGGGATAACCCACCATGCAGGTGACGTGCGGCATCAGCCCGGCTTTTTTGGCGAGACGCATCGATTCTTCGATCTTGGCGGCTTCACCCAACTTATGAAGGCGGTCCAGGGATCTCTGGTTTGCGGACTCGAGACCGAAGAGCATGAAGCGAAAGTTGGCTTTCCCCATCAGATTGTAATCCTCCTCCGAAAGCGCGCCGGGAATCATGTTGCAACCCAGCGTGATCTTCTTGTGATACCCGCGCTTGATCACCTCGTTGCAAAATTCCTTCAGCCAGCCGCCCGCGGGGAAAGTTCCTGTGTCATCAAAAACTTCGCGCACGCCAAGATCGATCAGATGGCCGATTTCATCCGCGTGCTGCTGCGCCGTGCGGCAGCGGAAATTCGTGAAAGTGGTCGTCCAGGAACAAAACGTGCAGCGTCCCCACCAGCAATCGCGCCCCACCATCGTGTAGGTGCCGGGAAGATGTTTGAAATTTCCATTCTCCTTCGCGTAAAGCTGCCACTTCGTGAGCTCGCGGTCGATCATGGGCAATACATCAAGCCCATGCTTCAATTCGAAGCGGCCGGTGGTGACGATCTTGTCGGAATCATTGCGTTTGCCATCGCGCCAGAAATAAACGCCGGGCTCGAGTTCCGCCCCCGTGTCGAGATGCGCGCAAAGATTCAACAAGGCAAAATCAAAATCACCGCCCGTGATGCAATAATCCGCCTGACAGTTGCGCAGCGATTCCTCAGGCAGCGCGGTGATATGGTCGCCCATCAGCACGTATTTCGTCTTCGGATACATCGATTTGAGTTTATCGATATATTTCCAGTAGCGCTTCACCACCGGCGTCTTCACCTCGATGGCGAGCACGTCGGGACGGATCTGTTCAAAGCGTTTGTCCCAATCCTCCACGCTGTCCATCTGCGCGACACCATCCTCCCAATAAACATCGTGACCCGCCTGCTTCAACACCGTCGCGGCATACGCCGGGACACAGGGATAGATGAACGTGGGTTTGTTGAACCACTGAAACTGACGGTTCTGCGAAATCAGCGGCACTCCCTTTTTGTCGGGAAGCGGCGGATAGGCGATCATTACTTTCAAGGGCATGAAGACAGGAGCTAGGAGGTTTCTTCAGGAAGACGTGGGGCCATCAATCCCCATATAAAGACAGTACCATACACGACGTGTGACATAAAGGCCATACCCAGCGCAGGTATGATCAGCCGTAATGGCTGTCCGATCAGGCTTAGAAGAAGGAGCCCTATATAGAGAGCAGCTAAACCAGCAAGGAGCCAGCCGGCCCATACCTGCCCCAGAAGCAAAAGCACTCCCAAACTGATCCCCCCTACAACCATCAGGCTCGGCGCGAAATAAGGAAGGCGGCATGACGTCTCCGGATAACGCTTCGCGAAATAACCGCGATGGAGCCCGTAATTTCCAAGTTGCTGAAAATGCTTTTTCAGCGAGGGCCGGCGATGATGTTCGATCACCGCGCGCGGCTCGTAGCGAATCCGAAATCCTTCCTTCACGAGCGAAAGACAAAATTCCGTATCCTCACCCGGCCAGAAATCCGTCCGGAAGCCCTTCACTTTTTCGAAGACGGAGCGCCGCACGAGCAGATTGCAGCTCGGATAATCGTCGACGTCGCGCTCTGTGCCCGGACGATAGCGGTAAAATTCCGATCCCGAAACCATCCACGATTCGTAAACGGCGCCGCTCACCCGTGCCCAAAAGGGATCATCGCGCGGCGTGATCGATGGTCCGCCCACCGCGCCAATGTCCGGCGATTGAAAATGCGCGAGAGCCGCCGCCAGCCAGCCCGGCTGCGGACGCGTGTCGTCATCGATGAACGCCAATATCTCACCGCGACTCAGCTCGACGCCGCGGTTGCGTTTGCGCGCGGGCGAGACGGGACCCGTCGCCTCCACGCGAATGCGCGGATCGCTCCACGG
>Ga0207107_1058_pt1 | contig 28204 bp, 24 predicted proteins | sample Alteio_BWMinHeat_75_FD_153555 | JGI IMG/M metagenome (GOLD analysis project Ga0207107, IMG submission 153555) | Enriched cells from forest soil in Barre Woods Harvard Forest LTER site, Petersham, Massachusetts, United States -... | ecosystem: Environmental > Terrestrial > Soil > Temperate forest >... | reverse complement strand
GAAGAGAAGTGTGGCAGGACGTTTCGGATTTAGCACGGCGAACAGTTTTTCCCATTCGGCGCTGGTGTCGTCAGCGAAGGTGATGCCGGGAACGAAGCGGGTGCGGAGCAATTGGGACTGCGACATGACGGCAAGAATGGCGGTGGGAGCGTCGGTACGCTTGGTTTGCTCGAGAGCTTGGGCGAGAGCTTCGAGATGGGTGGCGCTGGTGGCGTCCGCGAAATGCACGATCAGGTTGGGAGTGAGGTTGCCGGCACGATCGATTTGCACGGCAGTGTGGCCGGTGATTTCGACGTGACCGTCGGGACCGGACTGAGTGAGGGCCATCATCGGGACGGACTTGCCGAGAGTGGCTTTAAGGCCGTTGAGCACGGGAAAAGTGCCGAAGGCACAAGCGGAGGCGGAAACGGGCTGCGCGACGACGGCGCCGGTGGAAGAGAGGCGCGTTCCGCGAATGGTCAGGCAAAGCGGAGTGTATCCGACGACGGGGCGAACGCGAACCGCGGGTGCCGAGGCGGAAGCAGAAACTGAAGCGGAAGCCACGAAGACGGATTGCTGCTGCAGGACGAACTTGTTGTCATCGACGTCGAAGTTAGGCTGGCCCTGCATGTTCCATTCAAATTGCTGGATGCCGCCGCCGGGAATCCAGCTTTGCAGAGCGGAGTATTGGGGCTGATTTGTGGCGAGGCCGCTGATTGGGGATAGCGGATTGGCGGGAATTTTTTCAAATTCCACACGCGGTGCGCTCGGAGCGGGAATGCCAAGCGAACCGTGGAGAACGATGCCTGAAGGCTGGATGCCAATGGAAGTGTAAGCGAGAGCGAAAGGCTGAGCGGGAGGGAGATTGGAACCTTGGGGAGGAGCCAGCAAAGATCTGAGAAATGCGCCCAGGTTTGCGTCGGCGCTCAGGAGCTGGCGAACGGTAACGAAAACGTTGCTTTGGTTGAGGGCTTGATCACGTACGGTTTTGAGGTTGTCGATGGCGGTGCCCTTGAAGAGATTGACGATGTCGTTGGAAGTGTCGAGGGAAAGATCGCCGACGACCAGGTCAGCGGTTGAGCCGTCGGGTTGCAGAGTGAAATTCTGGGTGGCGGTGAAATCGAAGGAGGGAGCGATGGAAGTGTCGGAGTGCGCGTGGCCGCCGATGGTGAGAACGATGGCACCAGTTTGGAGTGCCACGGTAGCGGTGTTCAACGTGATGGTGTAGGTGACGTGGAAAGTGTGGACGAGGACGGAGATATCGATGTGGATTGGCGCGATGGGTGTGGCGACGATTTGGTCGAGAGCGGGCTGGAAGGCACTGCGAACAAAGTCCGCGCTGGCGGCGAGTGCGAAATGGTCAGCGGCGCCGAGAAAGACATCGGTGAGAGTGGCCGCGTTGCCCTTTGTGGTGTTGAGGTTCAGGAGCAAAGCGATGGCGTTCTGGCCGGAGGAAATCGTTTTGAACTGAAGGAAACGAATGTTGGGGGGGAGCGTGGAGGTGGAAGGCATAAAGCTGGTTTGCAGAGTGTTGCGGATGAGGAGATTGACGCCGGCGAGGTCCTCCGCGCTAACTGGGTTGCTGGAGAACAAGGGAGCGAAGCTGACAGCGACTTGTTGCGCGCGGATGTTGACGGTGACGACGTTGGCGGTTTGCGAGCCGACCTGGCTGACCGGCACCGTGAGCTGCAAAGTGCCGCGAACGAATTCAGCGAGCGGGCTGGTCTGGGGATCGGGGAAGTAGCGGGCCATGACATTGAGCTGCGCGGTTACATTGGCGCCGGCGACGCCGGAGAGTTGCAAGGTGGGAGCGGCGAGTTGGAGTTGTACGCGGCCCTTGAGCTTGCTGGGAACCGGTGGCACAACTTTGATGCCAGCGCTGGCGTTGACGACGCCGTCGAGGCCGGAATGCCGGAAGTCGATGAAGGCGGCTTGACCACTACGTACGCCGGTGGTGGCGATGTTGTCTTGATTGACGATGGCGTCGCCCAGGGTGTTCACGCTGCCGACCAGGATGGGTTCGAGCGAGCCGGGGCGCTGGCGGGTGATGTCGTCAACAAAAATAGCGAGACTATGCGGAAAGCGTTCGAGGGCGTGCATGTAGGAGAGCACGCGGTTGGCGGCGGGAATGGCGAACTGGGCTACGACGTCAAACTCTCCGGTGAGTGGGTTGGCCATGGGGACTCCTCGTGTGTCTCTTGTTGTGTCTCTCGATCGCTAATCGTTTCTTTGTGTCTGTTCACTCGTCTGTTCGCTTACTTGGGCCAGAAAGCCGTCAAGACTACCAATGAAGAAAAAACCAGGGCCAAGGAGATGCCGCGTTGCAGCGCGAAGCTGGTGGCGCCGGGGTGCGGTTCGCGAGCGAAGAGCAGCAGCAGGCGACCGGCCGAGTAGGCTGCGGTAGAGATGAGAAACAAAGCGCCGGGGAACGGCGTCGCATGCCAGAACTTCACGGCAATCAGCAACATGCCCGCGGACCACGCCGCTTCCAGGCATTGCACCGGAACGCGTCGCTCCCATACGCCTGCAGCGTTGGGCAGGAAAAGAGTGAACCAGGACTGCGATACGCGGCCGGCGCAGCAGCCGTTGAGGAAGCAGCCAACGCGAACGAAGAACATGCCGGCCAGGATTGAAAATGTGGCGATGTCCCAAAAGGCGGCGAACGGAAGGTGCAGCAGGGCGAGGAGCGGGACAGAAACGGGAAACGCGGCGGCGAAGGCACCGTACTGCGTGGCGCCTGAGGTGCGGCTCCAGAACGTGCGGTGTTCCTGGCGGTAGAGCCGCCAATGCAAGAGAGCGTAGAAAAGCTTAGCGCCAAGCAAGGAGGGAATCAGCAGGAGCAGATCGGCGACGAAGACGCGGAAGGGGTCGAGACCAGCGAAATGGGCCGCAGGATTGCCGGCGAAAACTGCCACAACCGCGCCGACGTACAGCATTACCGAGTAGCTACGGATGGAATGGTCTCGAATTGTGAACAGAATCGGGCGCATAGCGGTTTCAGTAACGGCGCCACAGCGCCGCGGCCAAACCAGCGAAGATGGCGATGTCCGCCAGGTTAAACACGGGCCAGCGGTGAAAATGGATAAAGTCGATCACGCAGCGGCGGCGGAGAATATCCAGCAGATTTCCGGCGGCTCCGCCAAAAGCCAGACCCAGGCAGATCAGCGTAGTGCGGGTCTGGAACCAGTCGCCGTGGCGATGCAGGAGGATCGCTGAAAGCAGAGCCGCGAGCCACAGAAGCACAAGCGGAGCTCGCGCGTATTTTTGGCGAAAGATGATTTTGGAATTTGATGAAATGCGCAGGCGAAGCAGCGGTCCGCAGGGAATCAGCTTATCGCCAGCGTGCGTTTGCGCGACCAATTTGCTGCATTGATCGAGCAGCAGGAGCACGATTGCGGAGACAAAAAAGGCCAACACACTGACACCACGCGCGAACTGATTCGGCCTACAGATAGTCTGGCTTGCCTCGTTTATAGTAGCCAGGAAGGCAAGTCAAGAAGATTTACAAACACAGCCAGAAAGACGTGCTTTCTCTCGGGCTCCTGTTGTATGGGGTGAGGGCCACGTTGATTTTTATGATCAGACTTGGCCAGAGAAGGCACGTTACTCCATCCCGAGGATGGGTGCGGAAGAGCGTCATGTATAATGTTTTGTTGGGAATTCCGGGGGAAATGCGGCGATTGGGTATGGCTGAGGGACGAAAAGTCGGACGAGCCAGCGCGGAAGTGCTGCGGGAGCGGCGGCGGCGGTTCCGCGGGACGCGTTTGCTTGAGTTAAAGATGATTGGGAAGGCGCTGGCGTCGACCAAGCATCCAATTCTCGTGCACATTATCCCGATGCGGCGCTGCAATCTGGATTGTGGGTATTGCAACGAGTATGACGACGTGTCCAAGCCGGTGCCGCTGCAAGAGATGGCCGACCGCTTGAGCATTCTGGCGGGGATGGGGACGTCGATCATCACGATCAGCGGCGGAGAGCCGCTGATGCATCCGGAACTGGAAGAGATTATCCGGCACATCCGCAAGCACAAGATGATTGCGGGGATGATCACCAATGGGTTTCTGTTGAGCAAAGACCGGATTCGCACGCTGAACGAAGCGGGCTTGCAGCATTTGCAGATCAGTATCGACAACGTGACGCCAGACGAAGTGTCGAAGAAGAGCCTGAAGACTTTGGATTCCCGGCTCGAGTGGCTGTCGGAATTTGCGCTGTTTCAAGTGAACATCAATTCGGTGTTAGGCAGCGGCGTGAAGAATCCCCAGGACGCGTTGACGATTGCGCACCGCGCAGTGGAGCTGGGATTTACCAGCACGGTGGGGATCATTCACGACCACAAAGGGCAGTTGAAGCCGCTGGACCCGGAGCAGATCGCGATTTTCGAAGAGATCATGAATCTGGGGAAGCGGTCGTTTTCGCGCTTTAATGATTTTCAGCATAACGTGGCTCGCGCGAAGGAACACACCTGGCGGTGCCGGTCCGGGTCGCGTTATTTGTACATTTGCGAAGATGGGCTGGTGCACTGGTGTTCGCAGCAGCGGGGATATCCGGGAATTCCGCTGCGCGAATATACGGACGAAATGCGGCACCGGGAGTACGAGACGAAAAAGTTTTGCGCACCGCGATGCACGGTGTCTTGCGTGCAACAGGTGGCCATGCTGGACAATTGGCGCGACCCGCAGAATCTGAAGCCGACCCCGAAGAAGCGGACTCCGCAGGCTCCAGCGGCTCCGCCGGAACTTGTGCAGCTGGGGTAGCCTCGGCCATGGCTGGGTAGATTCTTAGAACACCTCGCCGAGCGTTCGATTGACGCTCCGGCGCTTCCTGCGAAAAATAAGGACATGGCAACGGCAGCGATTGAGATCGAGAATCTCTCGAAGGAATATCCGCACGGGTTCTTGCACCTGAAGAAGAGGACTTCGCTGCACGGCCTCTCGATGCAGGTGGAGAGCGGCGAAGTGTTCGGATTCCTCGGGCCCAACGGAGCAGGGAAGTCCACGACGATCAAGCTGCTGATGCGGCTGATTTTTCCGACAACGGGGACGGCGCGGATTCTTGGGCGGACAATCAGCGACATCGGCATGCACAAGGACATCGGGTACCTGCCGGAGCAGCCGTATTTCTACGACTACCTGACTGCCGCGGAAGTGCTGGATTATTTCGCGCGCTTTCATGACTTGAGTGCCACGGACCGGCGCGAACGCGTTGACCGGATGCTCAAGAAGGTGGGACTAGAGACGGCGAAGAAAATTCAGCTGCGCAAATATTCGAAGGGCATGCTGCAACGCGTGGGATTGGCGCAGGCGATTCTGCACGATCCCAAAGTCGTGATTCTGGATGAGCCGATGTCTGGGCTCGATCCGGTGGGACGGCGCGAAGTGCGCGACATGATTCTGGAGCTGAAGGCGTCCGGGAAAACCGTGATGTTCTCCACGCACATTTTGTCCGATGCGGAAATGCTGTGCGACCGCGTGGGCGTGATCGTTGGCGGGAAGCTGCGCGGCGTGGGCGCACCGGAAGAAATCGTCGGCGTGAAGGCGCACGGGATGGAGGTTTTGTTTGAGCTGGCAGGCGGAGAAGCGAAGGCTGGCTCTCTGGCTGCGAAGGCCACGCGGACGGGCGACCGCTACAGGCTGCATGTGGAGGAGGAGCAACTTTACGGAGCGCTCGACCAGATTCGAGCGGCGGGCGGAAAGATTCTCTCCGTGACGCAAGTGAAGGCGACGCTGGAAGAGTACTTCATGAACTTGGTCGAAGCGGATCGGGCGCAGGCCGCAGCGGTCGAGGTGAGCGCGCAATGAAGCACATCGGTGCGGTAGCGCTGAATACTTTTCGAGAAGCTGTGCGGGACCGCGTGCTGTACAACCTGGTGTTCTTCGCGCTGCTGATGATTGCAGCGGCAATCGTGGTCGGACAAATCTCCATCGGGATTGAGCAGATCGTGATTGTGAGCCTGGGGCTCAGCGCGATTTCTTTCATTGGCTTGTTGATGGCGATTTTTATCGGCGTCGGGCTGGTCTACAAGGAAATGGATAAGCGGACGCTGTATGCACTGTTGGCCAAGCCGGTGCGGCGCTGGGAATTTGTGGCCGGGAAATTCGCGGGACTGGTGCTGACACTGACGGTGAACACCGCAGCGATGGCGGTGGGATTGTTTTTGGCGTTGCTGTATGTAAAGCATTCGCTGGAACGCAGCGACACCGGAGTGCTCGTCGCGGTCTATTTTATCGTGCTGAAGCTGGCGCTGGTGGTGGCTCTGGCGCTGTTATTTTCCTGTGCAACGACGCCGCTGCTTTCGATCTTGTACACCGCGGGACTGTATATCGCGGGGCAGTACATCCAACAAATGAGGACGCTGCGAACGGACTTGATGAGTCCGGCGCTGGCGACCATCATGCGCTGGCTCTCTTATATCCTGCCGAATTTCGACAATTTTGACGTGGTGGGAGCGGCGGCACACGGACGAGCGGTGCCGGCGGCGTTGATCTGGCAGAACACGTTGTATGCGGCGCTTTACTGCACCATCGTCCTGCTGGCCGCTGCGGCAGTGTTTTCACGGCGAAACCTGAAATGAATTGGAAGACAAACCTCTCGTGGCTGCTGTGGATCGTGCTCCCAATCGGATTCACGGGAGTGTGGCAATTGCAGCGCAAGATCGACGTGCAGCGGTCGGCCTTTGCGCAAGAGCAAGATGAAGTGCTTATACGATCAGCCAAGCTGACAAAGCTGATGAGCATGGAATTCGCGCCGTTGCTGGCAGACGTGTACTGGACACGCGCGGTGCAGTACTACGGCGACAAGCACATGCAAAAGAAGAGCGGCTTGGATCTGCTGTGGCCGCTGCTGGACACCGCTACTACGCTGGACCCCAACCTGCTACCGGCGTACCGGTTTGGCGCGATGTTCCTGGCGGACCACCCGCCGGCAGGAGCGGGCCGGCCGGACCTGGCGATTCAACTCATCGAACGGGGAATCCACGAGAATCCGGACTATTGGCGCTTCTATGAAGATCTTGGGTACATCTACTATTTTGATTTGAAAGACTATCCCAAGGCATCGCAAGCCTTTCAGGAAGGAAGCAAGAATCCGCAAGCGCTGATCTGGATGAAAGTCATGGCGGCGAGGATCGCAACAGAAGGAAATTCACGAGAGACTTCGAAATTCCTATGGTCTGATATCTATCAGGCGACAAAGGACGAGAACGTAAAGAAAAATGCGCTGGACCATCTGAAGCTGATCAAAGTAGAAGAGGATTGCGAGGGACTAGATGCGCTGAACGATCAGTATGCCCAGAGGACCGGTCATCGCGCGAAGCGCGTGCGCGAATTGATCGATGCGGGCTTACTCCGCGGCGCACCGGTCGATCCTGACGGATTTCCCTACGTGATTGGCGAAGACGGAAAAGCGGACCTGAACCTGGATAGCTCCTTGGTGGAGACGCAGATGCTGTTGGCGCCAAAAAAGTGAAGTCTTGGCCGCTAGGGAGCTGCGAGAATTAGTCGGCAGTGCACAGCAGAGTCATCTGAGGGTCGACGAGCAGTTTGTGAGGAGCGGTTTCGGCGTTGAAGTGGAACGTGGTTTCCGGGCCGGACGTGACCACCGTTCCCAGAAGCACGCTGTGTCCGGCGCTGTTGAAATAAAGCGGAACGCGGGCGATGAAAGAACGTGGCACGCCGGTCTGCAACAGCTTCCCACGAACGGCGAATCCTTTCTCTGATTTCACAGCGGTGAATTCCGCCCGATAGTGTGGAATGCCGGTTCCGCGCACCCACTGTTCGAAGAACCAATCCATGGAATGGCTGGCTTCGAGATCCATGCTCGGAGTCATCACCGCTTCGACTTCGTGCTGCAGGTCCATGGTCGATAGCGCACGATAAGCGTATTTGCTGACCAGCGTGTGCAGCAGCGTTTCGAAGCGAGCATCGGGAGCCTTGGTTCCGGGCTGGCGCAGCATTTCGCGCAGCATGTGAAAGATCCACGCGCCTTTGTTGTAGATGACTTGTTCGTAGGCCTCTGGCGACCGCGAGGAATCGAGACGCGTGCCAAGAACCAGAGCTCCGACGTCGGCCGGGCGATCCTCGGCGTCGGGAGGCTTGGTGACAAGTTTGTGCCGGGAACGCTCGAGCCAAACTCGAAGCGTGTGCTCGGGATTTTTCTGAGTGTTGGCAAAGAGCATGGCCAGATAGTTGGAGATAGATTCATCGATCCACTGGTCGCGATAGCTGGACCAGCCGACTAGATTTCCCCACCATTGGTGCGCGACCTCATGAAACGGAGCTAGTTCGGAAAAATGTTCCTGAGTAACAGTGGAAAGGCCGGCGCGGTGCTGAGCTTCGGCCGGCAAATAGGAAAATGTCGGCAGATACAAAAGCCCGGGCCAGGCCTGCGCGGTGGTGCCGGGAATTTGCGAGACGCTGAGCGTATGGAACGGAAAAGGGCCGCTAAACGACTCGTAGAAGCGCACGGATAGTTCGATCTCTTTTCCAAGTTGCTTCATCGCTTCGGCGGGACTCGGAGGCGGGAGTCTCGGTCCGGGCGCCTCTAGCCTTCCGGTAACGCCGGGAACTCCCGGAATGATTCCGGGCGGCATGACGTCGGGAGCATCCGCCAGGCGATTGCTCACGGATTGTTCGAGCTGGCGATTCGCGTAGATGTCGATGGCGTAGGAAGCGGAAGAAAGCGAGGCAGTCACGTACTCGCCGAGATTGAAGCCCATCACGGAGACGGGCTTCTCGGTGCGCCAGTGCGCGACGCGCTGCTCGCCTTCTTCTTTTTCGTCGAGCTTGGAACCGGTGGCCACCAGACGCAACTTGCGCGGCCAGCGCATAGTCAGATCGTAATCGGCAAAACTGGCGGCTTCGCCAAGATGCGGATACCAACTTTCGTGAGCGCCAACGAAAAGAACACCGTTGCCCGCATTCGCGATGACGTTTCCGTGGTAACGCAGACGCACGGTGAATTCCTGGCCGCTCGGGATGGCGCTGGGCAGAACTACGTAGACGACATCGTTGCCCTGCGCGGCGCTCTGCTGTTCGGTCATGCCTTCGTTCTGAAAAAAGAAGAGAGCATGCCCGGCTTGATCCTCCGCAGCGTCCGCCACGAGAGAACGGGCCAGTTGAAACGCGACGTAGCGCACGCCGCCGGTTTCCGAGCGCAAGCGAATGGCGGAGGAAGCCTCAAGAGAATTGTCGGCGCGAATTGTGGTGTCGATGGAATAGCTCAGCGCGCGAAACGCCGCCAGCAGCGGAGTGAGTCCCGGAGGCGCATAGTAAGCCCACACATCGAAGAAGCTGCGATTCCCGTTTTTGCGCCCCTGGCCGAGCAAAAACGGCTCCGCGCGTTCCTGATCGTAAAGAAAATTGAATGGTCCGCTGATCATACCGTCGATGGCCGCGAAGAAATAAGGCTGCGGATTGGTGGCGATTTGACTAAAGAGCATGCGCAGCGAGTGCGAAGGGTTATAGCTGGCCACGGTCGAATCCCAGGTCGCCGTGAACTCGCTGTTTATTTCCGGCAAGAGGTTGGCGGATTGCAGCTGATGAAGAAGCTCCGCAGAAGTATCGTCCGTGAAGCGAATGTAGGCGGAAAGGATATCTTCGTCGAGCATGGGTGCGCCGAGAAATCGCCCCATCTGCTGCTTCTCGACGGGATCTCGTGGCGCGGCGAGAACGTGGCCGCGGCCGGAGAACACCACGCCGGTGATCCGGCCGTTGTACGGCGCGAAAAACGCCAGATGGCCTTCTTCGAGAGAAAGTTTGAAATCGGAGCGACGCAGTTCGATCTGGTTTTCCGCTTTGACCTGGTACACGGCCGCGGAATCTGGGCGCAACGCATTCAGCGCTTCGTAAACTTCGTGCGGAGACTTCTCCGCGGCGGCGGCGGTGGCCACCGAAAGAAGAAAAACCGCTGAAAATGAGGCCACCACTGCCCTCATGAACAGAGTGTGTCACTTTCGGCATGGCGGAACAAGACGCGGCGGCGGCGCTGCTGCGGGAAACTAGAATGGAAGGATGCGGATCGGAATCCGTTCGCGAATCTTGCTGGGCCTTTTTGCTTTGGGCGCATCGCTGTTCATCAGCAAGCCCGCCGCGGCCGACACCATCGTCCTGAAAAATGGCCGGCGCATTTTGGCGCTAAGCGCTTTCGAGGACGGCGACAAGGTGCGCTACCTGACTTCGGCCGGCGAACTGAGCCTGCCAAAATCGATTGTCGACCACATCGAAAAAGGCGGCGCCATGCCGATGGATGCGCCAGGCGCGAGCGCCGCGAATCTGGCGATTACCCCACCGGCGATGGAAGTTCCGGAAGGCGGCGGAGGCGAAGTCGAGCACGCGGCTGTGCACGACGGCGCGATCGATCGCGAGTACATTGGCAAGGCTGAAGCCGAGGCGCGACCTGGGAACCGGCAAGCAAATGCAATTGCAGCGATGGCGCATCATTCTGCGGCGATGTTCGAGCTTTCGCATGGCGATTTGGAACACGCGCTCGCCGACGAACGCACGGCGCTGACCTATCAACCGGAGCAGCCAGTGCTGCTGATGAATGTGGCGTACATGTATTTGCGGCGCAGCGAGTATAAACAATCGCTGGACTATTTGGATCGCGCGGGACGTGTCGCGCCGGAAAATCCGGATGTGGCTAAGCTGTCCGGCTGGGCCTACTACGGCCTGAACAAGCTGGATCAAGCCGTCGCCGAATGGCAGCGCGCCATGGCCCTGCGGCCAGATTCGGAAGTCAAAGCCGCGCTGGACAAAGCGTTGCGCGACAAACGCGAAGAAGAGAGTTATCGAGAAAACGAGAGCACTCATTTCAATCTCAAGTACAACGGCGGGGCGGAACCATCGTTAGCCCGCGACGTCTTGCGCACCCTGGAGCAGCACTTCTCGGAGATTGAGAGCCAGCTGAGTTACACGCCGCCGGATTCGATCGGCGTCATTTTGTATACGCAACAGGCCTTTGCGGATATTACCCAGGCGCCGGGCTGGGTCGGTGCGTTGAACGACGGGCGAATCCGCGTCCCGGTGCAAGGATTGACCGGCGTGACCGCCGATTTATCCCGCGTGCTCAAACACGAGCTGACCCACAGTTTCATTAAACAAAAAACGCGCAGCCTCGCGCCGACTTGGATCCAGGAAGGCCTGGCGCAGTGGATGGAGGGCAAACGCAGCAGTGATAACAGCGCGGCGCTGACAAAAATCTACGGCGCGGGACAATCGGCATCGTTGGGACGTCTCGAAGGCTCGTGGATGGGCATGGACGGCAACCAAGCTGCTTACGCCTACGCTTGGGCGCTGGCGAATATCGAGTACATCGTGCAGGCCGATGGCATGGGAGATATTCAGCGGATTCTGGATCGCATCGCCGCGGGAGAATCCACGGAGGCGGCGCTGCGCGCGGTGCTGCACAGCGATTACAATGATGTGATGCAGTCGACTGCGGAGTACTTGAAGAAGGCCTACGGGCGATAGTTTCGTCGCCTCCGCGTTCCTAAGAAACGCGCGCTTCTGTCAAAAAAGCAAGCTTGCCGGCAAGATGCCGGCGCCACCGCTTTACGCAGTCGCTAGAAGCGCGGCCAGCAGTGCGGCGCGCTGAGGCATTGCTTGAATGACGAGGTGCTCATGCGTGGAGTGAGCGCCGTCGCCGACCGCGCCGAGGCCGTCGAGCGTCGGGACGCCGAGCGCGCCGGTCAGGTTGCCATCGGAGCCGCCGCCTGCTGTCGCTTCGCCTAACATCAACCCCATTTTGGCGGCTAGTGATTTTGCCTGAGCGAACAGTGCGGCGGTGACTTTGTGTTCGAGCGGAGCGCGATTGAAGCCGCCGCGAATTTCGAGCTTGGCACCGCGATGAACCGGGCGCAGGGATCGCAGGCGCTTCTCGATGCTGCGCATGTCGGAAATGCGTAGCGCGCGCAAGTCCAGAACCGCACGGGCTTTTTCGGCGATGACGTTGCTCCGTGTGCCGCCCTCGATGACGTCCGCGTTTACGGAGATTCCGCGGCGTAAATCGTTCCACTTTTCGATACGGGCAATTTGTTTGGCGATTTCGTGGACCGCGTTAATGCCCTCTTCTGGAGCGAGTCCCGCATGGGACGCGCGTCCATGCACAATCAACTCAGCTTCGCCGACGCCTTTGCGAGCGGTTTTGAGCAATCCGCGCGGGCCAAGCGATGGTTCGAGCACGAAGACTGCATCGCTGCGCCGCGCTTCCGTCTCGATCAGCTTGCGGGAGGAATCGCTCCCGATTTCCTCGTCGGAATTCCAGACGAAGACGATGCGTTTGCGCAACGGAACTTTCAGCGCTTGCAGTACTTCCAGCGCGAAGAGCGCTTGCACCAAGCCGCCTTTCATGTCGAAAGTGCCAGGGCCGTAAGCCTTTCCGCTCTTGACGCGGAAAGGCATTTTGCCCAACGTGCCGCTGGCGTACACCGTATCGTAGTGGCCGAGAACCATAAGCTGGCCCCGCGTGGATGCTCCAGCCGGCCGCCAGATGACGCGGAGATGATCTCCGCGATGTTTCTGCGCCAGGCGTTCGACGTTTGCGCCGCGCTTGCGCCATTTCGTTGCCAGCAAAGCGCAGCAACGGTCCGCGGAAGATTTTTCCAGGCTGGGCGATTCGCAAACGACCAGATCGCGCAAGTCCGCGACCATTTCGCGAACGCGCGTGCCTAAGTGTCGAGCAAGTTTTTCGGGCAGATTGGCTTCCGTCATGGCCTCGACATGCTAGCAACGCATGGGGCTGGCAGCAACTAAGGCGGAAAACTGAGCGTGACGGCAAAGGGCGGGGGGGCCCTTCGAAGCTCCCTTCGTATCTCAGGACAAGCAGGGTAAACAGGAATGCTTGTGCTACTGTCTCGCCCGCGATGGGCTTCGCATACTATAATCAGGAGTTTGTGAGGCACCGCGGCAGGGGGTTGAACAACGGCAAGCGGCCGGAGAGAGCTCATGATCTATGACGTGAACGAAATCCAGAAGATCTTGCCGCACCGCTATCCCTTTTTGATGGTGGACGGCATCCTGGAAGTGGAACGGCTGAAGCGCATCGTCGGCATCAAGAACGTCACCGCGACGGAACCGCATTTTCAGGGGCACTTTCCGGGAAAACCTGTGATGCCGGGCGTGCTGATTCTCGAAGCCATGGCGCAAGCGGGCGGCTTGCTGTTGCTGTTGGAAATTCCGGACCGCGATAACAAACTGCTGTATTTTGTGGCAGTGGACGACGCTCGCTTCCGCAGGCCGGTGGTGCCTGGCGATCAATTGCGGCTGGAGATCGATGTTCTGGCGTGGCGTGGCGATTTCGGCAAACTCTCCGGCAAAGCGTTGGTCAACGGGCAACTCGCTGCCGAAGCCACGCTGATGTGCAAGATGATCGACCGCGAGGCTGCGGCGAAGTCTGACGAAAAATCGAAATGACCGTGCAGGAAATTCATGGGCAAGCCGTGGTGGCCGCGAGCGCACGGCTCGGCGCGGGCGTGAAAATCGGCGCCTACGCGGTGATTGGCGACGATGTGGAACTGGGCGAAGGATGCGTGGTGCATCCGCATGCCACGATTGGCGGACCGTCGCGCTTCGGCCGCAACAATGCGTTCTATGCGCACAGCTCGGTCGCGGGTGATCCGCAGGACATCACTTTTCGCGGCGAGCGGACCGAACTCGTCTGTGGCGACGGAAATACCTTTCGCGAGTACGTGAGCATCAGCCGCGGTACCGTGAAAGGCGGCGGCATCACAAAAATCGGAAACGGCAATTTGTTTCTGGCGGCGTCGCACGTCGGACACGACTGCACTGTCGGGAACAACACGCTGTTCGTAAACGGCGCGACGCTGGCGGGACACGTCACCGTGGAAGATTTTGTGACCGTCGGCGCATTTTGTCCGGTGCACCAGTTTTGCCGCCTCGGGCGCTACGCCTATATCGGCGCATCCACGGTGATTACCCAGGATGTGCCGCCGTTTTCCCTGATCGTGACCGAGCGCGGCACGAAATGCTACGGCATCAACACCGTTGGGCTCGAGCGCAAAGGGTTTTCGCCGGAGCGGCTGAAGTCCTTGCAGCAGGCATTTCGTTTATTGCTGCGATCGAAGCTGAATACTTCCCAAGCCCTCGGCAAAATGCGCGAGCAAATGGCTGGCTCGGAAGACGTCCAGGAATTGATTCGCTTTATCGAAACAGCCGAACGCGGCATCGTGAAGTAGACTCACATCGCGCATGCCAGCCAACCACATCAACACGACGGGGGCCAACACGAGCGGGTGGGGCCTTATCGCCGGCAATGGGCGATTTCCGTTTCTGGTGCTGGAAGGCGCGCGAAGCCAGGGCATTGACATGGCGGTGATTGCGCTGAAAGAAGAAGCTTCGCCGGATCTCGAGCGAATAGCGACACGGCTCCATTGGGTAAGCCTCGGCGAGTTGAGCAAAACGATCGAGTTGATGCACAGCGAAGGCGTTACGCAAGCGGTGATGGCCGGGCAGGTGAAGCACAACAAGATTTTCAGCACCATCCGGCCGGACTGGAAACTGGCGAAGCTGCTGTTCTCATTGCCGCGAAAAAACACCGACGCGCTGATCGGTGCGGTGGCGCGCGTGCTGGAAGACGAAGGGATTCGGCTGGTGGATTCGACTCTGTTTCTGAAACCTCTGGTGCCGGAAGCCGGAATGTTGACGCGGCGCGCACCTGACGAGCGCGAGGCTGCGGACTTGACGTATGGTTTGACTGTGGCCAGGCAAATCGCTGCGCTGGATATCGGGCAAACCGTGGTGATTGCGGATCGCGCGTGCGTCGCTGTTGAAGCCATGGAAGGAACCGACGAAACCATCATGCGCGCAGCGCGCATTGCGGACGGCAAACCGCTGGTCGTCGTCAAAGTGAGCAAGCCCAAGCAGGATATGCGCTTTGACGTACCCGTCGTAGGCTTGCCAACCATCGAACAGATGAGGAAGTGCGGCGCTACGGCTCTGGGTGTGGACGCCGGGCGCACCCTGTTTTTCGACCGCGCGCAAGTGATCCAACTAGCAGACGTAGCCGGAATTGCCATCCAGGCGTTTGCGCCTACGGAACTCACCGGCGAGTTTCCGGGAATGAACGAAGAATGAGTGGCCCCGGGGGCGGATCAGCGAAAGTACGTGTTGCGGTGGTGGGCGCCGGAGAGTTCGGGCGCAATCACGTCCGGGTGTACAGGGAGATGGATTCTGTTGAGCTGGTCGGCGTGGTCGATCGCGATACGGAGCGCGCGGCTAAAAACGCTGCGGAGTTTGGAACGACGGCGATTGGCTCGGTCGAAGAATTGCGCGGCAGGGCGGATGTGGTTAGCGTGGCGGTCCCCACGATTTCTCACGCGGAAGTTGGCTGCCGGTTGCTGGAAATGGGACTCGATGTGCTCGTCGAGAAGCCCATGGCGGCAACAGTCGCGGAAGCCGATGAACTGCTTGCGGCAGCGAAGCGGAACAGCCGGATTCTGCAGGTGGGACACGTGGAACGGTTCAATCCCGCCGTGGTTGCGGTCGAGCCGATTCTGAACCGGCCGTTGTTTTTTGAAGTTCATCGCCTGGGGGTATTCACACCGCGTAGCCTGGACGTGGACGTGATCTTCGATTTGATGATTCATGATCTAGACATTTTGCTGGCACTGGTGGGCGAGCCGGTGACCGAAGTGAAGGCTGTCGGAATCCCAGTGCTGACGGATAAGGTGGATATCGCGCATGCGCGGCTGGAATTTGCGGGCGGAGCTGTAGCCAACGTGACCGCCAGCCGGGTGTCCACCGAGCGCGTGCGAAAGATGCGTTTCTTCCAGCAGCACGAATACATTTCGCTTGATTACGCGCGTCGCGACGCGTTGCGCGTTGGCGTGAAGAAAGCTGGTCCACAGCCGGAGTTTGGGTTCGAGAAGCTGGTCGCCCCGGCAACCGAGCCGCTGCGTGCGGAACTGGACGCCTTCATCGAAGCGGTACGGACACGCCGCGAGCCGCGCACCAACGGTCGGGCCGGGCGGGTGGCGCTGGAACTGGCCGGCCGGGTTATGACAAGCATCCTCGATCATGGCCAGCGCGTCCAACTGGGTGCCTTCTCGAGACAGCAAAAAGCCAACTTATGATCCCAAGGACACTGGTACCGGTGGATGCCCGTCTTCCCGCGGATGCGGGAGTGACCACGCGTCGTCGGCCGACCAATCTGGATGAGCGAACACTCGTCCCGGCGATGCTGGAAGTCGTTCCGCTGGATGGGCACTCGAACATTCCATCGAATTTGCCGCTGGAATCGATTGCTGCGCGCGTAGTCGTTCCGCGCGACATCAACCGGGTAGCGTACAGCGTCGTAGAAAATACATCGACGCCCGCTCAACCGAGCGAGATGGACGCGCGTATCGCGGTGCCGGTTGGAGCCGCGCGGCCGATTATCATCGAGCCTGCCGTCGGTCCCACGCCGGACATCGTCAACCCCGATGTGTTTCTCACCGGCGATGTGCATTTCGTCTCCGAACCGTCCAAGGATCGCTCGACCAAGTGGGACGTGATCGTGCGCGTTTCGTCGATCGCGTTTCACGTGCTGCTGATCGCGGCCATTTTGCTGCAAGCGAAATTGTTCCCGCCGCATGAGCCGACGCCGGCAGAAGTGGAAATCGCTCGCCAGCAAATGAGGGTGCTGTTACCGCCCGGAGCATTCGAGGTCTCCAAGCCAGAAGTGCGGCCTGCGCAACCGCGCGTGAAAGTCGATCCCCGGGTGTTGAAAAAGGTAGCGCCAGAGCCGCCGCCCACACCGGCGCCAGTGCCGCCGGAACGCCCCAAGGAACTGCTGCCGAGCGCACCCGTTGCGAAGGTCAACGCGGCTCCGCCAACGAGCAATCCGGACCCGAAACCGGATGCGCCTAAGCCACCGCTCAAACTGGATCTTCCGGATACGCCGGCGACGCAGCGCGGAATTTTATTGCCGAAGAGTTCCTCGGCCGGGCAATCCATTCAAGAGTCGTTGCATCCGTCCAGCAGACCATCCGGGCCACGCCCCATCATGGGTGGCGGCGCGATTTCCGGAAGGTCGCAGGGGCGCGGGGGGCCGTCCGCGTTCGGCGGCCTGGAAATGCTTACGCCGGATGAGGGCGTCGACTTCAGCGGCTATCTGATGCGCGTGTACCTCGCGGTGAAGCGCAACTGGTTCGCCGTCATGCCTGAATCCGCGCAGCTCGGCGAGAAGGGCATTGTCGTGTTGACCTTCCGGATCATGCGGGACGGCAGTGTGCCGACGGGAGAGCCGGTCATTGGCCGCAATTCCGGCAAGGAGCCGCTCGATCGCGCGGCGTACTCTTCGGTGCGGGCCTCGAATCCATTTGAACCGTTGCCACCACAATTCAGCGGACCGTACATCGAACTGCGGTATACGTACTTCTACAATATTTCGCCCGATTCGCTGAACTAGCTCGTATGAAACCTGCCCGCCAACAAATCCTCGGCAGCTTGCTTCTTGCGTTGTTCGTCCTCATCTTTATCTTTGTGCGTGCGCGGCATCTGTTCTTCCGATGAATGAACACGAATCCCGCCTTCCGCTGGTCGCCATCGTGGGGCCCACGGCGTCCGGCAAATCAGCGCTGGGTGTGTGGCTTGCGGAGCGCCTTGATGGCGAAGTGGTTGCGTGCGATTCCACGCAGCTCTATCGCGGCTTCGATGTTGGCACGGCGAAACCTGTCGAGGCAGAGCGCCGCGGCATTACGCACCACTTGATCGATGTGCTCGATTCGGCCGATGCGGCGACCGCCGGTGGATATCGCGAAATGGCTATCCATGTTCTGGACGATTTACGCGAACGCGGGCGATTGCCGATTTTCACCGTTGGCACCGGTCTGTATCTGCGCGCGCTACTCGAAGGCCTGGCGGAGTCACCGCAGCGTTCGGAAGAATTGCGTGATCGCTTGCGGGCTTCGGCGAGCGAGAATCGAGCGGGGCATCTACATCGCGTCCTGCAGCGCCTCGATTCGGAATCTGCCGCGCGTATCGCCTCCGCCGACGAGCAAAAACTAATCCGCGCCATCGAAGTATGCCTGCTGATGCGTCGGCCAATTTCGGAAGTGCATCGCAGCGGCCGCCAGCCGCTCGTGGGATGGCGTCCGGTGAAAATCGGGCTGCGGCCGCCGCGAGAATTGCTGTACCAGCGGATCCACGCGCGAACGGAGGCGATGCTGGCAGGTGGGTGGCTGAGCGAAGTGCGCGGTCTGCTGGCTCAGGGGTTGGCGGAGACCGCAAAACCTTTCGAGTTCATTGGCTATCGCGAGATGCTGGCGGTCTTGCGCGGGGAGATGGAATTGGGTGCGGCCGGGGCGGCGATTCAGCAGGCCACGCGACGCTATGCGAAGCGGCAGCTCACATGGTTTCGCAGGGAAGCGGACGTGTGCTGGCTGGAAGGTTTTGGCGACGAACCCAGCGTGCAGGAGTCGGCGCTTGCTTACGTTCGGGCGGAACTCAATCGGTAATCCCCGTGACGGCCTGTCGCTGCCGTGGTAACGGCCAATCGCTTGCTGGACTTTGCCAATCGTTCCTGCGAGTCGCCGGGCTCGAAGCGCGGGCGTATAATTGCAGCGCCAAAGCTTCACGGTCTTAAAGAAGCCAGGTCTCGGACTTTGACGAAAACGCAACATCAGATAGCGTCGGCGGAACGCGCACTCCTTGTGGGCGTGGGGTGGAAACGCGCGCAACGCTTTCCTGGAATGCCAGTGGGGGAGCGTGGACGCGACTCGCTGGCGGAGCTGGTGGAGCTGGCGCGGAGCGCCGGGGCGGAAGTGGCGCAGACCGTCTTTCAGGTGCGGGACAAAGCGGATCCTGCGACGCTGGTCGGCCGGGGCAAGCTGGACGAGATCCGCGCCGAAGCTACAGCGCACCAGACGCCGCTGATTATCTTTGACAGCAACCTGTCTCCGGTGCAGCAGCGCAACATTGAAGAGATTACCGAGCGACGGGTGATCGACCGCACGCAACTGATTCTGGATATTTTTGCGCGACATGCGCGCAGCCGCGAAGGGCAATTACAAGTGGAACTGGCGCAGCTGGATTACATGCTGCCACGGCTTACCGGAAAAGGCGTGGCGATGTCGCGGCTGGGCGGCAAAAGCGGCGGTGGTGGTTCTGGCGGAGCAGGTGGCGGCGCGGGGCGTATAGGTGTTCGCGGGCCTGGCGAAAAGAAACTGGAGACGGACCGCCGACGGATTCGCGACCGGGTGCGAAAAATACAGACGGACATCGACTTGGTGCGCAAACAGCGAGCGCTGCGGCGCGAAGCGCGCAACGCGGTGCCGCTGGGTACGGTAGCGCTGGTGGGTTATACCAACGCGGGGAAATCGACGCTGTTCAATGCATTGAGCCGGGCGGAAGTGCTGGTATCGTCGCGGATGTTTGCGACTCTGGACCCGACGGTGCGAGCGTTGCGGTTGCCGTCCAACCGGCGGGTGCTGGTTTCGGATACCGTGGGATTCATACGCGATCTGCCCAAGGGCCTGCTGAATGCATTCCGCGCCACACTCGAGGAAGTGCAGGAAGCGGCGCTTATTTTGCACGTCAGCGACGCCTCGAATCCCAATCATGACGAACTGGATGAGGAAGTAGAGAAAATTCTGAAGGAGCTGGCGGTCTCGGACCGGCCAGTGCTCCGCGTGCTCAACAAGGTGGACCGGCTGACTCCGGAGCAGCGAGGGAGCCTCGTTGCGATGTGCGACGGTGCTGGCGAGGCGAGTCCCGTTCTCGTTTCCGGACTCACCGGCGAAGGACTGGACGAACTGCTGCGCCGAATCGATGGAGCGATGCCCGTCGATCCGATGGTGTCGCTATCGCTGCGAGTACCGCTGGCGGAAGGCCGGACGCTGGCGCTGGTACACGCGCTTGGGCGGGTCCACCACTCGGAAGTGGAAGATTCGCATATGCTTTTGCAGGCCGAGGTTCCGGAATCGGTCGTAAGGAAGCTGCGGTTGGAGCGGCGCACCGTGGATGGAACTTCAGGAGCGGTTCGCACGTAGATAGGGACAGGAGGTTGCCATGCTCGCCTTCTTGCTGTGGTGCATTCTGTTTATCCTGTGCTGGCCGCTCGCGTTGCTGGCGCTGATTGCCTATCCATTTGTATGGCTGATGCTACTGCCGTTCCGGATCGTCGGGATCGCTGTTCACGGCGTCCTGGAACTCATCAGCGCGCTGTTTCTTCTGCCCGTGCGGCTGCTGCGCGGGCCGCGCGCGATTTGATGCCAAGACAGACGGTCATCGCGATAACTTCCGAGTAACACTAGCCTAGACCATTCATTTCTCAAGGGTTCCATCGGTGTTTTCGACGGTAAAGGGGTACCCGAGAGGGACCTCGCTCTGTGGAAAACGCTGTGGAAAGGAGCGAGCTCCCATTTGCAGCCCGGGCGGACGCGCGGGAGTCCAACTGGAAATACCACTGCCGCTATCGACTGTATCTAGTTGAAAACAATAATTTTATTTAGCCATCGAGGAGCGTGGCCGGATCGCGGTCAATCTCCATTTGGATTGCGACTCTCCCAGACATTTGCACAGGTTTGGGGCAATGGAGTAACGGAACAGTACCACTTGGCCGCAGACTCCTATTGGCCGTGCGTTAACCCCAAAGTACACGAGCTCGCTCGCAACTCCTTTCGTAGCAAGTCCATGCATGGGCCTTCCATGAAGCGTTGACGCCCCTGTGCGCGGGGTCTATAGTGAAATGGCGCCGCGGCTAGCGTTAGGGTGGCGTCCCCGGCTGGCATCTTCGCCCATGAATCTTCCCAACTCACTGACGATTCTCCGGATTTTCTTTGTGCCGGTGTTAATTGTCGTGCTGCTGACCCGAAGTCCCAATGTTGAGTTGTGGGGCGTGCCCGTGCACTTCGAAGTCTGGGGCGTGCTGATCCTGCTGACCGCAGCGGCTACGGACTGGGCGGACGGCTATTTTGCGCGGCGGCGGTTTGAGGAAACCACGCTGGGGATTCTGCTGGACCCCATCGCGGACAAGCTGCTGATTTCCGCGGCATTCGTGTCGCTGGTGGACATGCAACTGGTGCCTGCATGGATGGTAGTGATCATCATCGGGCGGGAATTCACCGTGCTCGGATTGCGGAATATTGCGTCGGCCGAGGGCTTTACGATAAAGGCTTCGATTCTTGGCAAGACCAAAATGGTATTGCAAGTCTGTGCGGTCGCCGTGTTGATCGCCGGCGCCGGCCATCCTTCCCTGAAGCGACTTTCCGTGGTATTGCTGTGGCTAGTGGTGATCAGCGCGCTGGTTTCCGCGGCGCAATATTTTTGGAAGTTTTGGAGCCAGTTGGACGGGCGCATCAAGCAGCGGAGAAAACTGAGCATACTGGCAGCCCAGAAAAAGTCCGAGGACGCGCTGCCTCTCTGAGGTGGGTGGCAGTTAGCGCCAAGAGAGACGAAAACAAAAGGTCCGCCGGAGGTTGTCCCCAGCGGACCCTGATTCAAAACCAGATTCGCTATTCGAGTTCGACGTAGTCGCCAGCGTAGATATCACTGCTGCTGAAAGTGAGCAGTACGGTCGAGGAATTGCGGCTGACGTTGAGGACTATGCCTTCGCCCAGGACTTCCCGGGGAAGATCTTTCCACGTGTAGACGGTTGGCGAACTACCGAATCCGTACAATTTGTATTGGAAGTCCTTAGTGTTCGGGGCGGTCTCGGCCAAAGTACCCTGGTAGCGGAAGACGCGGAAGTAATCGCCGACTTTCACGTTTTGCGCGGCACCCAAATTGACATACACCGTTGTGCCGGCCCCATAGAGCTGACTGTAGTCCAGCCCGGCCACAACCATGGCAACGGGTTTACCGCTGACTGGGGCAAAATGATCGAAAGTCGCAGCGTCTTTGAACGGGGGCGCTGGGCGGTCTACGAATGGACGCAAGATGTCGCCGCGTTGCATGTAGCCGCACGAGAAAATTACTTCGGCGATGGCCACTTTGGGTTGCACGTTGACAACGCGAACCTGCCCGGCGTCGAGATACACAGTGCCCATGGCTTTGAGCAGCTTCTCCTGCCACTTGAACCAGGGGACTTCCAGCGGGTCGCGATCCGGGCGCATCACCGCGAAGCGGTCGCCAACACGCACGCCTTTGTCCTGTCCGCGGTTGATGTACACCATATCGCCGCGAGCAAAGGTCACTTTGTAGTTGGACTGCTCGCCGGAGACCAGGCGCATCTCGTCAGGAACTTTCTGATCGGTGATGAAGCCCGAGCAATTCACCGGGGAGTAGCCGGGTTGCAGCAGGGCACCTGAAAGTTGCGGCGTATTCTGCGCCGAACACACAGCAGCGCCGAGTAAGATCGATAGGCCTAAGGCAGCGAGGTTAGCGCGCATTCCAAAGCTCCTTCTCAAGAAACACGCCCAGAGGGCCGTGCGGGGACGTTCGCTAGTCAACTTATCAGGGGCTAAAAAGGGCGTCAACGAATAGGAGCGGCATGCTTTACACTCTTGATAACGGGCTGCTACGAGCTGCTTTTTCAATGAGTTGGGAGGGATTACGGCGCACATAGGTGTCTTCGGAAGTGGTTTGAGCCGGCTTTGTGCGGTGGTGGCGGCGCCGACGGCGGCTTTGGCGGCAAAGCAGGTGCGTAGCGCGCTGAGGCAGACTCCGACTGTCGAACTGCGGCTCGATTGGTTGCGCAGCGATGCGGAGCGTGCGCGTTTCTTGCGCTGGCTGAAAACAAATGCTCCGGGCCGCGCTGTTTTTCTTGCCACTTGCCGCCGCAAAGAAGGCGGTGGGAAGTTTGCCGGAGACGTTGCCGCTGAACTGTTCTGGCTGATGCAAGCTCGCGAGGCCGGTTGCCGCTGGTGCGACGTGGAAATCGAAACGCTGCGCAAGCTGCCGAATCGTTCCGTTCGTGGATATGCCGTGCCGTCGAAGGTCTTGCTGTCTGTGCACCATTTCGATGGCACTCCGGCGTTGCGGCGTCACGTTGATCTGCCCGCCCATAGTGAGGCGGATGCAGTAAAGATTGCCGCCGTGGCCCACACCATCGGAGACAGCCTCCGCCTTTTGCGCCTCGCTCAGCACTCGAAGAATTTTGTCGCCGTCCCGATGGGCGAAGCCGGACTTCCCGCCCGCGTTCTTGCGCTTCGCGAAGGCAGCGCGCTGGCGTATGCGCCGGTGGCGGAGGCTACGGCGCCAGGGCAAATTGGTCTTCAGGAGATGAAGCATCTGTATCGAGCGCACCAGCTCACTCGCCGCACGCGGGTTTATGGGGTGATCGGGGAGCCTATCGGGCATTCGCTTTCTCCGCTGCTGCACAATACCGGCTTTATCGCGCGCGACATTGATGCGGTTTATTTGCCCTTCCTGGTGCACAAACTGCCTGATTTTCTTGACGCTGTGCCCGAGCTAGGGATTCGCGGATTTGGCGTGACGCTGCCGCACAAGCAAGCGATCCGCAAACATTTGGACGGGTGTGATTCGCTGGCCGATGAAATTGGGGCGGTGAACACAGTGGTAGTACGCCGCAACGGTTCTCTCTACGGCAGCAATACCGACTACGTTGGCGTACTGCGCGCGCTGGAAAAGGTGATGCAATTGAAGGGAAGTCGCGTACTGGTCTTCGGTGCCGGCGGATCCGCGCGCGCAACTGCGTTTGCGTTGAATCGCGCAGGGGCGGCGGTGGTGATTTGCTCACGGCGTGACTCGGCAGCTCGGGCACTGGCTCGCGCTGCTGGCGGCGAGGCCGTTCCGCGGCGCGCTTTGCGCACCGAGGAGTTCGACGCCATTCTCAACGCCACGCCGGTGGGGATGCATCCGCGAGAGGGGTTGTCGCCGTTGGCGGCGCGCGAGCTAAATTGCCGTGTGGTCATGGACTTTGTTTATCGTCCACAAAAGACGCAGTTGCTTAAGATTGCCGCCGGAAAGGGAATCACTACGGTCTCCGGCGTCGAAATGTTTCTCGCACAGGGCTTTGCCCAGTGGGAAATCTTCACTGGCCAGCGAGCGCCCGAAGCTGTCATGCGCCGCGCGATTCTTCAGGCTCTGGCAGCGAAGGAATCGCGGGCGTTAGCGTCATCCACGAAGCAATGACATAATGGCGTCTCTTCGCCTGGAATTGTAAATTGTGGAATCGACCGTGATCCATTGCCTATGATTCAGCCGGACTTTCGCGAGTTTCAACGCCTTGCCAAACAGGGGAATCTGGTCCCGCTGTACGACGTTTTCTCGGCCGACCTGTTGACGCCGGTGAGCGCGTATTTGCGCATCGCGCAAGGCGCACGGTATTCGTTCCTGCTGGAAAGCGTGGAAGGCGGGGAAAAAATCGCGCGGTACACCTTCGCGGGAGCCAATCCGGAAGAGATCTTTCGCTACGCCAACGGTGCTTGCGTCCTCGAGAGTCACGACCGCGTGATTTGGGAAGAGCGTGACCCGATTTCTTTTCTACGTGCGCGAATGGAGCGATTCCGGCCGGTGCGTGTGCCCGGGTTGCCTCCGTTGGTCGCGGGCGCGATCGGCTATTTCAGTTATGACATGGTGCGGCTGATCGAGCGTTTGCCCCGCCGCTTGCGCGACGATATCGGCTTATATGATGCGATGCTGATGTTCTATCACGGCATCATTGCGTTCGATCACGTGCAGCATCGAGTGTGGATCGTGCGCAACGTTTATACGGAAGGTCCCGGCTCGCTCAAGCGAAAATATGACGACGCGGTCCGCGAGATTCGCCGCGCGCGCCGCTTGCTCGAACAACCCGCGCTGGCGGAGACACGAAAGAAGGCGGTTTCCGGTACGAAAGCTGCGCCGCTGAAAATCTCGTCCAATTTCAAGCCAGCGGAATATCAGGCTGCAGTTCGCAAAGCCAAAGCATACATTCGTGCCGGGGATGTCTTTCAGGTGGTCATCAGCCAACGCTTCTCGGCGAAGACCACGGCCGGCGCTTTCGATATTTATCGCGAGCTGCGTGCGCTGAATCCTTCACCATATCTTTTCTTTTTGCAGATGAATGATGTCGCGGTGGTGGGGAGCTCGCCAGAAATGCTGGTGAAGGTGCAGGGCCGAGACGTGTTTTATCGTCCTATCGCCGGCACGCTGCCGCGCGGCAAGGACGAAGCAGAAGACCTGTGCAATGAAAAAATTATGCTGGCGAGTGAGAAGGAACGCGCCGAGCACATCATGCTGGTCGATCTCGGGCGCAACGATCTGGGTCGGGTCTGCGACTACGGCACGGTAAGAGTCGAACAGCTGATGATTGTCGAGCGTTTTTCTCACGTGATGCATATCGTTTCTAGTTTGCGGGGACGCTTGCGGGAAGATGTCGATTGCTTCGATGCGCTCATGGCGTGCTTCCCGGCCGGCACGGTCTCTGGAGCGCCCAAAGTTCGCGCCATGGAAATCATCGAAGAGCTGGAGAAGACGCGGCGCGGTATTTATGCGGGCGGCGTTTTGTACCTGGACTTTGCAGGCAATCTCGATTCGTGCATCGCGTTGCGCACCATGGTCATCAAAAACGGTGTGGCGCATGTGCAAGCCGGAGGCGGCATCGTGGCGGATTCGACTCCGGTGGGCGAATACAAAGAATCCGTGAACAAAGCGCGCGCTTTACTGGCTGCTTTGGAAGCTGCGAATCGCCGCAAGAATTCTGGCCAGCCGTCATGATCCTGCTGCTCGACAACTACGATTCGTTTACCTACAACCTCGCGCAGTATTTGGGCGAGCTGGGGTGCTACGTCGAAGTTCATCGCAACGACAAGATTTCCGTGGAAGAAATCGTTCGCCGGAAGCCGGAACGCATCGTCATCTCGCCGGGGCCTTGCACGCCGCAGGAAGCCGGTATTTCTGTCGAGCTGGTCGAGCGGCTGGCGGGGCGATTTCCGATTCTCGGTGTTTGTCTCGGGCACCAAGCTATTGGCGCTGCATTCGGCGGGAAAATCGTACGCGCGCCGAAATTATTTCACGGCAAAACCAGCCAGATTCATCATGACGGCAAAAATATCTTCCGCAAACTGGCCAAAGCCTTCACCGCCACTCGCTACCACTCCCTGATCGTCGAGCGCAAATCGCTGCCGCGGGAACTCATCATCACCGCCGAAACCGATGACGGCATCATCATGGGCCTTCGCCACCGCCGCTACAAACTGGAAGGCATCCAGTTCCACCCCGAATCCGTCCTAACCACCTGCGGCAAGCAACTGCTCAAGAATTTTCTTTCTTTGTAAAGGCCGCCACGAGGGCAGTCCAAGCTTCATCAGGGGGGTGAAAATGAAAAGGGTTATCACGGCAGCGGTTTTGATGCTAGGCCTGGCACATTGCCAAACAGCTAAAGAAGAGAAGAGCATTCGTCTCATTCTGCCGAACGCCAAATTATTGAAATGCAAATCTTCAGATTGCTTTCAGTTGTGGTTAGAGAAACCTACGGAAGCAAACGCCGTATTCCCGACCAAACTAATCTTTGACATGAATCAAAATTGCCTCTACGGCATGACTGCACTATATGAGAAATCCGTTTCGGTGGAAGATGTACGAGCGGCGATCGATGAGCGTTACGGAAAATGGGCCGTACCCTCAAATGACGATGCCGCTGTGCCTATCAAACTATGGCGCGTGGAGCCCGAGAAGTTCGCGATTCAATTGGGCGTAGGCGACAAAAAAACTGAAAAAATGAACATAGCTGATGCGGGGACGAAACAGGCTATATATCTAGCATTTGGAGGAAGGTCGGCGTGCAACGCGCCGTGAAGCTAGTGATTTCTGCTTGAACTTTCGGCTTCCAGCCGGCCATTCTGGGAATCTTCACCAATCCAAATCCGCTAGCAGCGCCGCATACACTTCGATGCCACGCCAGAAATGGCCCAGGCGCAGATTCTCGTCGGAACTGTGCTGGTGATTGTCATAGTTGACGATGGGCACGCCAATCCATGGCAACTTGAAATCTTCAAAGATGTACATTGGCACGCTGCCACCGAGCGTCGGCGCGATCACCAAGTCGCCGCTCGTGGCCGCACGCATCGCACTGATTAGCGCGGCCGATACCGGCAATTCCATCGACGTGCGGGACGCTCGGTAGCCACCTTGGTCGATGACCTTCGCGATCAGTGCATGCGTTCGCCGCTCTTCCATCGTCGGTTCGTGATCAAGCACGTAGTAGCCCTGCTTCCGTATGAAGCCGACGATCTGTTCCGATTTTTTCTTGGGGTCTTCGCCTTTCACCAGGCGTGCGTCGATGGAAGCCTCCGCCGTGTCGGGCACCACATTTTGCGCCTGCGCCCCCACATATGCGCTGCGCAAGCCGCGAATATTGAGCGACGGCTCGGTCAACAGCTCCACGAGTTTCTTGCCCCCGCCTTCGGGTTTGGCGATGCCTAGCTCGCGTTGCAGGTCGGCGTCGTTTTGCGGCATAGCAGCCAGCGCTTTTTTCTCGGCTTCGCCTAGGGGCGCAATGTCGTCGTAGTAGCCGTCGATGAGGACCCGGCCGTTGGCGTCTTTCATCGATGCGAGGAGTCGCGCAAGCTCCATCGCCGGATTGGGAGCCCAGTTTCCGTAGTGTCCGCTGTGCAGCGCGCGCACGGGGCCGTAGACGGTGATATCCAGTCCGATGTCCCCGCGATTGCCAAAGAAAATCAGCGGCCGTCCGCTTTGGTGCACGGGCCCATCGCCGGTGATCAGCAAATCCGCATCCAGGAGATTTTTGTGCAACTCCAGGGCTTGCTGCAGATGATCGGAACCGGCCTCTTCTTCTCCCTCGAGAACAAACTTGAGATTCACCGCCATCGGAATATTTCTTGCTTGCAGCGCATCGATTGCCGCCAGCATGGCCACGATTGGAGACTTGTCGTCCGAAGCCGAGCGCGCGTAAATTCGAAACTCATCTTGGTAGGGGCGATCTTTCCTCCCGCCATTCTCCGGAAAGGGGAGCCGCTGGCCTCCCGCTTCGATGGCGTCGCTGCGCAACGCCGGCTCGAAGGGTTTTCCGTCGGTCCACGCAGCAGCATCCACGGGTTGCCCGTCATAGTGCGCATAAAAAATGACCGTGCGCCGCGCGTTAGGCGTGGTTAGCTTGCCGAAGACCACCGGCCCGCGCCCCGCGATCGGCAATAGATGTGTCTCGATTCCGCGGGCTTCCAGCATCTCCACCAGATGTGCGGCGTTCTTCTGAATATTTTCCGTATCGCTCGCTACATTCGGAATCGCCAGGAATTCGCGCAACTCGCGTACGATGCGCTTCTCGTTGTCCATGCGATATGCTCGCACTTCCTGCACCACTTGGCTCACCGGCGCCACCGTGGGATGCT
>Ga0207107_1057_pt1 | contig 28624 bp, 23 predicted proteins | sample Alteio_BWMinHeat_75_FD_153555 | JGI IMG/M metagenome (GOLD analysis project Ga0207107, IMG submission 153555) | Enriched cells from forest soil in Barre Woods Harvard Forest LTER site, Petersham, Massachusetts, United States -... | ecosystem: Environmental > Terrestrial > Soil > Temperate forest >... | reverse complement strand
GGCTCGCAACCCGGACAGCCATCAAGCAGCGAGTATGCTGTGATGGCTCGGACGACTGCATTCGGAATGGCAGCATGAGCGCGGAAGGCGGACCGCAGCGGCAGTCGGAGTTCTACTTGGGCTTCTGCTCGGCAGCAGTCTCCTGCTGCTGCTCCTCAGCCTTTTGCCATGTGGAATTGGGGTTGTAAGTTTTCATGGCTTTTGCGAGAACGTCGGTCTTCTTGCCGAGATTCTTCTGATAGACGACGCCATCCTGGTGAACGATGAAGGTCATCACGCCGGACGACATGTATTCCGCCGGATAGGCGATGAAGGCGAAGCCCTCAGTCATCTTGCCGTTTACGATGTAATTCTTCGCGCCGCCTGGGCCGCCTTTTCCCTGCCGAGTGAGAATGTGGAAATAGTAACCGCGATAAGGAGTAGGAGCGCCATCGCGGCTCTTCACATAACCTTCGGCAACGGCCGACGCCACAAGAGGGCCGATAGGGCTCTGGGGTTCGCCCTCAGCGGCTTTCCAGTAAAGGCCATTGCGCTGCCCTTCATCACTGAAGATGTTCTGAGCATATTCATTGTGCTGCGTGGAGTAGTATTCCTTTTCCGCCGCCACGAGTTCCTGGCAAATGCGGATGGCCGACAATTCGTTCTTGCCGATTCGCCGGTACAAGATTTCCTTCTTGCCGGCGTCAGTGTCGAAATACCAAGCTTTACCCTTGTTCACGAGCGGTATGGGACACGGCCAATTGTGCGCGCCGACATACAAGGCCATGGTTCCGTTCGGCTCTTTCACCAGACGGTGCATTTCCTGATATCTCATTACGAAATTAGCGCGATTGTGGGCGTCCTCCACTTCATCTCCCGACGACACGATTTGCTTTCCGTCTGGTCCGAGGATATCGAGCATCGCTTTTTCGTCGTTATTCTGCGCGGCCGTGAAGAATGCTTTGGTCGCGTCTTCTGCTGAGGAAAATGTCTTCTGGCCCTGTTGCTGCGCCATCGAACGAGTGGGTAAGCACGCCGTCAGAAGAATAGCGACGGCGGCAAATTTAGGAAGATAGGCCCAGTAAAATTTGCCGAAGTTCACCTTTGTTTGCCGCATCTGGTTTCTCTCCAATTCTAGATTTCACGTTCTTTTTGGAAGTTTACGAACGATGAACCTTTGATCACCGATGCCCGCCACCGCGAGATCCCCCGCCACCACCACGTCCTCCTCCGCCACCCATGCTGGCGCTGCCGCGCGACGAATAGGACCTAGCTTGTCCGCCATGGTCATAGCCGCTAAAGGCGCCGGAGCTCCTGCCGCTCTCACCGCGGGGTTGGGCGTATCCTCGAGCGGCCTGATTATTGCCGCTGAAAGGGTGAGGCGAGGCACCGGGACGATTGGACTCTCCGCCGCGCCCGCCGATGTTCCCGTTGGCCGGCCTATTCCCTGCATTGGCACCGGGGCGAGATCCGCCACGCTCGCCGTTAAATCCCCCGCGGTCGCCGCCAACTCGGCCGCGCTCACCTCCCCCTCGGTAGTAAGTATTCCGGTTGTAGAACGTGGTGCTCCGGGAGTAGTACCTGTTGTGGTCATGAACTACGTAATGGTGATGCCAATCTGATCCCCAATGATTCCACCCCCATCCATAGCCGCCAAAGAAACCGACTCCAAAACCGAGGCCGAACGAGAGATAGGGGCCGCCATACCATATTCCGGGATAGGGATACCATCCGGGCCACGCCACGATGGGGTATCCATAAACCAACCATGGATCGTACGCGGGAACGTAAACGATCTCGGGATTAGCCGGTTGAATGACGATTGTCGAGCCTTGCGTTTCTACGGTTTGCTGCGGCGTGTCCTTAAGATTGCCGGCTTCTTGCGCGCGCTGGCGCATCACCTGCACGGCATCCATTACATCCTGTTCCTGATTGTAGTAGGCATCGCCAAGAGATGATGTCCAGGAGAGGTTCTTGTCCAAATTTCCAAGGACGGATGGAAATGCAGTTAGCGCTTTGACGCTCGGGTCCCAGGGTTGCTGGTCAACAGCTTTCGCCAAATCGTCGCCCTTCAAATCGGGGTGCGATTGCACCCATCGGTCGGCTTCGACGACTTGCTCGGGAAAAGTGGACGCTACCAGGATTTGCGCAACAAGCGAATCCGGATACAGCGCAATCGGCGCCACCAGTTGCTGCAACTGATCGGGAGTCTGTTGCGTGTATGTTGACCCTTGCGGCGCCTGCGCATCCTGCGCTTGGACTTGCCCGTCCTGCGTCGGGTCTTGCGAGTCTTGATAGGCCGCGAGGTTCTGAGGCCAGGTCGCCAACAACAGCGCCAACGAGAATAGCGGAACCAAAATCTGCTTGCCCAATCGAGACAGTGAGAACCCTGCCGCACGTTCGTAAATGTTCATGTTCTTGAACCTCCTCTGCACCTTCATTGCTGCAGGCCTCCACTTAATAAGATGAGCAAGACGTGGTTTAAGTTCCACTAATTATTCGTTGTCGAACGCGGCCATTCCGCGGCTCATTTTGCGCCCCGCATTTCTACAAAGTCAACGTAAGGGCTCGCGCAGATCGAAAGCGCGCGCGCCGCGAGAAAGGCAGTTGCCACAAGTGCCTGATATGGCTGCGCCGGCGGCGCCAAGCAGGTATCAAGTGTGTTTTTTTGCGTAGCCCACCTGCGCCACCGCTGCTTCGATCTCGGCAAGGATCGCAGGATCATCAATGGTGGCGGGCGTCGCGCACATGTCCCCGTTGGCGATTTTTTGCATGGTGCCACGCAGGATTTTGCCGGAGCGTGTTTTGGGAAGGCGCTGGATGACGACGGCCGTCTTGAACGACGCGACGGGCCCGATCGCGTCTCGCACCATCTGCACCACTTCGCTGACAATCGCACCCGAATCACGTGTCACGCCGCTCTTGAGCACAAGCAAGCCAAACGGCACCTGGCCCTTTAGTTCGTCGTTCACGCCGAAGACGGCGCATTCCGCCACGTCCTGATGCGAAGAGAGCACTTCCTCGATAGCTCCGGTGGACAACCGGTGACCCGCGACGTTTATGATGTCGTCGGTTCTCGACATCACGAACACATAGCCGTCCTCGTCCATGTACCCTGCATCGGCGGTCTTGTAGTACCCGGGATAAGTGGTGAGATAGGACTTTAGAAAACCCTCGTCGTTGTTCCATAGCGTGGGAAACGTTCCGGGCGGCAAAGGCAGCTTGATCACTAGCGCGCCCACGTCGCCGCGCTTTACTTCCTCATTCCGGTCATTGACGACGCGCACATCCATGCCAGGAACGGGCTTTGTCGGTGACCCTGGCTTCACGGGCAAGTGCTCGATGCCCAGGCAATTCGCGCAAATGGCCCAGCCGGTTTCTGTCTGCCACCAGTGGTCAATCACGGGGACGTGGAGACTGCTGACGGCCCAATTTAGAGTGTCGGGATCGCAGCGCTCGCCCGCGAGGAATAGCGCTTTGAAGTTCGAGAGGTCATATTTCTTCTTGAGCTCGAGCGTGGGGTCTTCTTTCTTGATGGCGCGGAATGCGGTTGGCGCCGTGAACATGGTTTTAACTTTGTGCTGAGAAATCACGCGCCAGAATGCGCCGGCGTCCGGCGTGCCCACGGGCTTGCCTTCGTAGAGCACGGTGGTAGTTCCATGGAGAAGCGGACCGTAAACGATGTAGGAATGGCCGACCACCCAGCCGACATCCGAGGCCGTCCAAAACACGTCGCCGGGATCGAGGCCATAGACATTTTTCATCGTCCACTTCAACGCAACCGCGTGGCCACCGTTGTCGCGGACGACGCCTTTGGCCTGGCCGGTAGTGCCGGACGTATAGAGAATGTAGAGCGGATCGGTTGCTGCCACCGGAACACAATCATGCGGCTTGGCCGCGGCCACTGCTTCTTGCCAATCGAGATCGCGTCCAGCGACAAGCTCGGCATGCTCCATGGGCCGCTGCAGGATGATGGTCTTGTAAGGCTTGTGATGCGCGAGGCGCAGCGCTTCGTCGAGCAGCGGCTTGTAGGAGAGGATGCGCTTCCCTTCGATGCCACAGGACGCGGAAACGACTACCTTTGGCTTGGCATCGTCGATGCGCACTGCCAGCTCGCGGGAAGCAAAGCCGCCAAACACCACGGAATGCACCGCACCGAGGCGCGCACAAGCAAGCATTGCTACAGCCGCTTGGGGAACCATCGGCATATAGATGACCACGCGATCGCCCTTGCCGACGCCCTGTTGTGCGAGCGCACCTGCAAACCGGGCGACGATATCGAGCAGTTCGCGGTACGTGAATGTCTTAGTTTGATTTGTTACCGTGCTGTCGTAGATGAGCGCTGTCTGGCTGGCGCGGCCGTTTTCAACGTGCCGGTCGAGCGCGTTGTAGCAAGTGTTGAGCTGCCCGCCGGTGAACCAGCGGTAGAAGGGGGCGCGAGATTTGTCGAGGACCTGGTCCCACTTTTTATACCAGTGGATGGCGGCGCCAGCCTCGGCCCAGAACGCTTCGGGGTCTTGAATCGAACGATTGAACGCAGCCTGCCATGCGCTCGTAGTGCCGGTTGCGGTTTTCATGGATGCGCCCCCTTCCGGCTTTTTTACGGGGTGTCGGTGGAGTTTACTGTGTCCGAGATCACCGGCTGCTGTGACGCCGGATACATCAGGATTCTGCCTGGATCGTCAACTCTGACTTGTCGGTCGGGCCAGCACAGGCGCTCAGTCGCGACGAGCAACGCGGGCGGAGCGATTCCGCTCGCCATTTTTAGTACCCAGTCGATTTTCCCCTCGAGATGTACAGGCCTAGATGGCATATGACGCACCAGCGGGACAGTGGCTGCATGTTAGGCGCGCAAATCCCCGGAAGTCAAACAATCTTGCGAGGCAGGAGGTGCAAGTCGAGAGGTTCGCGGGGCGCAGCCCTAAACCAGACCACGCCCGGCGGAGCCATGTACCGTGCGGTACATGGCGGAGAGGGTGGGATTCGAACCCACGGTAGAGTTTCCCCTACACACGCTTTCCAAGCGTGCTCCTTAAACCGCTCGGACACCTCTCCGCGCCGGCGTGCGTTAAGCAGCGTAACAAAATGAAGGCAGAGCGGCAAACAGCGTTGTGGAGCTGCGCGAGGCGGGAAACAAATTCAGAGGATGTCTGCTACAATTTCGGGGACCAATCCGGGGTAGTGCAATTGGTAGCACGCCAGCCTTTGGAGCTGGTTATCCTGGTTCGAGTCCAGGCCCCGGAGCCAAATTATTCCCTGTTCGCCGGTGCGATCTAGCGCGCGGACACAATCGCGCGAATGCTTGCGGAACGCGCGCTGAACGCATAGTCTATGCGGCGGCATGGACCCCCAGTTTTTCAGCCTCGGCGTGATCTGGTACATCGTCTTCTTGTTTTCGACCACCTGCCATGAAGGTGCGCACGCGCTGGTGGCGAAGCTGGGCGGCGACCCGACCGCGTTCCACGGTGGGCAGGTATCGCTGAATCCCCTGCCGCATATCCAGCGCTCGCCTATCGGGCTGGTGGCGGTGCCGCTCCTGACGTACATCCTTCCTCCACACTGGATGATTGGCTGGGCGAGCGCTCCATATGATCCCGCATGGCAGGAGCGATACCCGCGCCGTGCTGCGTGGATGGCGCTGGCGGGGCCGGCAGCAAATTTCACGTTGATGATTCTTGCCGGCGTGGCGATTCATGTCGGGATGCTCAACGGAATTTTTCGCATGCCGGAGTCGGCTGGATTCACGCGCGTCACGGAAGCGGCCGTGCCGGGCGTGGCAGGATTCGCAGCCAGTTTCTTGAGCATACTTTTCGTGCTGAATTTACTGCTCGGGACATTCAACCTGCTGCCGGTGCCGCCGCTCGACGGCCACAACGGCGTGACGCTGCTGATGAGCGAAAGCACAGCGCGCCGGTTTCTCGAATGGACTCGCGCGCAGGGGCTGGGAATGGCTGGGCTGGTGCTGGCCTGGGTGCTGTTCGATAAGATTTTCGACTTCATCTTCCGATGGGCCCTGGTGGCGCTGTATCCTGGCTCGCAATGGGGCTGAGCTTCCCTTTCGCGTTTCAAGCCTGCTGCGCGATTGACCACGCGCCGGCTTCCTGTGCCAAGGCATCCACGCAACAAAAGTTGGTTCAAACGCGCACAACTGTCCCGAACCGGGTGTCCACACAAATGGAAATATTCCTAAGACCGGGCGAAGTGCTTCTGTTTGGAGGTAGATGCGCGGATGGCCTTTGGCCACGCCTATGCAATATCGGCAGTGGAGGCGCTCGCATGAATCACCAGACAGATATAATGAACGGTTCCAGGGTGGAAATATCGGGGTGGGACACGAAGGAAGATTTCTTCGTCGAGAAAGCAAATTCCGATATGGAAGTTGAAGGCAGAATGGAAATCGCTCTCAGGAATTCGCTGCGGGAGGGCTGCATTGTGTTCGTCCGAGCATTGCAACCTCTAGCAACCGGCAGCAGTTTCCCGGTCGCCTATCAAGCCACGAATATCAGGGGCAGAGATCAATATGGGCAAGCGCGGGTAGGGCTCGAGCGTTTGCGTCCAATTGCGCTACGGGAGTACATCGACTTGCCGCTCAATCCGACCACTGCCTGGGTGGCCTGACGGCGGAGAGACGGACCACACGCGTGAGGGCCTATGGGTTGGAGACCGGTTGAAACACCCCTCGGGTTTAATGAAAGCCGGCAAGGAGTCAGCAATGGTTCTTTTTTGAAACTGCAATGCCGGTTCGGAACCCGAAACGACCAGGGTGAAACGAACCGAATTCTTATTTGATTCCAGCGGAGCTCTGTTCCCTTTCGTTTACTCGCCGTCAGTTCCCCAAAACCGAACAATTCATGGACATTAGCTGAGGCGTCCAATTCCGTGACAAACAGCGTTCGAAACGAGAAATTGGTGCGGCGCGTGATGCGTTCTGGCACTGGCATTGCCTAGTGTCCAGGATTATGGTTACGCTCGCAGAGCCACCAGCCCTCGAACTGGCACGCCGGAATCTTCCCATCTGCATATTGGACGATGAAGCCGATCTGGTTGAGGCCACGTCGGAGCGGCTTTCGAAAGCAGGATTCCCGACGTTCGGCACGTCCAACCCGCACGAAGTGCTGGAGAAGATCCGGCACGGCGGATGCAGGGCCGTGCTGGCTGACTACAAAATGCCGGGCATGGACGGGTTTGCTTTCTTGGAAAAAGCGCTGCAGTGCGACCCGGGAATGTACGTGATTCTGGTGACCGGGTTTTATTCCGTAGATTCTGCTATCGAAGCGATCAAGCGAGGAGCCTACGATTACGTCTGCAAGCCGGTGGACTTCACGCGACTGACAAAAACCTTAGACGAGCTGGCGGATCTGTTCAACCAGAAGTCGCGGATTCGAGACCTGGAGGAGCGGCTGCTGACCAATTTGCAGACTTACGGAATCGTGGGGAAAAGTGCGGCGATGCTGGAGGTGCTGGATCTCGCGAAGAAGATTTCGCGGCACTATACAAACGCCCTGATATCAGGGCCGACAGGCTCGGGCAAAGAATTGGTGGCGCACGCGCTGCACCAGATGAGCCCGGTGGGGCAGGAACGATTCGCCGTGTGCAATTGTTCGGCGATGGTGGATACGCTGCTCGAAAGCCAGCTTTTCGGACACATGCGCGGTTCTTTTACGGGCGCCAATGAAACGCGCGCCGGGCTGTTTGAATACGCGAATGGCGGCACCGTGTTCCTGGACGAAATCGGCGAGACATCGCTCGCGATGCAGGCCAAGCTTTTGCGTGTGGTGCAGAACCGCGAGATTCAGCGCGTCGGCTCGCCGGAGGTGAAACAAGTTGACATCCATCTGATTGCAGCGACGAACCGGGACTTGCGCGCCGAAGTTGCAGCCGGCCGTTTCCGCGAGGATTTGTTCTACCGGCTCAGTTCGATCGAAATTCGCGTACCCGGGCTGATGGAGAGGCCAGAAGACATCCCTATTCTGGTCCAGCATTTTCTTAAGAAATACAGTGAGGCGTATGGAAAGGCTTTCCAGGGGCTGACGCGGCGCGCGCAGATCGCGCTGCTGCAACACAACTGGCCGGGAAATGTTCGCGAGCTCGAGAACGTGATTTCGAGCGCAGCCATCACTGCCAATGCCGATTTTCTGGACGTGAGCGACTTGCCCGCGATGTTGCAAAAGCCGAGGCGGCGCGCTTTCACTGCGGATGCAAACTGGCAGCCGCTGCCACTCGACGAAATACGCAGCGTGCACATTCAGCGTGTGCTGGATATGTGCAACGGAAATCGAGTGCGCGCGTCGCAGGTGCTGGGCATTGGGCGCACCAGCCTGTACCGCTTTTTGAAGCGCTCGCCCAAGAAGTCCGCGGCCAAGGGAGCCGCCTAGCCGCGGGGCGCGGGATGTTCCACTGGCACAAAGCGTTTCATCCCGCCGCGGCGCCAGACCCGAACACTGCTTGGACCTGCTTGCGATCAAAGGCGATGCAGATGTTCCGGTGGCCTCCGGAATGCACTCGAATCCGAAGATGAATCCATGGCCGAAATACTGAAAAATTGGGAAGAGGCGACGGCCGAATGGAAACGCGAGCGGCGCCACCAGTCGCGCGTCAAATTGAGGTATCCCATTGAAGTTTCCGGGTTCACCCTGCACGGCCGCTATTTCACGGAAATAACATTCACATTGGATGTCAGCGACGGCGGCTGCAAATTCCGCCTCCACAACGACGTCGAAAAGGGTTCGGTTGTCGCCATCCGCTTAATCACCAGCAGACATGGGGGAGAATTGGATGGGCGGCCCGTGCTGTTTCAGGTCAACTGGCTTCAGGCGCAGCCGCTCGGATGGACGCTGGGAGTTTCGAAGCTGCAGGCAGGAGCAGCCTGGTGTGCCAGGACGCCTCAGGCCGAAAAACTTCCCGAAATTCTTGCCTGAACTCTTCTCTCCGTCATCGATTGCGCTCTTCCAGCCCCGGGCGCCCGTGCTGTTCCTTCTCGATCTTTACCCACACCGTCCACAGACTAGCGAGCGCCACGCACACCCCGGCTCGCGACGCCGAGAGTATCCGGGACAGACCCGAAGAATATTCAGCTGGGTTCTCGAATATGTTTTAACGGCGGCCGAATAGCGCGTGCGCGTTAGCGGGCGGCGGTAACGTAGGCTGCGTTGTGGAGCAGCGTGCTCGGCACCGAGACGGGTGAGTCAAGGCGGACAAGCATGCCTGTTTGCGCCGGCAGTTCCACGTCTTTGCCTTTCTTCGCCATGATGTAGGCGCCGCCTCCTACGAGGCCGATCACCGAGCCGCGCACCACGTTGCTGAAGATCAAGCCTACCAAAGAGCCGCCCGCTCCTCCGATGGCGACATCGGTGACGTCGGCCTTCACATCGCGCCGCTCTTTGATCACCACTCCTTCCACTGTCTTCAGATCTTTCCGCGATTTGCCGCTATCCGCGCCACCGGTGTAAATCGAAAGGATGGTTAGCTGCGCGGGGAAAATGCGGCTCTCGACCTCGACGGAATTGAAGACCAGGTTCATGGAAGCGCCGCCGCGGAACATGGAAAAGAATTTCGGGCGGGTGACGCTGGTGACGGTGCCGTGCAGTTTCGCTCCCGCGGGCAGCACCAACTGGTTGCCGAAGAAGACCGGCTCGGCGACGATGGCGACAAATGGGTCGCCATCGCGAGCGACACTGGTGGTGACGCCATTGACTAGCGTAAGGCGAATCTGCGTGCCGGGCTGGACCTGATTGGATTGCGCGTTGACGGCTGGGGTGAAGATCAGTGCGAGCGACACCACGGCGCAAAGACAGATGAGACGCTTCATTTCTTCCTCCAAAGTCCGGTGCAAATTCCGGACTGCCCCTTTTCGTGGGGTTAGCCGCTGGCGCCGCGGTCGAGGTGCGGAGGATGCACCCGGGCGATAAGATACTCCGCCCCGGCAGCTAGTTGCCGGAAAATCAAGCGGATGATTTCCAAAGCGGCATCACCCGGCGGAGATCGATTGGACTCCTCAAGTACAACTGTTCGCAAGTGACCTTGCGGAAGGCATGGTCAGGGAACGAGCACGGGGGCAAGTACGCCAGCAGGTCTATGACAAGCGTAGTTGGGTACTAGTACCTAGTTCGACACTCGCCTTTTAACAGGCGCTTCTCTGCCTGTACCGAAATGCTACTTTAGATTTGGGGCGGGCCTCGGAAGCTCCGCCGGATGCGAAATTCAGGGCAGGAAGTGAAACTCCGATGCGAAATCGCTTTTTGATTCTTAGCGCGCTGCTGATGAGCGTGGCGGCCGGTGCATTCGCGACCGACTTTGCTGTGATTGTTCACACATCGAATCCGGTCCGGGCCATGACGCTGGCGGACCTGGGAAAAATGTTCAAAGGCAAATCCGGGACGTGGCCCACGGGGCGGAGCATAACGCTGGTGCTGCGTGAGCCCAGCCAGCCGGCTATGAAATTCGTGATCGAGCGGGTGATGGGTGTGGGCCTTGAAGAGGGCAAAGCGATTTTGACGGAGGGGAACCGCAAGTCCACGGCACCAGTGGTGTTTGTGCCCAGCGACGCGGACGTGGTGAAGGCGGTGGAAGCGAGTCCCGGCGCGCTGGGAATTGTGGACGTATACAACATCAGCGGCGGCGTGAAAGTGATCAAGATTGATGAGAAGCAGCCATTTGATCCGGGCTATGTGTTGAAGGGCCACTAAGCGAAGCGACAAAACTCCCTGCGAGGAAACATGAAAAGCACAAGTTCCTTCGAACGCGTATTGATGGTGGTCCTGATGGCCGGCGTTCCCTGCGCTGCCGCATACGGGCAGACGCAGAAGACGCCGCCGGTGAAGCACGGCTCCAGCTACGTGGCCGCGAGGGATGCATCACCGGTGAAGCAGGACACCATTCCTGTGACCACGAAATCCGCAGAGGCGCGGCGCGATTACGTAATGGGCATGCTGCACTACGAAGATCTGCTGCTGATTGATGAAGGGCTCGATTTCCTCCGTGATGCCGTGAAGGCTGATCCGCAGTTTGCGCTCGGGCATGCCATGCTCGCCTTCGCAACATTTGATCCGGTGGAATCGCACCGCCATCGCGCGCTATCAAGACAGTTGATTGCCAACGCCTCGCCGGATGAGCGCTTGCAGATCCGCTGGCTCAATGGCACCAAAGACGGCCAGATTGTGCCGGCCATCGCGGCCATGAACGATCTGCTGGCAAAATATCCGAACGACAAACAGTTTGCGAACACGGCCGCGGCGTGGCTGTGCTCCGTAGAACAGGCTTACGACCACGGCGCTGAAATTCTGGAGCGCTTGCTGGCGAAAAATCCGGACTACGCTCCGGCCATGAACAATATCGCATATTGCTATGCGCTGGGCGGCCGGGCGAGTCTGTCGTCACCGTGGATGGACAAGTACATCGCGGCGATGCCGGACCAGCCGAATCCGCAGGACTCCTACGCCGAAATTTCACGCATGATGGGGAATTTCCCGGCAGCACTGGAACATTTTCGCGCCGCGCTGAAGATCTCGCCGACCTTCGCGTCGTCACAGCTGGGCATCGCCACCACCTACGCGCTGATGGGTGAGGAAGACCTGGCCCGCGCGGAATATTTGAAAGCCGAGGAAATGACCAAAGACGCGCCCACAATTATGAATTACCGGCTGCTGTGGGCCATGACCTACTTCCGCGAAAATAAGATCGAAGAGGGCCGCAAGGCGCATGCGGAAGTTGCGGAGGCCGCTCAAAAGCAGGGCTTCGCCGTGCAGGAAGCCGAAGCGCATCGCGCAATGGCGCTGTTCAATCCCGACGTGAAGGGCGCGTTGCGCGACCTGGATGCTGCACGGGCTGTGCTTTCGGAAAAGCACGTGCTCTCAGCCGGCGACCGCGACACTGAGCTCGCGACTATCCTGCAGACGCGCGCTTACATTGCCGCAAACGCGGGGGAGAAGGCCGCGGCCAAGGAGGCGCTCGCACCGCTGACGGAGATGGCGCGCACCAGCAGAAGCAATCTGGTTCAGCAGTCGTACCACTCAGTGAACGGCGCGACGCTGCTTCTTGAGGGCATGTACGCCGATGCAGTATCCGAGCTGCAATACGACCCGCGCAATCCGCTCTCGCTGCAATTGCTCGCCGAGGCAGAGACCAAGGCGGGTGAGCCGGCTGCCGGACGAGACGCGCTCCTGAGACTTGCAGGGATCTATGACGAGCGCGTCGAGACGGCGTATGCAGCCCCCAAAGCGCGCGCCAAGCTGAATAATGCTCCTGCGAGCAATAGTCAGCCGGCAGCAGTGTTGAAGCCTGCACCCGTGGCCTCGACTCGGGCGACCGGATTCAGGGGCGGTCCACTTCAGTAGCGCAGTGATGCCCACGCCAAGATCTTAGCGCGAAGGCGTTACGGCATTGGATCAGCAGGATGAGGGCGCTGCTTCGTATCTCTCCCGGCCTGCTTCTTTGGGTGCTATGCCAGGTTCGGATGTCTCAGGTGCCAATCGGTGGCGTTCTGATAAGCCCTGGCGAGCGCCAGCATCTCCGCTTCGCCGTATACTCTGCCGATAAATGTAAGGCTCGTGGGATGTCCCTTCTCGTCGAAACCAGTGGGAAGGGCCACGCAAGGCTGGCCCGTGAGATTGGTGACGGCATTGTTGGTTGTGGCGACAGGATTCGGAGTGTAGTCGGCGTAATCAAACGGGACGAGATAAACGTCCACGTCCGACATTACCCGCGCCATTTCCTGCATCAGCAGCGTGCGCACTCTCTGCGCGTTCAGATACTCTGTCGCGGGAAGCAAGCGGTAGGACATCTGGCTCGCAACGCGGTCCTGGCGCACTAGGTCCGCCGGCTGGGTTTCAATCGGATCTCTCAGGGCAGCATTTGCTTCGCCATACATGACGGTGGGGAAATCCAGATTCGCGTGCGGCGGCAATTCCACTTCGACGAGCGTGAATCCCATGCCACGAATTTTCGCGAGCGCCGCCGCGTCGTTGGCATCCACCCGCGGAGTCTGACGCGTATCCTGAAATGAGGCCTTCAAGTAGCCAACGCGCAACTTGCGAATGTCGAAATTGGCGTCGTAATTGAAGGGAAAGTCCTGAACGGCAAGATCGCGATCGTCAGGACCCTGAATCGCGTTTAGCACGAGCGCGCAGTCTTCCACACTGCGGCACATCGGGCCGGTCTTGTCGAGGCTCCAGCTCAGGGTCATCACGCCGTAACGGCTGACGCGTCCAAACGTGGGACGCACTCCAGTAACCCCGCAAATTGCAGAGGGCGCGACAATCGAGCCGCCGGTTTCGGTGCCGACCGAAAAACCAACCAGTCCCGCAGCGGTCGCGGAGCCTGGTCCCGCGGATGAGCCCTGCGAACCCATCGAAAGATCCCACGGATTTCTGGTCTGGCCGCCAAACCAGATGTCATCCAGCGCCAACTCGCCGGTGGTCAGCTTCGCTACCAGTACCGCTCCCGCAGCGTTGAGGCGCGAGACGACGGTGGCATCTCGATCAATTATGCGGCTCTTGAAGGGAGCGGCCCCCCACGTGGTCGGATAGCCATTGACCGAAGCGAGATCCTTCACGCCCCAGGGGATTCCATGCAAAGGACCGCGGTAACGGCCGGCACCAATTTCCTTGTCCGCCTCGCGCGCCTGGCGCATGGCGAGATCTTCAGTCACGGTCACGACGCAGAGCAGCTTCGGATTGAGGCGCTTGATGCGTGCCAAGTACATTTGCGTCAGCTCGACCGAGCTTACTAGCTTGGTGCGAATCAACTCTGCGAGCTGCGTCACCTGCCAGAAGGCGGCGTCTTCCAGATTGCGCGGGCGCGTGACGCGCGGCGGGTCGCTTGCACGGAAGAGACGCTTGGTTCGGTCAATCTTCATGCCGGGGACAACTGGATTGAAAAACAGGGGCGGCGCGACGCTGTTGTCGAGCGGGATTTTGCGCAGTTCGTGCCAGTGAGGAAGGTTTTTATTCACGCCTTCGGCCATGATGTCGAGTTGATGGTCGTTGAACTCGACGCCGGCGACGGCGGCCGCATCGCGCAGCATCTGCTTCGTCACGCGAGTGGGCTTTTGCTCCTGCAACTTCCCCCACAACACGCCGGGGAAGAGCGTTGAACCGAGGCCGAGCGCAGAAAAATAACCGAGGAAGCTGCGGCGATCGGGGGGCGACGTCGCGGCTGCTGCAGGCTGCTGAACTTGTTGTTGAGAATCGGCGGATGTGATGCGTTCTGTTTCGTTTTGCATCTGGATCTCCCGTGGTCTGCAACGCCCGCGGGAGTATAGCAGAGCAATTCGAAACACAATCACGCTGGAAAAACCTTCTGAGTTTGTTGAGATTGTCGTCATTGAGATCAATGCCTAAAAGGCATCCACCAAAGAGACGCAAAGGGCGCCGAGAAAAACCGAGGCGGGCTATTCGGGAGCGGGCTGTGGGGCGGTCGCTGCGGCGGCATTTTTTTCCGCGGCCGAGCGCAACAGCATAACGGAGGTGTAAAGCACGGCAAAAACTACGATCCAGCGCACGTAGGTGAGCGGCAATTGCTTGATCGCATACGCGGCCAGCAACACGCCGGGAATTCCGCCGATGGCCAAGCCCAGAGCGGCTTTGGGGCTGTAGCGACCGGTGCGGATAAAGCGATATCCACCGACCGGCATCAGGAAAGCGCACGAGCCCATCATGATGGGAAAAGCCGAGCGCGGATTCATGCCCAGCAGGTAAATAAGAATCATGCACGGCGCATAGAGCCCCACGCCTAATTGCATGAATGCACCGAACATGAAATTACATCCCACCGCAATCCAGAGTTTTGTTCCGCTGAGACCCAGCGCGTCGCCACCGACCGGAAACATTTTCAATATCGAGCCGAGCATCAGCAAGGCCGCGACGAAGAGAGCCAGACCAAGCCCAATCTGGATGCGCTGCTTGGGCCACCCGCTGACGATTCCCGCGCCGAACCACGCTCCCAGAATCGCAGCAGCGATCATCAGGATGAGAGTGCGAAAATCAACAGCGATGACGGCGACGAAGATGAATGCTTCGACGACGGTGGGCAGCGCGTGCCCCACGTTGAGCGTGCCGGGAATCTGATCATCGGGTATGGCGTGAAGCAGCTTGTACATCGAACTGGTAAGCGCAAACGAGCCGATCCCCAAGGTGTCAAGCAGGTTGGTGAAAAAGCCAATCACCAGTTGCGGGCCGAGTTTCACGGCGCCTTCGCTGGACGATGCCGGCGCTGCCGGCTGTGAGGAGCGGCGCAGATAGAAAGTCCACACGACGATGTAAATCACGGAGACGACAGCCAAAGCCGCGAGCAACGCAGTCTTCATCTGTTATTCGCAGCCATGGCAGGCGCCCTGGACGAGAAGATTGAATTCACGGGTCACTAAGGCGAAGTATGCTGCGTTGACGTTCGGTTTACAAGCACCGCGTGAATGGATGAGCGGAAAGAATTACGAGACATGCCAGCGAACGAGTGGACTGGCCGCGCTCCCGCCACGACGGACTCTCCCGATTGCGGCGAATTGCGCTCACTTCTCGATTTCTTCTAGCCAGGCGGCTGCACGATGTAGGCCCGCGGGGCAGAAACATGGGCCGCGCCTGAAACTTGCACCTTGATCGGGTGGATGGGGCTTACGGCAGACTTGTCGGGCGGGACGAAGCTCACAATATATCGAGCAGACAATTCGCTCGCGATTTCCTCGATGGCATCCGAAAAGTTCTTTTTGCTCGTCCAGAGCGGCCGCCCGCCGGTCTCATCAGCGATGCGCTCAACGTTCTGTCGTCCCGCAATGTACTGCAGCTCCTTTGCGCGATCCAGTTTCGCGTCATATTCGCGCGTGCCAACGGAATTGCCCTCGTGCGTAGGCATGTAGTCCCGCTGGATTTTCGCACGAGTCGTTTCTGATTCCGGGAGAATATCCTCCAGGCCAATAGTAAAAAAGGATACGCCCAGTGACTGGGCAACGGTAATGACACGATTGTGCGTCTCGTCGCTGGCTCGCGTAACCTTTTCGCCGAACCCCGGACGATGTGCAGTGGGCAGACGGAAGATCACAACTGCCCGTCGCGCCGGCCGTGGATCGTTCTTCATCATGGCCCAGATCACGTCAAACGCGCTGAAGCCAGTTCCCATACTGTAAGTCTGGATATTGGACCTTTGCACCCCGACCTCGTTGGTGGCAATGTCGAAAAAGAACAGATCAGGCAAACCCGTGTTCTTGTCCAGCCCTCGAACCAGTCCGGCCACAGCCGCCGGATCCGTCAGCCAGGGGATGTTCGGAGTGGTCCAGGGCTTGTCGCCGGTAGCAGTGATCACAAAAACTTTGTCTCCGCCAGGTTTCATGACTCGTTGCGCCAAGGCGATCGCAGCAGCCTGCTCCTGCTCAAACTTTTGCTTCGATGCCAAAAGCACGATGCCAAGGTCGAGGGGGAGATCGGAGGCTTCTTGGACCTGCGCCGTGTGCAATGCCTGATTATTCTCGGACACAGTCACGCTCTCTTTGGTTAGCTCACGGATCGGATTCCCATGTCCGTCGGTCGCACTGATTAGCACGCTTACGGTGTGTTCCATGGCCCTCTGGGCCGGCGATGGTTGAGGCTCTTGCTGCGGCATCACCTGAGCGAACACAGCCACAGCCAGGAGGAAAGGCAGCATCAGGATCTTGATCAGGCGCATATACCCTCCAGGAAAGCAAACAGGGTTGGGGAAGGCCCTGTAGCGACGAGTAACCACGCGATTATGCACGGTGGAGCATGAATGTCAATCTACTACTTAACCAGAGCAACATTACGCAGTGCATGAATTAGCACCCGCGATTAGCGGCTGGGGAGAGCGCGACAAGGCCGCCAGGGGGCTGGCGAATCAGCGCAGCGAGCAGTTTTATTTCCGGGCCTTCAGGTCCCTAAAGTCGCAGCGTACTTTATCAATTCGCTCGCGGTACGCGGAAGCGTCGCCATACGGGAGGAAATGTAAATATCGGTCATGGACATGCTGAACTCGCCGCGCGTGCTTGATCGGGCACCAGTGCTGCTCCGTTCGCCCGGCAATTTCCACGACGTACGCCAGCAAACCATTGGCATACGAGCAGTACATGCAATTCAAACCCTCGAGCGCATTCAAATAACGCAATTTGTTCCGGTCGATGGCCATGTAATCCCCGCGCCGCGCCTTCGGTATGCCATAGACGGGAAAACAAACGGCCTGGTAGGCGGAAACAAAGAGATCGAGCAGCGCAAACGGAATGATGCAGGCGTAAATAAATGGCGCCGTCAGGATCACGAAGAATCGAGACTGCAGCACGTAGCGGAAAAGCGAAGTCTTCAGCCGCCGGTGCTCCCGCTTTATTTCCTCGGAGAACCAGATCTTGCCCTTGCGCAATTCGTAGAACTGCGACTTAATTTCCTCTTCCAGTTTCTCGAGATCTGGAAGCGTGATGAGGGGGTCGGATTTCTTCGAGTGATGATCAGCCACATTCACCTCGCACAGACTGGTTCGAAATACGAGCGTCAAGGAAAGAAAAAAGGAGGGCTGGAGTCTGAGCCAGCCCCCTGCATTGCTCTGAACCCGATTCGTGGGCGGAATTATGCCGCAGGTTACTGCTTCTTGGGAGCGGGCGCAGCGTTGGCCTTGGACTTGGCCTTGGCTTTTATTTCAACCAGGATCCCCTCTATCGGCTTGTCGGACAGGTTCTCCGGGTTGTGGACCGTGGCCTCATTCCATGCCGGCTGATTGGCTTTTATTTCTCGCTCTTCGGTTTTCCCCCCTGGCAGCTCGAAGCGGATCTTCCCGTCGGTCAGCGCGACGAGGACAAGGTTGGGGTGGGAGTGCATCACGGACTTCTCGTGCGGGCCGTAATGGAAGCGAAGCACGCGCACTTGTGCGTTCTCGAATTCCACCTTGTAGTGTTTCGGATCAGCTTTGACTGGATCTTGTGCAGCCGCAGGCAGTGCTGCAAAGCCGAGCAGTACTGCAAACAGAAGTACACGTCGCATGGAGTCTCCTTTGAACTTGAGAATGAATCACCGTCCCCGGTGGGTGGCGCTAAACGTACGCTCCGGCGCGCGCGGAGTCAAGTCAGGCAGTTACTTGCACTCATCTAATTCAGGCGCTCGTGCAGCTAAGACGGAGGTTTGATCCCTGCCAACATTCCCCCATCGAGAACCAGGGATTGGCCGGTCATGAAGGACGCTTGGTCCGAGCACATCCAAAGGACAGCTTCCGCCACTTCCTTGGGCGTGCCGACTCGGCCGATAGGGTGGAGTTCGAGCGCGAATTTCCTGGCCTCCGGCTCGCCGAACAGACGATTAGCCATGGCGGTTTCGATTACCGCAGGACATACAACGTTTATCCGAATGCCATGCCGGGCCGTTTCGAGTGCCGCAGATTTCGTCAGCCCCATCACGCCGTGCTTGCTCGCTATATAGGTCGCCGCCCCAGCGGATCCAATCAGGCCCGCAATTGACGCCATGTTGACGATCGCTCCCCCACCGCCCTGCTTCAGCATCTGCTGAATTTCGTACTTTAGGGAAAGCCACACGCCTTTGAGATTGATTGCCATTGTGCTGTCCCAATCTTCTTCAGGCTGTTCAACAATGGGCAACCAGTTCCCTTCGATCCCGGCGTTATTGAACGCCACATCCAAACGCCCAAATTTCTCCACCGTTTTCCGGACCAGCGCCTGGATATCGGCGGCTCGCGAAACGTCGGTCTTCACAAACAAGCCGTCGCCGCCAGCCGCGCGAACTAGCTCGACCGTCTCTTTTCCCTCTACTTCGCGCCGGCCGGCGACCACCACTTTGGCTCCCGCCTTCGCAAAAAGCACGGCGGCTTCACGGCCAATACCCGATGTTCCCCCGGTAATGATCCCAACTTTTCCTTGCAATTCGGGTGTCATGATTTGTCCTTGCGATTCAGACTTTCCACTTTGAGTGGCAGAGTGTAGGCCTTGCGCTAACTGGCGTCAAATGGTACATCAGCTATTGGTTCAGCCCCGCCGCACTCAGCCTGCAGAATGCGACCTGGTGCCGCCGGGGAGTCTTCGACCCGCAAAGGAGAGCGTTCAATGGCTACGATTACAACGAAAGACAGCACGCAAATTTATTACAAGGATTGGGGAACTGGTCAGCCGATCGTTTTCTCGCACGGCTGGCCGCTGAGCGGGGACGACTGGGACGGGCAGATGTTGTTCTTTGGGCAGCATGGCTATCGCGTCATCGCGCATGACCGCCGAGGTCACGGCCGCTCCACCCAAACGTGGGATGGCAACGATATGGACACCTACGCCGACGATCTCGCTGTCTTATTTGAAAAACTCGATCTTAAGGACGCGATAATGGTCGGGCATTCGACCGGTGGTGGTGAAGTCGCGCGCTACCTGGGCCGCCACGGCTCCAAGCGTGTCGCAAAAGCGGTGCTAGTCAGCGCCGTGCCGCCGCTCATGTTGAAAACGGAAAGGAATCCTGCCGGTGCGCCCATTTCGGTCTTCGACGGCCTCCGGGCAGCACTCGCGGCCAACCGGCCGCAGTTCTACAAGGACATCACGCTCCCGTTTTACGGTTACAACCGTCCGGGCGCGAAAATCTCCGAGGGCATCCGTGAGCACTGGTGGTTGCAGGGCATGTTGGGCGGAATGAAAGCGCACTATGACTGTATTAAGGCGTTCTCGGAAACCGACTTCACGGAAGACCTGAAGAAGATCGACATCCCGGTGCTGGTGATGCATGGTGACGATGATCAGATTGTGCCCATCGCCGCTGCCGGTCCGATGTCTGCGAAAATATTGAAGCATGCAACGCTGAAGGTCTATCCGGGCTTTCCGCATGGCATGCCCGCGACCAACGCAGACCAAATCAACGCCGACTTGCTTGCGTTCTTCAAGACGCAGCGATCCGCAACGGCATAACTGAGAAACTGGCAATAAAGCAGGCCGCCCGGAAGCGCAGAGAAAAGAGTACGGTCCATCAGGTTGTCTCGCGCGGCCGGGAAAATGATGATCAAGAAAACCCAAGGATGATGTAACGAAAGACCGAAACGAAAACGGCTGCATAACCTTTGTAGATCCAACTTCTGGTCAGTCGTATCGCGCTTGGCCTTTCCTGTGGACGGGCGCGCCAAGGGCATAATTTGGGATATGCGCCAGCGGGTTGGGCCCCGGCAGGATTGCCTCAAATAACATGTTCCTTTAGCCCTCGAGGCCGAAGGCGTTGGAAACGTGTCAAAAGGTCTCTCTCGGTTTTCGGCATGGGCCATCAGCGATTTCAGGTGCCAGTCTCTACCCGGAGCTTGAATTAAAATTCCGTACTTTTTTGGCAACCGGCCCATGCCCTCTCGCATCGAAATCCCCAGCGTTTCAAAGTCCATGGATGCGGGCCGCCCATTGATTGGGAGCTGCTCAGGCTCCCTTGAATTTCAGGGTCACCAAGCTTCCACCAACTGAATCTGGGGCGGACAACAATAACCCTTTGACGGATTCGTGCGCTTCGAACAAGTGTGTTTGAACGCACCCGTCGCGCTTCGTCCAAAAAGGAGACGACAAATGAGTGACGCTACAAGTCTGTTCAATCGCAGGTCGAATCGCCGTAAATTTCTGAAGAATGGAATGCTCGCTGCGGGTGCGGCCACGGTCGGTGCCGGAATCATGACGGGAGGTTTGTCAGCTTTCGGCCGTGACCGAGAGGATGATGGTGATCGCGCTCCCATCACCAAAGGCGATATCGCCATTCTCACGTTCCTCAGCGCCCTCGAGCAAGTCGAGGAGGATCTCTGGAGACAGTACTCTGAACTCGGTGGCACGCAGGACAATGAGGTATCAGGAGTGAATGGTGGAAATGCGCTGTATCAGGCCGCTCTTTCGATTCTCGACGGCGACATGGCTCAGTACATCCACGACAACACCGATGATGAAATCAGCCACCATCGGTTCCTGAACAATTACCTGGCTTCGAAGGGCGCCAAGAAAGTGGACTTGAGCCATTTTGCGACGCTGCCGAGCAGCAAGGCGGATGGAGCAAGGCAAATTGGACGGCTCACAAACCTCACGCAGCTCACCGTTGACACCAGTTTCTGGTCACGTTACCGCAGCATCACCAATCCCGATTTCGATCCGAACGCGCCATTCGCGCAAGCCGTCCCGAGCTTGAACGTGAAGCAGCATACGGCGATTCCTAGATCGAATGCCGACACGAACAACAGCACTATCAGCGGTGACAACACTCAAAGCATCACCGCTCACCTCCAGGCCATCGCATTCACCGCCGGATTCCACTTTGCATTCATCGAACAAGGCGGCAGCAGCCTTTACCCCGCCCTGGCCCAGAAGGTGACGAACCTCGAGGTTCTGCGAATCTTGCTCAGCATCGGCCCGAGCGAGGTGATGCACTTCCAGACATGGCAGGACAAAGCCGGCAATGCCCTTCCGATTTCGGACACGGACAACGGCCCCGGCGGAACGGGCGCAACCGTCACATTTTCGACTCTCTCTGCAGCCCAGGGCGAGACCGATCCCGAATCCCTCAAAGGCGATACGTTGCAGGCCAACCTCATCATGCCCGAGCCAACCCACTTCCTCGACCCAGCCCTAGAGCCCGTTTCCATCATTCGCCCGACTTCCACTAAGTTCGGCGGAGCCGTCGCTTCTGTTCAGAGCTTCGTGGACGACGGGCTCTTCATCGGCCAAAAGAAACAGTTCGTGGATACCCTCTTCGATCTCGCTAACGAAGCGGACCACGCAAGGCGTGAGTTCTAACAGCAACGAGCAGCTACCCGGTTCCGCGCAGGTCCGCTGCCGCACGCGGCGGACCGCGCGGCGCCGATTCGTCGCTGGCTTATTGTCGCCAGGAGCCTCATTCGCCATGGAAAAACGAGCGAGGAATTTTGTCTCGTAATGCCGCGAGAAACTATCAGAAAAACTGGATGGCGCGCACGCAAGAATTTGCAATCCGTGCTCAATAGGCCGGACTCACTCCGAGTGTGACCATCAAATAAAAGAGCCGGCCCCCCAACACGGGCGGCGCTAGTCCATTTCGCTTTGGGCAGAATCTTGTCAGGCGGTTGCAGCCTCTTCATCCCGGATGGCGGCCTTCGTCTGCTAACTCGGGCGGAATATCCGCAAATCCATGGTCTTTGCCGGCATGTTCCTTTGCTTTCTCCAAAACCTCTTCCACGGTTGCTCCGCGAGCCACGAAGTCACAATCAACTCCGACATCTCGGCACTTCAGGACTTTCGCCATCATGGACCTCCCTTCACCGGCGCGAGTAGCTAGGTATGGGAATAGTATTCCCAGTCTCCACGCCGGTCCACCTGCCGGCTGGCCCGCCTAGCAAGCCCAATAACAGCGAAACATCTGGCGGGATATGCACAACTGCAACTTATGAGTGTAATCAAATTTTCATTTGACAATCATTGCCGATCAGCTAACATCCCGTCGGCTAGCCCGAAGCACCCCCAGCCATGCCGGTTTCAGGAGGAGAATCCATGAACGGAGCGAAAAAGCTGCATTTCCGCTGGCGCAAATTGTTCAGCGTGGTCATCCTCACGCTCGCCCATGCGTGCGCCGTGTTTGCCCAAACTCCTACCAGCGGTTCGCCCACCCCCGTTCCACCCGTAGCGAATCCCTGCACTCGTTTCACAGCGGGCAGCGTCGTACAACAGCCGCCGGCTTTGTTCAGCCGGAACGGCGTGCTGAACGTAAGATTTTCCTACCAGCAGACGACAGACTCAGTTGGCAGGTTACTGCATTGCTTTATGACGCCGGATGGCATCCAGGAACCTACCCTGGCAGTGAACCCGGGCGATACTTTGATCATTACCGTCACCAACAACACCCCCATGCAACCGTTCGGAGAAACTTTCAATCCTCCTAATTGTGGTGACACCACTGTCGAGTTCCCTCCCGGTACCGCCACTAACCCTAACCCGAACGGCATAGCTTCAATCGGTTCTTCCGTGAACATCCATTATCACGGCACCAACGTCACTCCGCAGTGCGGCGGGGACAACGTGACCAAGACGCTTATCAATTCCGGCAGCACCTTCCAATACAAGTTTACATTCCCGACCGACGAGCCTCCGGGACTCTACTGGTATCACCCGCACGTTCACGGACTGGCCGAACGTGACCTTCTGGGCGGCGCCACAGGAGCACTGGTAGTGGGCGGAATCCAGAACGTGCAGCCTGCGGTCCAGGGATTGCGCGAACGCATCCTGGTAATTCGCGATCAGCCCCAAGTACAGGGGGTAGGGGAGAGTGGAGGCAACTGCGGTAATGGAGTTCCGTTCCAGGACATCAGCGTGAACTACGTTCCCGTTGATTCGCAGGTAACTACGAATGCCGATGGCAGTTTGACCGTCACCTACACCCCCGCCGTTCTTCACATGGAGACAGGTGAAACGCAGTTCTGGCGGGTTACCAACAGCACGGCGGATACGATCCTCGACCTGCAAGTAATGTACGATGGAGTTCCTCAGAGGATCCAAGTCGTGGGGATTGACGCGGTGCCGGTGAACTCCCAGGACGGCACGCAGCCTGGCCACTTGATTCCGGTGACACGCTTCCGGCTGCCGGTCGCGGGTCGAGTCGAATTCCTGGTCAAGGCGCCTGCTTCCGGCGTGAAGGTGGCCCAGTTGGTGACCAACAACATCAACACCGGCCCCCAGGGTGATTGTGACCCAAGCAGGCCGGTATTTAACATTGCCCTAACTGAAGAAAGAGGCGACGGACAGCGGACCGCGAACAACAGAGTAGGTTCCTTCATGGGTTTGAACACCAGCCAGCGCCGGTTCGGCGGACTCAGCACCATGCCGGTGTCGACTACCCGCACCTTTCAGTTCAGCGAGGTGCAGCCTACCCAGTTCTTCATTACCGTGGTCGGCCAGCCGCGAGTGCTGTTTGACAACAATAACCCTCCAGCGGTCGTTACTACGCAAGGATCGGTGGAGAAATGGATTGTCCAGAACATCGCCCAGGAAAACCATGAATTCCACATGCACCAAATTCACTTCCAGGTTCTCTCCCAAGACAACTTCGAGATCAATGGCAGTCCGCAGGCGCCGGCCATCAACGGCCAGTTCCTGGACATGATCGAGGTCCCGTTCTGGGACAACCAGAAGAATCCGAATGTGAGCTCGGCCCCGGACGTCCAGTTACTCATGGACTTCCGTGGGATGGATATTGGAGACTTCGTCTATCACTGCCACATCCTCTCGCATGAGGACCTGGGCATGATGGCGATTATCCGGGTCAAGGCGAAAGACGAGTAAGTGGAGCTCTGGACAGGTATTGCGGCGGATATTGGGTCGGAGAAAATCGCGGCTTCGGACTAAGCTCCGAAGCCGCATCCTAACCAGCGGGAATGAGTGTTATCGGCGTCATCAGCGGTCAAAATTGTTGATTTGTGGTGCCGCCTGCTAATGGGCCGGCGGCACCACAAATTTGTCCATGTATTCTTCCAGCTTCTTTCGATTGCTGACCCGATAACCGGCGTAGTCCCGCGCAATGCCGGCGTCCCCCAGACTGAAGAGCACGTAGGGTTCAATTAGCCCGGCATGGCGCAACCTCAGTAACAATGTCAGGGCTGCGTCGTTAACTGACAATTCGGCGGTCTTCTTATCTTCATTGAGGGTCTCCAAAACCTTGGCGGCGGCGATCAGGGCTTCAGATTCTTCGGCAAGCGTGTGTCTGTATTCTTTCTCTTCAGGAAAACGCTTCTTGAATTCGCCGCCCTGTTGCCAATTCCTCCTCACTGCCTGATAGGCCTCCCAGGCACTAGAAACCAGCGGCGGCTGTTTGGGATTGAGGTTGACGCCTACAGCCGCTCCGTCCTTTGGCACCGCAGGAATGCCAATGTAGATCGAGTTTATCTGCGTGTTGTTGAGGGTCGCCCAGGCGCGCAATTCCCGCCACACGATCCGGTTATAGGGTTCCGCTACGACCGCCTGGATTAGCATGGCACGGGCTTCGCCCATGGCGCCCTCTTTGGCCAGCATGTCTGCATAGTAGCGGTAAGCTGTTTCTACGTTGGGATCAAGCTCAATTGCGCGTTGATACCATTCGGCGGCATTCGCAAATTCGTTCTGCCTGTCGTACGTGTTGGCGGTGAAGAGAGCAGCGGAAGGATTCCTGGGCTCCAGTTCAAGTGCTCTGGAGTAGTCCTTCAGAGCTTCCTCAAAATCGCGCCGCGAGAAAGCGGCTTCGCCGGCTTGCATATACTTCTCCACTTGAGGGTTGTCCGAGAACTTGATTGCGCCGCTCGCCGGTAGTTGGCGCATAAGTTGTGACAGGTTCAAGGCCAGTGGAGTGGTGTTGCCCAAGTCCCAGGCTTTATCTAGAAGATCGCGGGCGCGAAGGCGTTCTTTGCCGGCCGCCTCCTCATCTGTCAATGTGGCGGCGTGTTCCACGAGTGATGCGGCCAGCGCAACCAGCATTTCATCGTCCTGGGGATTGGTTCTCACCAGCTCTTCAAGAAGGGGGAGTGCTGCCAGGCGCTTGCCTTTGTCAAAGAGCTCCGCTGCCTTCTGCCGCTTGGCCAGGTAAGTACTATCCGGGCCGGCTTGCGCGATCTTGCAAGGAGCCGCGGAACCAGAAGAAAGAAGGCAGAGAATAAGGATGAGAACAGGATTCCGTCGGTTACGAAAACGCGTCGCCGTCATAGCTGGCAAGCTCTTATGCTTTCTGTACCCTAGTGCGTAGGATCTTCCATCTTGGCTATTACGGCCCTGCCCTGCGGGAGAAATTTTGGCAAATTTCTCATTGGCGCCCACTCACGGGTCTATCATTTGATGGCTGAAGTGGCCGGGCTGTGTTGTGATAGTGCTTCGTGTATTCGGCGATCTGGGCTTCTGATAACTCAATCGGATTTTCCATCACATACCAGGCCACGACCTCATTGCAGATCGGAGTTGTAAGCGATCCGGGAAACCGGTAAAAGCTGCGGTCGACGGGCAGCAGGTCCATAGGGTTGATCTTCACTCCCTCGACTTTGATCTCTTTACCCGGCGCCGGAATCTGCTCCCACAGGGTCTTGATCACCGGGTTTTCTTTGCCGGCCACCACCGGGACTTCGATAATCAGGAAAACTCCCTCGGGGGAGAAATGCACAAACTGGATCGACATCCGGGGCCGCTTGCCCTTGACGGCGTTCTCGCCCGGTTCGCGAAAATGAAGCTCGCTCAGGAAATACGGCTTCTTCCCCACGGTGAGCCAGTAATTGTCGGGGAACTTGACCAGGATCCGGTACTGGTTGCAATCGTTGATGATGTCCAGATCAGCCGGTTGGTAATTGACCTTTAGATCGTAGATGGGCAATTTTTCGGCGTGCTGAATGTCAATGGGGGCCTGCATCTTTCCGGTATTGCATAGTCCCGGCCAATGGCCGGGGCCGAGGGGTCCCTCTTCATACGTGAACTTCGGGTCGCACTTCTCCTCTCCCAGAACCATGTGCAGGTGGTGGTGTTCCTTTTGTCCATGTTCTCCATGTTGCCCGGGTTCCACCTTTTCAGGGGTCTGGGCCACCTGGCAATTGCCGGCTGGGGCCGCGACGAAGCCAGAGAAACATGTCAACAGAATCACCCGCAACGAAAGGCCGAAGACTTGATTGCGCCACACTATTAGTCACCTCCAATCCGATGAGAAGCCGTATCACTTTATCTCACCCAGATGGAACCAGCGACAAAGTTTTTCCCGAGCATTGTGGTTGCCGCTCCGGTGCACGGAAGACACCTTATTCGCGAGCAATTAGCGACGCCGCCCCGGATTGGGCCTCGATCACGGCGCATTCGGAAGTGATTCACATGCTCGGACAATGCGCTTGTCGGATAAGTGAAAGCTTGTCTTGTTTCCTATGTGCCACGCGTGGATTTTGATTCCGTAACGAACGGGAGCATGTCGGCCAAGCTGGGTGGATGGAGGCTATGCTGAAAAATGGCGCGCCCGGAGAGACTTGAACTCCCAACCCTCTGGTTCGAAGCCAGATGCTCTATCCAATTGAGCTACGGGCGCGTATTCTGCGTCCCGCATGTATCCGCGGGCCGCTCCATCCTCTAATCCTATCACCGAGCAGCAGGAACTCACCCCACTCGCTTTTCTCGCAGTCATGCTCGGCCGGCTCAGCTCCCACCCGCTTATGACAGACAGGGCAACTTAGAATTTAGTGGCAGAATTCGAATTACGACGCTCCCAGGATTCGAATTTGCTTGCATCTCCTTGTTAACTTATGATATACTAGTTATGTGCGAATAATCATCACAGACCAGCGCTCCTCACTGATTTACCTCACACGTGAGGAGGGGGCGAAGAAAAAGCTACTCGCAACACACCCGAATTCAAAATTCTCCCTAACTCCCTCAAACCAAAGCAAAAGGCAATTTCTAATCGCAACAAAAAACACTTTTCTCTTTCACTTTGTATTCGCGCATCACGACCCGCAAGCCACAGTTCGCGGGTCGATGAGACGGTTCCAGCATCCAGCATCAAATCGCGAACCGGAGATTAGAACGTGACGCATCTCGTTGAAAATGCACATCGGCGACCCGTTCTAATCGCGAATCATTCGGCCTTTGGCATTCTGAAATTCCCGTTGGCTTTAATGGCGCGTAGCGCTGTGCTAGACTTCGCCGAGCGATCCCGCAGCAAGAAAATTTTCTGCCGAGATCGCCGATCGGTGGAACTTCGGGCTCTGTGCAACGATTCCCCGCGAACCCCGCCAGGGCCGGAAGGCAGCAACGGTACCGGGTCAGCTTCGTGTGCCGCGGAGTACCCGAAGTTCCTCTCATCGCTGCGGGAGCCACACAGAGTTCACGGGAAAGCCGGCTCATGGGATACAAAGTAATCGCGCGAAAATATCGGCCGCAGACATTCGCTGAGATCGTCGGCCAGGAACACGTCACCAAAACGCTCGCGAATGCGATTCAATCGAATCGCGTGGCGCATGCTTATATTTTTTCCGGCGTGCGCGGCGTCGGCAAGACGACTACCGCGCGCATTCTCGCTAAAGCACTCAATTGCGTGAAGGGGCCAACGGCCGAGCCGGACAACACCTGCGATTCCTGCCGCGAGATTTCGGCGGGCACTTCGCTCGACGTTCTCGAAATTGACGCTGCTTCGAACCGCGGCATAGATCAGATTCGCGAGCTGCGCGAAATGGTGCGTTACGCGCCGGCTTCGAGCCGCTACAAGATCGTGATTCTCGACGAAGCGCACCAGTTGACCGATGAAGCTTCGAACGCGCTGCTGAAAACTTTGGAAGAGCCGCCCGAACGCGTGGTCTTTATTCTTGCAACGACGCGCGCTGAAGATCTGGTGGAAACAATCAAATCGCGCGCGCAGCTTTTTCAATTTCGCTCGCTCGCCTTCAAGGAAATTGCCGGCGAAATCGAGCGCATCGCCAAAGCCGAAAATCTCAAAATCGATTCCGGCGTCGTAGGCGTTCTCGCCCGCGCCGCGGAAGGCAGCCTGCGCGACGGACTCTCGCTGCTCGAGCAAGCCATTTCATACTCCGGTGATGAAATCACGGACGCGCAGGTGCGCGAACTTCTCGGCGTGGTGGCTGAAAGCGTTCTCGACGAACTGGTGGAAGCGATCTCGACGCAATCCGCCGAGCGCACCCTCAGCCTGGTCCACCGGCTCATCTCCGATGGGCAAAATCTGCAGCACTTCTGCCGCGAAGCCATTCGTCA
>Ga0207107_1056_pt1 | contig 28747 bp, 41 predicted proteins | sample Alteio_BWMinHeat_75_FD_153555 | JGI IMG/M metagenome (GOLD analysis project Ga0207107, IMG submission 153555) | Enriched cells from forest soil in Barre Woods Harvard Forest LTER site, Petersham, Massachusetts, United States -... | ecosystem: Environmental > Terrestrial > Soil > Temperate forest >... | reverse complement strand
AGTCAATGTGAAGCCGTCCGCTTGCCGCTCTGCGCATAGACATCGCGCAGGTGGAGCAACGGCACTCGCGTCATCAACTCGAGTGGCAACGGTGTGTAGGCGTCCACAATCGCTGTGACTGTCAGGTCGCCGACCGCCAAGTGAGGAAGGTTGCTCGATTGAGCGAGTTTCGGTTGCCATTACGTCCAGGGGTCTGCAGTCAGGGATAAACGACTGTCTGATCGCCATGTCTGTAGCCAGGCTTGTTCCTGAGAGCTTGCAATTGCCGCGTTGCTCAAGAGGGTGCACTGTCAAGTAGGCCTATCTGGGGACGTTTCGTTTCGAAAATTCATCTTGGCTGATCGGACATTGTTCGCGGGTCGCTACGATAATTGCACCCGAGCGATCTGTCCGATGCCGACATGAGCAAGGAGGATTGTGGTGAGGAAATCCAACTCTCTACCAACATTGAGCTTCGCCGTCATTTTCGTGATCGGCTTGGTCATCGCCTATTCGAGTTTTACACCCGCCGCCTATGGTACGAGCATTTGGATCGCTGCGGGTTTCACGATCCTCGCCTTCGTTGTCTCCTACTCGATCAGGGTTGCAGATCAGTGGGACCGGGCCGTCGTGTTGCGACTCGGCCGGTTTCGATCCCTCGAAGGGCCAGGATTGTTCTTCATCATTCCGATTGTTGAGACTGTGGCCTATTGGATTGACACCCGCGTGATTACGGCCGCCTTCAAGGCCGAAAAGACCTTGACCAAGGATACGGTGCCAGTAGACGTCGATGCCGTGTTGTTCTGGAAGGTGGTGGACCCGAAGAAAGCCGCACTCGACGTCGCCGACTACACCAGCGCTATCAATTGGGCCTCGCAGACCGCGCTTCGCGATGTCATCGGCAAAACCTTGCTTTCAGACATGTTGGAAGGTCGGGAGAAGATCAGCGGCGAATTGCAGAGGATCATCGATATCCGGACCGAGCCTTGGGGGGTCAATGTCATTTCAGTGGAGGTGAAGGATGTGCTGATCCCTCCAGCCCTTGAGGACGCGATGTCGATGCAGGCTCAGGCGGAGCGGGAACGCCAGGCCCGGGTTATCCTTGGCGATTCTGAACGCCAGGTCGCGGAGAAATTTGGTGAGGCCGCGAAGACCTACGCTGACAATCCGACGGCTTTTCACTTGCGGGCGATGAACATGCTGTACGAAGGGCTGAAGAAGGAGACCGCCACGATAGTGATTGTACCGAGCACCGCCGTCGAGACGATGCAGCTCGGTGGCCTAGCGGGCATAACAGCGTTGACAAAGACGTTGGGCCAAGAGCGCGCCCCGAGCGGCGGCCCGAACTCACCCTCCAATTCTACTCCAGCTAGATCGTAGTCGGGGCATCGAATGGCGCGTCCCGCGCCCGTGGCGAAGCCGAGATGATCGGAGACCGGCCACCGGCGGGCTATCGCGACGTCCATTTCATAGAGGCCAGGATCTCCTGGAGGGTCAAGCCCACCAAGGTCGCTGCCTGAGGAGGCTCTCACCGGGTGAACTTTGGGAGCGCCCCGGTTTCCGGCGTGCTTCGTTTCGGCCGAATCCAAACAGTGGTTTGCCAAGAAGAAAACGCCGCTCAACCCCTTAAGGGAGCGGCGCTTCGACAGGCCAGCGTCCTACTCTGTTAGACGAAGCCCCGAGGGGCTGCCGGATTCGCTCTAATGGCACCGGCATTTCTAGCTTGTTTGGAGTAGTGGATATGGCCCCGGGATATGCCGCCTACAAGCCCTTAAATCGTTCGAGCGGGAGACGAGCGCGCCTCTCAGACCAAAGCCAAGACCCTCGCGTGGGACCGCCGTCCCGAAGAGTAGATCACATATTTTCGTGGCCGGCACGGTGCTTCAGCCCAGCGGTCTTCGCAGGGGGCGAGTCACCGTGGATCCGCCATCTCCGGCCAAACGCGATCCCGCCTTCAATTTGCGGGGAAGAACCTTACGATCAAATCGTTTCCGCTGCCCGTGAAAGTGCGAAAACCGCTTGTTTTGTCCAGTGAGCACCCCACGTATTATTCGTGGAAAATCTCTTGCTATTCCTAGTGATGGGAACTCTCGGGCTTTTTGGAGTGGACGTACTGTGTTATTTTTGGCTGCGTCGTAGTTTCGTTCCGACAGCATTACCGGTCCGCCAAAGAGCCAGCCTGCAAATCAATTCCTTAGCAAAGGCGCGGACACGATGATCGAAGTCGTATTTTCCGTTCGCCCTCAGAATCTTCCTGGCCTAAATCGCCTCGCTTCACAACTGAACACAATGAAGGCGAACGGAAATATTTCGGAGTGGCACTTAGGCCGGTGGACAGACAACACCAAGATGCAACATGGTATCCTTTTCGACAGCGAGGAGGATGCGATGGCCGCGAAGGCTGAGGCGACTTGAAACACGCAGCTAGCGCGGCACGCAGGGCGCGTTGATCTCAGTCAAGGCGATCCTGCTGCGGTTCGCTAAGGTTGAATAGCCGCATTCTCCTGCGGTACAGAGCGAGGTTATTATGAACGGGTTATCCAGCCACGAGCGGGCCTTGTTGGAGCAGCTCGTCGCCGAGAGAGAACGGCAGCGGCGCGCTCAGAATGAGTCTCGCTCACGGCTTCCGCTCTACGACCACGACATCCCGGCTCTGGAAACTCCCGCCCCTCGGTCGAGCGTGGACGTTCTGTATTCGTAATCGACTTCTGACCGGCTTCCAACAGCGGGGCGGGTGCGCTACGCTGACCCGGTCTGCTCAAACCCAAGAGGCTTCGGAACCCGGTGCAGCCCGCTGTAAATGGCGCAAGCGATTCAGGTTTGCCATTTCCGCTCGCGGCAGACTGTCCTTTCGCCGAAAAGCGCGCCAATGAAGCTGAAGTCTTTCCAAATCAAGAACTACAAGGTCATCGATGATACCGGACCAGTCAAGGTCGAACCCACGCTGACCGCGCTGGTCGGTCGCAATGAGAGCGGCAAGACCGCGATCCTGAAGGCCTTATGGAAGAGCCGAAACATCGCCGGCGCGACGTTCGACAAGCTCTACGATTTTCCACGAGACCGCTATCCCAAAGATCGCTCCGGCAACCAAGTCGTCGCGGTACTCGAATTTGCCCTGTCCGACCAAGAGGCAGTAGCTCTCGTAGACCAGCTTCCGAGCCGCCCTGCCCAGCGGCCGACCAAGATCACCTGGATCACCCGCTACGAAGGCCAGAGTGCGATTGGATCCGAGATCATTTTTGAGTCATGGGTCGCAGAGACTCTCACGGGACGTGATGCTGCCGAGTCCATCGGGTCGATTGCAAGATTGTTGGTCGTGCCTGGCTCAGCAGACACGGGCGCAATATACCAAGCTGCCTCCACAGCGGTCCAACAAATCGAGCCGGCACTCTTGTTGTGGACAGAGCGAAATGTTGTTGCGTTGGAGAGCTTCGCGGGGGCGGTTACCGACTGGATCAACGCCGACGAGCAGAGGCAAGGCTTGGCTCTGGCCGAAAGAGCCGCCCTCGAGACCCTCCTCACTAAGGCAAAGCAGGGTGACCCGACGACTCGCGCTAGAGCTTGGGCGGAAGCAAACCTCCCGACCTTCATCTACTACGATGACTATGGCCGGCTCGAGACCCTGATCCACCTGCCATCGTTTCTGGCTCGCCAGGCCAACCCGGACCCGAGGACCAGAGCACAGTCAGCCCTGTTCGAACTGACCGGCTTGGACCCGAACGAGATACTCGCGCTCGGGAGGGCAATGGGCGAGAACGAAACCGAGCAGCAGGTTCAGAGACGATTGGAAGAGCGGCGGGCGTTTTTGAGATCAGCCTCATTGTCGCTGACCGGCGACTGGGTTGAGCTATGGACCGGCGAAGAGCACCGGCTGGAATTCGACGTTGATGGCGACTACCTCGTCCTTCAGGTCTCCGACAGTCACAGTGCCGTTCCTGTTCCCTTCGAGGAGAGGAGCCAGGGCTTTCAATGGTTCCTATCGTTCTATCTGATCTTTCTGGTCGAGAGCCGGAAGGCTCACAGGGATGCGATTTTGCTGCTCGACGAACCGGGCCTTCATCTCCATCCAATGCTCCAAGCACGACTGATCAAGTTCCTTGAGCGAATCTCGGAGGCCAATCAAATCCTCTACACGACCCATCTTCCCTTCCTCGTCGATGGCAGTCACTTCGAACAGGTGCGAACCGTGTTCCTCACGGGCAGTCCACCCCGAAAGGCCGTCGTCTCGGAAGACCTTCAGGCCACCAGCGACCCGGATACCCTATTTCCCTTGCGGGCGGCGCTCGGCCACGCGATAGCGCAGTCCCTGTTCCTGTCGCGGTTGACCTTGATCGTCGAGGGCCTCACCGACTTTTGGCTTTTGCGGGCACTCCATAGCTGCCTCGCCGCACTGAAGGATGCCGACGCCCTCATGGAGGGAGTTGCGATCCTGCCCGCCGGTGGCGCCGCTCTAATCGCGCCACTCGGCTCGATGATGCTCGCTTCAACGGGACGAAGCGACGGGAGGATGCTGATCTTGCTTAACAGCGACCATATTGGACGGGATGCCGCGCGGCAGTTGGAGACCGTTTTCGGCCACGCCGCCCCGGTGATAGCCGTCGCGGGATCACTTGGGGTGGACGAGGCTATGGTCGATGACCTTGTATTGCGGGACGCATACGGAGCTGCGGTACAAAAGAGCTACGAGAGACAGTTTACGTTGGGGGCTGCCGAGATCGCGGCCCCGACAAACTTGCAAGCCATGGATTTGGTTTTTCGGCAAAACAATTGGGGCAGATTCGGCGCGAACGGCAGGGCTGCGACAGCACTCTGGCTCGCTGACCACTGGGCTGCTGACACACGAAACGTATCCAGCCTGACGCTGGACCGCGCACGCAAGCTCTTTCGAGAGATCAATCGTCGGCTCTCGGCCGCTCCAGGTTAGGGCGAGAAGAAGCAAGCGGTCCTCCAACGGGCGAGCTTGAGAACCACTGCTCCGTTGGATGCCAATCGAATGATTCAAGCGATTGGCGCACATTTGGGAGGATCCATGCGTCGTTGGCTTATCGGTGCCGTTGGGCTTATCGTCCTTGCGCTCGGCCTGTTCCAGTTTCGCAACGGCCCTGTTTGAGCTATTCCCGGGTCTCGGAGCTGACCGAGAGGTGCAAACCGCAGTGCAAAAGGCCACCAAGGCGGCTGATGATTTTGCCGCTCTGACCAAGGATGCTTATCGGACGGGAAAGGTCCCACGGCAATCCGATCCGGCTGCGGGAGCTTTGCTCGACGCGCTCTTCAATGTGGATGTCTTGAAGGCCAACACGGCGCTCGCGAAGGCGGACCTAAGCTCACTCGCCGACTGGAGCGCAGCTCAGGGCAAGGTCGGCAGCATCTATATTTTTTCCGGAACGGGAATCTCGGACCCGTCTCGCGCGACGAGCGACCCGCCTTGCGTCAACAGGTCGATCACAACACCGCCCAGTACGCCCAAGAGTTGGGGCGCTACATGGACGCCGAGCTGGTTGTGCAAGGCGAGATGCTTGCCGTGATCGAAGCCAGCGGCACTGCGAGCGACGGCGCCAATCCAAGCATGAAAAAAAAGGCCTCGATGATGTGCGCAGGCGGCGTCACGACCACGGTTTCCGGCGTAATTTCGACTTTTGCCGTGAATGGGATCAACGATGACTGGCGTCGCGACCGCGTGGCTGCCCTAAATGCCCTTGCGTCGAAGGCATCGAAGTTCCTCCTGCCGGAGCAGTGCAAATCACTCCAAGAGACCGCCAACACCGTGCGTCAATCCATGAGGGATGCGTCAGCAAGACGGGCTTCGAAACTTCAGCGACGCGCTCAAATGCTAATGCCGCCTATGCACGGATCGTGATGCTTGGCGGCAATACCTGCGGTGCCCGCGGTGCGACGGCGACCCTTCGTAGCCGCATGAACACCAAGATCTTTTTGGTCTCACTAGCGCTCGCCGTCACGGCTGTCGGCGCGGCAGCAGCCAGTGGCGTTCCGACCGTCTGCATTGCACCCACGCTTGAGAGCGACGCGAAGAAGCCTCTGCGGAAGTGGACTCGCTGGAGTTTTATTTCGACGAGGGTGATGTTCGGTCCTCCTATTCCGTGGCGTTCCACCGCGTTGAATCTGCGACCGTAGGCGGCCGGGTGCAGAACAGCTATCGAGTCGGTGATGCGCTCGCTATTGGCGCCACCATCGAATTCGCTGGCGCTCCGCCGCTTCCGACTTCTTTGACTGTGGTTCCGATCAATCGCGTCATCGTCACCACAGGACCTAACACCGAGGAGACCGCGTTCATGGCAGACGCTGTGCCTGGCATTGCCTGTGGCTGGGCATCGGTCCGGCCTATTATGCTGCGTTGAGCGCATCCCCGTGCTGCGATGACTGGTCGATCTTCACTTTCACCGCCTGGAACCGGTGCCAATCGTTCTCCACGGCGAGCGACCGAACTCTTTGCTGCCATTGTTTCGCAGCGGGATCTCGTCCTTTGCTCGAGCCAGAGGCGAGCGGCGTAACCGGGACCAAGTTTCGGTCGCGCCGCTCGCTAAGCGCCTCCTTGTGCAGGCGTTCAGCTAATGCGAACGGTTCGCGTCACCTGACCGTTGCTTTCCCAATATGTGTGTTTCTTGGCGATGAAGGGATCGTCCATGGCGGGCTGGACGTTGCCGCTTATATCGATGGCGCGCGAGGTAACGGCGTGGTCGCCGGGCGCTGGGCTTGACCAGTCGAGCGACCAAATCTTCCAGGCGTATTCAGCCTCCTCGCTATGGTCGATTGTCGCCGGCATCCACGCGCCTTTGTCGATCTTGACCTCGACGCGATCTATCGGGGCACCCCAGGCTGCGCCGACAATCCTGTAATCCGACCCAAGCTTCATCACTCGCGCCGGAGCTGACTTGAGGCGCGCCCGTCCGACGGTCGTCTCCATCCACACGGTTTCGCCATTGTGGTCCTCCTCACGAATGGTCACGTAGTTCCGACCCATGAAGAGGTTCGTGAAGCGACGATCACGGACCTCGATGCGCTTCAGCCATTTCACGTTGGCAATGCCGTACCAGCCCGGTGCGATCAGCCTTAGGGGAGAGCCGTTCCTTTCCGGCAATGGCGCGCCGTTCATCTCGTAAGCGAGAATGTTCGTGGCGCTCATAGCGTCGTCGAGCGACATCGAGCGCGCGAAGTTCTGATGCATCTTTACCTTGCGAATGTCGTCATTAAGTTCGACATCGCTGGCATCGGCGCCCCAAAAGACGACCTCAATGCCACTAGGCTGCACGCCAGCTTCCTTGAGAATGTCGGCAAGTGAGGTTCCCGCCCACTTAGCATTGCCGATGCCGCCGTTGAAGAACGGTAAGCCGGTGTTGCCCGAGCACTCGATGGTGAAGGTCACTTCCTTGCGCGGTCGCGCTTTGATGTCATCCAGAGTGAGCATGACCGGCTTTTTGACCAAGCCGCTGACTTCGAGCTTCCACTTGCTCGCATCGATCTCTGGCCACTCGAAGTGCCCGATCCCAAAGAACTTCTCGTTAGGCGTGATCCAGGAATCGAGATCCTCCCACACCAACTGGCTCTTGATTACGTTTGGGGCCGGGTTAGCCGCTTGCTGATCAAGCCAGGGAATGACCGTCTCGCCTGCTCGGGCTGGGTAGGCATGAGCACGGGAGGCATTGAGGATGGCTACGGCAGCGAGCGCTGCACCGCCCTTCACGATGAATTCCCGTCGAGGGATTTCCTGCATGACGACAACCTCCTCTCAGTGATATCGGATCGCTTCTCTCCCAATCGATTGCCGAATGTTCGACCTCTTTCAGATTTTCAGGCCAACGATTCAGTATCCGTCCGACGGAGCTAGGTGTCAACGTCAATACGTCATGTCGTCGCATACGCGGAGCGTAAATGCAGATACGAAGGTATATTGATATGTTGGTTATCCTCACAGCTGCGTGGTCATACAGCCTGCACCACTTCGTGTCTCGTCACCCCGACTTGTCCCCATGATCGCGGCCCGAGCTTCGGTCGTCGCGCTAGTGATGCTTCACCTTGGTGGGTGCTGAATCACACGCCGTGCGTTTGGCCGCGCGGTGCTCGTGGCCGAGTTCGTCGAGGTGGAAACCGGCAAGGCGCGGACGCGCTCGACCGGCGCCCACAGCTCGCCGCCGCACTTGCGCAGGTCCATCGCGCAAATGCCCGGTCATTGGTGCCATGCTCGACCGCCTCTCGCGTGACGTCACGTTCGTTGCCGCGTGGATTCTCGCGTTCATGCTTCTCGTCGGACTACTTTTCGCGGAGGGAGCGCGTTTCGCTCGACGCCCCTGAGGTAGACCGCCGCCTCTTTACGGCGGGCCTTGCCTAGGGCCGGCCGGCACGGATCGAACGGGCGGCACCGGCCAAAGGGACCGCCCGTTCCCCTCTCAGTGCGCCGTGCCGCCGAGCAGCAGTCAACCCTGTTTTGCGACCAAATGCGATGGACGGATTAGCGATCAAAAAAAGCCTTGCCATCCCAACAGGCATTGACGGTCGTGACCGCCGTCGTCTTGCTTGGCGTCGAGCTTGCCTAATTTCGAGTTCACGCTCCTGTTGCTCCAACCTTCTGGCTTCCCCATTCCTTCGCCTGTTCTCTTCTTCGTCGGCGAACAGACGGGCGCACCTGACTAATCCGCCTTTCACATGGAAAAAACCCCGAAGCTTGAACGGCCGGATGTGCCGATCTTCCCCGTACCGGATGGCATTGACCCAGATGGCGACGACGTTGGGCCTGATCCTGGGAAGGGCGAGTCTGATTAGGATCTCGAGAAGGTGGGCATCAGGACTGAGGGACTCGTCCGGACAGCGACCGCGCAGCCGAGCGGCAATCATCTTCGCTTCGCTGCGATCTCGCCAGTCGCAATAGACGCTGTAGATCTGTTGGAGGAGGTATTGCTTACCGTAAGGACCGGCACGTAGCTGGATTGACCCCAGCCGGTTCCAGGTTGTGCGTATCCGATGAATTCCTGAGTCAACCAGGTGGTCCAGCTCGCGTCGCCTGGTGCCTTTTTGATTGTTTTTCACACGACATTTTCCCTTCAACATTCGCAACGCTTACCGAGGCGGTACCTAGGCTGTTTCTGGTTCGCATCAACGACGGTCCTGCTGTGCAGAAATGGACGACGAAGCCGGTCGGAACCTTGCCAAGCGTCGCGCTCGGACCTTCCCGGTGGAAACCGCTCTGGCCCGGCGGCGCGTAACATGGCCGACTCCTCCAAATCCTCCAGAGCGCGCAGCGGTCTTGACGTTAGTAGCCCTGAATCGGTGCCAAGCGCCTTCTGCGCCAAGCGCCTTGAACCGAAGAGTCCCGGCCTGCCTTTCCGCCATGCTGAGCACTCGCTCAAGCTTCTCGGGCGATATCTCGATGTCCAAGGTCAACCGCCGTCGCCGAACTCGACGCTTTTGATGCCCGTCGCCGTTGCGTTCGCTTTCACCGCCCTCCTCGTCATCATTGGCTTGGGCCTCTCCGTCGAACGTTAGGTCGTCGTCGTTCCATCCCTGGTCCTCTTCGTCCTGGCCGCTCCGCAACGGAATCTTCTCTTTTGCAAGCTCGTACAGCCGCTCCAATCCACGGTCCTTCTCGATCCGTTGCCTCACCTTTTCCGGTGCGACCTTTTCCACCAGGTACGGTTCGAGTGCCCGCGCGTATTTGAAGGCGCGGTCGTAAGCCTGATCGGTAACCGCGCTGCACACGTACAGCATCACCCGATGCAGCTCCTCCCGAATGCCTTTGTCGCCCTTGGGCTGTTTCGCCTTTTTCCAAAACGGCTTTTTGAGAAACTTCTCCCATTCCGCTGGCTCTTTCTTGAGCTGCCACGCCACCGCATATGCTCCAGCCGCAATGTCACGAAGCCCGCTGTGATATCCGGCTTCCAGCTTCTGCAGCTCGCGACGGCAACGACCGACAATGGCCAAGGGCCTGGCGGTGGCTTGCTTGATTATTCGGCCAACGTCAAAACGACGTGCCATATCGAATGTCCTCTAATGAAATTGAATCTATTTCCACCTTCGCGTTACGCGAAGTTCAGTTTGGTTCGGCATTCAAAAATTAGTGGCCACCAACCAAGCTCGCTTCTGATAAAGGGCTTTTATTACTGTTGGTTTGGCTCTTTCTGGACGAGAATGACGCTGTTCAGAGGGCTGGCGATTACCGTTGCCGAAAAACGTGGCAAAAGCACTGTAAACCCACGTTTCCTATTGGAAGGCTCCAATTCAGCCTAAGCACGTCCGAACAGCAATGGTTGCCGTGGTCCGGTGCTCGACGGTCAATGGTCCTTGTTCTGATGGTGGCAGCGGTGACAGCGTTTTCTATATTAAATTGCTATTGACGAACCAAATACAAAACAAAATGGGAAACGCTGCCACCGCTGTCACCGCTGCAAATGCATACGACCATGGCTGGCTACGCGAATGGTAGCGCTGTCGGTGTTCAACCGGCAGCGACTGCCCTGTTCCAGGCATCGAAGAGGGGTTGGCGACCAGGCGGCTGGCCTGGGAAATTGACCAACGACTCGTCTATCGCGACCCACGGCACTTTGCTTGCGGTCCAGATGTTGCCGACCGGCACGGCCCAGCTCATGTCGTCGAGGGTGCCGGGTTTGACTACCAGCATGGTCGCACTCGACAGCGGCTGGTTCCAGACCTTGGTCCCGCATCGTGCGCAGCCCATCATGCGTACGACACGCCCGCTGTCAGCCACTTTGTCATAACCAACAAGTTCCCCCTGCAGGAGCACGACAAGCTCGCGCGTCGTCGGCATCGACATGGTGTGAGTGCCGCCGCTCGACCGCTGGCAGTCTCGGCAATGACAATTGTGAACTTCGAGCGGGGGCGTCGTGATCTGGTATCGAACCGCGCGACACTGGCATCCACCCTCGACGGGAAAGGCCGGTAGCCTCATTCCACACCTCCGACTCGTTCCACCAGGTCAGCCGATAAAGGCGCGCCTCAATCGAAGAAGGGCGTCCTGGATGACATTGCACTGGATGACATTACACTGAACCGAATGGCGGCGAAGGACCGCCGCGATCACCACTCGCCCAAACCTCGGCCGCCAAACGCCCCGTTAGCGAGCCGCCTTTCCATCTTCAATTGGGGCATTTCACCGGCCTACTCTGCAGAACTCTGGCGATCAGGCAGGCGGGCAACGATGACGCTCACTGTATTCGCAGCCCACCAGGCATCGAGCTTGCTCGAGCGGAAGTGCCATGACCGACGCCACTGACCGCGTCCACAGGATCATCTCGGATCACTTCGCGCGGGTTCGAGGTATCGATGCAGGACGGGTCGTACCCGCCGCGCATTTCGTTCCCGCGATCTGGACGCAGACGGCCTGGACCTCGTCGAAATCGTCTTTTGCATCGAAGAGCATTTCGGGCGGGAGATCACCGAGGACGACATGGACAGACTCGTGACCCCGGGCGACGTCATCGCCCTGACAGAACGCAAGCCTGTCTGAACGGATGCATTGCGTTTGGTCATGGCCGATGCTTTGTTCTAGCTTGGAAACTTCAGGTACGGGAGGACGCCTTGAAGATCAAAAACCCGGATCACGACGCCCGCAGAACCATTATCCGCGAATGGATGAAGCTTGCCAAAGACAAGCGCGCTTCGAAGGAACAGGCCCTGTCGTTCGCCACCCAAGCTGCAGAGCGCCACACCCTAAAGGGGCCAGGAGATCCGGCGGCACGGATCATGAGTTGGGTAGAACCGCGCATCGCGAAAGACTGATCGCCTGCTCTCGACGAATCCAGACCACTCTCGCCACGTTAGAGCGCAGGCGGGCGAGTTACCCTGCTCGGCGGGAGCCTTCTCCGGCGTTTCTGTTGGTTTTGCGGGATCAGGTTCGTTTGGCTTAGGCATTTCCTTGGGCACCACCGCTGGATTGGGGATCGCTTCCGGGATGTCCATCGGTGCCGAGCCAGGTTGATGACTGCGGAGCAACTCGGTTCTCCCTCAAGAGAGCAGACGGGATTGGGTGACCAGCTCGCCTCTGTACCTGTTCAGCAATGATTGAATCTCCTGCAGGATACCGCCGAACGACCTGGCAGGTAGCTCTTTCAAGCTCCGAAAGAGGCGGCCGGGCTTCTTGACCTTGATGCGGGCTGCCTCCTCAAAGGCGTATGCAACAAGCTCCTGAAGCGCGCTGAAGAACGTCTGGTCGTCATGGGTTTCAGTATCGTCTGTCTGAACCCAGGGTGCGGCGACCAGCCCGGCAAGAAGGTGCTTATTGAGCAAAACCTCCATGTCCGCCTCGAACTGCTTACCGAGATCGCTCCAGTAGCCGTGGTACTGGACGTGAGTCAGCAAGGTCGCAAGCAGATTGATATTTTCGATGTCGAGCCTACTCGCACTGCCTGCCAACAGATCACTTCGCCCAGCGGTGAAAGGAAGTTGCGCATCGATGACGCGATGGGTGCCAAATCCTTTCCACCAGTCAAAGTCGCGGTCGAAGTTTCCGTCGGCGTCATAGAGGACCAATCGTCGGCCACGCGCGTAGGCGTAGTCGGTGCTGAATGAGGTCGCGAGGTCTGCCAGGTTGTAGCGCCGCAGGGTGTCCGAGCCGAGATAGAATCCGATTGCCAGCAATGCTGACCGGCGTGCATCGAGTCTGCCCGGGGAACAGACTTGGAGCTGGATCTCACGATTGGCGAACAGCTCGCATCCAACAAATTGCCCGACGGCCTCGAGCAGAAGGATGGCGGAACGAGCGTTACCTACCGGTGGCAGCACCAAACAGATCGATGCGTCATCTTGCTTATATCGATTGACGTTCAGGATTCGTCGCGCTCCTCCAAGCCCCTCAATCAAGCTTGAAAAGCGGTGTCCATCGGCGAGGCAATGAATCTTCAGCCCCACCGAAAGAAGGCCGTCCTCGACTTCCCGACGATGGAGCGCGACGGCATCAACTTGGGCCGGCGCATTCTTCTGGAGAAGGGCGAGCAAATCCCTCAGATCATACGCATACACTGAAGCGCACTGAAAATTCTCGATGCGACGCCCGGTTCCTCTGTTGAGGAGTCTGCCTGAGAAAATGGCAAGGTGATGTTCGTTCGTGATCGGGACTGTGATGCCCGGATTAGATCCGAGCGCCACCGTTGCGGAGCTAGACCCAGCCAAATGCAGGTCGCGGCATCCACGGCCTCTCCACTCCATTGGCCCTTTCTAGGAGGCGGTGCTTCAAAGAATCCGCTATGCTGCGGCACGATTGGAGGGAGGTCCGCTCGATGAGCTGCTTCCTTGCTTTCTGTCTCATCCTGGTGACCGCCGCGGCCCAAGCTGGGCAATTTCCGGTGAAGGCGGCCTATGGCACGGCCGTGGCCTGTGCCGCCTTTGCGGACGGCGGCATAGAAGCTGTTGAGGCTGGCCAGGACGTCAGCGCCCTCCTGGTCACTCCTGATGACCTAGCCGCCCCAGGACTGCGATGCCCGGGCGACAAAGCAGAGATAAAAGGCGCGCAGGTGAAAACGGTATGCACTCTCGGAGAGGACGAGCCATTCACGCTGGCTGCCGTCATCGAGGAGAACGACGCCGACAGGACCGTCAAATATTCGTCGGCAACCGGAACCATCATTCTGCGCAGATGCAGTTGATGACCGGACGATCCGGAACAGGCCGTCGCTCGAGGATCGACATGATGGCTGTGCATGTGCGGACCGAGGGCGGCATTGATCTTGCTTCAAACGAAAGCGTAATGACGGAAACCACCGCCAGCATCTACAAGATTGTCACCGATCATTTCGTTGGACCCCCGACAGGATCTGGGCAAAGGCCAGTGAGGCTACACAACACGCCATGCCACGAGGTCTAGCAAAGGCCGAATCGGATTCAAAAAGGCTACTGAGATCCGACTTTCCCGGGCGCAACCGGCAAGACATACATGTCGTTTGCGAAAACATTTGTGCCTTGGAAGCCATTCCCGAACGAAAAGCTAAAGGCGCTGTTGGGTACGCGAGGCCAAAGCGTCGCTGACCAATACAGATATGGCTGAAAATTCTTGAACAGGCTGTAACTCCCATTATGCGTGAGCTGGATCGTGCTCCCCTTTACCCCACCCAGTCCGTCATAGTACAGCTCGCCCATCTCGCTGCCTGTGCAGAAATAACCGAACGCGGCGGACTTGGGGTTCTGACTGCAGCCGTCGTCAGGAAGCTTCGTCGTCGGCAGACTCCAACGACTACTCCCAAGATAGTTGGCGGCATTCATCGCGGCGATCCACTCTTGAGCCGTCGTCCAGCCCATCGATCCGTCCGGGTTGATCCCTTTCACACCAAAGCTCTTTGTCGCCGCGAAGTTCGCATCGGATAACCAGGTAGCATCGTGCGTGGTATCGTAGACAGTCTGGCCTTTGTTGCCGGCAACGAGTGCAGCTCGCGCGCTGGCGAAGGGGAAGATCGCTGCCGCAAGTGCAAGAACCGCGACGGCAATTCTCGCGGCCACTATCGGTTTCCCCATCCCGACGTCCCCACTGAAGGCTTGCTTGACCAATGTCTTCGATTGCCAGCGACGCAATGCTGTTCAATTCGTGGCCACGTTCGCTTGGACGTATGTGCGCATGCCATCTGGATCGTTCGCTCCGCCCGCGCTGGAAACCGGAACCCGTTCGCCAAGTCACCAGATGCGCCTAGACGGCTTCCTTCAATTCCTTGGCTGGGCGGAAGGTGACCTTCTTGCTGGCCTTGATCTTGATCGGCTCTCCGGTCTGCGGATTGCGGCCCGTGCGTGCTTCCCGTCTCTTCACCTGGAAAATGCCGAGGCCGACGATCCGTACCTTGTCGCCTTTCACAAGGTGCTTCGAAAGCAGGCCGACGGTGTCGTTGAGCATAGCAACGGCATGGTTGATTGGCACTTCGTGGGCTTCGGCGATCTGAGCTGCGATATGCTTGAGGGTCACGACGGGTGCTGTCGTCGTGGCTTTGGCTGCAGGCTTATTCGCCGGTAACTTGGCAGCCGATTGGGCTTTCTTGACCATTCAAGGATTCTCCGAATCGATAAGAGTACCAACGCAATCTACGCACGCGGGAACCGAGCGCAAGCTGGTCGGATAGTCGTTCCACAAGGGGACCTGACCCCGGCTCCTGCTCCCTCGGCCTGAGTCTTCTTTACCGGCTTGCACAGGCCGTGCGCTGCCCATCGAACCGATAGAACGAGTCGGTCGTCGGATCGTACGTCGAATATTTCCAACGACACCGTTCCTCATGCGTCATCCGCGAATGGGGAACGAGGGGAATTTCCGCCTAAGGCCCTACCTGACAGCGGAGTTCCCCTTCCCAACTGGCGTGAGCCTGCAGATTTGCTATGGTTGGGTCGTGCGCTGATACCGTCCCCCATTTCGGGAAGGGCACGAGGGTCTCTGCGCCGCCCATGACCGGCAATCCCCGCAGAGACCCTTTTGCTGAGCGCCGCGAGGGAATAAGCGCAAAGAAAGCATGCCAGGGCGTCACCGTCTCCGGCCCGATAGGCTCGGCTATCGACCCCAAAACAAGAAGAGGCCAAGCGCGAGCAAGCCGATCCCGGTGCAGGTGATCAGGCCGACGCCGTAAATGCCGTTCGCCCCCGAGCAGCTTCTCTCGACCAAATCCTCAGTGCCAACTGCCGCAAGGACATCGCAGGCAATCGATCCAATCCAAGTGATCATCGGCTTATGTCGTCACGGCACCAATCTCCAGGCTTATTTCTGAGGTCTGGAATGAGGCGAGAAGACGTTGAGGAAGCTGATTCTTGTGGATTGATTTCTAGCTCAACACTTGCCAACCCAGGCCGACAACATTAGACGAGCGGAAGCAACATAAGGAGAATCACAATGGCAGTAGACACGCAAACAACAACCCCCGATTTCACGGATTTGGCAGCAGAAATAGTCTCGGCCTACGTCATCAAAAACTCAGTGCGTCCCGCTGATTTGCCTAGCTTGATTGTCGATATTCACAAGGCCCTGAGCAGTACCCATGCCGGGACCGTCGTGCCTGTACCAGAGCCGCTGACGCCTGCGGTCAATCCCAAGAAATCCGTGCAGCCCGACTACATCATCTGCCTGGAGGACGGGAAGAAATTCAAGTCGCTGAAGCGGCACTTGCGCACCCATCACGAAATGTCCCCAGAGCATTACCGCGAGAAATGGGGTCTCCCGCAGGACTATCCGATAGTCGCCCCGAACTACGCACAAGCCCGCTCGGCTCTCGCCAAGAAGATGGGACTTGGTCAGCAGCGTGGTCGTCGCAAATAGCGGGGGAGAGGCGAGCGGCGGACGATTTGGAAGTGCTCGCCGGCTTGGTACACTCAGTTCTGGCTCTATCCTTCGGGGTGGCCCCCAGAGAAGGAAGGCGACGTCACGCAATCCCCCAGTTCTGCCGTGACGTTGGGGGACTCCGCCGTTCATCCCGTCGGCGGAGTCCTTCTGTTTACGCGACGACCTCCGTCCGAGACCTAGCCTTCCTGGCCTGAGTCGGAAGGGGAGCACCGCCTTGTGATCTTCCTCAACACTGGGCACGCGAACGTCGGTTGTCGAAAATGCGAGCCGTTCTTCCTGGGTAGCCTGCCGTCGGTAGTTTCCTTTCGGTCTCCATGAAGAATGGCTCACATACATAGGGTGACCTCTGGGCCGGATGCGTGTTCCTTTGGCACCGGCCCATTTTCGCTCGCGAGCGCCTCCTCCGCACACTTTGCCACCGATCCGCCACTTTTCGGCACATGCTCACGATAGTTAACAAGACGTAACTTTCAGGGAGGTCCATATGCGAGCGGGCCACGTACTCGAGGTCATCTTCAACGGCACCTGGAAAATAGCTGCTGAGGATCGAGAGTTCGGGCCTTATTCGACCGAGGAAGAAGCGGTCGAGACGGCAAGAACGTGGGCCGAGCACGCAGAGAAGGAAGGTCATCGGCTGAGTGTGGTGATCCGTGGTGGCCACCCCAGCTATGAGGTCTTCCGCCAATAGCTGACAAGGCATCCAGCCATGTCTCTGGAACGAGGCATTGGCAGCCCGGCCGAGCAACCGGGAGGAGATGTTCTTTTCCCGATGAACGACGGGTCGCTGCGTATCCTATGCAGAGTGACGGATGAGGCGCTCTACCGTCTTGCCGGTGCCAGATTTCCGACAGCGAAACGTGCATTCGATGCCGTTCGTCTGCGCATCGAGCACATCGCGTCCACCAAATACACCAAAGGCCTAGTTGAGATGGACGGCGGCGTGACCATTAGATTGTTGGACGTAGGTAATGGCGGGTAAATAGACCTCGGTCGGCCCTCTTACCCCGACTTCTCCTTCGCCTTAAGCAGGTCGGCCAATTTCGCCTCTTCCTTGGCAATTAACCGAAGAAGCACCTGCCGTTCAATCTTGTCGGTTTCCTTATCAAGTCTCCGGCGAAAGTGCTCGATGTTCAAGCGGGCCAAAAATTTCTTCATTGGCCATCCTCCCTTGGCCCGCAACAGAGTGTACCGCAGCGATTTTCCTTCACATTCAGGCAAGTGTGCAATACACGATTTCGCATATTGGCTCAGGGGAGGCTGCGTTGGCGAAGGGAACGGTCAAGTTCTTCAACATCAACAAGGGCTATGGCTTCATCGCTCCCGAGGGCGGGGGCAACGATGTGTTCGTCCATGCAAGCGCCCTCGAACGGGCGGGGTTGGAACCGCTCAAGGAAGGCCAGCGCGTCGAATTTGAGACCGAGGTCGATAAGCGGTCAGGGAAAACGGCGGTCAGCAGAATCAAGGTCGCCTGACGGCCGATCCCCCTCGCAGGCAAGCAGGTCCAAACGATTTCCACAGCTTGGCCGCCGTTTGCTGCCTTCAGCGCGGAGCGTTTTCCTGTTTTGCCGTCAGGGGGCCGGATCGACCTAGTATGCTCTGTCCAGCGCCGACTCGCCAATCGCTCTCTCTTTGAGGCAACGGAGGCGATCGGCTTGACCTATCGGTCTGGCGCATCGGGGAGTAGAGGTCAGTTGTAGCGGAACAAGCAGCCCAGATTCCGCAGGAGGCCACTCCCCGCAGTCCCCTGACCGGTGCAGCATGAATATCGAACGCACGGTAACGCTCAACAACGGCATCTCCATGCCAACGCTCGGCCTTGGCGTCTGGCAGATGCGCGAGGGTCAAGAGACGGAAAACGCGGTCAGGTGGGCGCTTGAAGCGGGCTATCGCCTGATTGACACAGCCAAGCTCTATGGCAATGAGAGGAGCGTGGGCAAGGCTATTCGAGAGAGTGGCGTGCCTCGCGAAGAAGTCTTTGTCACGACGAAATTCTGGCCCGCCGATTTAACTGGCGTCGAGGCGGCCTTCGAGCGCAGTTTTAGAAAGCTCGATCTTGGCTATATCGACCTGTACTTAATTCATTTTCCCAATTTTGTTCCTGGCCTTGGCAAGACCATCAGAAGGCGTACCTGGAGCGCATTTGAAAAGTTGTACGTAAGCAAACGAGTGCGATCCATTGGGACAAGCAACTACGGCTTCAATCAGATTAATGAAATACTTGCAGACTGCTCCGTCAGGCCCGCAGTCAATCAAGTTCAGTTCAATCCACTTTCATTTGACAGAGAGTTGCTTGGGTTCTGCGCTTCAGAGAACATCATAGTAGAGGCTTATAGTCCACTTACGCGAGGGAAGCATTTGAATCATCCGTCTATACTACATATCGCTCATAATCACGATAAATCTCCTGCCCAAGTAATGATTCGGTGGGCGTTGCAACATCGGACCGTTGTTATTCCTAAATCGAGTCACCGAGAAAGGATCGCGGAAAACTCGGAGGTGTTCGATTTTGAACTGAATTCCGAGGAGATGAAGACAATCAATTCGTTGAAGTGACGTTATAGCCCAACGAAGTGTGTTCCTCAGCATGAGAGCCATTGTTGAACCAATCAACCGTCTATCTCAACAACTGCCCCCTTCTCGGCGTCGATGTCGACTTCTGATGGTCAATAGCCGAGTGACTTGACGTTGATTGCGGCAGTGTCAGAATTCACCGGCGACTTCCAATGGCGAATTCGGGGAGGAAGATGCCACGACAATCACATCGGTTGGTCGGTGGAATGCCAAGAGCCGCGAAGACATCCTGGCGGTGGCAAAGAAGGTGAAGCCGATCCATGCGAAATACGGTGGGCAATTTCGCTTGGGAGCAAATCCATACAGGCGAACATGCTGGGCAATGGCTGGTGTCGATCATCTATCCTGATTGGGCGACCTACGGCAAAGCCACGCAATCACTGGCCGAGGATGCCGAGCACACCAAGCTGCGGGACAAATTTGCCGAGAGCGCCCGCATGGAGGACCGCACGGATCCTTGTCGGCTACGAGGTGCAAACGGCGGGCGGCCGGATGATTGATCAAGACGCAGCGGAACGGAAGCCTAGCCTTTCATCCCAGCGGACTTGAAGACGGCCGCCTCTTTTCCGGCAAGCTCGAACGCCTTCTGTGCCTCTTCGGCGGTCATCGCGAGAGTAGTCGAAACGTTGCAGACGCCACCGCCAGCCGCTGCTATAGCCGCAGCCGCCGCCATAGCCTGAGTGCTCGGCATTTCAACAATAATCAGCCAGTCCTTCTCGCCAAAGGTCACGAAGTAGCTGTGGAGCTTGCCGCCAAGGCGCTCAAACAATTTTTCTGCGGAGAGCCTTCTGTTCTCTGGGCTGTTCATCATTCCGGTCATTGCCTCGCGAGTGTACTGGCCAGTGCCAATAAAGAACGGCATGTTGCTCCCTCCCGTTTGACTGATGCTTATCGATACCGCGTTCAAGGCAATATGGCGAGGGGCTTGTTAACGCTTTGGCAACCAACGTCCGGTTAACAATTTCTTTACGAGCGGCACGGCTGCCAAAGGTTAATCCCGCCCAACTCACCGGCAGTCGGATCGATCCATTGATCGGTCTGCCGCTCGACCTTCTTGGCGACGGGAGGAAAGCGGAAACGATGCCGATCTTTGCGGCCGAGATCAACGGGCGGGGCATTGTTGCCTTCAGCCAACCCAACGCCGACGACGCCTTGGCTTTAGCTGACGACGAGGATTTTCGCTCCGACCTGATGTTCCTTGAAGGTGAGGATGGGCGACCGCTCTGGGATGGTCGCGCTGACATTTATGTGAGGGAAGCTGATCCCGAGGAGCCGAACGACTGGACAGCCTCCTTCACGGAAGCAAGGCAGGACGGTGATGCTGACGACGCCGAGGATTGGGTGATCTACCTGGTGCCAGTTACCGAGCCGCCCGAGGATGACGATTACGACGCCTGATCATCGTGGGCGGGAGCAACGTGCTCAGATGGGTAGCCTTCTTCGACGACTTGCTCCTTCCCCAAGGCACACACCAGATCAATTACCGCACGCCGGACCTTCGTGTCCTTAATCCGGGGGAACGCGGTGTTCAGCCGGAAAGCGTCGGGACTGGTCAGGAACTCGGTCTCAGGATGGTGGTCGGCCTGGGTGCCGGTACTGCCCGTTTGGTCTGGCGGTTGGTCCTCGAAGAAGTAGGGAACTGGCAGCGACAACGTTCGGGCGATGTGCTGGAGTCGGCTGGCACTGACGCGATTGGTGCCTTTCTCGTATTTCTGAATCTGCTGGAACGTGATCCCAAGCCTGTCACCGAGCTTCTCCTGACTGATGCCGAGGATCATTCGGCGCAATCGGACACGTTGACCGACATGGACATCAATCGGATTGGGCTGCTTCTTGCCATCTGGTTACTCCCCATTTCGCGACAGAGTCGGCGTGGAAATATCCCACGCCGATCGATCCACCTGTGTTTGGGTTTTGAAGCAGGCCCAATTCTTGGAAACGAGATAGTAGCCGCCAGTCTCACCAGCGAGGACGCCCTGATCAGCCGGAGCGGGCTTTACCAGGGCATTGAGAAGGGTCTTGGTCGAGGTCCAATAAGGGACATAATCCTCGCGGTCTACGTCCATGATCAGAACCTTATCGTTCTTTTGATCGTAGGCTCCAATCGGCGAAATGTGCGGCCCGTCCCAATCGCCGGTGACGACGCCTTGATTGAAATAGATGAGCATGAGTTCCTTCGCCCCGGAATCCTCGATCTCGGTGAGAGCGGCACGCAGGTCCGTCAGCGCCTTGTCGTCGGCGACCTTGAGATGGGTCGCCTTGACCGGGGCTATATCCACGCTCTCTGCCTTGAACGTTTCGCCGAGATAATTCTTGTATTCGTCGAACGTGACACCCGGCCCGTCCTCGACGACCTCGCTGCTCCACTTCTGGTCGGCAACATCTTTGAGGAGGTGGTCCTCGGTGACCACCAACTGGTCAGACTTCGGTGGCAGGCCACGAAGTGCATTGACCGCTATCGTTGCCGAGGCAGCGGAGCAGTCGCTTGAGGTCTTTTGCGGCACGTAGAAAGCCGCCAGCATCCAATAGTCGTCGCCGGGTGCGGTCCTGAAGTAATCGCGGTTAGCTGTGATCGGGGTAGCTTCCGGCCCCAGCTTCGGCTTGACCGGCTCATCGCCTAACGCGCTCACCGAAGCGGCTAGTACAAAGGTCAACACTAACAGTTTTCGCATCCCTCTCCAGTCCTTCTTGTAAGGATGTAAACACTGTAGACGATCAATAGGATCGAATGGATCAACCAATTAACCATTAAGGATTGCCATCGCAAGCAATTTTATCGAAGAGTTCTGAATTCGATGTGGTATCAATCGGTTGAGGTGGTTTGGTCTCTCCATTCCTAGTCCTAATTACCAGCCCAGTGTGTCGTTGAGCTTGGCCATCTAGCGTTACTGTACCCGCTTGTGCTGGACAACTTGCGGCTTCACCAGCGTCATGCTGCTTTGGCAGGAAGTCCATGACCGTCAGCAGAGTGGGAAGTGGAACGGCCGACGACCAGCTTCCATCTGCTGCTCCGCCCCTTGCACGGGCCGAGATGCCGGTCAAGCCGGAGGCCGCTGCTCCATCCTGGCAGAACGTGATCGACCTCATGGCTGCCCAGAAACGGAGCCTTACTGTGGAGGGAGCGACGGAAGGTGGCTCGGTTGGGAAGACAAAGTCGCGATCGTCGGCGGCATCGGCCAAGCCTTCGCCTCGAAAACCGGTCGCCCTCCCGGTCCCGTTGATTGCGCCGATCTGCCTGGACCGCGCCTTCCGCCGAGCCGTTCGCTAAAAACGTTTGCCCCTGAGCGGATGGCCTATTCGCACTCACCCTTCGCTCATAATCCGCCCATCGCGAAACTCCCGTCGTGTGCTTGGCTGCACAGTAGACGAGAGTCTCAGCGATGGACCGCCGCCGTAAATGTCAAACCGCTACCGCCACCCCGGCAGAGTGGACGGCATCATTTCATGCTCGCGCAACGTGGGCAGTGCATGCCTGATAGAGCGAGAAAAGCTTGACCATCCGCGCGTTCGTCGATGCTGAAGATACCACCGCCCGCCGTCCAGTCCGCAAATCGCCCCGTTCCCCCCACGATGTCGTAGAGACCATTCGTCGTCCGTGCGCCCGACGGCTGCACGCAGGTGTAACCAACGAGGTTGTATTCCGAAGTAGCGCCGTCCGTCGCCACGATTTGCACTCGGCGGGTCTCGGTATGACAGTCCGCACCAGGGAAATTAGATGATGAAGGCATGGCGGCGAACTTGTCGCCCACGACTGGCGGGCTTAGTGGTTTCCAGACTCCGGCTCCGAACGGTTCCCCCTTTATGTAGAAGGGCGCAGTCGCGTTGGCACGTACGCCAATGATATTGATTATCCCTACGTCTACGTTTGCAAGCGGATCGGGAGTTTCTGCTGCTTGAACAGGCGCGACCGACACGCCAACGGCAACTATTACTGCGAGGAGCGCGATTGGTAGCGCGAGAAGCCGCCGTGATTTTAGCATGGTCCTCTTTTGCATATGTATGCTCCTTTCCTTTGTTTAGTTCCCACAGTCATCCGTGTGGCTGCTGATTTTCCACGCGAGGCCTGAAAACCCGCATCTAGTTCTTCACTCGGCGTGGCCACCACTGGGATTGCACCAGAACGTCCTTGTCACGGAAGAGATTCTAGGCCACAGCTACTGCTGGTGACGACCACTTAGTCTGCCACCTTGTCCTTGCCGTCAAGGTGATAGCTGACTTCAATAGTGTCGTTCAGTTTGAGGTGGCTGAAGTTAATTTTCTGGGTGCATCGAATCGCTCCTTGTTAGATGCCTTGAAGTAGCTGCCCTGAACCCGCGATGACTTCTATCCCCAAGGCATTCCGCCCCCTGTTGGTACAGTCCTCCCACGAAGATGAACCCTAGCTGAACATCCTTTCACGGCGTTGTCTGATGGAGGCCTCTTGTAGTGGATACACGATCAATAGAAGGCACGGTCGGCGGCGGCATCGGCCAAACCGTCGCCCCAAAAGCAGTCCCCCTCCCGGTCCCGGTGATCGCTATCCGACCGCCCTGGGGGAGTTGTCGGATCGGTGGGGAGAGCCAGTCGATCTTCGGGCCTTACGTGACGACCCGCTCATTCAGCTAAGCGGGAATTAGCTCGTCGATCTCTGAGATTTCGTCAGCAAAGCAATCGGGAACCAGACCCTGTGAGACGACCGGTTCGACGTATTCCGAGAACAGGCTAATGTCATCGAGCACTGCTTCGAGCGTTTCTCGTGTAAATGGCTTCAGAAGGAATGCATCGACGCCGGCTCGGACGGCACTCTCCGTTTCGCGAGGATCGATCTCAACGAGGAATGCTACTAGCTTCGTTGTTGGTCGGGTCGGATGCTTTCGGATGTTCTTGAAGAACCAATCCGCACCCGTCGCATACCAGTTCGCGAGAACAAGATCGGGCTTCCATTGGCTCCACAGCGCTATGCCATGCTCAGAGTTCTCGGCTTCAAAAACCTCGAAGCCATTAAGCGCCAGGATGCGGCGGGCTACGATCCTGATCGCTCGTGACTCATCGACCACGAGAGCATGTTTCATCGGGCGCTCTACCTCGGCACGCTGCTTCCCACGGCCCGCCAATCTATAATTCTACCAATCCTTTGCGGTCGTGAGCGACTTGACAATGAATGTCTGTGCGCGATGGTTCAGGAGCGGTTACCAGAACGGGGAAAGTCCGACAGAACTGTTATGCTCAGCCTGAAGGGAACTGTGCCATGCTCAAGTCGGAATTGGTCCAGAAGATCGCCAGCGCCAACCCGCACCTGTATCAAGCTGTTGCGGAGGACATTGTCGATGCCATTCTGGACGCGATCACGAACGCAATGTCGCGAGCGGAGCGTGTCGAATTGCGCGGATTCGGAGCATTCACCGTGAAGCACCGGGGATCGCGAATTGGCCGGAACCCAAAGACGGGAGTGAAGGTCTCGGTCAGCCAGAAGTATGCCCCGTTCTTCAGAGCATCCAAGGAAATTCGCAAGCGGCTGAATGGGGCATAAAACGGCCCTACCGACCTGCAGCCAACTCGATTCTTTTCGGCACATTCGCGCAAGCCCACAGATCGCTCAGGACGCGCTCTTCCGCTCCTCCATCCAAAACTTTGCTCGTCCTCGTCGGAATAACCTCTGGACCGACACCCAGAGGGCCTGGAGAGGGCAAATAGCGGCAGAGAAGTTGTCGTGATTGGTGCGGAGCAAAGACACCATCCAGGAGGCGCACAGGCCACGTTCACCGGCGATCCTCGGTGGACCGCCCCGTTGGCCCGCTCACTCGACGTATTGTCCGAAGAGTCGATTCAAAGCGACCCACCTCGCCGAGTCGCTGGCCGCGTTAGCCGGGATTGTGAGGAAACGCGAACGCAGCAGTCGGGGCAAACGAGATGCCCGCCATCGTCACCACGGTGCCGAGAAGCAGAAGGGCGAGGGCAATTCGCTTCAACATGGTCGGTCTCCTTCTTGAGCAGCCCCCCGCCGAGGATAGTCGCAGGGCATCGTCTCGCAGGCTCTAATCGGGGGGATCACATCGGGCTGCATGATCGCCCGTCTGCGGGCCTGCAGAGGTCAAATGAGGCAGAGAAGTTGTGATCGTTGGCCGGTTGCCGACTTGCCGCGATATGTCGACCTGGAGCCGCCACGACGACCACCCGCCTTCGTGTCGTGTCTGGCGGGAAGGCGTGAGCAAGGTTGATCTGTCATGTGCGCTGGGTCCCACCCGTAGAGACCATAGAGGCTCGACCATTCGTCAGTGGCGGCGCGAGCGGCCGCCAGTTTGCCCAATACCGACTGAGGTATCGATCTGGTCTATTTAGCCGCAATCGAGTTCGGCTTGCCCCTCCGATCCTACAAAGACGACCAGGTTTTTTACCGGTATTGTTCCTGGATTGAATAGCTGGTTGGGGGTGTCAATCGGCTCAATCCAGGTGTCTCCGGCTTTGTAATGGAATATCTTCTCGCCTACATGGAGATCAGCCTCGCCCTCCAAGACATAAACGAACGTCACGACCGGGTGTTGATGAAGATTAGTGTGCCCGCCCGGCTGGATCGTAACTATCAGAGACGACATTTCCGGCTTGTCAGTAGGGTAGGTCAATGGACCACCACTAACGGTCTGGTTGGTCTTCAGTATAGGCCTTGCATCGAGGCCCACAGCATTCTTGTCCGTATCATCCGCCGTCGCTGTGGAAAGGAACAATATCAAAGAAGCACTTGTTACGAGAAACCTCGCATAATTACGAACCATTCTATTCATCTATTTTTTTCCTCGCGTAGGAACGTGTTGGCCCTGCAAAAACTTGGAGAAACTCTTGACATATATGGAAATATTCAAGGCTATGAGATGGGAACTTGGCGAGCCTAAGCCCAGCCAAGCCCCTTTGCCCGTTGAGCTTTCTCAGGTAGGCATAAGAAGAGCGATCCGATGGATTCCGACAACGCCGCCAATATTAGTGGCCTGGTCCGTCTTGCCTTTGCCGCAAGTGTATATGAAGCCTTCCTTGACCGTATAGGCGGGTATTCCCTTCTTCTGAATTCTGAACTCGCTCGCAATGATGTGGCAGACCATGTCCATGTCCATGACCGGCTGGTCGGCTGGGTCGGCCGCACCGGGTTGATAGACGACATCGATTATCTTGACCATCTTGTAAGCGTCGATCTGGGACTCCACTTCGCCGACTTCCACCAGCCGACGACCATTGCCGATATCCTTGCCATCATTCGGGCCATAATTCGGCACACCGCCCCCGCTGGCCAGAGCGGGCGTTGCGAAGGCCAATAGCGGCGTTGCCGCCGCTGCTGCCGCACCGAATGTCAATGCTGATCTGCGACTGACCTTTTCCATTATTTCCTCCCTGTTGAATTTCTTGCAGCAGACGTTGAGTATCCGCGCACTAGTGTCTGGAGTCAACGTCAATATGCCATATTGTCGCATACGTATATATAACTGTCTGAAACTTTAGGATATTCAGCGCCAGTGTGCTTCGGAATGGGGTGACATAAGGACGTGAAATCGGGCGTTCGAGCCGCTCGCAAACGTGCCCGCCTCGATCCGGCCAGTTTGTCGAGAACCGCTTCAAGGCATGTGGAGCGCCGTAGAAGCGGTCCGCCGATCATCGTGGTATCGATCTGAAGACTTTCTCTTTGATACGGGTCACGGAGCCTTGGCGGATGACGCTGCTTGAAATTGCACGGAAAGCTGCCGTGGCGATTCAGGGGAAGGCCACTGAGCTTGGCATAGCTGTTACGGTCTGTGTCATCGACGCGAACGACCAACTCACCTTCCTCGAACGGATGCCGGGAGCAAATGCCCTGTCGCTCAAAGTAGCCCCTGCCAAAGCGCACACCTCGGCGCTGTTGGGCATGGCCACAACCGATCTGATGCCGCTGATTCAGCCGGGTCAGGCACTCTTTGGACTGGAGGCATTCGGCGGGGGTGAGTTCGTCACCTACGGCGGAGGGGTGCCGCTAATGCAAGACGGCAAACTGATCGGAGGATTGGGCGTGAGCGGCGGCACCCTCGCTCAGGACACGGAGCTTGCCCAGATCGGTCTCGACGCGCTTAGCCGCTGAGAGGCGAAGTCACGAGAAAGCGCATTCGCTTAGTCAGCCTGGCAAACAAGAATATGCTTGTCCCTAACTCAGTTGTGGGCTGATCAAAGCGACAACCTTGGTCGAGTAGTTCGGGACGTGTACTTGCTCGTCCTCGTCGGAATAACCTCTGGACCGACACCCAGAGGGCCTGCAGAGGGCAAATAAGCGGCAGAGGAGTTGTCGTGGTCGGTGCGGACCAGACACCATCCAGGAGACGCACAGGGCACGTTCACCCGCAATCCTTGGTGGACGGCCCCGATCTGCCCGCCCACTTGACGTAGTGTCCGAAGGGTCGATGCCTAAGGCCGACCTCCTCACCGCATCACCGGCGTATCAGCAGGGATTGGGAGGAAACGCTAGTGACGGCAGTTGGCGTGAACGAGATGCCTGCCGTTGTCACCACGGTGCCGAGAAGCAGAAGGACGAGCGCAATTCGCTTCAACATGGTCGGTCTCCTTCGTGAGCAGCCCCCCGCCGAGGATAGTCGCAGGGCGTCGTCTCGAAGGCAGTGATTGGGTCGGATCCTATGGTTCAGCCCAAATACGCGCACCTTGCGGCCCTCCGAAAGCCTCGATTCAGCCGGGGACGGTGGCTGTGGAGGGCGTCAGTCCAGATTGCCGCGTCCCATCCTGGAGGGCGTAACCAACCTTGGGGGGCCTCTTCGGAGGGGCTTGGCGCGTTCACGCTTTCGGACGATTCTTGGCGACAGATTTACGTGTGCCCGAGCAGCCCTGCCTTTCGCGCCTCGAAGCGTGACGCTCTTGGTCAATTCGGTCGAGCACGGCCTGCGCAGTGTCGATCGACCGTAGCATATCTTGTTCTGCAAGGTTGCGGGCCTCGACTATCGCGGCGAGATCGGTATTCGCTGGCTCTTTACTCATTTGGCCCTCCTGACCCTCACGACTGACCCTCTCGATCCTTCTAGACGGCGATCATGGCTGTCTCAAAGTGAGAGACCTCTCCTGCATCGAGGTGACCGACTTGGACACCGAGGTTCCTGCGGAAATGCAAATTCGACGCCGGGTGCATGAAGCAACACATGGCCTGACAGCGATCGGTCCGACATTGCAGGTTCTGATCATGGTCGCTTCCGCTCTGGAGCGTCATGCTCGGCCATCTAAACACCCCCTTCGCTGATCTTGCAACGCCACTCGTAATGCCGAGTGGATGCTTCACCTGACTGGCCGTTGGTGAAGAAGCGCCCGCGCGACTTGAATGAAGTAGCCAGGACGGACCGCCGATTTGCGATGACGTCGAACGACCCGTCGATCTGATTCTCGCCGGTGGGTACGCCGAGGCCGCGTCTGCTGATGAACGCCGTCCACCCGGATCGCGGTTGTAGTCAACGCGATCGGGACGCCGACCGAAGCCACCCAGATCGCCCAGGATGCGCGGATCATCTTGAATGTAGGATTTCATCCTGCGGCCGTTGAGAGGGTAAGCAACGACGGGGGAGAAGGTGAAGTCGATCCACGCGATGGACGAGTGGTTCGCGATGTTCGTCTATCCGTCGGACGGCAGCCCCATGGTGTTTGTGTGCGGAACCGCACCAACTCTGGATTCGCTTTTACATCAGGAGAAGACTGCGCTGTTTCGCTGATTCGGCTGGCTAGTTGAGCAGCAGGAGGCCGTTCATGATGGGGCGCAGTCTCGAATGTGAGGCTATCCTAAAACACTACGGCGTGGATCACTGTTCATTGGCAGTAATTGGGGCGGACAAGCCACCGGACTTTGCAGATTGGCGGGTGATGTTGTCCGGTGACGGTGGTAACCACGAGTATTTGGAGGTGGCCGAGGCAAGCAGATTGGCCTATGACCTCCGCCGCATTGGTGAAAAC
>Ga0207107_1036_pt2 | contig 28978 bp, 40 predicted proteins | sample Alteio_BWMinHeat_75_FD_153555 | JGI IMG/M metagenome (GOLD analysis project Ga0207107, IMG submission 153555) | Enriched cells from forest soil in Barre Woods Harvard Forest LTER site, Petersham, Massachusetts, United States -... | ecosystem: Environmental > Terrestrial > Soil > Temperate forest >... | reverse complement strand
AAGAGCGTCGGGCCAAGCTCGCGGGCGGGGTCGCGGTGATCCGGGGCGGCGGCGCGACGGCGGTCGAAGTCAAAAAGCGGAAGGACCGGGTCGACGATGCCCAACAGGTCGTTATCGACGCGCAGTCGCGTAGTCCCGCAGAACGTTGGCTTCCAGTTGCATCTCGTCGAGACGATGCTTTACCACATCGCCGATGCTGACCACTCCGACAAGCTCACCATTCAGCTGAACAGGAAGATGACGCAATCGTCGCTCGGTCATGATCCTGGCAATGGAGGTGATAGTGTCGTCGGGCGAACAGCTGAGCACCGATTTCGTCATAACGTCAGCGACCGTACGGTTCAGTAGATCCGCGCCATGCTCCGCCAGTCCCCAAGCCACATCGCGTTCTGAGACAATGCCGTCGATTGTCTTTCGGTCTCGGCTGACGATCACTGCGCCGATACGTTCGAGCTTGAGCCGATGAACCAGCGTCAGGAGCGTCGCCGTCGGGGGTACGGTGATCACGTTGCGACCTTTGCCGCGCAAAATGTCCGCTACCTTCACGAGCTGCCCTCCCTTCCTCGACGCCTTTGGTCCGGAAAGCGTTCGGCAATGCAATCGATCACGTCGGGTATCTATAGCGAGCCGGATCGATGGCGAGCCCTCGCCTCTCCGCTGCAACAAGAAGCCAACGACGCACCTCGGGATATCAAGGAAACCGGGACCATCAGTCGTCGCCTGCCGCGCAACTCGAAGCTGGCGTTGCTTGCTGCTCAGAATGTGCGGCGGGCGGCTGTGACGCAACTTGAGTCGCAACCGAATTCCATTGGTATTTAGCAGAGCCTTGGCCGTGATCCCGTAATCCCCAGGTATCCCAGCTCGACCAGATCGCAGCTTCACAAAGAGCCTGTTTTGAACGAACATCTCCTTACCGCGAGGCCAGTCGAGTTCAGACGAGGACAGGTCGAACGTTCGAGACTGGTTCGGTAGCGGAACCGCGCCGGAAGCCCGACCAAAGTCGAGTGCAAGCCGGATGTCCCGCGGAGCCATAGCGGAGATGGCCTGGAGCGATCCGGAACCATGCCGCGATGGGCCCGATGGCCCCGTGAACGGCGGCACAACCGTTCGACGGGTCGACGCGCGAGCCTGAAAGGGCTTGGTCGCGACGAGTGACAGGCGAGGCTACAGCGATGCGGCCTCGACCTGATCACGGATCGGTTCGGTGTCGGAAATGCGCGCAGCCTTCGGGCGGCGTTGTGTGACCGGCGACCCGATACCGACAGGGGGGCGTCGGTTGGGGAAACCCGAACGACGCCTTTCTGTCGTTCCGATCCGAGGACAAAACCATAGCTGTGTACCGACCGGCTCCCGACCGTGACGGTCACGGTGCCAGGTATTTGCGACGGCCAATGAGGGACGCGCCTGGCCTCAATTGGCATCTTGCCGGATAGAGCGGTTTGCACTCGGTCGCGGAGCTGGATGAGTTGCGCCAGGGTCATGGCATCCAGCTTGATCGCGGCTTGTCTTGTCGGCAAGATGACTAAGCAGGCGATAGGTTCGTACTATTACATGAAGCGACTGAAGAGCGGTGCGGCAATCGAATGTGAAGTGCAGGTGTTTCCGATGGAAGTGACTGGCCAAAAGCAGCGTTGGCCAGAAAAGGGAAAGCGCGAGGTGCAGTGGTTTTCTTCGACTGCGGCGGCTGCAACAATTGAGGACCCCGCTCTAAGCGACCTGATTCGCTTTTTTGAAACGACCGAATCTCGACCGGAGCTATCCTCGCCAGCGCCTCGCTCTCGGAGCTAAAGCTTTTTCTTTCGGTTGGGCGACCGCGCCCTGGTCGCGGCTTTTGGTTATCGCGCGAACAGAAGATAGGGGACCTACAGGATCGTGATGGCATCGAGTGGCCAGATGATCCGCTCACGGCGCTTGTTGGCTCACGGCTTGGGCGAAACGCCAGGAAGACAGGCGGCAAAGCGCTCGACGGCTGCGTTTGGGAGGATGCCGATCACTGCTGCGCCGGGTCTCGCCCATTCCTGCAGCACATTCACGCCGTCCTCGGCAAGCGCCACGCACCCCCAGTCCCGCTCATCGGCGAGCGCCAGACATGGACGAATACGCACGAGCCGCCCTTCGCGGTTCGGTTTGCCGGGTAGTCAATGACAAGGCCGCGGCGGTAGAGGGGGACCTTCCACATCTCCTCTCCGCTGGTCGATCTGCCGGCAACCGAACGCGATACGATTTCGCCGTAGTGAGACGAGCGAATGTCGTCCACGCAAAAGCCGTTGTCGGGTGAAAGTCGGAGGTATTCTGAGAAAGCGAGGGGCGTCAGGCCGAGGGACGGCCGAGTGGATAGAAGCCCGCAGGCGCTCGCATATCGCCTTCATGCTTCACAGGTTCGCCTGATCTCGCATAGGCGTCGAACGTCCAGCCCCATCCCAGCCCGTTCTTTCCGACCACCGCTGGGATGGCTTTGCCGATTTCTTGCCAAGCCGAGCCGGGCGCACTCCGCTCGAAACGTCGAAGCGTCGCGACAACCGAGCGCATGTTTGGCGTTGTGACGAAAAGGAGCCGCGTCGCTTGGACAAGGGCTGCTGGACAAGAGTCATCGGACTGGGCGAACGTTGTCAGCCCGCATACGATGGCGACGGCCGTTCCTACTCGGGCAAATACTTGCAGCATCGGATCCAGCCAGTGTTGGCCCATCCTTCCGTGCCGTCCTGGAGCCGCACGTAGGCCCATTGGCCTTGCTGGCGCAGAACCTGGAAAAGCGTGCCTTCGGGCATTTGCATGACGCGACGGCCTTGGTTCGAGGAAGGCTGATCACGAAGCGCCAGCCAAGGATCAGGCGCACCGACCGGCCCGACATAGGAATAGGCAACCTTCGCTGGCTGCCCACTCGGCGGCAGGTATTTGCAGCATCTGATCCAGGCGTTATTGGCCCAGCCCTCTGTGCCGTCCTGCAGTCGCACATAAGACCATTGACCCTGCTGCCGCAGGACCTGAAACAGCGTGCCCTCCGGCATCTGCATAAGGCGGCGGCCTTGGCTTGAGGAGGGCTGGTCGCGGAGCGCAAGCCACGGGTCCGGTTGTCCGACCGGCCCAACATATGAGTATTCGACGGTCGCCGGCGGCTGCGGTGGCACCGAGAGCAAGGCCGCCGCCTTCTGCTCGCTCGCCTTCTTGAGCTGCTCAATCTTCGCACGGGCTTCCGCCACGTGGACGCTATCGGGAAAGATGCGAACGAAGCCCTCAAAATCGGCCACATCCGTTGAAGGGGCGATCCGCCGCCACGCAGTCTCGCCTGGCGAGGGAGCAGTAACGACCGGAGGAGTCGGATTGATCACCGGGGCGCTGCCCGACGCGCATTTCGCGGACAGACATGCGCTGCCAATCACCTCGTCGTAGTAGGCTGGCTTCTGATCTTGTTGGATGGACTCGGCCAACTTGACCACCTGCTCCTGCGTCGCCTTGATTGCGTCCTGCAGCGTCATGTCGGCCTGGATGGCCCGCGAGAAGACCCTCGTGAAGACGCTGTTGGGATCGGGGTCCTGGTCCGATAGTCGGTCGAGGGCGCTCTGCCCTGCACCGGCTGAGAAGATGACGAAGGTTCCGCCTGGCGGATCGACGCGGGTCATCCCACGCTTCAGCCCGACGCTCCGTTTTCCAGGCGGTGGAGCAAACGGGTTGTCTCGACAGGCGTCGATGATCGCGACCTTCAGCGCAGCTCCCTTCTGATCCATCTCGTCGATGACGCCGTTGGTGCCGTTCTTGAGCGGGATCGAGATGCGGGCAAGGAAGTCCTGACTGCCGGTCACCGGAGCGTCGGTGCCAACGATGTAGTTCTGTGCGCCGTCGCTCCAGCCATGGCCGGAGTAGGCGAAGACAGCGGTATCGCCTGGTTCGATCTGATCGAGGAAGGAGGCGACGGCCTCGTCCAGTTTGTCTCGGGTCAGATCGGTCTTGAGGATTACCTGGTCGAAGCCCTTGGCCTTCAGCACCTCAGCGTAAGCGTTGGCGTCCGCCACGGCTTTCTGCAGCTTGGGCAAGTTCTGGTACTGGTCGTTGCCAATGACGAGAGCGACGCGGTGGGCAGCCTGGGCAGCCAGCGTGAGGAACACGCTCAAAAAGAACGCCAATGCTGCGACCGCGACCTTCAGGTTTTTATTCATGAGCAAGCCTGGCCCTGCTGGCGCAACCGCCTTCCAGTATGACTTCACAATACGAATGGGTGACGGTCAATCGATGACCCGTGATGTGCGCGGGATGCTGGCATCCCCACACAGGGGCACCACCCCTACGAAGACAGCGTCTTCTTCAGCGACCTGAGAAGCTCCTCGGCGTCGTCGATTTTCTTCAGGATCTCGGGATCGCCCTTCAATTCCGCCAACGCGGTCCACGGCACTCGCTTCATGGACTCGATGGCCGATTCGAGATCGCCAGCAAGCCCCGATGTGTCCTTTTTGCCCGCCATCTTGACCCTCAGCAGCGCGGAATCGAGATCGCCTTCTCTCGACAAGAAGTGCTCTCGCGCCACAGGATCGGGGAGTATCGCGCGCAACTTGCGCAGCTCCTTTGAGTTGGTCACTCGCTTGGCATTCACTTTTGTGACCACGGCGTCCACGACTGTCGGCGTCAGTAATTTCTTGCTGACCCCCATCAATTCGCGTGCCCAAGTGATCGCAGCAGCGGGATCGCGAAGGCCAGTGAAGCGAGATGACAGCTCATAGATTTCGACGAGCTTGTCGAGTTCCCTGACAGAGATCCCGAGGATGTTGGCTGCGCTCGCCCGTCCGATTAGATCGACCAGTCGGTAGGCGACCATCTCCTTCTCGCGTGCGTCCCATTCCTTGCGTTGGCGGTGAATGTAGATCCAGATGCGCAGCCGCTCGTCATCGAGAAGCGTCCTGTCCGTGACTTCGACCGGGACTTGTTGGTATTGACTCCGCCCCTGGCCGACGAGGATTTTCGAGTTGGTCCAGCGGCGCTCGCCATCAATGATCCGGTACTTGTCCGGCAGATCGGGATGAGGCTCGACAAGCAGCGGCTCGAACAGGCCCTCATTGGCCTCGATCTGCCGTTGCAGCTCCTCGTCTTCCTTCGGACCTAGGCGCGGCTGACGCTCATTTGGCAGCACGTCGTCGATATCGACTTTCGTACGGTATGTCCGCAGGATGGTCGATCCGAGCCTGCGCTCCTGCAGCCCAAAGCCGACGACGTTGCCGCGCCCAGAGGCCGGCTCAGGTTTCGTCGTCATCGCCTTCGTCCAACGAGTCTTCGGCTTGAGACCCGTTGAACAGATCGTCGCTTAGGGCCTGGTCGCTGCAGACAATGAGATCGACATCGTTCTGAAGGTCCGCTCTGGCTTTGTGGATAGACTGGAGCAACAAACCCTCCGTCTTCCAATGCTTCTGGTGAGCTTTAACCTCCTTCTCCTGAAGCTTCAGGAGGGCGTCGGTATGTGACTCGACCCGAGACAGCAGGTGAGTGAACCGTGGTGCCGTGATGTAGTGGAAGAGCACAGCCATCTTCTTGGCGCGCCCATCGACGCTGAGCCGAAGCCCGCTTGCAGCGACTATGTGCCGGCGAACGATTTCGGCGATCATTACTGCACGCGCCGGGTTGACGATGATGACGCTGTCGCGGAGCAGCACTTGTGCGCCGCCTTGTGGGAATTTGAAGGTCGCGAGGACGGCGACATCAGCCCCGGCGGCACTCTGGTCGCGGATCAACTTCGGCACCCAATCGTCCCGCCACTGGGTGCTGTTCTTGCTCTCGTAGACGATCTTGCCGCACTCACGACCAACGTGAATGACCGTGTGAATCAGGTCAGCGCCCGCTGCGCCGCGCGCGATGCGCTCGATGCGGTCACTGGGGAAGGCAGCCTTCAGCTCGTCCTCGAGGCGGACGTGCGCGCCCTCGCCTAGCTCCTCGGCGCGCTGCTTATCGACCTGGCGCTGGAGCGCCTCGAGCTTTTCCGAGAGCTGTCGCTTGTCGGCGTCGCTTGCCTCTTTGGCAGCGGCCAGCTCGGTTGCTTTATCCTTTTCTAGCGCTTCACGGACCTCCTCGACACGTCCGCGAATCAACTCCTCCTGGCTTTCCTTGACGCTCTGAAGAGAAGCGAGCGTTTCCCGGCGCTCAGCTTCCGCCGTTGCCCACTTGCGTTCGGCTTCGGCCTTGGCCTCTTCGACGGCCGCGAGCCTCTCACGCGACTCCTCTGCAGCGACCCTCCCTGCTTCCTCGCGGAGTACTTCTTCCCGTGCCGCGGCCTCCTGCCGAACCGCCTCAATCGCAGCGGCCTTTTCCGCTCGGAGAGTCTCAACCTGATCGGCAATCTCCGCGCGCGCTTGTTCCGCCGCCAGTCGGGCGTCATTAGACTTGCTGAGCTGTTCGCGGAGAGCCACTTCGGAAGCTTCCCTTTCGCGCTGGGCAGCTTCGACCTGTGACCGCGCTTCGGCAGCAGCCTGGGTCTTTACCTCTTCGCGAACGGTGACTTCTCGCGCGACCGACTCGGCTTTCAGTTTTTCGAGATTGCTTGCCCCCTCTCGCCTTGCCCGATCCAGCTCGGCTTTGGCATTTGCCTCCGCCTGCTGCCGCTCACGAGCATATTGGTCTCGCAAGCGGTTCGTCTCCTCGGCCAGGCGCTCCCGCGCTCTTGCCTCGATGCGCCCACTGATCTCTTCGAGCTTGTCCTCAGGAATCGGTTGGTCGCAGTAGGGGCAGGTCTGCCCAGAGAAATGGAAGTGGGGCTGGGCCGGAGACTTTAGTGCGGACGACTGGGACACAGGCATGACACAGACTCCGTCTGGAAGAACTAGGACCCATTTTCTCCCAAACCTGGGATCTGTCAAGCGGATGTTCGTGTTATGTTCCCGACCGTATACGGGGGCGATATTATACTTGCCGTTCCCACCCGCTAGGGGTAGCGTAGATGAACGCTATCCCGACCGCGCTAGCCCAAAGCGGACTCCGGCCAGGTCGGCTTTGGAGCCTGTTGGAGATGCTGAGGGTCTACGCCGACAAATACATCATTCTCGGCCGCCAGCTTGTCGACGGCGAGCAGACTTTGCAGGCGGCAGAACTAAGGTCGCTCCTGGTTACGGAGAAGGAGAGCGAGGCAGCCCTGACCCGCATGGGCTTCCATCTCTCGGCCATGGCGACACTCTGCGAGGAACTCGATCTAGCCACTTCACGGACGCTAATTGAGAAGCGACTTACGGACCCGCCGCAGAGCAAGCGCGAATTTGAATTGCTCGTGGACGCGATCTTTGCCGAACTCGAAGGCAAGCTGTTCCTATTTGTGCCGCCTCATCGTGCCAAGTACTACGGGCTAGTCCTGCAGAGTACGGTCTCGACCGCCTTCCCCCGCGCGTCGCAAGAAATGGTCGAGGCCGGAAATGGCATCGCGACGGAGATGTTCACGGCATCCGTCTTCCACTCCATGCGAGCGGTCGAGATTGGCCTGCAGGCGATGGCGAAAGAACTCGGCGTCGTCTTCTCCTATCCGCTGGAACTCGCGGAATGGGGAAAGATCGTCGGGGAGCTTGAACCGAAAATAAATGACTTGAAGGCCGGTCCGCGCAGCACGCAGAAAGACGAGGACCTGCGGTTCTATTCCGAGGCGGCCTCTCAGTTCCGACACTTCAACAACGGTTGGCGCATCCGCGCCAGTCATGCGCGGGCTAGCTTCGACGAGTCGCAGGCAATCCGCGTGTTCGATCACACGCTCAGCTTTTTCCAGACGCTTTCCGAGCGGCTGAAGGAGGAGGAGAAGCCTTGACCACGCGCTTGAACGCCTTGTCGAACGCTTCGGGGCTGTTGTCGGTGCCGATTTCGCGCGCCGTTTCCTGTATGCGCTTTGCGCGCTCTGCGTCGGTCAGAACCGTCTTCTTGGCTGGCATACTAGCGGAACCACAAGTGGTAGATGAAGGCGATGGCGCAGATTATGGCGATAGCACGGATGTTGACGGTGACGGTGTTCTCAAAGGCACGCCAGCCGCGTCCCTCCCATTGGACGCCACAGATGCGGAGGATGCTGCGGGCGGTCATCGTGGCTAGAGCATAGCATGAAATCACGGCTGTTAATGACGCCGCCCTCGCCGCGCCCTAAGAGAGATCGTAGCAAAGAGAAGAAATCTGTTCGGGATCGAGAGCCAGCACGTCATGCCAGCGAAGCGCACAAAGACTGAACCGACAAGCTCAACTTTGCCGTCGCGCGTCATCGAACGCCGTCGCAATCAGCGCCCTCGCGCGCTCAACGAGTATCAATTGCTCATTCTCCGGCAAGCCATCAAGGACAGCATTTTCGACAGCCCGGATGGCGCTGGCTTTGATCGCCTCAAGCCGCTTGTCGAAGTCGCTTCCAGCATAACGCCGAAGTTCTTTGACTACTTCGTAGAAAGCCTTCGTGTAAGCAGCGATCACCATCCCTGACCACATATTTGTCAGGGCGTCCTTTCGGTCCTTGTCCATTTGGCCGTTCTTTCAATCTCCTATGAAATTCGTCTACGCCAGCGCCGCTCACGCTTGGGCTTGTTGCGCTGCCCTTCGGCCACCAGTCGTTCGATAGGTCAGGCGCTTGCCCTTGGCACCGACCAAGGCGAGATCGGAGCGCATCTCGTCGTTAATGCCGAGCCTGACCCGGTTCGAGTATCTGAAATCGAACTCGGACAAGTACCGATGCAAATGAGCTTCCGAAACGTGCTGGTAGATGCCGAAAATGCCGCGCTTCAGGATCGAGAAATAACCCTCGACAGTGTTGGTGTGCACGTTGCCGCGGACGTATTCCTTGGCGGTGTGCTGGACGGTTTCGTGCGATGCGAAATTCCAGCCAATGCCAGTATAGGCCCGCAGCTCGTCGCTCATAAAGCGACTGTCGGAATGGGCGTGACGCCCGATGATGGAATGAAGCGTGGTAGCGGTCACGTTTGGAATGTGGAAGCTCCGCACGCCGCCGTCCCGCTGGACCAAAGCAAAGACGGCTTGCTTGGGCGCGGGCGCTTCGTAGGCGCGGCTTTCAGCCTTGCGGCCGACGTAAGTCTCGTCAGCTTCGACGGTCTTGCCCGCGCCGCCCAAGGGCGGAGTGAAAATGTCGCGCCCTTCCTTCATGGCTTTGCGGATGCGATGGCCGAGGAACCACGCGCTCTTGAGGGTAATTCCCAAGGTGCGGTGAAGCTGGTTGGCGCTGACGCCCTTCTTGCTCGAACAGATGAGATGGATCGCGGTCAGCCAGTCGCGCAATTGGATATGGCTGGACTCGAAGATGGTCCCGATCTTGACAGTGAATGGCCGCCGGCAGGCATAGCATTTGTAGAGGCCGGGACGGTCAGTCTTGCCCTTCAGCGGTCCCGAACGATCAATCACGCCACAATGTGGACAAACGCGCCCGTTCGCCCAGATACGCGCCTCGACATAGGCGTACGCGGCGGCTTCGTCATTGAAGTGGGCGGCGGCGAAAATGGAGCGAGACATGGCTATTCACTACGGGCCTGAGTGGTATTGGGATCAAAGCCGTCCGGAAGCCATTCGGGCGCTCGCTCAAATGAGAGCATTCCATAGGCGATTGCCTGTGAAGCGGCCGAGGAGATCAGCCAGCCGAGAGATGTCGTCGAGCGATGGAGATCGACCAGCCACACATTTTCAGCCAAGCGCGACACGTCAGAGCGCGCCAGCTTTAAGTCTACCTTCTTCAAAAACTCAGCCCAATCGGCCCGTTTCTGGGTTGGCTTAGCGACAAACAGGACGCTGTGCATGGCCCGTCTCCCTGACTTTCCCGACCCTATATGTCGTGGGTGGGAATGTCAAGTATAATATCGCCTATACGGGGGAGGCTGAACGGCTCAATAATCCTCCGGCTCAATCGGTTCCTCGGCCGAGTACGGGAATTATCTGGTTGACGTACCGGTACAAGATGTAGGATGGCGTCAATTCGAAAGGCGACGCAATCCCATGGCCCCGAACCTCGACCTCCGCAACCCGATCTTCCACGACGACGATGCAGCGCGCGAGCATCTGGAAAAGGTGCTGTGGCCGGAAGGTCCGCACTGCCCGCGCTGCGGCGTCATGGGCGACCGGATTACCAAGCTTCAGGGCAAGAGCACACGCCCTGGCGTGTACAAGTGTAAGGACTGCCGCAAGCCCTTTAGCGTGACCGTAGGCACGGTTATGGAGCGCTCGCATATTCCCCTCTCCAAGTGGGTTATGGCCGCTCAACTCATGGCGTCGAGCAAAAAGAGCATGTCGGCGCACCAGCTACACAGGATGCTTGGAACGACGTATGAAACCGCGTGGTTTCTGTTTCATCGTCTTCGCGAAGCCGCAAACGATATCGAAGGCTCTGGCCCGCTTGGTGGCGAAAATAAAGTCGTCGAAGCGGACGAGAGCTATATCGGCGGCAAGGCGCGCAACAAAGCCTTTGGCGATCCCCCGAAGAAGATGGCCGTCTTCACCCTAGTAGAGCGCGACGGTCTCGCTCGATCCCGTCATGTCGCCAACGTGACAGCCGAGACTTTGCGCGAAGCCATCGTCACTCAGGCCAGCCGCAAGTCCTATCTGATGACGGACGAAGCGCATGTCTACACGAAGCTCGGCAAGGAATTTCGCGGGCACGGCACGGTCAACCACAGCGCCGACGAATATGTTCGCACTGGCGGCTTTCACCACACGAACACGGTGGAAGGTTTCTTTTCCCTTTTGAAGCGGGCCGTTTACGGGCAGTTCCACCACGTGAGCGAGGCTCACTTGCACAGGTATTTGTCTGAAGCCGATTTCAAGTACAATCACCGCAGCATCACGGATGGAGAGCGGCCGGACGCCCTATTGCGCGGCGCAAAGGGCAAGCGCTTGCTCTATCATCAAGCTGACGAAGCCGGTCACGCTTAAACTGAAGGCTCGGCGTCTCATCCGCCTGCGGAATAAACCACGAACGGATTGACATTCCAGACCGTTGCCCCTCGAATCCTAGGTTGACGAATCAATCGGCCGCCAGTTGGTCGCTGGCGGCCGTCTGATTTGCCCGCACAACCCCTAGCCGGGCTGCGGGACACACGAGAGTCGAGGAACACCCGGAGTAGAATCCGGATTCGCTCTCCGGTCAAGCCCGGCTTCCAAACAGAAAGGAAGCCTTCCATGGCTGACGTTCGATTCACTGACAACCTGGCAAGGTGGGTAGCCGCTGAGGCACACCTGCATAACGTTCAACTTGCTGCCAAGGATCTATTTGGCAAGGGCTATTTCTCCCTGTCCGAACCGGAACGCCGAGCGGTGGAAAATGCGGTATGGCCGCAGGTCCAAACCCTCGCTCGTTGGGCAACTCCTCAGGAGGTAGCCCAGTGGCTGGGGGACGAGGCGAATCAAGAGCGCCCAGCATTCGGCTTCGCCCCGAACAAGACCAATTCGGAAAAGCCATCCGCCTAAGACCTCGACTTCCCAAGTCGCGCGCGGCCCTTACCGGCCGTGCGCTTCTCCTGCTTCGGCCGCTCCCGTTTTGGGCGCTGTTGAGGAGGAGACTTCAGCAATCGGCGCAGCAAGGCGTCACGCTGGGCCATCTCTTGTTCGGAGAATTGATCCTTTTCGGAGGCGGTCACCATGTCATCCCAATCTGATTGGCCGACCTACATGAAAGGCCACAAGGAACATTACCATGCACTTGGCGTGATCGCAGCCGCTTTCAACCTTCTCGAACATCGCCTTCTTGGACTTTTCATGCTGTACGTCAGCGAATTCGACGACGTGACGGCGCTCATGTTCCAACGGATTCGCGACAACGGCACTCGATCAGACTTTCTCGCTCGCGCCGTTACTGCACGCGGCGAATCGCCTGAAATCAAAGACGCTGTCGCACATTTCTGCAAAGGCTTCGATACCTGTGCTCAGAACCGCAACACACTGATGCACTCAGCGACCGCGCCAGTAATCGAGAACGGCGAGATCGTTGAAACGGTATTTTCCAAAGGGAAAAAGGGACAGCCCTTGGATTGGAATCGCTATTCGCTCGATCTCACGCAATTGAGAAACGTCGCCGACGAGATGCACGAATTTACGACTTTCGGGCGCAACCTCATGAATTACGTTTTCGGGCAATATCGCCGAAGGATCGCTGAAGGGCCGTTCCAGGTTCCAACCTCGACAACATTGCCAGAAAAACCGCCTCTACCAACGTTGCTGACCCCACGACCCCCTGAATAGCCCAAAGCTGCTGACAGCCAGCCTCGACCATCGCGGGTGTGATCGCAATCTCATCAGCGGGCGCGCCAATTCTCGCCAAATCAGCGTGAACGGCCGAATCTACCTGTAGCGTCATGGTACGTCAACCATATAATTCCCAGTAGTTCGGATCCTCCAAAACCTCCTTCCGATAGCCTTTGGCCTTTTCCCGCCAGCACTTGTCACAAACGTACGTAAGAAAAATGCCTCGCGCGTCCAAGCGCTGGGGAGCCGCGAGGCCGCTTCCGCAGTGGCAATTCGGTAGAGAATATCTGGTCATAACAAGCTCCTAACTACTCGTGCCTCTGCACAAGCATCCATACCGCTAAAGTAAACATACAAAACGGATCTTGGCTGATTTATGCTGCTTATTCCTTACGAAACTGGCTAGAAAAGCTCAACAAAACAGCCACATTTGACATTTTAAGCCAATTTTGTTATACTGTCAACGTTGGCATGGCATCAATTTGACTTATGATGCTTACCGGCGAGTACACCAATATCAAGATTATTCTCAATGACAACTACAGATCCTGAGCGGCCTCCGGGCCGCTCTTGGACTCAAGGAGAAAGATTCATGACCAAGCCAACCAGCAACAGTCCGAAGACTGCGCCAACGACCACCCCAAAGACCGCGACCGGATCAACCAAGCCCGCTCAACCTGGCACCGCCGCAGCCGACTCGCTGAAAGTCGTGCCCGCAGCCGAGAAGGTCCCCATCCCGAACCCCCTGCCCAAGACCTGGGCCGATATCCAGGTCGGTAGCTTGGTGATCGCCCAAGAGGCGTCCGAGGAGTGGGGCTGGTGGGAAGCGGTGGTCACGGAAGTCCATGGTGACCTGCTCACCCTCCGATTCCGCGACTACCCAAAGCAGTCCGCAATCAAACGCAATCGTAAAGCCCTCGCGTTGCTGTTCCCGGGCGACTGAGGAACAGACCATGCGCGGACAACCCGCCAAGATTCTCGGCGGTGGAGAGGTTCGTCGCGTGCTCGGGGTAGCGCTGCGTCGGCGCTATCCTGAGCGCAACCGAGTGATGGTCCTCCTGAGCGTCAAGGCCGGGCTACGGGCGTGCGAGATAGCCCGGCTCACCTGGCCAATGATCACGGATGCCAGGGGACAGATCGGTACCGTCATGGAACTCTCCGCCAAGGCAGCCAAGAAAGGGAGCGGCAGACGAATGCCGATCCATCCCGAGCTTCGCCGAGCCCTGGTGAAGCTCCGAAGATCCAGCGCGGCCGATAACGGCACCATAGTTGGCGCGGTCGTCCGGTCACAGCGCGGCGGCCCTATGACAGCCAAAACCGTCGTGAACTGGTTCAAGTCGATCTTCGAAGAACTCGGCCTGGAAGGCTGCTCCTCCCACTCGGGCCGGCGAACCTTTGTCACCCGAGCGGCCCGTTTGATCCACAAGGCCGGTGGTTCCCTCCGGGACGTGCAGGAACTCGCCGGTCACCGTTCGATCAAGACGACGCAGGGTTATATCGAGGGGGACCATGACGCCCAGCGCCGGGTGGTCGGACTCCTTTGATCGACGGCCGGTAGCGGCCTGCCTCAGACCGGCCTCGAATGGCCGGCCAATCCCAACAGAAGGAAAAGATCATGACCAACGCACAAGATAGCTATGACTCGCGGCAAGACGAGAACGGGAACCTGTCGCGGGTAATTCCAACGCCCTCCCCTGGCCAGCTCAGTCCCATCGAAGCGGAAGAGCGCGCCGCCAAAATTCGGACGCTCAACGACCGACTACGGACGAGCGGCCGCGGTGGCATGACCCTGATAACCAATGGCATCGCCGCCCTCGGGATGAACCGCGTCAAACAGGTTTTCGATGCGGTCGCGGCCTTCGACGACTTCGGTCCAGACAACGATGCCTGGGGCGAGCACGACTGTGCTGTCCTCACGGTTGGTGGAACCAGCGTCATCTGGAAGATCGACTACTACGACCGGACTCGTCGTTTGCACTCCCCAGATCCTGCTGATCCGAAGCTCACCGTGAGGGTTCTGACGATCATGACCGCCAAGGAGTACTGAGGCGCGGCTCGTTCGGCTTGATAAGGAAATACCGAATGCCGAGTTCCGAATCGGCCCACCATTGTGTGTATTGGGCCGAATTAACCCCACGCTTCCCTTTCAGAGCTAGGCTGAGCTTTGGCAGATCGAGGCGTGCAGTGTGAAGGGTTGCGTGGATTCGAATCGTAGATTGCGCCGGCGAGACAGTAATTCCAAAGCGACGATGAAGGGACCCGGCGCGCCCCGTTCGGCGAAAATTGTCTCCTTCCCTCAGAGCGAAGAGGTTCTCCGGGTCGTCATGGAGAATGCGCCCATCGGCATGGCCTTGGTTGATGCTGATAGGACCGTCGTTTATGCAAATCAGTCTTATGCCGACATGTTCGGGTACTCGCTGGCAGAATGCATCGGCCTCCGGGTCGCTGATCTCGTCCATGGTCCGATGACCACTCAGGCTCAGGAGCAACTCAGCAGTTTGGTCGGAGGAGAAATCGAGGGCTACCGGGCTGATCGGCGTTACCGTCGTAAGAACGGAGAGTTGTTTTGGGGGCTGGTGTCGGCTTCGGCGGTGCGCAATCACCGAAACGGCCGGCTTCTTTACCTGATTCTCCAAGTCGTCGATATCGACAAGCAGAAGACAACTGAGACCCGTCTCGCGGACGCACTCGCAAACATGGCTGATGCGCTAGTCGTCTACGATCCAAAAGATCAGCTCGTTATGTGCAACGAGCAGTATCGGACCATGTTTCCAAAAACCGCGCATCTACGCCGGCCAGGAGCTTGGTTCAGGGATATCCTCCGCGCTTCTATTGAAGCGGGCGAGGAAGTCGGCATCCGGCCTGGCGAGGAGGAGGCGTGGATCGAAAAGACGTGCGCTTCGCTCCACGTCATCGGCGACAGCTTCATCCAGCTTGGCGACGGCCGGTGGCTGCAAAGCCGCGTCCGGCCGACCGCCGATGGCGGTTCGCTCAGCGTCATCTCGGACGTGACCAAAATCCGGTTGGCCGAGCAGAAATTGGCAGAACTCAACCGACGATTGGAGGAACTGGCGCGGATCGATGGGTTGACGGGTTTGACCAACAGGCGCTCGTTCGACGAAGCGCTACGGAAAGAGTTCAGGCGCAGCGTTCGGAACAAGACGCCTCTTAGCCTCCTCCTCGTGGATGTTGACCGGTTCAAAGCGTTCAACGACGCCTACGGACATCAGGCCGGGGACGATTGCCTCAAGACAATCGGAAGAGTGCTGAAGAAGTCACTGCAGCGGCCTGCCGACGTTGTCGCCCGATATGGCGGCGAGGAGTTCGTCGCCATCCTGCCCGAGACATCGGCGCAGGGAGCGCTCGAATTGGCTGAGAGCGTCCGGAGAGCAATTGCCGGCCTGAAACTGGAACACTCCGGTAGTGAGAAGGGCATCGTTACCGTCAGCATCGGGGCATCAACTTTTGACGGCGGCGTCACCCGGGCGAGCACCGCTGCCGACCTTGTCAAGGCTGCGGACGACGCGCTCTATGATGCGAAGGCTGCCGGCCGAGACCAAGTCTGTCTGTGAATAGGCGTGGAAAAAGGACCCCGTTTTAGGGGTGATCGGCGTCCAAACGGGACCCCTGAGACGGAGGGGTTCCACAAGGCTCCCGGATCAATCGGGGGCCGATTCTGGGATGCTGATAGTGGAGACGATTGCGAAGATCCGTCGTGCCTATTTCGTTCAAGGGAAGCCGATCAAGGCGATCAGCCGCGAGCTGAGGGTGTCGCGGAAGGTGATCCGCAAGGTGCTGCGGACGGGGGCGACGCAGTTTGAGTATGAGCGGTCGGTGCAGCCGCGGCCGAAGATCGGTCCCTGGCAGGAGGAGCTGGACAGCCTGCTTTCGGCGAACGAAGGGAAGCCGGCGCGGGAGCGGTTGACGCTCATCCGGGTCTTCGAGGAGTTGCGGGGACGTGGCTATGCGGGCGGCTATCGCCGTCCTTCGCGAGCGATTGACTGCAAACCAAACAATCCTTGTCGTCCACGTCCATGGGTTGACTATCAAGTTCATCGTGGCAAGGAGGAACTTGCTAAGCGGCGCGCGCTGTTCTTTCGCGCCACGTTCATTCCGACCCTGGCGTCGGCCCTCGATGAGGCGCGTGGAGTGAACGGCCGACAAACATTCGCTGACCGTTTAGAGCGAGGTTTGACATCTCGCATCACCGACAATCCGATTGCCATCGATATCCCTGCCGCAACCATGGTTTTGAGAAAAACGACGGCGTGATGCCTTTTGCTGCCACCCTTTTTGTGCAGGGCGAGCTCGGGTGAATTGGTGCTAGTTCGCGGTCCAACCGCCCAGCTCATTATTGGCGATGTTGCTGACCGATTCCCATTTTGTTGACCAGCGAGGACCGGATTTCTGCACAGCTACCGGCCTCTGGGGCTATCGAGTTCGATGATCCCTACCCCGTCGCCACGCCCGCTCCGAAGGTCATGATGTCCGCTCCGCCTACAATGCCGGCATGATGTCCTGTGCGTGGGAGTCGATCCAGCACTTTAGCATCCAGGCCAGTGGCCTCGATCACGTCGCACCCCACTATCAACCACACCCATTTCCTCGCGGCGGCTTGATCCGTTCGTTTGATCGCCAGCGCCGACGAGGGGTGATGGAAGCGCCCGCCTGCCAGTCCTTGAGGGCCGACAATCGCCCAAAACTCCGGCTAAGCCTCGACTATGAAATCCGCGTGGTGGATGAACGGATGCGATGAGAGGGTAGCGAAGTGGTCATGGCCACCAAGGTATCCGTTCGGTTCGTAGTAGAGGAAACCGGTGCTCCGCACGTAGACGATCTGCGGATTCGCGCCCACCGGGTGGTTGAGGTGGAAATGCCCCGCATCGAGCCTGCCGAGCGGTCCTAGCCCCGCGAAGTCGGTTTCCGATAGGACGATCTTGTCATGCTTGCTTGGCGTGAAGTTGGTGATCGTGTTGAGGTTCGCCGGGTTGAGCGCGACATCGAAGACAAACCGGTCAGCGCCAGGGCCACCCGTCCATTTGTCGTGGCCGCCCATGAGTTGGTTCAGAAGGTTCGGGTTGGCAGCATATTGCTCGACAGCAACCTGAAACTGGTGCAGGTCGAGCTTCGGATGGAAGGTCCAAGTCAGCACCGTCTTATTGTGGAACATAAACTTGATTTCCGATACTTTGCCGCCGACCGTTGCGTTGCCGGTAAAGATGTCGTAATGCCAAGAAAGATTTTGTCCAATGAAAACTGCGGTGCCACTAGTAGTCTCACCAAAGGTCATGATCTTTGTAGTGGGCGATCCATGAGGGTCTGAGAACTGTATACCATAGGATGCATCATCATAATCATCATCATCATAACCAGCCTGAAGATTAGCTATTTCTTCCAGCCACTGAAAGGCACCGCTGCCCAAATTGGTGTCAACACTCATTGCATCCTCCAAATCGACATTTCCAGACTGAAGGAGTGCCGTAGTTTTGACAAGGGAGAGCATGGACCACTGCCCCGGCCTTGGATCGGCCGGTTCAGCCACTAACGGCAAACAGCCTCCGTGCGAAGCCGAAGCCGAAGGCGAGGTGGGGTGGGTGCTCGAAGGCTAACTTGTAACTGCCTGCTCGCCCACCTCGGCGTCCCTGGCACGCCACGGTACGTCGAAATCCTCTAAAGTGAGTCACGAATAGGGAGCGGTCATACGAAGGGAATCGATGGTGCAAGCTAATATCGCGCATTGGGGCACTCTTCCGCGGAGCCGGTCATGAGTGAAGACGCCGGATCCCTTTCATTTGAGCTGAATGGTACTGCACCTGAACTATCGGGACAGGTTTGCGAAGGCTTTGTCTGCCAAGCGTTAAGGTGCGAAGGGAAGGAGGCCTCGGCACACATTTCTTATCTCCAATTCAACGGAACGTGGCATCGGCTGTATTTTGAGTACCATATCGTTTTCTGGCGTCCGGTCGGCGCGGTCATGAACCCCTGGGACTTGCCGGTCGAGACGTCGGACATTTGGTTTACTGACGTAGGCACCCTAGCGGGCATTATCGACCAGAAGCTTGCGTCTTACGAAATGCTTGCGACCGAACGAGGAAGCAAGGTCGCATTCCACTTCGCTAAAGGTCGATCTATCGTCATCGAGGATCGAGACGACCTGGCGTGCTACTCAATCGTGCAAGATGAAGCCGTTTGAGCGACCGTTGAACGTCACCCTGTTAGCTACGGTACGCAGCCCAGGCATTCGTGAATTTGTTGCTCGGTGACGCTCCGCCTTTGCCTACTTTCCAGCCACGAAATTCGCTTTCACTTCGCGGAACGAGACCAAGCGCTTGCGCACTTCGTCCCACAACGAAAGATGAACGCAGCCAATGCTGTCCGCTATCGTCAGGCGACCAATCTCTCCGAACTCGGGGTAGTCCCGCAGCACCTCGGGGAGCCGGTAGAACGGGATGCGGCTGTTGAGGTGGTGGACATGGTGTACGCCGATGTTGGCCGTGAACCAGCGAAGTATTCCGGGAAGCACGTAGTGCGAACTTCCGTGCAACGAAGCATTGGGATGGGTCCAGTCAGCATCTTCCTCCCAGCAAGTTTGCTCGAACTGATGCTGGACGTAAAACAGCCAGACCCCAGCAGATGCTGCCAAGAGCGTGGTCGGTAGGAATACCCAAAGGAATGGCCCGACGCCCGCTACGGCGATCAGGCCACCGGCCATTGTGATGAGCGCCAGGTTTGTCGCCATCGCGCTCAGCCATGGCTGCCAGCCTTTCCTCATCAAGCCGATGGGTAGCCGATTCTGCAGCAGGAACATGTACGCTGGGCCGAGTCCGAAGAGGACCACTGGATGCCGATATAAACGATACCACAAACGTCGCCACCGGCCGACGCCAAGGTATTCCCGAACGGTCATCGTCTCTATGTCGCCGATGCCACGCAATTTCAGGTTACCGACCCCGGCGTGGTGGATCGCGTGTGTGCGTTTCCACACATCGTATGGCGTGAGGGTGACGACGCTGATGGCGCGACCGACCCAGTCGTTGAGCGCGCGCCCGCGGAAGAAGGATCCGTGGCCGCAGTCGTGTTGGATCATGAACAATCGCATCAGGAATCCGGCGGCCGGAATCGACAGGAGCAGACAAAGCGCCGGACCGATGCGCAACGTTTCCCACATCATGGCCCAAAGAGTGACCAGGGGAACCACGGTGACTACTAGCTCTGCCGCGCTCCGACCCAGACACGGTTCACGGTAGCGAGCCAAAATTCGTGGCCACCGGTTCCCGTCGCGGTCCGGCGATAACTCGGCGTCGGCGTCAGGCGCGGGCATTGGCGCTTCCTTCCTAGACGCGCCACCCCAATGTCTGCTCGCGATTGTACGGAATCGTACCAAATTAACATCGGTTCGCCTAGCGAATTTTAGGTTGAAAGACCGCGACAAATCCGCCGTCCGCTATTTCTGACCCGCGAACTCCGATGCAGGACATAGCCCTGCTGCTGGCAGGCCCTACTTTCCCGCCAGCTCGCGTCGCAGCCGACCTAAAACGAAGTGCTGCAGAAACACCCGCCCTACCCTGAGCCGCCTCCCACAATTTTTGCGGCGGTTCCGGAAGCCGGAGAAGCGGGTGCGCCAAAAGCTCGGGTGACTCTCTTGGCCGTAGTGGGGCGGCCTGTGAACTCGATCACGCCCGGTTTGTGATCGTCGTCACTGCCGACCATCCAGGTGGGGCTTACCTTCAGCTCACTGAATACGAACACGCCGGTCTTGAAGAGCAAACGCCTCAAGACTACTGAGCCGGGGGACCCACCATGAAGACCATCGCCGCAATCGTGACAGCTGCCGCCCTCTTCTTTGGCGCTGCCACCGAAAGTCAGGCCAGTTTCTCTCTCGGCTCGCTGTTTGGACTGACACGGACCCAGGTCATTGCGACGGTTTCGGTATCGCAGCAGCAGATGTTCCTCGAGGTCAAAGAAGGTGGCCAAACCAAGACGGCGTTGATCTGGAAGGTCTCGACCGGCCGCAAGGGCCTCGACACCCCGCAGGGTTCTTTCAACCCGACCTGGCTGGACGTCAACCACAAGTCCGACGAGTACGAAGACGCTCCGATGCCCTACGCGGTGTTCTTCTCGGGCGGTTACGCGGTCCATGCCACGGAGTTCACCAAGCGCCTCGGCACCCCGGCCTCTCACGGCTGCGTCCGCCTGTCGCTCGAGAATGCGCAGACCTTTTTCAACCTGGTGAAGACCTACGGCATGACCAATACGAAGATAGTCGTCACCGAGTAACGGACGCCTCTGCCAACCTTGAGAGCCTGACCCAGAACCTCCACTACTTGAGCCTCCCCACGAGATCGCCGTTCGGTTCACCCCACCGGACGGCGATTTCGCCTTCTTAAGCCGGTATTGGTTCTAGCCTCCCCGCGACCGACGGTATCGGGAACTTCGCCGGCAAATCCGCGCCGGCCTCCGGTTCGTTTCATGGACGAACTCACGTGGGACTCGATGCGGGTCCCGCACTCAATATCCCAGCCACGGACTGGCCATTTCAGATCTTGCGGCTGTCGTATGCCCAGTGCAGCAGGGCCTGACGTTGACGCGGCCGGGACATCAGATCGCCCGGCTCGCAGTTCCGCTTGAGTTGAGCGACGTGCCGCCGGATTGCTTTCCAGCGCTTGATTTGCCGAGCATCCTCGTCCGATATCCGGCGGCCCAAATAGTATCGGCAGTACCACTGAAACCAGCCGCGCGGGTCGTCTGGATGAATCCAGCCCTTCTTGCGCCAAAACGACAGCGGCTGGCTGGCATCGACGCCGAAATAATTGAGTGAGCAATCGCGGCCGGATACTGCCAGCTTGGCGCGCGCGAACCAACTGGCAGGAAACTCCTTACGGCAATCCGTCATGTACTTGCCGCAGAAGATGCCAAGCGCGAGCATCTCCTTGGGCGTGAGTTCGGGACGGAACTCGGAATCGAAATGACGCCCGACAGGGGCGGTCAACTGATAGCTGTAGCCCTTCTGCATCTTGTCATGAACGATGACAACATTGCGTCGTCGAGCCATGACTTAATTGCGCCCAGAGTACGGGAGTGAGCCTAGTTTAGGCCACCGAAGCTGATCGCCGGTTGAGCCTCCATACCGAAAAATTGAGCGCGACCGCAAATGTGACCCACGCGAGATAGGGCAGGAGCAGCAAGGCTGCAACCAGGTTGACGAAGTAGAAGAATATTATTGTCACGATGATGAACAGCCACAAGAGCACGATGTCCGATAGCCCCAAATCAATTCGATGCAACCCGAAGAAAAGCGGTGTCCAGGCAGCGTTCAAGACAAGCTACAGAGCAAAGATCGTGAGCGCGAGTGTCGCGCCAGAAAAACCGACCCCACGCCAAACAAGCCAGCCGGAGACCGCGATGGTCAGGTACAGGACCGTCCACACCGGGGCGAACAGCCAGTTTGGCGGACACCAACTCGGCTTTGCTAGTCGCTCGTACCACTCGCCTGGCCGAAACACCGCACCCGGTAAGGCGGCTAGAAAGCAGGCGGCCACGAAGCCAACCAGCATGACCAGGGAAGCAATATCCATGACCGATAGACTCTTTCCTGACCCCGATAGCCCGGGGAAACAATGATGTACCGCGACTAACACGCCGCGACGATCAGCCGAACTGCAAACGCGATGATAATGATGACGATGGCTAGGGAGCCGGTGATCGCGGCATGTCGCCAAAGCTAGAGCTGGCGCGCCAGCGGCAGCGACGGTGTCGCCCAATCTTCGGCGTGCGTCCCCCATACGCCGAGAACACCTCCCCGTCCTTCCACCATGCCGATGTCGCGGACAGGGACATCCGTTCGCTTGGCAAGATCCTCCGCCATCTGAGCAAAGATCGGAGCATTCAATGGGGTAGCCAAGGCGCGATCCTCAAACAGAAAGATGGTTTTGCCGTCCCTGCGGCGCAGGACATAGGCACGCTGCATCATGGCCGTGCCTAAGGTTCGATAGGCTTCCAGCCGCATTTCGATGGCCTCGATGTCTTCGTAGGGTATCGTCACGTGCTCCGCCGGCGGACGGTGGATGAGAGAACGACCGGACGGCAGGTCTAGGGTTGCATGGTCAGCGGCAAGCGTGAGCCTCAGGCCCCATTTGCCGGCAAGGTCGCGCCAAACATAACCGGTCAGGCCCGCAACGAAGCACGCCATCGGTGCCATCACAAACGTTGCCAGCGCCCATTGGTGTGGAAGAACTAGAACGGCCATCGAGCCGAGGAAAACGGTCACGCCGGCGAGCGCGACGGTCGCAAAGGCTGAGAGAAGCCGGGGTAGGAGCGGAACCCGCCAAACCCGCGGTGCTGAGCCGCCGCCCTCACCAGTGCCGGTCGCATTTCGTGAGGTGAAGCGGGTGCTCACTGGAAAAGGGCCTGGTCCCAACGGCGAACGCCTACTCCCTTGGCCGCATCTGTCGCTTTGCGGTTTCGACGGCGGCCCCAATTCGTTCGGCTAGGACCATTTCACCGATCCCTCGAAGATCATTTTCTAGTTTGCCAGCAGCATCGACGTCCAAGTAAACCGGCTGGAGGTCACCAGTTACCATCACCTGCCAGGTCTCGGACTCAGGCTGGCGGTCAGCACCTATGACCGCCATTGAGGAATGCCCCAGTCCGTACCGCTGGAGCACCGCCTCGTATTTTTCGCTGTGGCCGAGCGTTCCCCTACTTCCCCCCTCCTGCACGCTGGTCTTAAGTCGGCCTTGACGATCCCTCGGTGATATCACCACCGATCTCTTGGCCTACTTCCTCCTGCGACCCTTGGTACGACCAGCCGCAGCAGCCCCAATCAAGAACTCCTCACGCTTCCGACCTTGGCTTTCGTATGCCACCAGCCACCGCGGGGCCTGTCCTCGACCGGCCCAAGTCTGATCTGGGTTCGCCGGATCGCGGTACTTAGGCGCTACCGTACGGCCCTTCAACGGGTGGGATTTGCCGTTGCCAGCTCGCCTGCCGCCAGCGGGCCGCCTGCCCCGTCCTACCCGAGTCTCACTCCGGCCATTCCCGGGCGATGAGGTTGTCAGGCTCGATAGCTCGTTTATTTGACGCTGCAACGCCACTCGCTCAGCCTCGATCTTGCCAGAGAGAGCGGTTTGCACTCGGTCGCGGAGCTGGACGAGTTCCGCCAGGGTCATCGCACCTAGCTTCGGCGCAGCTTGTCTTGGCATTTTCGGTCTCCTTAATGATTGCCGGACTCGGCTATATAGACGTTTCGCACAAAAATGCGAATTGGCGCTTAATGAAGTCGGTTACCAGAGCACTTTAGCGACTAGCTTCGAACAGACCTTTGGACAATCGAGCAGACTGAACTTCACCGACACTCCTCGTACTACCTATAGGTGATCTCTTCCCCAGTCGAGAATGTAAGGTTACGTTATCCGGGAAAATCGGTCTTCGCGCATTGACCATAGAGACGAACTAACCTTGCGTAATTCACCCGCTTAGGACACTAGGATTTTTGCTGTTGAGTTGAGTATAGGGCGCGTCAATGCCCGTAGTAACCATTGCCTGCCCGCGAACGGGCAAATTCGTTTCCACCGGAATGGTACTGGAGCCGACTGAATTTGATGCGCTTGGCCCGAAGATTTTTCGCATTCGGTGCTCGGCGTGCGGCTCGGAACATTTGTGGGCGCGGGGAACGGCTTGGCTGACCGAGATACCGAAGAAGCCGGTTACCAGCGCGCCAGAGGACGTAGAGCTCCTCAAAGAAGTCCAAGCGGTCACGGAGCGCCACTCTACGAAGGAAGCTCCGACTGACGGCACTCGACGAAAACGCACTACAGATATTATCGACCGCCTTTTAGAAACCAAGGGTGCCTATCCAGGCACATCGCCCACCCGAAAAACACGGAAGTAAAATGGCAGACGGCTACATCATTGAGCTGACCAACCCGCCCGCCGCAGAAGGGAAGCCAGCGAAAGAGATTTGGTATGCCCACATCCCCGACAGGAAGCGGGCGATACGAGCGGTCAGAAAAGCTGCCGGGTCGGAAAGGCAGTGGCGGTCGATATCGTCCGGCCCGAGCGCCACAGGATCCTGCTCGAACGCCTCGCTCTCTTGGAGGGTGAAGTCCGGCCAGAGTAGTGGTTACTGAGCAGACATTGCGCAACGTTTGCTTTTGTAGCAGGGCCTCAAGTGCATTCAGTGACGATAAGACCATAGGGTTGGCTACCTTGGGTTCGCCGACGGCCGAGTTCATTCCATCGCCCGGTCACTTCAGCCTTCAGCCGAACAGGCAATCGTACGCGGCCCTGAACCGCATCCGAGATGGGTGCCGAGCTTATCATGTGCGGGGACCGCGGTCGCTGGAACAACAAGTGGGGACGGCCGATTTCGAAGCGGTCAACAAGCGGGGAAAACAACGACGCTGCGATCCTGGCTCGGGTTGAGCCGATGCCAATTGAGGCCAGGCGCGTCCCTCATTGGCCGTCGCAAATACCTGGCACCGTAACCGTGACCGGTCCAATCATGAATGCCCGACCTTGGCCACATCGCTAGTCCACCAGAAGGGAAAAGGAGCACTCCCTTGGTTAAATCTGGATTGGCTACGGCTCTCCTTATTGCGGCAGTACCGGGCAGTGCTCTGAGTGGCGATTCTTTAGGAGTCGATCCTTACTGCAAGTTATTCTCTCGAGAATATCTCAGAGTGGTTTATGCTCATAACATCAACCTATTGAACGATCCCAAGTTGACCGACGATCAGAGAAATCAAGCTGACGTATACTCAGATACGTCTGGTCTTAATTATCAGTACGGTCTAATATTCGCTCAGTGCGTCGGCTCATCTCAACTTCCAAAATTGCCTGATATCCCCGAATCGACAGACAAAGCTTGGATGGATTTCATGACTAACTATTACCAAAATAAAGTCTTACCGCGAGTCGATGCAACAGACGTTGCCCAAGTAAGCAAAGGAACAGCCTCTGAGCCTCCTCCACCAGTCGGAGAGGCAGGATTTCCCGTGGGCACTCCTGGATGGAATGCGTGGTGCAAGAAGAATTATCCCCAGAGCTTCAGTGAGAAGGACGGTACTGTGATCCTGGAGATTGACAATAAAGGGCATCGGGTCAGGTGCCCAGGATAAAATGCAAAGGTAGTGTCCCACGATCCCAGCCCGTCGTGACTATGACCGCTGGCTGGGAAGAGAGCCAGATCGGCGTGACCTGTTGATCAGCTACCCGTCCGAGCCGATGCGTATGTGGCTGATATCGAAACGTGTGAACAAGCCGGAAAACGATGATCCTGCGATCCTGGAGGCTATCGAGCTGGACAAGGCGATTTGATGCCTGATTTTGGAACGGCCGTGGATTGCCGGCTTGGGCCCATCGCGACGGGCGCGAGAGGAGTCTTCTGACGTATGCCTGAGGCTTGCCACGTCGCTGACCCACAAAGACCGCGAAATCGACGACAACAGAGCGCCGGCCGGACGACGCTGGCAGGAGACACGGACATGGACCTCCATCTCGCGGGATTTCGGAAGATCGGGACTGCGACGCTGCTGACGGCCCTCCTGACCTTTTCAGACGACGCGGTAGCGCAGGGATCCGCGACCACCAACCAAGTTGACCTTGAGCTGGTGGTGACCGTCGATGTCTCACTACCCATGGACCGAGACGAACAGGTGGTTGCTCGAAACGGCTACATCGAGGCATTCCGGAGCCCAGAATTCATTGACGCGATCATGCACGGACCAAAAGGCCGGATCGCCGTCACTTACGTCGAGTTTTCCGATGTGCAGACGGTTGTCGTGCCGTGGACTCTGATCGACGGAGCTTCGAGCGCGAACGCTTTTGCCGACCAGCTCAGCAGAGCTCCTGCGCAGTTCCTGAGGACAACCTCAATATCTGGAGATCTTCTCTTCGCTGCTGGCCTCTTCGATCAAAGCGGTTTCGCCTCGCCGCGGCGGACAATTGACGTTTCGGGCAACGGACCGAACAACGACGGCCTTCCAGTGGTCAAGGCGCGGGATGCTGTGGCCGCCAACGGAATCACGATCAATGGGCTTCCCATCGATCTTGGACCTAGGGAGGCCGTGATCGTAGACCTCGCCGACTACTACAAGGAATGTGTGATTGGCGGACCGGAGGCGTTCCTGTTCTCGGTCCACGAAATCTCGCAATTGCCTGCGGCCATTCGGCAGAAGTTGGTGCAGGAGATCGCGATGGATCTGATCAACGCCGACCCGGTCTTTACATTGATCCAGGATCAGGCGGTTGATTGCATGATCGGCGAAAAGATGGGGCCATACGTGCCGCGGTTTCGGCCACAAGGCTCTTTCCAATAGGGGCTCAGTGACCGGGCCTTTACCACGAGGGCGATTGCGTCAGTGACCGCTAATGATGGCCGCGCGGCTCACCAGTTTCGACCGGTCGGTTGGGGTTGCTTGTCCACACCGCCATCGAACCATCGTACAGCCGGGTGTTGGCGTAGCCGAGGAGTTCGTGCAGCACGAACCAATCAATCGAGCTCCAGTGACCGGTGTTGCAGTAAGTGATGATCTTGGCGTCCCGGCTCCGGAGTTGAGGGGGCACCAGCGAGGCCAGCGTCGAAGCAGGTTTCAGCCGGTGTCCAGCATCGTCGTATAGCTTTGAAAACGGAAGATTGATTGCGCCCGGTATTCGACCTGCCCGGCTCACGAGCTCGCTTTTGGTCTTTCCGAGATACTGGTCGGCCGAACGAGCGTCCATGAGAACGGTGTCGCCGCCGAGACCGGCCATGACCTGGTCAGTTGTTGCGCGGATATCCGGCTGCAACTCAATAGTGAAGTTGGCCGATGTAGGTACGGAAGGTCCGGCTTGAATCGGATCAGTCCGGTCGGAGCGCCAAGCCGTCCAGCCACCGTTGAGCATGGAGACATTGTCGTGACCGAGGTATTTGAGAACCCAGTAAGCAAAGGTCGCTCCGCCGAGCTCAGTGCTGTCGCCGCCGCCAGGCACGATCACGACTGTCACGTCCGTGCCAATCCCGAGCGCCGAAAGGTTTGCGCTGAGCGTTTCGACCGGAAGCAATCGCCAGTCGGGCTGTCGCCAGAAGTCCGGATACTCGCCATTCACGGAGCCCGGGATATGACCGCCCTCGAAGTCCTCTTTCGGCCGAATATCGACTAAAACCAAGCCTTTCCCGCCGAGGTGCCCTTTCAGCCACTCAGCCGAGACGAGCGGTTGAACGGCAGTTGCTGCCCAGCCCATTGTGATGTTCGCCGCCGCCAGCAAGAGGATCGCCGCGGCGGGACGGATGGTCGAGAGGAGATGGCCCGTGATCATGTTGGCGACGGCCGGGGTGGGCGTTGCGATATGCGACAAATAGCGCGGACCCGAGCCTTCGGCCAATAGGGCGAAACCAGGTTGGCTGAATCGGCAGAGGCTAAAAATCGATAGGATCGCGAGGGAGTCCTGGATTTGCGTCGTCAAGGTTTCAGGAGCGTCGGGGCCGCGGTGAGTTCGAGATGATAGGTACTGCCACTGCTGACAGTGAGACCACCACCGAGGAACTTACCCTGGATCTTATATTTCTTCTGCAACTGGAGAGCCTCGAGCCCTGGTCCGCTCACTGCCAAATCGTGAGCAGAAACTTTCCCCTTTGGTTCGTCGGAAAAAAACACATAATCCTTTTCTCGAGCCAGCAGATAACCGGACAACGTGATTTCTTGGCCGATGAACTTGAGAGGATGCCACGTCACCGCACCAATTTTATGCGCGGCCCCCGCCGCCGGTATGGCATCGGCAGCGAAGGGCGTGTCTGCAGGCGCGAGCAAAGCGGCTGCCGCAGAAACCAGCCAATAGCTAACCTTAGTCATGCTTAGCCTCCATGAAATCCAGCCCGTCGGGAATGGACAGATAGCCGTCGCGGTCGCCAAACACCCGCGTTACGCCGTATTGCCAGAGGATCTTCTTGGTTGCCTTGTCAACGACAATGACACGATGGTTGAGATCGTCGTTCGCAATAATATTCCCGTTAGGGAGCTCGACCGCCAACGAAGGGCGAAGCAAATGACCTTCTCCCTCTGCGGAGTATTCCCAAACGACCTTTCCCTCACGAGTGATTTCGATGATCTTACCGGGCCGCGTGTAGTCAGCGATCAGGAAATTGCCCGCCTTGGTGACCTGCGGATCAGAGGGGTAGCGCATCGGCAGGGTCATCTTGAAAATTGGCAGCAATGCCTCGTCCAGTTCAGTGAGCCCATGGTCGCGGATCGTGCTGACCAGGACGTGCCCGTTGGGGAGCGGGGTGTCACCGTTGGGTGAAGCAAGGGTCTCGGGTCCGCCGCCACATCGACCGGTCGCTCCGGCCTGGCGTACGATGTGCTTGTCGGGTGCAATCTCGATCACTCGGCAATTCCGAATGTCCGCAACCAGTACGTCCCCATTGGCAAGCTGATAGGCATCGTCTGGGAAATTGAGCCGCCCGTCACCCGCTCCGGGCCTACCCAGTTCGCCATATTGCCACTTGATCTGCTTGGTCTCGATGTCAACGATCTGAACGACCTGCTGGTGCTCAAGATTGATGATGATGCTCTTGCCCTTGTCCGCGAAAAAGGCGTCATCCGCTCCAGATCGACGAGGAATTCCAGGGATGTCGTATCGCCATAGGATCTTTTTGTCCGGGGCAACCAATAGGATCCTGTTGTTACCCCGGTCAGCAATGAGGACGTCGTAGCCTCCCAAGGCGGCTTCGTCGCTAGGCAGCGATGCCAATCGGCTATCCTGAGTCGGCGGCTGGGGTGCTTCTGCGGACACCCCAAATCCAGTCTGGCCACAGAGTGTCAGGAGCACC